>Ga0316622_100000739_pt1 | contig 19898 bp, 24 predicted proteins | sample OWC_Aug_OW2_C1_D_FD_207646 | JGI IMG/M metagenome (GOLD analysis project Ga0316622, IMG submission 207646) | Wetland soil microbial communities from Old Woman Creek delta, Ohio, United States - OWC_Aug_OW2_C1_D5_C | ecosystem: Environmental > Terrestrial > Soil > Wetlands | place: USA: Ohio... | reverse complement strand
ACCTCCTCAACCTCAAGGATGAGGTGGTGACCACGGTGATCCCGATCCGGGAGTTTACAAAGGATCAGCACCTCCTCTTTGCAACCAGGCTTGGCCAGGTCATCAAGATCCCCCTGGACCAGTTCTCAAATCCAAGGTCGGTCGGTACCAATGCGATCAGGCTGCGGGGTGAAGACCAGCTGGTCGACGTGATCCTGACCGACGGGACAAAGGAGATCATCCTTACCAGCCGGTTCGGCCAGAGCCTCCGGTTCCACGAGCAGACCATACGGACCGTGGGGAGGAATGCCCAGGGTGTCAGGGGGATGAAGCTGCGGGGCGGAGACACCGTCGTTGCCCTGACGCTCCTTGAAAAAGATCACCTGCTCACCATATCGGATGTAGGGTTTGGGAAGAGGACCGAGTTTGACGAGTTCAGGGGGCATGGAAGGGGGACCATGGGGGTCAGGAACATGCAGCTGGACCGGGACGCGGTGGTCATCGCATCCTGTGCGGTGCTCCAGACCGATGAGATCCTCGTGATGACCGCATCCGGTGTCGTAATCCGGACCCCTGTCAGCGAGATACGGGTGATTGGGCGGGGAACAAAAGGGGTCAGGATCATGAGGCTTGGCGAGAATGACCGGGTTGTCGGCATCGCTGTCGTCCCTGCCGAGGTCGATGAGAGCCCCGGCAATGGGAAGGAGAATGGGAAGGAACCAGACCTTCCCGCCGCCCCTGAAGAATGAGTAATCATTCCTGATTCTTTCTTTAGGTTCGCTTGCACGGCAAAGACCCGGGCACGGTATTCATGGTCTGCTCTGCCCTGGCTTTTTTTGGGTTTCCCCTATCATCGTTTCCCGTTCAGGGAGGAGGAAGGGGGAGTACATTTCAAGGGATATCCGGACACCAGTACCTTCGTATGTATCGGAAAGAGATCCAGGTGACAACAACAAGGGAAGGGGATATCCTCGATATCACTCCCCAGGTGAGGGAGATCGTCCGCGAGAGCAGGATCCCTGAAGGGATCGTGCATATTTTTGTGACAGGGTCTACTGCGGCGATCACGACCATCGAGTACGAACCCGGTGTCCTTGCTGATCTCTCCCGTGCGCTCTCAACCCTGGCACCGGATACTCGCTCCTATGCCCATGACAGCCGGTGGGGAGACGGGAACGGCCGTTCGCACGTAAAAGCATCGATCGTCGGCCCTTCTCTCACGATCCCGGTGGCAGGAACTACTCCCCTGCTGGGTACGTGGCAGCAGGTGGTCCTGCTCGAGCTGGATGTCAGGGAAGGGAGGTCACGAACCATCATTGTGACGGTCATGAGGTAGATAATGGTGCGGTATCCGGAACGACTCCCTGGAAAATAAATGGCGGGTGGGGGTGATCAGTCCAAAGGAATGGTCTCGAGCTGTGAGACCAGTTCCCAGATACGCGTCCTTGCGTGGACCGGCATATTCGGGTCGTTGCTGATCTCATCAATCTTTGAAATGGCTTCGGCAGCCCGGAGCCCTGTCCCCTTGTTCTGGTTCAAAAGGAGCTGACGTGTCTCGTCGGCTACCCGGCGGATGTTCCGGGGGATGGTGCTGTCATCCATGATGTGTTGCAGCATCTGGACGCAGTTCTCGATCGTTTTCTCGGGATTTGGCATAAGGGGACACTCCACTCTTCTCTTATTATTACGAATATCCCACTTATAAAGTTTGGTAATCATCATTCTGCGACTTTTTTTGATAAAAAAGGCTGAATTTCTTTTTTTTCCTATTCTCCCCCAGAGAAAGGGCAGACATTCCGGAGTCTGGGAGAAATCATGATATCTGACAACGGACCTACCTATGGTCAAAGGAGAACGGAGCCGGGTTTGACTGCCCGGATGCCCTATGAAGCACGAAGATGATATCATGGCCGGATACCTCCTCAAGGGGGGGAAAATGCTCTCGAAGAGCTGCCCTTCCTGCGGCTGCCCCCTCTTTGAGATCAAGGGGGAGACACTCTGCGTGGTATGCCGGGAAGAGGAGACCAGCCGGAGAACCAATGCACCTGCCGTTGCACCGCAGAATGTCCCTGCAGGTCAGGAAACCCCGGTGGGGACTGAACCTCCCTGCCCCTCGCTTGCAGCAGCACTGGAAGAGACCCTGGTGGTCCTGTGCCGGCGAATCAGGGAGGAGCGGGATCCCGGCCAGGTGCTAATCCTCGCAAACGCGGTGGAATCCGGTGCAAAAGCCCTGAAGCTCCTCCGCTAGCGGTACTCCTTCCGGACCAGGTCAGCAATGCGCTTTGCCTTCTTCTCGCCGATACCCCTGACCGCCGCGAGTTCTTCGCTGGTGGCATTGGCGACTGCCTGGATTGTCCTGAAATGCCCGAGGAGGAGCCGTGCATTTTTCAGCCCGATCTCGGGGAATGACCCGATGATCCGTTCCTGCTCCTCCTGTACCGACTGGTAGGCTTTCCTGAACGGAAGCCGCCCGATCCGCTCCCCGCTCTCTTCCTCCCTTCGGGCAAGGACCATGAGCATCTGGGCGGTCTCTTCCGGATCCCTGGTAAAAAAAGGGGTGATCCCAAGGTCCACCGCGATAGCGACAAGTGCTCCGCGAAGGGCATTCGGATTGACATCCCGTTCAATGTACAGGTCCCCTCCCTCAATGATCAGGACCGGGCGGAGCGCATGCCCTGACAATCCCCTGAGTTGGCCAAAGAGGTCCCGTTCGATGAGGGTATCGACGAAGTCACGGGTTGTCTTCCGTTCCACCACGATGCGGTCCCCTATCTGGTAATCCCCGTACGGGAGCCGCTTTACGGACAGGGACGAACCAAGGGTGTGGAGATGTTCGACCACCTTCGAGGAGGTCTCCCGGTCATCCACCACGATGGCCGGCCCTTTCGGCATGAACTCTTCGATCTTCTTCTGGAGTGGCACCTCCTTTCCCAGTTCCGTCTGGTCCTCCCCTGTCCTTGCATCCATCCGGGAGCCGAGCGCCCTGATCCCGTGTATCATCGCACGCTCACGCGCCTGACTGACCCAGCGGTAGGTCTCATCGGAAGTGCCCTTCGTGACCAGCACGACGATCCTGCCGCTTCCGCTCCTGCCGGTCCTGCCCTTGCGCTGGATGCTCCGGATCTCCGAAGGGACAGCCTCGTAGAAGATCACCATGTCAGTAGAGGGGACATCGAGCCCTTCCTCTCCGACCGATGTGGCAACAAGCACCGCGAACTCCCCCTCCCGGAACCTCCGGAGCGCGTCAATCTGCTTCTTCTGGGAGAGCCCCCGGTCAGCGTCTCTGGTAGCCTGGCCAACGAATCGCTCGGCCTGGATGCCCCGCTTTCCGAGATATTCCACGATCTGCTGGACCATATCACGGAACGTGGCGAATATGATGATCCTGCTTTCGGGATACCTGGTGAGCTGGTCAGCCGTCACGAATGCCAGGATCTCCAGTTTCGGGTGCAGTTCCGTATCCCAGGACATGGTCCGTTCAAGGAGACGGATAAATACAGGGTCCTTTATCAGCCGTGCTGCCGCTTTCGAACCCCCCGCTGACGATCCCTCTGAAAAAAGGCGATGGACATACCCGGCAAGGACCGAGCTCCCCTGTGACTCTGCCAGGGAGACCGCATGCCGGAGTTTCATCAGTTCTGCATACAGGGATGCGGCGGTGTATCCGGCGGCATCCCTCTGCTGTATCCGTTCCTGTATCAGGGCATTGAGCGCATTGAGCCCTTTTATCGTGAGCTGCTGCCTCCTGGGGAGATCGAAGCCGAGCTCGCGGAGAAGAGCGATCCTCCTGTCCAGGAGATCGTTCAGATCATCCACCGCGGATTTCAGGGAGAGGGGCAGATCGACCTCGATCACCTGGATCTCCCGCTCGTGGACATAGGGTGCCACATCGCTGTCCTGCTCTGTCCGCGTCTCTACGATCGTCACCCCGAGGTTCTGGCAGACCTCCTCGACCTTCATCTCCTCGCCTCCCGGGGATGCGGTCATGGCAAGGATGAGCGGCGACCGGGCAGATTCACGGTACACCGAAGCGATGAACACGTATGCGTAATTTCCAACGGCACGATGACATTCATCGACCACGAGGAGCGTGACATCCGAAAGGGTGTAGGCACCCGAGAGGATATCGTTCTTGATCACCTGCGGAGTGGCAAAGACAAGCCTGGCACGCGAGAACTCCTCCCGCCGTTGTTCGGGCGGGGTATCCCCGGTGAAAAGGGCACATTCAGGATCGTTGCCGTCGATCACGATGAAGCGGCGGAAGAACCGGTAGTGCTGCTCCACCAGTGGTTTTGTCGGTGCCAGCATCAGCACCTTCCCCTTCTCATTGTAGAGACGGGAAGCCGCGACGATCAGGGCAATCGCGGTCTTCCCAAGACCTGTCGGGAGCACCACCATCGTATGGCCGTCAAGAGCCCTCATCGCGATCGAGAGCTGGTACGTCCGCGATTCAAGGGTCCCGGGACGGATATACGGGTGGGTGATCCAGGACATGGGATCAGAGTTCGCCAAAGCTCACGGTTTGATCGATGAGCGACCGGATCAGGTCAGGAATCCGTGCACTATCGACCCTGACCTGCCGCATGCTGTCCCGGTCTCTTACCGTTACGGTACGGTCCTCCCGGGTATCATAATCGACCGTGATGGCAAAGGGGGTTCCCACCTCGTCCTGCCTCCGGTATCTCCTCCCGATAGCCCCGGAATCATCGTACTCCGCGAGGATCCCCCGGTTTTTCAGTGCATCGGTGATCTCCATGGCGATCTCCGGGAGTCCGTCACGGTTCATGAGCGGAAAGACAGCGACCTGGATCGGTGCCACGGCCGGTGGAAAACGAAGTACCCTCCGTTCCTCGTCGTCAACGATCTCTTCATGGTAGCTGTGCTCGAGCACCCCATAGATCATCCTGTCGATCCCGTACGAAGGCTCGATCACGTGGGGGGTGACCTCCTCTCCCGGAACCTCCACCACCTCTTCACGGACCTCGTAGAGATCCGGGGTGATAAGCATTTCGTTGCCCTCGATGGTCAGGGTGATCCCGTCAGGCCCGGGCAGAGAGGTGCCTATTGCATCAGCGATTGCCTTTGCCGATCCCCTGAACCGTGGGCCAAGCGCTCCCATGTTGGGAACGACACGGACCCGGTTCATACGCTGCGGGGTCTCGTAAGGGAGGAAGACGGCAAACCGCTCACCACTCTGCTGTTCGTGTGCCCTGAGGTCGTAATCGGTACGATCAGCGATCCCAACCGTCTCTACCCAGCCAAACCTGCTTGAGAAGACCTCGGCATCCCAGCAGTCCTCGGCGTAATGGGCCAGCTCATCGGGGAGATGCTGGCGGAACCGGAGCCTCTCTGCGGAAATACCGATACGGACAAGGAGATCGTGGGTCAGGGCAAGGTAATAAGCGACGTATTCATTGGCAACCACCCCTCGTTGCACGGCCTCCTGCATGGTCATCGAGAGCGGGGAGGCTCCCGCACGCTGCTGCTCTGCTGAAAACAGCGGCATCTCGTAGTCGGCATAACGGTGGAACCGGGGATGCCTCTTTTGGTCAGGATGGACGAAGATCTCCGCCTCGGCCTGGGTAAATTCGCGGAGCCGGATCATGCCCTGGCGGGGCGAGATCTCGTTCCGGTAGGACTTGCCGATCTGGACCGTCCCGAACGGGAGCCTGTCACGATAGAAACGGAGGAGCCGCGAAAAATCGGTGAAGATCCCCTGGGCAGTCTCCGGCCGGAGGTATCCGGTCCTCTGCGACCCAGGCCCTATGGTGGTATGGAACATGAGGTTGAACGAGAAGACCTCGACCGGACCCAGCACCTCTTCGCAGGCAGGGCAGGGCAGGGTGCCGATCACGGATGCAAGCTCCTCGCTCTTCATCGCCGATGCACCCGCAATCCCGTTCCCTTCGGCAATATGATCGGCACGAAGGTACTCCCTGCAGTGGGGGCACTGGCACATCTTGTCTGAAAAGCCCTTGACATGCCCTGAGGCAACATAGATCTCTTCCTGGCCGATGGTCGGGCACTCGATCTCGTAATACCCTTCACTGACGATGTAAAACTTCCTCCAGATATTCTCGATATTGCGTTTCATCATCGACCCGAGCGGTCCGTAATCGATAAAACCGGCCACCGAACCATAACATTCGGAAGTGGGCCAGATGAAACCCCTCCTTTTTGCCAGATCCATTATTTTCTCGTAGATATCACTCATGGCAATCACGGCTCTTTATGTATGTCATTCCCCGGAATCAAAAAGCTGTATGGAATCCCGGGAAGGGTGAGAGGGGTGTCCCTGGCCTGGTAACCCCGATGCGGTACAGAGCGCGACAAGGCCGGGGCCGGACGGGATCACGCAGTGGATCGATTGAGAAAAATACCTTATCATAGGTTCTATTTTAGTTTAAAATCCTTTTTATTGGGGAATCCGACTCAGAGAGATAGTGTTAAATACATTGGCCTGTATGTATTTCGGTAATTCATGCAGGACGACACCAGAAAGACTCAACTCCTCCAGCTTTTTACCACCATTTCTGGAAAAACCAAGATCGTTGAGCCGATGAAGAAAATTCACGGCACTCTGCGTGACCGTGAAGCGGTTGAGCGGGAGATCGCCCTCGTGATGCGGGAGATTCTTGAACAGGGGCTCTTTAAAACCAAGTTACGACCCATCCAGCTGGCTAAACTGGTATCAGCCTATTACGCGGGGAAGAATGATACCGAGATCGCCCGCGAGCTGGGTGATGAGAAGCTGTCCAAGACCGTGGCACGGGCACGGGTCAGGCTGAAACTGTTCCGGGATCTCGATTTCAAGATGCCGTTTGACCGCGAGAAGATGGAGTCGCTGCTGTATTCGGGAAATACCATGAAGGAGATCAGCGATGAACTGGGGGTCAGTCCCTCGACGCTTCGCGAATACCGGCATGTGATCGAGCAGCGGGACGATGTTACCATCGATATCTACCTTGAGCGGATCAAGGACGTGATGGAGGACCGTGACCTTTCCGAACTGATGACCAAAAGTGCAACAAAGGACGGGCTTGAGGATTCCATCGACGCCACCGAGGCGGAGATGGTGGACGTATCCTGATATCAGTGGAATCTCTCTTCTCTTCTTCTTTCGCGAATTGACGGTCGTTTTGCGTCACTGTCCTCCGGGATGCCGCCTCCCGCCACCTTTTTCTAATAGTAACCGACCAGATACTGTAGCATGGAGCTCACCTATCTTGGACATTCCTGCGTCCTCCTGAAAGGAAAAAAGACAGTACTGGTCGATCCCTTCTCACCAGAACTGGAGATTCCCCCATCCCCGGATATCGTGGCCGTTACCCATGGGCATGCGGATCATATGGGATCTGCCGTTGCACTGAAACGGCCCACGGTCGCCATCAACGAGGTGGCAAAGTACCTGAAATCGAAAGGAATACCTGCAGAGGGGATGAACATTGGCGGCACTATCCTGGTGGAAGGGGTGACGTTCCACATGGTCCAGGCGATCCATTCGTCCTGGATCGAAGAGGCAGGGATCGGGTGCAATGGTGGCGGTGCAGCAGGATTCGTCATCGGGATGGAGGGAAGACGGGTATACCATGCAGGGGATACTGCCCTTTTTTCCGACATGAAACTTATCGGCGAACTCTGCCACCCGGATGTCGCCCTGCTTCCTATCGGCGGGCGCTTCACCATGGGCCCGGAGGAGGCGATGATCGCTGCCCGGTATATCGGGGCACCTCTTGTCATTCCCATCCATTACGATACCTGGCCGGTGATCCGGCAGGACCCCAAGCAGTTCAGGACCGCCCTTGAACGGACAACCGATATCAGGGTACGCATACTCTCTCCAGGTGAGAAACTCACCATATGAGGAGGGAACCTGGAACGAATTTTGGGGAGTATGCTACCATTGTATACTCCCCCTGTCATTGATTCACGATGAAAAATTTTGGCCAGTTCGAGAATCTACCATCAATTAAATAGTGACGAACACAAACGAAGTCCCCCTTTGTGAGAAGGTCGCCTGCCTTCCTACTACAAGGGGGATATTCTTGCGACAATCGTCCTTTCAGGTTTGCCAATACCGGTTACCGGTGTCGTTCCTAAAACAGTGATATGATCGGACATGGAATAAAAGATATTAAGCCGGGAGCCCGGGCTTATTCCTTCAGCCTGCCCTTCTCCTGCCCCTGGAGGAGGTGCAGCTTCAGAATTCCATTGCATGAATTGCAGATGTAATAGTCCTGGGTCCAGCAGGTGGAGCAGGCCCATCTCCCGCACAGGGTGCACTGTTTCAGCTCGGTGGAAGGATACGTGCTGTTGCAGAGGTCACAATGGTACCGGGAGAATGTGGCTGCATCTTTCTCGGGCGGCTCGCCCTGCTTTCTCATGACGGTCACGTCATTCCGGACGCGTGAGAACAGGTCGGGATCTTTTCTGGATCCCTTCGGCTCACTTCTGCCAGGTTTGTTTTTCCAGAGCATCCAGCCGCTCCTCCAGCTTCTTCAGATTGCCTTCCATCGTCTCAGAAAAATCCTTCAGCGATGCGATCTTCTCCTCGTTTGCCTGGAGGGCCTGATCCTTGGACTGCCTGAATGACTGGAGCTTTGCACGGCTTACAAGCGACCATTCATCGATCATCAGCTCGAACCTGCGGTCGAGATACTCGTCCACCCTGCTCTCGACAGGCCGGGCGAGGGAGATCTTGCCCTGCGTACCCCTCCAGTAATAGTAGATCACGAACAGGATGAGGGCGATGATGACGACAATCAGGACCGCCTCGAGGGGAGTCATCGCCGTGCCTCCTTCAGCTGGAGGAGGCGATGTTCAAGGTTTTCCAGCGTTATCTCTGCGCTGGTCTCGAATGACTCGACCTCCTTTGTTGCTTCCTCGATAGCCTGCAGCCGGTTCTCGAAATCACCGATATCATTCCGTGTCGCAAGGTCCCAGTCCTGGATGAGGTTCTTCATTCTCCGGTCCAGGTAGGCATTCATGTAACTGTCCATGCCGACCATTACCTGACCTCCAGCTCATGGATGCCTGCCTCCAGGGCGGCGATCCGCTTCTCTATCTCGTCCCTGCCCCGCTCAAGGTTCCGGATCTCTGTCGTCACCATGTCAAGCCTGTCATCGAGATCATCCAGGGTGTGGGTGGTGATGAGCCCCCATTCGCTGATGATCGCAGACATGTGGGCATCGAAATACCGGTCGAGCCCCTTATCCATCGTGGGAAGCCGTGACTCGATTGACCCGGGAATCGAGGTCAGTGAATCCCGGAATGAGGATTTTTTCGCTGTTTCTGAAGGTGCATACTCAGCCATCATCATCACCCAATCCGTTTCTCCTCGTCCCTGATCTTCTCGACCATCCGATCGAGCTTGGTCAGCTTCACCTTGTTCTCGAGCCGCTCGATCCGTTTGTCTACTACGCTGTGTTTTGCGAAGATATCGGTCGCAAGCGCAGCGTTCTCCTCATCGAGCCCCCGGATCTCCTCCATCTGCTCGGGTTTGACCCGGAAGAAGGGAGTCCCCCTCTGGGCCATCTCGGTCTTCATCAGGCTGAGTTTCTCCTTCTCGAGCTCGATCTCGGCAAGGCGCCGGGTATTGGTCATCAGCCGTATCTCCTTGATGATGAAGTAGGTGATGATCAGGACGATGACAAGGATGATGATCCAGAACACCGACTCAAACCAACGCCAGTAGGGGGAGGTTGAACCAATAACTATTGGCAAATCTACCACAGGTCATCTCCCCTGAAATCACAGTCCCTTGTCGCCCTTTTTCGGGGTGACCTTGCCTGCCACGTTTTTCGCACCCTTCCCGATGGCTTTTCCTGCCTTGGCTGCGCCTTCCTTTACCGCTCCCCCTGCCTTTGTAGCTGCCCCTGATATCTGTTCAGTCCAGGTCACCTTTCGTATGACGGATATGGTATCTCCCTCTGCAGCACCGAGGACTGCCATATCTTCAGGGGAGATCATGATGACGGACTTGTCCACCATCGAATCACCATACCCGGTCACCGCCACGGTCTTTGTCTTCTGGTCCCAGACGGTCGGATATTGTGCTAGGACCAGTGCCTCCCCTTCCCTGGCACCGATCATCGGCAGGACGGTTTCATGGACCCGGGCCCGGCCCTTGCTCGGAAACGTCCGTACCTTCACTTTCAATGTAATTGATCCTTCCATAGTAGTCAAACCTAGCATGTTAAACTATTAATGCTTTATTAAGCCCGACGGCGGGAAACAGGAAAAGGCCTGAAAAACGGTCAGATAATGGAGAATTGGCGAATTGATGAATGATACCCGGATCGTCTCGAAGTCTTTTCAAGGAAATACCTCGACTATTGCGGATTCACCTCGCGGGTAATCAATGGAAAAAAGTGAGATATCCCCCTGAACAGGCAGGAACGAAGGGTGTCAGTGTAAGTCTGTACTGATCATCTCTGGCTACTTTTCCGTCATCTTACCAGTATCTATATATATATCTTTTATGGTAATTAGCGATTGCATGCTTGACGTAAATAAAGTGAAAGGATTTCTCATGGCGCCTACCGCGACATTCCGGGCCAGCAAGGGAGATTCCCTTGGGAATGCCTTCCGGTATTACACCATACTGCTCGTGATCTGGGCTATCCTCGCCGCCATCGTCTGGTTGGTGATGGGATATCTGGCATTCCAGGATGCCATCATCCGTATCGGGAACATGGGGATTTTCGGCAGCCAGATTGCAGAAGCGCTTTCCAACTTCGGCGCATTTGTCTCAACCTTCCAGCTCTTTACCATATATGCGTTCTTCCTCCTGTCCCTCGTAGGGATATTCTTCTCTGCCTTCATCTGGCATGTCTTTGCCCTCCTTTTCGGGGCTAAAAAGGAATTCAAGCAGACCATCAAGACCACGATGTATGCTGCCACCCCCTTCTTCCTTCTCGGGTGGATCCCGTATATCGCAGTCATAGGAATCATCTGGTACCTGGTGCTCTTGATCATCGGACTCTCGGAGATGCAGGAGATGACAATGAGTGAAGCAGCCATGGCCATCGTGGTGCCCATCTTGCTCGTGCTTATCGGGGCGATCATATGGGGGGGTGTCATATACACCCTGACGACCGGGATTTTAGGAGTTTTCACCTGAGGAAAAAACTAAAAAAATTTTGACTTAGGTACGGTCCCCTCTGGGTTCAGTAACCCGGGAGGGATTACCCCTGTTTTCTTTGTCTGTACACGCTACTACCCGACTACGTGGTTTCCTGCAATACACACTCTTATTCAGTTTTGGGATCATTCCATGAAAGGAGAGGATCAACGCCAATGGTTTCATTGCTGGCTTCTGACCAGCATCCGTTCTCGTTTCCACCTGTCAGCCTATACAAAAACGGACTATCCGTAACTGATAACAGGATTGAGCCATTCGTTACAGGGAGACCAAGGTCGGTAGTATGATGCCATGACGATGTTGCGAAAAATGTGACGGTATCGTATCGCTCAACGCTAAAATCAGTCGGCAGACATTCTCTTATGGTATTTTTTATTCGGGCCGCTACTCAGCTCCTCGGCAATAATCCTGATCGAACACTCATCTTCGAAAAACCATGCACAATCCTTACCGCTGCAAAGGATTTCAATGACCATCCCCTCGTCATTGACCACTGTTCCGAATTTTATCGGGCAGCATTTCTGTGATGACATACCGAACACATAGGTTTCATGGTAATGAATCTTTTCCCTGATTATTCAAGGAGGGATTCCGGGTGAGTATCACTGCCATACGGCAACATTCCAGAGGGCTATCCCGGTTCAGATGAACAGTTACCAGGATAGGCGTGAGAATTCGAGAGGAATCAAAGGCATAACCCATTCCCCCCATTTCATCCAAATGATAGGAGAACTGGATAGGGGGTTCGTATTCGCCCTTCAGAGACTACCAAGCGGGATATCTCATTCATGGGACTGAGTAGAGATTTCGGAACGTCTGTTTCCCGTTGCTGATTCTCCCGGAAAAAAATCAGTTACCTCTTTGTAGCACTACGTGAACTCTTTTCAATATCGCCGATCCAGCGGGCGACTGCCCGAATCACCGTTACGGTATTTTCCGTATGATAGGATTTCGTGCCCTGGGTAAAAATTCCGTCATTTTTCTCCGATATCGCTTCTCGAATACACCATACTCCGAACGTATCAACAAGAATGGCGAGACCATTGCTGAATCCCTGACAATTAATAAATAATTCACCGGATTCATAATCAATATCAATGTTCAAATCGAGATCTTCTCTTTTCACCATATCCTTCAGGTACGCGGAGAGGTCATGCGTTGTCAGGATTTTTTCAACATCTTCTGGACGTAACATTTTCAATCATCTCTTGTCTTGTAACCACTAGATCTGATATTCCTGATGATAATTCCCCCATGCTTCCAGACCCCGAAGAGCCCGGTAATGATTTCCCTTACTCCTTGCAGGCTGAGGGTGCCCGGGGTATCACCGATTGGTCCCGGTCTTCGTCATCTTCTTTGAGGACTTGATGGGGGAAGGGGGATTCGTATGGCGCGGTAGTTCATCCTCATGGGGATGGGAATGAGCGTTGTGCCGGGGAGGAAGATCCGGCTGCTTATGAGGGTGATGCTGGGCCTGGGGATGAGGATGGTCCATAGGATGATGCTGGTCCATTTGACGGTGCCGGTCTTTATCAGGGCTGTCCTCGGACCCGGGCTTGGGGGACTTGGGATAATCAGGCTGGCGATCGGGTCTGTGTCGTGGCGACATAGCCAATACTCTTGTTCCCTCCTATTAAAACAATCCATATGCAAAGCGGGAAGATCCGATCGTGTGAGTAAATTATCGGGGATTGTAATGAATCGTTCAAAAAGAGATAGTCATTTATTGGTTGAGGCGGTTTCTTCGTAACCAGTCCGTTTGTGGCTTCGGGTATCGGTAAATGATATCACACTTTGCATCCTGGAAACTCCAGGGAGTAATGATCAAGGTATCGCCTTCCCGTATCCAGACCCGTTTCTTCATCTTTCCTTTGATTCTGCCCAGGCGGGTGATCCCGTCAGCATTGACGTGAAGAAAACAATCGAGGGAAAGGAGATTACCATGGATGTCTGATAATAGCGAGGTGGCAGGGAGAGGCACCGACACTCTCCCGGGAGGGACCAGCCACTCTGTTCCGATGAAAGCTCATGGCCTGGTGTATGGAGTATTAGCTTTTGTCTTCCGGGGGACCCTGACTCTGTGCTCACCCTTGAGACCAAGGGTGTCCCGAAAGCCACGGCTCAACTCGGGAGGCTCCTATTCGTATTGGAGCAGCAACGGAGCAGTGCCCTGAAGGATTTTCTGATAAGAAAGATGGTCCCCACTGCAACACACATGAGGACTCCTCAATTGCTCCGGTGGGTATGGTAGATCGCTGAATCAGGACAGTGTCGGAGTTTACCTGAAAAATTAAATGATGGAAAAGACCCACGAGAGGAGAGCTAAGACGATGAAAATAATTATCAGCCATTTTCCGATCGTCCAGGCGATCCTCCCGGCAAATCCGAGCAGCATCAGGATAATCGCGATGACGATGAAAATAATTCCAAGGGTAAGAAGCGAGATTGCCATACCTGTAGGGTTGTATCAGGGACTTATATTAACATGACCTGAGAGGGCGGGCGGCAGATGGCGATCATTCCAGGCTCATTTAGATGTTCTTTCAAATTTTATCCAGAAAATCACCTTTAAAATAGCAAAAGATCGATGGTCCTGATAAAACATCCTGGGAACCTGGTGAACCCTTGGTTTTATAAAAAAAGGGCGAGAAATATAGGTTTAGGCCAGATTACCGGTTTATACCGGACTCGTACGTCATGGTCTGATCGTACTTGTAGATTATTCCGCTGACGGATGACTGCTGTGAAAATGCAAGGTCCGAGGATTTTTCAGTGGAAGTACCTCTCCCCTGCTCAAGGTGTCCGTCCATAAATGCGCCTGCAGATCCTATGGCAGGTTCGTTGTCCAGGCCATGCACACGGATACCATAATTCAGGGCGACGGGTGCAGCACCGGGATAAGCGGTAACGGTCCTCGACTGGGCCTGGGTCGTGACCGATCCCTTGACAAGGTCAAATGAACTCCCGGCATTGACCGTATTATGAAATGCGGGCCACGAAGAAGTCGGCATTCCCATCGTGTCAATCCCAATATTTTCGTTGGAAATTGCATTCCCGGTCCCATTCCCATCACCAGTTCCGTCGAATGTGAACATCTTGGTCGAATCGACGTTATACTGGCCCTGGTACATGTTCTTGGTATCAACACCGAAAGACTTGGTATAGCTGGACGTTCCGCCCGCTGCCTGGGTATTCTCTCCATATACGGTGGTTGACTGGCGCTCACCCGGTACCAGCACGCCATCAATCGCATCTGAGGAGATGGTCCATTCAAACGAGCTGGTTTCTGACATGGAACCTGTGGTGGTGGTTGCCGCCATGGCAAATCCTGTCGTTGAAACCAGCACCATCGCAATTGCGATGGCCATAGTTAGAACACTGATGTTTTTCATGATCGAAGTTCCTGTGCCAAAAATCAGACACTTACCTATGGTGAGTTTCATGAGGTGATAAATTCGATTGTATGGGCAATGGGGAGGTCTGCGGAGACAATACAAGTCAGATAAACACTTATATACGTGGTAATCCTATTGGCTAATTAGTAGAATAAAGGTGAATTATGGCAGATTTGATCGGGTTGGCGGTATTATTTCTCATTTTAGCGCTTGTAGCGTTTGTATTGGGTGCAAAGGGGATTGCAGGCTTCTCTATGACCATCGCAAAGTGGCTCGTAATAATCTTTATTATACTCGCCATTATCGCCTTCATATTGTAGCGGCACCCGCATTCCTTTTTTAAATGGTTTCATTTTGGAAGCCTTTATCAGTTTGAACAATATCTCATAACTGTATAGAGACGAACAATGGCAATTGACGTGAACTGGGGCGCTATCGGGCTGTTCTCCGTAATCGCATTTCTAATTGGTTGGTTTATCTTCGGACTCCTGGGCGCCGTTATCCTCGCTATCATCGTGATGGTGCTGATGGGAATCATCAAATTCCGTTGAGAATTTAATTGTTCATTATACCCAACTACCAACTTTTTCCTGCTGTGTAACCCTGAATGAAAATGTTAAGCCGGGTGTTGATTTCTCCTTCCTTGATGTGCTGAATTTGCGAGGGTATCAGGGCTTGGTCCCGGTCTTCATCGTTTTCTTTTCGGACTTGATGGGGGAAGACGGATTTGAATGGTGGGGCAGCTCATCCTCATGGGGTGGGCAGGGGCTGATGTGGTGCCTGACGATGAGGATGGTCCATAGGATGAGGATGGTCCATAGGATGATGCCGGTCCTTATCAGGGCTGTCCTCGGATCCGGGCTCGGGGGACTTGGGATAATCAGGCTGACGATGGGGTCTGTGTCGTTGCGACATAGTCAATACTCTTGTTCCCTCCTATTATACCAATTCAAAATCGTAGAGGAAGAATTGGTTGATGGATTACATCCTCGGACACCTTCACATCTTGATGGTGCTATCCATTATACTCTATATAGTGAGAGCGAGACTCATTGATGCTTGATGGGGTGAAACCAGGATGGTCAATACAGAGACATTCCTCTGCCAGATTTGCAGGAGTCAAAAAAAATATGATGAAATCGTGCCTGCGCAATCGGTTCCGGAGCCGATCGCCGAGCTGATCAGGAAAGAATATCCCGGATGGTCATCCGACAATTACATCTGCCGTGCAGATCTCGACCGTTTCAGGGCGCAATATGTCGGGGAGGTTATGGAGAAAGAGAAGAGTGAGCTCGACGTGCTGGAATCGGCTGTCAGACAATCAATGGAAGACCATGCACTTCTCGCCAAAAATATCAATATCGAATTTGACCGGCAACTGAGCTTTGGTGACCGTCTTTCCGACCGTATCGCCGACTTTGCGGGAAGCTGGACATTCATCCTCTCTTTTACCGGAGTGATGTTCCTGTGGATCATCCTAAATACCTTCATCTTGATGACCGGACCCTTCGACCCGTACCCCTACATCCTGCTCAACCTTGTCCTCTCGGCAGTTGCTGCAATTCAGGCTCCCTTCATTATCATGAGCCAGAACCGGCAGGAGTCGCGGGATCGCCTCAATGCCGAACACGATTACACAGTAAATCTGAATACTGAAATGGAAATTCATCAGCTCCATAAAAAAATTGATCACCTCCTATTCAACCAGGGGCAGAGACTCTTGGAGATACAGAAGATACAGGTGGAACTGATGGAAGACCTCGCCCGGAAAAACCATTGATGAGCGAGCGATTTCAAATGGTATAGGTTAGATCCATTCCCGCTCCACAATCTCTTTTCACCCTTAACTCTAACACGTATCGCAGCCCAGATCGAGACATCCCCTCCTTATTCCGCATGAAGGAGGCGAGTACATCAAAATTTCGATAAAGCATTAAAAAAGAAAAAGATTTATTATTGGATGAGGCGGTTTCTTCGTAACCAGTCCGTTTGTGGCTTCAGGTAACGGTAAATGATATCACACTTTGTGTCCTGGAAACTCCAGGGAGTAACGATCAAGGTATCGCCTTCCCGTATCCAGACCCGTTTCTTCATCTTTCCTTTGATTCTGCCCAGGCGGGTGATCCCGTCAGCACACTTGACACGAATGTGATTTGCCCCAAGCATCATTTCGGCACGGGCGAATTGCTCTCTGTTCCATTTTTTTGGAGTCCTAACCCGAACGACCGGTGTACCATCTGCATGTACTGCATTCGGATCTAATTCCATATTGCCTGATTTACCATTACTTCCAGAGTTTTTCACGAAACCAACTTCATATAATTATATAAAGGGTTTGCGACCTGTTGAAGGTATGTGTTGGCAATCCATAAATTAATTCGTTAAGGGAACTGTTCTGATTCCTTTCTGTGATGATCGAAGAATAACTTCAGATTGAACTGCAAATAAAAAATAGGCGTAAATTAGGGGGATTAGAAATCTGTCATCACCCTGAACTGGTCGATCTCTTCCCTGTTCAGCTGTTCGAGGAAGAGATCGGCAGCGGTATGGACATCCTTGCTCGCCGTGATTGCCCGGCCTACGACAATGATATCAGCCCCGGCCTTCACCGCATCCTTTACGACATCAACCCTGATACCCCCGGCAGTGGCGACAAGGAGCCGGCCTCCGGTAGCCTTTTTCAGTGCCGGGATGTTCCCCCAGGCATGGGCCGTGTCCTCGGCATCGATCGCCCGGTGGAGTTCCACGATGTCAGGTTTGACCCTGATGCTCTTGATGACCTTTACCGGGTCAGGCACGTTCAGCATGTCAATCACCGAGTAGATCCCGGTCTTCTTCGCCTCGGCAATGGCCTTCTCGAGCGTTGAGACAGGGGCAAGCCCGGAGATGACTACGGCATCAGCAGAGGCATCGGCCGCCATCCGTGCCTCGAGGTTCCCGGTATCGAGGATCTTCATGTCGGCGATGATGAAGGCATTCGGGCGTACCTTCCGGATCTCCGAGATGACTTCGAGCCCGAACTTCTTGATGAGCGGAGTCCCTGCCTCGATGATCAGATGGTCGTTGTCCGGGAGCTCCGAGAGCACGGATCCGACCTTGTTCATGTCAACGAGGTCAAGAGCCACCTGGAGATAGGGCGGGTCCCAGAGCCGCTGGACTTTGAAGCCCATGACGGCGTGAGTCGACCGGTCCTTCTCGTAGAGGAGCGTCTTTGTGTCCGGGAATCCGTCGATGGCTCTGCTGAGTGCCAGTTTCATTGCACCGTAATTGTACCGGTAGATCCGGTTGTAGTCTGCCGCCCCGGGTCCAAGGTAGATACTGGCAAGAATAACAAGCGAGTCGATATCATTGTCAGAGAAAACACCCTCTTCGACCGAGTCTGCAACCGCTTTTGCCACCGCTGCCTGGACCGGCCCGAACATCTCCCGGATCTGGACATCCTTCTTCAGCGTCACCTTGGGAATGACCAGCGTTGCCGGTTTTGTGAGGAGGTTAGGCCGGACCACTGCAAGGAGCGGCGTATGACCTGCTGAAAGCTGGGAGAGAGCGTTTGCAAACGCCGTCCCGACAGGCCCTTCCTTGTCGCCAATCACGAGGTCGATATGGGCGAGTTCAGGACCATCGCCAACGAGTGCTTCACCGATAACATACATAGGGTACCTTTTCCTGCCTACTAGGTTTGGGATAGTGGTTTAAAAAGCCCTCTGGTAACCGGGGAACAATCGGTTCGCGAGGCATGAACACTACGAAGAGAGGTCCAGGATACCAGGTGATGAGAAAGGCGATACCGCGACGAAAATATCCGTTCCTTTCACACAACGATCTGCCAATCAGGGAGAACGGCCCAATAGTTCACGAAGAAATGTGGGGTCGGTGAGATTTGAACTCACGATCGACGGGTCTCTCCGACATGCGTCAGTGCTCCAACGGATCATCATCTTTTCATCAGGAGACCCATTGCTCATCATCCACACGACGCGAAAGACCGCTGGAGCCCGTCGCCATTCCGGACTAGGCCACGACCCCTCTGCCGTATTAAGGTCGCATTGTGCCGATTTAATGGTTATGCATTGGAATCAGTAATGCTATATCCTGAAAAATCCTCATCTGTTAGGATGGATCCCCGGAGCTATGACTGCGGTATCTCGGCCCAGCCCCTTCTTGGTCTCACCCTTGGTGAAATGCTCAAATCTGTCACAACCCGCTTCCCGGATACGGAAGCAGTAGTCTCAGTCCACCAGGATATCAGGTGGACGTACCAGGAACTCCTCTCCCAAGTCAACAGCCTCGCCAAGGGACTGATGGCGCTTGGAGTCGAGAAAGGCGATCGGGTGGGTATCTGGGCAATGAACTATGCCGAATGGATCGTCACCCAGTTTGCCACTGCCACGATCGGCGCCATCATGGTCAATATCAACCCGGCATACCGGACGTATGAGCTGGAATACGTCTTGAAGCAGGCCGAGATCCAGACCCTGATCCTCCAGGGGAGGTTCAAGACCTCGGATTATATCGGGATGTTCTATGAAGCCTGTCCCGAAGCACAGGACGCACGGCCCGGGAAACTGAACTCGGAAAAATTCCCATTCCTGAAAAATGTGGTCTTCCTCGGGGATATTGCGTACAAAGGCATGTTTACCTGGCCTGCCCTTATGAAAAAGGGGGAGAAGATCAGCAATGACGAGCTGGTTGCCAGAGGAGAGATGCTTGATTTCGACGACCCCATCAACATCCAGTACACGAGCGGGACGACGGGATTTCCAAAAGGGGTCGTGCTCACCCACCACAGCGTCCTCAACAACGGGTACATCATCGGAGAGGGGATGGGATTTTCAGAAAAGGACCGGCTCTGCATCCCGGTCCCGTTCTACCATTGTTTCGGGATGGTCCTCTCAAACCTCGCATGCATGACACACGGGTCGACCATGGTCCTTCCGTCACCGACCTTTAATGCCGAGGATGTCTTAAAGACGGTCGAAGCAGAGCAGTGTACGGCCCTTAACGGGGTACCGACCATGTTCATCGCCGAGCTCTCCCATCCTGACTTTTCGAAGTACTCCATGCAATCACTCAGGACCGGGATCATGGCCGGATCTCCCTGCCCGATCGAGGTGATGAAGGAGGTGAACCGGAAGATGAATATGTCCGAGATCGTGATCGTCTACGGTCAGACAGAAACCTCCCCGGGGATCACCATGACGACTACGAAGGATCCCGTTGAGCGGCGTGTCTCGACCGTTGGAAGGGTGTTTCCACACACCGAACTGAAGATCATCGATCCAAAGAGCGGGAAGATCGTCCCGCATGGTGAGATCGGCGAGATCTGCGCCCGTGGATACTGCGTAATGAAATGCTACTACAACAATCCGAGCGCAACCCAT
>Ga0316622_100000738_pt1 | contig 19903 bp, 15 predicted proteins | sample OWC_Aug_OW2_C1_D_FD_207646 | JGI IMG/M metagenome (GOLD analysis project Ga0316622, IMG submission 207646) | Wetland soil microbial communities from Old Woman Creek delta, Ohio, United States - OWC_Aug_OW2_C1_D5_C | ecosystem: Environmental > Terrestrial > Soil > Wetlands | place: USA: Ohio... | reverse complement strand
TCACGGAGGTCCGCACATAAGGATGAAGAAGAACGAGGCAGATCCCAAGAGCCGGCCCCCTGCCCACACCTCCCGCGGGAAGAAGCGTGCTGCCAAGGCCACGAATCCAGACCCTCCCACCTCCCGTGTTCGTGCGGACACCCCTCAAGTCCACCAGGCGGAGCCCGCTGCACAGAGCAATCAGCTGCGCCGAGCCCAGCGCAGATTAACGAAGAGCCCCCGGAAGGACGCCCAGTTCCACGCCGTCTTTGATGTCGTCTCCGTTGGCATCGTTCAGTCCGACCCCCGTGACGGGCAGTTGATCCGGTACAACGAGAAGTACCGTCAGATCACCGGCTACACCGACACCGAACTGCGCACTATGAAGTTCACCGATCTCACGCACCCGGAGGACCGTGATCGCGACTGGGAAATCTTCAGCAGCGCCGCATGGGGCAAGACGCCGAGTTACCAGAACGAGAACCGCTACATCCGTAAAGACGGATCGGTCATCTGGGTGCGCGTCAACGCTTCATTCATCCGCAATGAGGACGGCCAGCCCGTCTCGACCGTGGCCGTCTGCGAAGACATCACCGAGCAGAAGCAGGCGGAGACGAAGATTGCGGAGCTGAACCGGACCCTCAAGCGGCGCCTGTCGGAACTCGAGGCGATCTTCGAAACAGTGCCTGCTGGAATAGCGATCGCCGACGATCCCGAAGGCCGCCACATCCGGGGCAATCCCGCCAATGAACGACTGCTCAGCCTGCCCCGAGGAGGCGAGTTTTCAATGCGGGCGCCGGATGGCCCCTCTTCAGCCTATCGCGTTATGAAGGGTGACCGGGAGATGGCGGTGGACGAACTCCCCATGCAACGGGCTGTCCGCGGCGAGACGGTCCACGGTGAGGCTCTCACCGTGGTGCGGAAGGACGGCAGTGTGGTCCATCTTCTCAGCAATGCCGTGCCGCTCCTGGACGAGAAGGGTCACCCCCGCGGCGCTGTCGGGGCCTTTCAGGACATCACCCAGCTCAAGCAGGCCGAAGAGGCCTTGCGGCAGACCGAGGAGCGGTTCCGTATCATCGCCGCCAGCACGCCCGATCACCTATTCGTCCAGGACCGCGACTTGCGCTACACGCTAGTCCTGAATCCTCAGTTGGGTCTGACTGAAGAGGAGATGATCGGCAAGACTGACCACGATCTCCTGTCAAAGGCAGACGCTGAGAAGTTGACCGTCCTCAAGCGGAGCGTGCTGGAAACAGGCAAGCAGCTGCATGCGGAAGTGCCGGTGGCCTCGCCGGACGGGGCCCTGGAGTACTTCGAAGGAGCCTATGTCCCGAAGTTGGACGCCCGAGGCCAGTCCAATGGTCTGATCGGCTATTTCCGAAACGTGACCGAGCGCAAGCGCATGGAGGGGTTGCTCGCCAAACAACGCGAGGAACTGCAGGCCATCCTGGATTCTTCGCCCGCTATGATCTTCTACAAGGACCGGGAAAACCGTTTCCTGCGGGTGAATCGCGCTTTCGCCGAGAGCATGGGGATGACACCGGGACAGTTGGAACGGCAGTCGCTCTTCGATCTTTACCCAAGGGAAGAAGCGGAAGCATACTGGAGGGACGACCAGGAAGTCCTGGCATCCGGCAAACCCAAGATCAAAATCGTCGAGCCTATGCAGACTCCCACAGGCGAACGCTGGGTTCAGACAGACAAGGTGCCCTGCTACGACGCCCAGGGCAATATCATCGGCGTCATCGGTTTCGCCATGGACGTCACTGAGCGAAGGCAGGCAGAACAGCAGCTCCTTCTGACCGCTGCTGAACTCCAGGCCGCCAACGCCGCGCTGGAGCGGGCCCGGGAGGCAGCCCTGAACCTGATGGGTGACGCTGTAGACGCCCGGCAGCGCGCTGAGAAAGCCAATGCCGAACTAGCCCGGCTCAACCGCATACTCACTGCCCACGCCCACAGCAGCCAGGCCCTCGAGCGCGCTCGGGAGGAAGAGGCTTACCTGAACGATGTCTGCCAGATCATAGTGCGCGACTGTGGTCATGCAATGGTCTGGATTGGTTACACCGAACACGACGAGGCCAAAAGAGTCCGTCCCGTTGCCTCGGCAGGCCTTGAGGACGGCTACCTCGAGACCCTGAACATCACCTGGGCCGACACGGAACGGGGCCGCGGCCCCACCGGCACGGCTATCCGCACTGGCACGCCGAGCATGTGCCGGAACATGCAGACCGATCCCCTATTTGCCCTGTGGCGTGAGCAGGCGGTCAAACGCGGCTACGCTTCCTCCCTCGTCTTACCCCTGAAAAGTGCCGACGGAGTCTTCGGGGCTATCACAATATACTCGAGTCTGCCGGATGCCTTTGCGCCCGAGGAGGTGAGGTTGCTGAGCCAACTGGCTGACGACCTGGCCTATGGCATCGCCGCCCTGCGGCTGCGCAAGGCGCACATCCTCGCCGAGGAGGCGCTGAGGGAGAGTGAGCAACGGATGCAGCAGGCCCTCGATGTCAGTCGCTCATTCACCTTCGAATGGCAGCCGGACACTGACCGGGTGGTGCGTTCTGCCAGTTCCGGGCCGATCCTCCATCTCACCGGCGACGAAGTCTGCAACGACACTGGCCAGGGCTTTTTCCAGCGCGTCCACCCGGACGACCGCGCGAGGTTCCTGCAAGTGCTGAACGACCTGACGCCCGCGGCCAACAGTTACGCAACCGAATACAGGGTCGTGTCTGGCGACGGCAGCGTCGCGGTTCTGGAAGAGGTCGGTCAAGCCACTTTCGATGCCACGGGCAAGCTCCAACGGCTCGTGGGCGTCACCACGGACATCACCCAGCGCAAACAGGCCGAAGAAGCGTTGAAATGGACCGCCCAGCGTGACCAGCTCCTTTCGGATACCGCGGCCCGCCTCTTGCAGAGCGACGCCCCCCAGGCCATCGTTGAGGAACTCTGCTGGAAGGTCATGCAGTTCCTCGAGTGCCACGTCTTCTTCAACTTCCTGGCGGACGAGAAAGAGGAGCGACTGCGCATGAACGCCTTCGCCGGAATCACCGAGGAAGAGGCTCATAAGATCCGGTGGCTGGATTACGGAGCAGCAGTGTGCGGCTGTGTCGCGCGCAACGGCGAGCGCATCATTGCCGAAGACATCCTGAGCAATCAGGACCCCCGCACGGCGCTGGTGAAGTCTTACGGCATCCACGCCTACTGCTGCCACCCGCTCATGGTTCAGGGCAACCTCATCGGCACCCTGTCATTCGGCAGTCGTACGCAGACGCGGTTCAAGCCCGAATACATCGATGTCATGAAGACGGTGACCGACCTCGTGGCGATCGCCATGCATCGCATCAAAACGCAAGACGCCTTGCGGCAAAGCGAACGCCTTTATCGCGCCATCGGCGAAACGATCAACTACGGCATCTGGGTCTGTGCCCCCGACGGCCGAAACATTTACGCCAGCGAAAGCTTCCTCAAGCTGGTGGGCATCACACAGCAACAATGCTCCGACTTCGGCTGGGGTGACGTGCTGCACCCGGATGACGCCGAGCGCACCATCTCAGCCTGGAAGGAGTGCGTCCATATGGGCGGGATGTGGGACATTGAGCATCGTTTCCGCGGCGTGGACGGCCGGTGGCATCCCATCCTCGCCCGCGGGGCGCCTGTGCGTGACGAAGAGGGTCAGATCATCTGTTGGGCAGGCATCAACCTCGACATAACCCGCCTCAAGCGGGCCGAAGAGGCCCTGCGCCAAAATCGGGAGGACCTTGCCCGTGCTCAGGAGGTCGGGCAGATCGGCAGTTGGCGGATGGACGTGCGTCGCAACATCCTGACATGGTCTGACGAGAACTATCGGATCTTCGGCGTGCCGAAAGGGACGCCGCTCACCTACCAGTCATTTCTGGAGACCGTTCATCCCGAGGACCGACAGTTCGTGGACATGATGTGGCAGGCAGCCCTTCGCGGTGAGCCTTACGAGCTCGAACACCGCATCGTGGCGGAGGGGCAGGCAAGATGGGTGCGGGAGAAGGCCTACTTGGAATTCGATGAAGCAGGCACGCTGCTGGGCGGCTTTGGCATCACCCAGGACATCACCGAGCGCAAGCAGACGGAAGAGTCTCTGCGCAAGAGTGAGACAGATCTGCGCGAGGCCAGGGAATCGCTGCAAAAGGCAAACGAAGAGCTTGAGTACAGGATCAGACAGCGCACCGAGGAACTCGAGCGCACGAACTGTGATCTGGAGAGGAGGACCTATGATCTCAATGAAAGAATCAAGGAACTGAACTGCCTGTATATCGTGTCTCATCTGCTAACCGAAGAGGTGGTGCCTCTGGCGGCAGTGCTCAAGGAAGTCGTCGGCGTGATTCCCTCGGCGTTGCAGTTCCCGGAGATCGCCGGCGCCCGCATCGTGCTGAACGGTCTTGAGGTGAAGACAGAGAACTTCCGGGACACGCAGTGGAAGCTCCGGAGGCCGATCCGCATCCAGGGCGGTGACCAGGGGACGATCGAGGTTGTCTATTGCGAGGAGCCGCTCGGGCACGATGACGGATTCTTCGTGAGGGAAGAAGAGGCGCTCGTCGAAACCCTCGCCGAATTGATCGGAGACTTCACGCAGCGCCTGAGAAGCAGGACCATGATCGAGGAGAGCGAGGCGCGGTACCGCCGGCTCTCACAGCAGTTCCACGCCCTCCTCGATGCCATTCCCGACATGCTCGTGCTGGTCTCAGCCGACCTGAAGATCCTCTGGGCCAACAGAGCTGCAGGCGCACGAATGGGCTTCACGGCTGAAGCCCTCGCAGGGCAGACCTGTGAGACCCTTTGGGCCGGACCGGTAATCAGCGGCGACACCTCTCCCGCAAGAGCCTGCTTTGAAAGTGGAGAACTCAGGACTGCTCGTTTCGGAACACTGGGCAGCGCCGTCTGGGATGTAATGGCCATTCCCGTAAGAGACGAAACCGGGAGAGTGAGAAACGTCATCCTCTCTGCCAGGGACGTCACCAGGGAACTGAGACTCCAGGAGGAAGCCGTCCGCTCCGCACGGCTGGCATCTCTTGGGGAGCTGGCGGCAGGGGTCGCCCACGAGATCAACAACCCTATCAACTCTGTCATCAACTACGCCCAGATCCTGACGAACGAGGCGGAGCGTTTCTCGAGGGAACACGAATTCGCCGGAGAGATTGTCAGTGAAGGCGAGCGGATTGCCTCTATCGTGCGGGGCCTGCTCGGATTCGCGCGGGACTCACGGGACGCCAGACATCCTGCCACCCTTCAAAGCATTTTGGATGCGGTCCTCGTCCTCAGCAACGCGCAGCTGAAGCGGGACGGCATCAAGCTCAGGATAGAAACGCCGGGAGACCTCCCGCTGATTCGCGCGAGCGAGCAGCAGCTCCAGCAGGTCTTTCTGAACCTTATCAGCAACGCCCGTTACGCGCTCAACAAGAAATATGACGGCCCTCACCAGGACAAGATCCTGGAAATCAGGGGCGAAAGGCACACCACGAACGGTACGCCTCACCTCCGCGTGGTGGTGCGCGATCACGGCACCGGCATCCCCGAGGACTTGCTCGACAGAGTGACTTCCCCGTTCTTCACCACGAAACCCCCCAGCGAGGGGACAGGGCTCGGACTGAGCCTCTGCAATAACATCGTGGTGGATCACGGCGGCAGCCTCGCAATCGAAAGTGTCGAAGGTCACGGCACGAGCATAATAATCGACCTCCCCGCAGAAGCGTCAGAGGAGGCTCCATGAAAGAAGCTGTTCTTGTCATCGACGACGAGAAGGGCATCCGGCTCACCTTCGAGACCTTTCTATCGGACGCGGGGTACGACGTCCAGCTGGCGAAGAACTGCGAGGAGGCCCTGGTGTGTCTCCGTGAGCGGGAGTTCGGGCTCATATTCCTCGACATCATCCTGGAAGAGCGGAGCGGCATCGACCTGCTGCGAGAGATCAAACAGAAGCACCCTGCCTGGCCCGTCGTGCTGATCACCGGGTACCCAAGCCTTGAAACTGCCGCCGAGGCAGTCCGTCTCGGCGCCTTTGACTACATTTCCAAACCCGTGGGACAGGAGATGCTCCTGCGCGTGACCCGGCAGGCCCTCACGCACAAAGCACTGGTGGAAGAGAAGGAGCGGTACCGTGCGAACCTCGACGGACTCTTCCGGAGTGTCGCCGAAGGCATCGTCATGGTTGACAAAGATCTGGTGGTCCTCGACATCAATGACGCAGCCAGGGACATCTGCAGTTTCGGGGGCGATGTCGTCGGGAAGGTCTTCTCCTCCCTTCACACGCAGTGCGAGCGCGCCTGTGCGCGCGCCCTTGAGGATGCGATACGCTGCGAGAAACCCGCCTCTGTCAAAAGGCTTTCCTGTTTCCACTCGGGCGGAAATCAACGTGTGGTAGCCGTGACCGTCTCCCCTCTCAGGGATAGGGAAGGGAAAGTGTACGGCGGTATCGTCGTCGTCCGTGATGAAACGAGGCTCGACACCCTGGAGCGCGACCTCGGCAAGAGAACCAGTTTCCAGAGCATCGTCGGCAAATGCCCCCAGATGCAGCGCATTTACTCGCTTATCGAAGCCCTGGCGGACACGCCGACGACGGTGCTCATCACCGGTGAGACTGGAACGGGCAAAGAGCTTATCGCCGAGGCCATTCACCGGAGCGGGTCACGGAGCGGGAAGCCCTTCGTGAAGGTAAACTGCTCGGCCCTGAGCGAGAACCTGCTTGAGAGCGAGCTCTTCGGCCACGTGAAGGGTGCCTTCACCGGCGCCATCGGCAACAAGGCAGGGAGATTCGAGATAGCCGACGGCGGCTCGATCCTGCTCGATGAAATCGGGGACATCTCGCGTCAGATGCAGCTCAAGCTCCTTCGGGTCCTCCAGGAACGGGAGTTCGAACGGGTGGGCAGCACGTCTCCCATCACCGTGGATGTGAGGGTCCTGGCAGCGACGAACCAGGACCTCACGAGAAAGGTAAAGGATGGCGCCTTCCGGGAGGACCTCTATTACCGTCTTAAGGTCGTGGAATTGAGTGTCCCGCCCCTCAGGGAGCGGCGGGAGGACATCCCGCTGCTGGTCGATCATCTTGTCACGAAGTGTAACGAGCGCCTCAACAAAGGGGTCCTCGGGGTGACGGACGATGTGGAGAGCCTGTTCTCCCTCTACGCCTGGCCCGGAAACGTGCGGGAGCTTGAACATGTCATTGAACACGGAGTGCTTCTGAGCCCCAGGCCCCTCATCACGGTCGAGGACCTCCCGCAGGAACTGAGAGCCGTCAGCAAGTCTGCACCGGCGAGGCCCGCCGCCGAGACGGACAATCTCCCCGAGATGATTCTCAGCGCCCTCGAGAAGACCGGATGGAACAAGGCGCTGGCAGCCCGACTTCTCGACATGGGCCGGACCACGCTTTACCGGAAGATCAAGGATTACGGTATCAAGGCCGACAGTCCGTTCAAGAGGAAGTCCTGATTCCCTACTCCCTGCCGCTACCGCCCACCGCACATCCCGGTGAAGGGACAGATGTGTTCCGCGCAAATCTGTTCCGCGACACAGCCCCTCGCTGTGCTCACCGAGCTATTACCCCGGCATATCGCTCCCTTCTCTTTGATTGCAAAGGTAATCTCGCGCGCATGCCCATTGTGGCACGTTTCTTCCTTGCTGGTTTCAGGGGAGACGCGGAAGTCCAACGGGCCTCTTACCCTCCCCTGTCTTTTGCCCGCCGCGACATGGGTTTAGGGATATAGAGTAATGCCCCCTGTGAGGCGGCCCATTGGGGGGCCTTTGCACGCAGCCCTTCTTGACCTTATGAGAAAGGAGAGAGACAATGGCACAGGAAAGGATAGTGAACGGGGTGAACGTCGACCAGCTGCTCGGCACCATACAGGAGGTTCGGAAGAACCCTGACATGGCTCAGTTCAAATTCAGAGCGACCAATGCCTGGATCGACGGCACGCACAACAGGGCGGTGGTCAGGGACTTCTACGGTGTGCTGAAGGAGGACAGCTCACGGGACCCATTGGTGTTTGAGATAGACGAGCCGCCGGTTCTCTGCGGGAAGAATCTCGGAGCGAATCCCGTTGAGTATCTTCTCGTGGCTCTCTCAGGGTGTCTCACCACAACCCTTGTAGCACATGCGGCGGCCCGAGGAATCAAGATAAAAAGAGTCGAGTCGAGGCATGAGGGAAATCTGGACCTAAGGGGCTTCATGGGAATATCGGAGGACGTCCCTGTCGGCTACAAGGATATCAGGGTGTTTTTCAAAATCGATGCCGACATCCCCGAAGAGCGGAAGGAGGAACTGATCAGAATGGCCCAGAAATACTCCCCGGTTTTCAACAGCATCGCAAAACCGGTACCTGTTGTCGTCCAGATTGATAGGCCGTGAGCTTGCCTGTTCGGTCACCGGACACAGAACATCAAGGAGGACTACCGTGACAAAGGCGATTCCAGACGGATACCACACCGTCACACCGATCTTCGTGTTCAAGGATGCCCGTAAGGCCATGGATTTCTACAAACGGGCTTTTGGTGCAGAGGAGCTCTTCGTCATGCCGGGGCTCAACGGCCAAGGGGTGATGCACGCCGAGGTGCGACTCGGCACCTCGATCATCATGATGGGCGAAGAAAGCCCGCAGGAGCCCTGCAAGAGCCCGGAAACCATGGGCGGCTCTCCCGTGAGCTTCTACGTCTACGTGGACGATGTGGACGAGGCTTTCAACAAAGCCCGTGCAGCAGGCGCAGAGGTCCTGATGCCTGTTGAGGATATGTTCTGGGGCGACCGCGCCGGTACCGTGCAGGACCCCTTCGGCTATAAGTGGACACTCGCCACTCACATCAAGGACCTGACGCCGCAGGAAGTCCATTTGGGCGCCGAAGCCTTCTTCGCCCAAATGGCACGGAAGTAAGATTTGCCGTTGAACCACAGAGGCAGGTGACGGTAGGGCTACATGAAAAGCATCAGAAAGATCAAAGCCGTCTCTGAAAGCAAGCACACGATTGAAGGCGCCGGCGTTCATCTCAGGAGAGCCTTCGGCTATTACCAGGTCCCCCAGTTCGATCCTTTTCTCCTGCTGGATGACTTTCGCTCGGACGATCCAGCGAAATTTCTCCCCGGATTTCCCTGGCACCCCCATCGCGGAATCGAGACGATCACCTATGTGCTCGAAGGCGACGTTGAGCATGGCGACAGCCTCGGGAACAGGGGCGATATCACCCCCGGGGATGTACAGTGGATGACCGCAGGCAGCGGCATTATTCATCAGGAGATGCCCAAGGGAGACCGTAAAGGTCGTATGGGCGGTTTTCAGCTCTGGGCCAATCTGCCCGCTTCCCAAAAAATGATGGAACCCCGCTACCGCGATGTCAAACGTGACCAGATTAGCAGGGTTTCGCTCCAGGGGGGCGTTGAGGTGAAAATCATCTGCGGCGAAGTAAACGGGGTCCGGGGGCCGGTGCGCGACATCGTTATCGAGCCCGAGTACCTGGATGTCACTGTGCCCGCCAATTCTCACTTCACGCATGCAATCAAGCAGGGGCACACCGCCTTCGCCTATGTGATCGAGGGGAAAGGCTATTTCGACGACGACCGGGACTCTTTCAGGCACGAAGTGGTGGGGAGGAACTACTTTGACTTGAACCGTGAGTGTGACTGCGGCGACGGGTCCCTCATCCTCTATGAGGACGGTCAGCACGTGTCGATCAGCGCAAAGGAAGGAACACTCCGTTTCCTGCTCGTCTCGGGCAAACCGCTCGGTGAGCCGGTCGCCTGGTACGGCCCCATCGTGATGAACACCCGGGAAGAGCTGAGAACCGCCTTTGAGGAGTACCGCAAGGGGACCTTCGTCAGACACGCCGGCGGGGCGTGAAGAGGCTGCCAAAGGGAGGCCTGAAATGCCCCTTCGGAACAAGACCGCTGTGATCTATGACGGGAGGCTCCATCGACGGCGCCGAGGCGCGGGGTGAACCTGAGATGGGACTCGCTGGTCGATACGCCGAAAAAGGAAGAGGAGACATCTCATGCAGAAGATCACACCGCATCTGTGGTTTGACAGAGAGGCAAAGGAGGCGGCCGGATTCTACACGTCGGTCTTCCCCAATTCAACGATCAAGAGCATGACGACGCTCCATGACACTCCTTCCGGTTCGGTGGATGTCGTCACCATCGAACTTTTGGGACAGGAATTCGTGCTCATCTCCGCCGGGCCGTTTTTCAAGTTCAACGAAGCAATCTCATTCATGGTCCACTGTGACACCCAGGAGGAAATTGATTACTACTGGGGGAAGCTTTCGGCAGTGCCCGAAGCGGAACAGTGCGGATGGCTCAAGGACAGGTTCGGGCTCTCGTGGCAGATTGTCCCCACCGCTATGGGCGACATGATGAAGGACAAGGATGAGAAGAGACTCGCGCGGGTGACCGAGGCGTTCCTCAAGATGAAGAAGTTTGACATTGCAGCCCTCAAACGCGCCCACGAGGGGCATGAGCCGGAACCGAAATAGGAGAAGTCCCGCACATTGTCAGGACAGAGGGAGAGGCAATGACCCAGCACATGCTGAAATGCCTTTACAGAGGAGGTCGGGATGAGAAAGGTTCAGACAGTCGTAGTAATCGCGGTACTCTTGTTCTCGTTGGCAGTGAGGGCGGAAGATACACAGACACCCAAGACGATGAGTAACATCAAGGCACTGCCACGAGATCTGGAAATCCAGCTCGCGCTGAGCGCACTGCCGCCGCACCTCAGAGACAATGCAACAATCTATGTCCTAAACCCAGACAAGGGCTTTGAAGTTGCCCGCAAGGGCACGAACGGATTCCACGCCTTTGTCGCGCGCACGGGGGATGACTCGTTCAGAGGTTCCTGGCCCTTAGCGGCGTATAGAGATGACATCCTCTACCCGATTTCCTTTGATGCAGCGGGCGCCAAGGAACAGATGCGAGTCTTCTTTGATGCGGCAGAGATGCAGGCCAAGGGGACACCTCCCGGAGAACTCAAGAAAACGGTCAAGGAACGCTACAAAACAGGATACTATAGAGCTCCGGAACGGGCCGGCGTCTCATACATGCTGTCTCCCATACTGAGGACGTACGTAAACCCGGAGGAAAGCGACAGCGTCGCCACCTCCAACAATCCACACGTCATGTACTACGCCCCCAATGTGTCCAATGAAGACGTAGGCGGGAAACCACCCGGGATACGTATCGAAGGTTATGGCATGAGTGTCAGCGGCTTCTATCCTTTTGTCATCATGCCCGGCCCGCACGGATACATGATCCACCTTGTCGGCCTGGCGGAGAGAGCAGCTATAAAGAAGGAACACGAAGAGATGCTCGCACGACTCTGCAAAATCAAAGACCTGTGGTGCCTGCCGAAAGAGTAGGGGCACTATTGAGAAGAAGGAGGTTTCATATGAGATACGTCGACGGATATGTCATACCCGTCCCGGAGAAGAACCTGAAAACCTATATCCGCATGGCCAAGATAGGGGCGGCGATGTGGATGAAACACGGCGCCCTCGATTATAAGGAGTGTGTCGGCGAAGATTTGGAGACAAAGTGGGGGACCCCTTTTTCGAAAATGATGAAGTTGAAGCCCGGCGAGACCGTGGTGTTCTCATATATCGTCTTCAAGTCTCGGGCGCATCGCGATCGCGTCAACGCAAAGGTGATAAAGGAGATGGAAAAGATGGGCGAGATGAAGGAGATGCCATTCGACGTCAAGCGGATGGTATACGGCGGCTTCAAGGTCCTGGTCGATGCGTAATTGAGCGCTTTGACGGCAACTGAATCGGAAGGGAAACAGTCTGCTTCTGCTGTTCTGCTTTGGCACCGGCGAGTATCGCGCAGCGACTGAGGGACTTGTGTATGCTGCATACCGTTCGGTAAAGGAGGATCACATAAAGGAATTCGTCACACCGCCCGGCTTTGAGGATATGCTTTCCTTTCCTCTCGTTGAAGCACTGCTGGGTCGCCGGTCACGACGCTTCTTCATGGGAGCGGAAATCCCCGACGGCGTGTTCACATACAAGTCGCGGAGAGATCCCCTTCCCCTGAGCGACCTTGAAAAATATCTGATTGTGGCGGCCTGTGGAGGCAACACGTCCTGGCACCACATGATTTACCGTGCTGCGCACTATGCGCCCCACCTTTCGAATTATTCAGCTGCTGCAGGCGGGCGGGTCTTTCCGTCATCGGCCGGTTTTCACACCAGCCAGACCTTCTTCACCGATGACGATGGTGTTTACGTGCTGGAGATGCGCGATGCACGTGCTTTCGCAGACCGCGCGGAGGACGGATCATTGTCCACCGAGGACTTCGTCGATAGTGTCAGGAGGCATGTCCGCAAACTCAGGGACGGGCGCATCAGATTCCCTTCAGAGGTGCCTTTCACGGAGGCACATAACACCTGGGTGTTCAACAAGCCATCCACACTCGTCATCATACCTGTCGGCGATCTTTCCCAGCACGTGCTGCTCAACTTGTGCTATATGCTCCAGAACGGCCTGGTGCTGCATGATGATCTGAACAAACGGGCGATTCCGGGCATAGAGCAGTTCAGGGACATTGTCGACGTGGGACGTACTTGGCCCATAACATTCGTGGAGCAATGGTCTCTCTCGGAACTCACCGTAGAGCTTTCGACAAGCTGCTATGCCGGGGTGCTGATGCTCCAGGCGATGGGTCTCGGGGGATGGATGTTCAACGGCGTCGACCCCTTCGCCATGTTCGGTGCCAGTGGTGACCCGGAGGTCCCGGGACTGGGGTTTCGCTATGACACGGACGAGCGCTGGCCCTATCCGAACCCCACCGGGCTGGATGGAGTGATGGAGGGCTACTGCCCGCCCCACTACCCCGACATGCGCGCCGCGGTGGAAGCGGTGTGTGAGCGGAAATTCGGGCCCGGAGGCCCCTTTCACCCCGCCACGCCGGGACCCTGGAGGGACAGCCGCAGCGTTCGCTCTGTCGCGCAGGTCCACAGTGAGCGCTTCAGGGAATGCGTGGCGCTGCAGGCCCAGTACGTGTATGACAAATTTGGAAAGTTTCCGGGTACCGTGCCTTCCATGTTCCTCATCATGTACATTCAGGCCCATCACCTTGACGTGGATTTCTATGATGAATTCTACAAACCCGGCGCCTACTTGAAGACTCATGTCAGGCACATGGCACAATGGCACCCCGAGAGCAATCGGCCCAGCGCATCATGCCGCAGGCCTGCTCCCTGAGTATACCTTCCCAATACCCCCCTCGTCTCTAACACACATTTGTTCCGAACAGATGTGTGCGCCGGCACACCTCACTCTTGCGTTCATAGCGGTCCTTTGGCCTCAGACCGGGCACTTTTCCCGCTGATTTCTATGGTCCCCCTGCCCTCCCGGCAGCTGGCATGCTTCTTGGCTATTACATTTCCGGCAGTTCGGCATTGAGTTTTCAGTCTGTGCCTGCCGGAATCCCGATCTGAGTCGAGAGTGAGGTGAATGATAGAATAGAATGCCCTGAAGACAGCAAAGAGTTGCTGCGCTCAACTCAAGCAGCCTGAGGCTCAGGCCGAACCCTGAGCGACCTCCGCAGCACCGCGTTGGTTCAAAGGAAAATGCACAGGAGGTGTCAATGAGACTTGCTCCCAGGTACAAGGTGATCAATCTCGACACGGGAAGGAGCGCGGAATCGGTGAACTTCGAGAACACCGAGCCCTATTTCGTCCTGAGCCCCGAGAGGGACCCTGCCGCACTGGAAGCCCTGAAGCGGTACGCTGATGTCTGTGAACCGGAGCTCTCGCGGGATATCAGGGAGTGGATCAGGATGATCGAGGGGAAGAGGGGCAAGAATCTCGGAAAGGTGGGCGAGATCAACGCGAGACACATGAAGGTGCTGTACTGGTAACGGCGCTATGGCGGGAATTGAGGATAACGATCTGCGAAGACCCAAAGAAGGAAAACGCTGCTCTCGCGCTTCCCGTGAATCCAAACAAAATCTCTGCGCTTTCGGTTCGGCCCGTCACGGGCCTGAAGAGACCTAACACGCCAGCTCGCACGATGATGGACGTTCAAACAAAACGGGTCTACGAATCAGCCATATCCTCCGACGGCCTGCGTGTTCTGGTGGACCGGGCCTGGCCGCGGGGTATGACGAAAGCGCAGGTCAACGCCACGCTGTGGCTCAAAGAGCTCGCGCCGAGCCCGGGCCCTTCAAGCGGCTACGCACGTGCTTCGAGCGGATGCGTGTTGTTCTTTGCAACAGGCGAACGGCTCTGTCGCAACACCATGGAACGCTATGATACATGTCCATTAGTTCAAGGCGTTAGGTCTGTTGGACAGGTATCATGTCAGCCGTGGTGGCAATACTGTTGCGATCTGCATCAAGGCGGATGGTCACACCCTGTCGCTGTGGACGCTCAATCCAGTTGAAAGTCAATGAGAATCCCATTGGACGAGATCTGGAATAATTAATGCATATCAACTCTGTTGGTCGGACGGCTAGCCAGATTGGCCTGAATCATCCGACGACTTACAGGAGGACAGTAATGAAAAAGATAACGGTAGTTCTAGTTGCTTGGGTTTTGTTTGCTCTCGCCGGCAGCGCGCTGGCAGCCATGGGGCCGGATATGATGATGGGTGCCATGATGTCTAACTCCGGCAGTTTCGGGATGATGAACGGTATGGCGGGCAGTCCTGTGGTGGGCGATGACGGCACTGCGTACCTCGTGAGTTTCGACCGTGGCACGAGCCCTGGGACAGTTCCAAACAGTAACTCCTTTCAGTCAACCATCACTGCCGTGACTCCGTCAGGAGTCGTCTCCTCTCTTCTCTTGAAGGGGATAGTGTCAAGGCCTGCTGTGGTGGGCAACATATTAGTTGCTACCGCATCGTTGCCCGATTTCAACGACTACCTGGTGTTTGAAAACGCGGCGACCCAGCCGACCAGCGATCAGTCTGTGCTGTATGTCGTGACTGCTCCGTTTTCATCCGCCTCCAAGCCGCTCGCCATATCCCTTGACGGCGACTTTGCCTCCGTCCCGGTCATAGCTGCTGGACATATCTATGTTGTGACATCGGACTACGGCAATTCGATGATGACGGGTAACAGCACCTTCAGCAGCATGTTCGGCACTTACAACTTCAACAGTTCAGGCACTGCGAGGACATACCTGTACATCTTCAATCTGGACGGCAGCATCGCCTCCAAGACGACACTGCAGTAAAGCTCCTCTCTCCTCTTGGTGATGCCCCTGCACCCCCCCGACGGGGCATCACCCCTCTTTCCCTGCCTTGCCCCCGATGGCCAGTTGCCAAGAGCCTATCGCCAGGAACCCTTCTCGGCAAGGGCTTTCATGATGTTCTTCCGGGTGACGATCCCGACCAGCTTCTTGCGCTCCACTACCGGGAGAATCATGAGGGGGTACCGATATCGGGTTCTCTTGACCACTTGAATACGTGGCGTCCGCAGCCGACTAGGAATCTGACAAAGGCATCTGCGTTGATTCCCTTTGTCTACAGCTCACAAGAGCCCTGTCAGCACCGCCGAGAGGGTGAGTGCAAGCCGCACGCTCTTCCTTCCGAGGTTCCCGGAAAAGCGGGGGGTACAGCCCTTCCTCGGACGTTCCTGAGGAGAGCCTGGCTTAGTACGCCTGCTCCGGCTAACACCTGCCCTTTTGGACGACAGAACGGTCGCGTGGGCTGTTTCGGTGTCCAGCTCAGGAGCGCCTTCAGTCGCTCCCGGCAGGCCGAGCTGCTGCTGGAATATGGCGCAGGATACGAAGCCGTCCCTGAAACAGTACCGCTCCATCCTTTCAATGCTCGGGATGTGCGGCGCCGTCGTGCCGGAGCAGATACCTATGTGCTCTGTGTTCAGACAGGGGCATATCATGACTCTTCACCTCCCTCAATGAACGCCTGCGGGACAGGGCTACCTTTTCAGTACCTTCAGGGCCATGACAATCTCCTCCTCGTCGGCATTAGCGATCACCGCAGCTTCCTCCCGTATGATCCGGGCGTCGTTCAAATGCACGTCATGGTTTGCGTGCTCATCAAAGTCCTTCAGGGTTTTCATAAAAGTTTCAAGTGCTATTGCAATACCGATCATCGCCATGACTGGCTTCCTTGTTGAATCCTGGCCCTGTCCGATCTCTTCACCTGAAGAGGGCTTCGGGTTCCCGATGGGCGATCACATCGCAGGCCGCGTACCGCATGTTCTGGATGGCCCGTGAGGCGATCTGCCGGACTCGCTCCCGTGTGACGCCAAACTGACGGGCGATGTCTTCATAGCTTGTGCAGGACTCGCCGCTCAAACCGTAGCGTCTCCTGATGACAGTCGCATCCCGGGGCTTGAGAGAGTTAACCAGCGTCTCGAGATCGACCGTGGGGGACCGCTCAAGCAGCGCATCGAGAGGCGAGACGGCGCGAGCATCCTCAAGCACGTCACTGAGCAGCAATCCGTCCTCACCAATGGCGCCGATCGGGCTGTCGAGAGAGACCGTCTCACGTCGGGCCTCAATCAGAACCCGTACCTGGCGACTGCTCATGTTCGCCCGGGCTGCAATCTCATCAAGGGATGGCCGGAGGGTGCCTTCCTGGTAAAGTTCCCTGGTGGTGCGTGAGACCCTGGCCGCAGATTTGACCACGTGCATGGGAATCCTCACCGTGCGAGACTGGCTATGGACTGACTTCGCCACGCACTGGCGGATCCACCACGACGCATAGGTGCTGAATCTGCATCCCCTCCGGTGGCTGAAACCCTCGGCGGCCCTTATCAGCCCGATGTTGCCCTCCTGTATGAGATCGCACAGAGCGACGCCGAGCCCGGCGTACTTCTTCGCAACGCTGACCACGAGCCTCAGGTTCCCTTCGACAAGCTCGGATTTTGCCTGGATGAGTTCGCTCATGCCCCTCAGCACCGCTTCCGCGGCCTCGGTGACGCTCGGGGAAGAAGGGCATGCATCCTTCTTGAGCAGGGCTCCTGACAGATCAAAAACCACTCCTAGTTCACCCAGGACCTGCTCGGCGAGACCCTGAAGGACATCGTCCCTGAGGTTCAGAAGCTCAACCTCCGGCAACATCCTGTCAAGGACTCCACACGATAGCAGAAAAGGCATCCCGGGGGCTCCACCGGGCATCCAGCGGTGACCGTCATCGATAACGGCCTTGCCATTGCCCCTTCCCGAGGTCTTCAGACAGTGGCGTCTTATCCGTCCCATCCGCAGAATGAAGACCCTCCTTCCCTTGGAATTGCCGTCCTCCATGCCCCGTGAACTCCTCACCACCTGATCAATGCGAAGAGTCCCTCTCCGCACCTGTTCTGAGAGTTCGATGAGCTTTTCAACAGCCCGGGACAGCGAGAACAGCGCGTGGATGACTGCTCTTCTGCCTGCTTCCACTCGCATGGAGAGTTTCACTTCTTCTTCGGCGGAGAGCAGGCGGCAGTCGCGAAGCTGCCTAAGGTAAAACCTGAGTGTGACGTTGCCCTCGTCACCTTCTGCACCGGTTTCTTCTCCGTCATGGCCTTCCCGATGTTCTCCTTTCCACACCCCGCCGGCCGACAGATCAGCCTCCTCAGCCGTAACCTTTGCGCGCAAACTTTTATGCATCAGATCTCTCCCTCCTAAACGGTTTCGCCGGAGTGTCAGGAGACAGTGGCATCGCCACATTCGCCTTGCCCGCCAGAACGCACTGCCTGGCCTCAAGCCAGTCATCGAGTTCATGCCCCGGCCTCATGTCTCTTTTCAGATAGCGGTTACAGGCTGCCTTCGCTTCTCGTCCTGAATCTCCTGGTTCGGCGTACCCTAGTCGCCTCCTGTCTTCGTACAACCTGATCATCTCCTCGATGTAGCACGCCCGGCACAACCCATGGCTGGTGCCGTCGCCCCGGGGATCTTCCCGTATGAAGTCGCCGCACCTATAACACACCACCTGTATCATCTGAACCTCCCTATGTGCTCCCAGGCTGTTCTCGGCCCTGTGTCGCCGCGGTCGGCTTCGCCGGGCCGGGTCCCGAACATGCTCCGCTGATATCCTGCGATTTTCCAGCCTGTCTGGGAGGGGTCAATTCACAAACCGTGCCATCCACGCCGTTGAGGCGGCTCCCGGCACAGTGTGTTACAGGAAGACCAAAGATCTTAAAACTAGACGAGGGGACGCGAGGATACCTGATACAGAAGTGTCCGGCACAGAAGTGTTCCGTGATACACAAACCATTTCTCCAAGAAATGGAGCAACAGGAGGGGTACCCAGCCTCGGTGACGTTCCTGCGGAACGATTTCGCCGTTATCGATGGAGAGCGCCCGACGTTAGGAGGCAGGCATGAATCTTGATTCTGAGGAGGTTTGAGTGAGGGCTCTGCTGCAAAGGAGATACTAACCTACGTGAAAGAGAGTTCCTGCGACATGACTGTCCTGGGACATGAAGGCAGGTCCGAGATCGAGGAGTTCCTCCTCGGTTCGGTGGCACGGCGTGTCTCACACCACGCTCCCTATTGCGTGTCGCTCGTGCCCTAACGTATTCAAACCAAGAACATTCCAACTATCTCGAAGGATGGTCTCCCATGAGGACTTCACGCTGCATGTACAGTCTTGTCACCGTCCTCATTTTTACCGTTCTTTTCTCTTCCCTCTGTGTCCTTCCCGCACAGGCAAAGTCGAAGGCAGAGATCGACGCCAGCGTCAAAGCCGCGATGGACAGGTTCACGAAACAGGTTAAGGGAAGCGCTGAATACCTCAAAGCAGCCAAGGGTGTGCTTGTTATGCCAAACATCATCAAGGCGGCCTTCGTGGTCGGCGGCCAGTATGGCAAAGGTGCCCTGGAAGTGGGCAACAAGACGGTCGGCTACTCCAACCTCATTGCGGGTTCCCTGGGGTATCAGATCGGGGCAGAGCAATACGATATGGTTATCGTTTTTCTGACCGATGAGGTGCTGAAGAAGTTCCGCTCCAGTGAAGGCTGGGAGGCCGGCGTTGACGCCGAGATTACGCTCATCCAGGTAGGGGTCGATGCCACAATCGAGACCTTGAGGAGCCAACATCCCGTAATCGGCTTCGTTTTTGATCAGAAGGGACTGATGGCCGGTGTCTCGGTGAGGGGAGCGAAGTTCACGCCCACCCATCGGAAGTAACGCTCCAACCCCGCAGTCTATGGCGGGGCGCTAATCCAGCACCGATGACATTCAGGAAAAAAAGGAGGTGATCGTTCCTATACTTTGTAAGAAGGATCTACCACAGTGAACTGAGGGCTGTTGGTTTATGACAAGCCCCGGCGTGGCCCCATGTCGCAGAGAAGGTTTTGGCTGCTGCTCGGCGGAGTAGTGTGTTTCATCATCCCCGGCATCCCGTCGTCTCTCGGGAACTTCATCATGCCCCTTCAGATCGGTGCACGGGACGTCGCCTTTCCCAAGATCAACATCTTCTCCTGGTGGCTCTTTATACTCGGCGGCGCAATCGCCGTAACCTCGCTTTTCACCGGCGGCGGTCCCCCCGACACGGGGTGGACCTTCTACGTCCCCTATAGCGTCAGGACTGGCACGAACATCTCGGGAAGTGGTCCTGCATGCGGGACCGCTAGCTCAAAGCATGCCGTAAACCGGCAGAGGAGGGGGCATGGAAGAAGGGCTGTTCAACAGAAGGGAATTCATCAAGGCCGCCGGCGTTGCGGCTGCCGCGGCTGCGGTCGGGGGCATCCCGGAAGGGGTCTTGGGGAGTCAGGAAAGGCTCGCGCGTTTTCCCGAGAAGGATGAGCTCATCCTGCTCACGTCGCGGCCGCCCCAGCTGGAGACGCCGCTCAGGTATTTCAAGGAGCCCCTGACGCCGAAGGAAGCGGTGTTCGTGAGGTGGCACCTCTCAAACATCCCCACGTCGGTCGATCTCGCCCAGTGGAGGCTCAAGATCGGGGGCAACGTCGAAAAGGACCTCCATCTGTCGATGGAGGACCTGCAGAAGTTCGAGAAGGTCGGCTATACAGCCGT
>Ga0316622_100000737_pt1 | contig 19925 bp, 16 predicted proteins | sample OWC_Aug_OW2_C1_D_FD_207646 | JGI IMG/M metagenome (GOLD analysis project Ga0316622, IMG submission 207646) | Wetland soil microbial communities from Old Woman Creek delta, Ohio, United States - OWC_Aug_OW2_C1_D5_C | ecosystem: Environmental > Terrestrial > Soil > Wetlands | place: USA: Ohio... | reverse complement strand
CGTGGCGTAGAACTTGCCGTTGACCTGGGCCAGGGTGCCGCCCTCCTTCACGTTGCGCGGGATGTTGTCGCGGCCCCGCTCCGGTATCGGGTCGAGCGCCGACCATGACGCAGTCGCCGGGTCGAACTGGTAGAACTCGCAGGTGTTGTTGCCCTTGAGCAGATACACAAATGAGCCCATCGGGTCAGTGGCCATCGCTGCGCCCTGCTGGACAACACGGTTCTGCAGTCCTGCCGGCACGTCGGGCCAAGGCGTCCAAGCCGGCGGCTCCTGCGGTCTGCCCTCGACCTCGAACCGGCTGCGGGACGTATCGTTCGTGCCGTCGACGTCGCCCGCAAGGGCGGTCCAGGCACAGGCGAAGTACCGGCCATCTTGGTGCTTGGGCACCGGCCAGACCGGAAATGTGACGTCGCGATCCTCACCCGGGCCAAGATCCGTGACCGCGCTGGACTGGATGTACGCACGCGTGTTGGTCGCCGAGTCGCGGATTTCGAACCAGACGTCGAAGCTGCGCGTCAGCACCCCGTAGTTGCATACGGTCGCGTGAGGTGTTTCGGTCAGAGTATCGATGACCCCGCTAGGCTCGGTGATCTTGTCCACGCCCACGTTGGGGCCCGCGACCGCCATCGGTGAGATGACAGAAGGCAGCCCGCTGCCCACCGTGTGATCGGTGTGACTGCTCCAGTCGCGGTTGTACACCCGTAGGTAGTTGGGGGAGCCGGCGATGTAGTAGTACGTTCCGTCCCAGGTCATGCCCATCGGTGTGCCCGGCATGTCGCCGATGTACTGGGACCGGGCCGCGGTGTGGTAGCCGCCGTCCATCCAGGACGTGGGGTAGGCGTACAGGTACGGAGAGCCGTCGCCCACCCACACGGTGTCGTTCATCACCGCGAAGTTGTGGCACGAGCCGTACTGGTCGATTGTGGTTCCGCTCACGCGGTAGCCGTCGGATATTCTGTACTTGGAGATCTCCATACCCCAGAGTTCGTGGAAGTAAACGTAGTTGTTGTCGCAACCCACAGCGCCACCTTGACACATGGGCCAGGTAAACATGTCGACGTAGGAACCCGACACCGCATTGTGCTTACGGACAACCGTGCCGCTGATGCTCATGTCGACGATTGCCGTGCCGTCCGGGTTCATGGCCGCCAACGGGCTCGCCTGATAATCGATCCACGCGGCGGGACGCGCCTGCTTCGGATTCTGTCCGGTCTTGTCGGTCTGCCACAGGTATGGACTGTTGTAGCACTTCCAGTAGAGACAATCAGCCAGTATCTTCTCCATGGTGGTGCTGAAACTGAACGGCCCGTTCGACGAAAAGGTATGACCATCGTTGTTGATGGCCGTCACGTTCCACGTGTAGCTCGACCCGTAGCTGAGTCCGCAGTAGTGATAGGAGTTGGTCGTTGTCGTGTACGTGTTGCTCCCCAGCGTAACTTCATAGCTTGTTGCGCGGGCCGAGGCCTTCCAGGTCAGGTCACCCTCAACCGGTGTGCCGAGCGCGTTGTTGGTCGGTGTGGCAAGATCGAACAGCCCCGGGTAATTGCCGGTCGTGAAAGTCCAGACAGCCGACGCTGCCGAGCCTGCGCAATTCCTCGCGACCACTTTCCAGTAGTACGTCTGATTCGCGTCACCGACCTGATACGTACAGGTGGTGCCGGTGAGGTCCCGCGCAATCTGATCTGTCGGCGGGTCCGTCGTTCCGACGTAGACATCGTAGACGCCCGCGTGCGCCGGTGGTTCCGGTTCCCAGACCAGACTACCCTGGAGGGGCTGGTTGGTTGAACGACTGACAGGAGAGGCCAACGTGGGCGGCTCGGGCGGCAACACGAACGCCATTGGCGATATGACGTTGGGCAACCCGCTGAGCGTATAGTCGGTATAAGACGTCCACGATCTATCGTACCTACGCAGGTAGTTGGGGTAGCCGGCAATGTAGTAGTACGTTCCGTCCCAGGTCATACCCATCGGTGTGCCGGGCATGTCACCGATGTAGTAGCACTGCTGCGCGAAGGCCCTCTGGCCGTCCATCGAGGACGTAGGATAGGCTAGCAAGACCCCATAGGCGAAGAACCAGACCGTGTCGTTTGTCACGCCCAGGTAGCCGTATTCGTCGATGTACGTTCGGTTCACGTAGCTGCCGTCGGAAATGTTGAACTTATAGACATAGTTGTACGCGCACTTGTAGACGTAGTTGTTGTCGCAGCCGACCGCACCGTTGTCGAATGTGTACCCGCCGTTCGGCATGTCGGTATAGGTGCCCGACTCGAAATCGTGCTTGCGGACAATGTCGCTCTGCGCCATCTGCTCGACGATTACCGTGGCGTCCGGACTCAGAGCCGCGAGCGCGTCGCTGGAACTGCTCTGCCACGTGGCTTCACGCACCTGCGCCGGATTCGCCCCGGTCTTGTCAGTTCGCCACAGGTAGGCGCTGTTCTCGCACTTCCAGTAGACGTAGTCGGGAGACAGCCCCAAGGCAACCACGCACAGCCCGGTCACTGCCAGAAACACGACTAGCTTCGTCTGCATTCTTTCCTCCTTCTGTCTGTTTCCGCCGCCGCGGGCGAGCCGGTCAGGAGAGCCCGCCCTCCTGACCGGCCTTCAGAACTAGGTCACTGTTCCACCCCGCCCTCAGGCGGCCATTGCTCTCTAGCGAATGACCAGCTTCCGAGTCAGGTCGCTTGCACCGGACTCAACCCTCAGCATGTACACGCCTGCGTTCAAGCCGCTGGCGTCGAGGGCGAACGAACCCTCTCCGGAGCTTCGAACGTCGAGCGCCGAACGCCAAACTGCGCGACCCGAGATGTCCAGCAGCGTGGCAGTCACTGGCCCGGCGTGAGGCATAGCGTACTGCACCGTCACGCGCCCGGCCTTGGCTGGATTCGGGAACAGATCAACGCCTGACTGCGATAACGCGGCCGACCACCCCATGGCACCGCCGCCGCCCTGATAGTTGCTCTTCCACCATATCTCAGTGGGGTCCGTGTTACCAGGAGTGGTGCGACCCCAGACGACGTGGAGTGCGTGCGCTGGTTCTTCGACCGCGATAAACGGGCCGCCTCTAGGACGGTAGGAGGTGAGCCACTCCGGAGGACTCCAGGTCCCTCCTTCGCTCGCGCAATAGCTGTACATGATGCCGCTGCCCGCGGGCGGAACAGTATCTTGCCAGACGACATGGGCCGCACCATTGCTGGCAAAGGCCATGGTGGGGAAACCGTAAAAGAGTGGCTGGCGTGGTTCTGATATCAACTCCGGCGTTGTCAGCCAGACGCCGGATGCGTTGCGAAAGGTGTGATATACCGCACTGACAGTATCCAGGCCATCGCCGCTTGGGACTTCCGTCTGTCGCTCGAAGACCAGGTGCGGATTGCCGGTTATCGGATCGACCTCGATAGCGTAGTTCCTGACTCCGATGCTCGAGAAACCCCTCGTCACATTCACAGATTGTCCCCAGACCCCGTTGTGACGGGTCTTCACAAAGATCTGTGGGCCCGTGGTGCCCTCATCGTATCCGGGGTATGCGACAAACACGTCGCCGTTCGACGCCGCAGCAATCGCAGCGTTGCCCCCTGGATCCGGGTAGCTTGAGTCCAGTCGGACCACCTGAGTCCAACCGCCGTTGACATACTCACGGAAGATCGTCACTTCGCCAAGACCGCCGGGAACGCCATGCCGCGCGCAGACGAGCACGTGGTTCGGCTCACCTGGCACGCAGGCCACAACCGGCTGACCGAGATACTTCGCCGCGTACAGGGGCAGAGGCGCATCCCATTTGTCGTTGCCCCTCCTATCCTGGGTGCACCTACGGTAGCAGAGTGTATCAGGCGCATCCGGCCACGCCGGTATGGGCGGCCTTGCCGACCAGACCACATGGATGGTCCTGCCGTCGCCGTCGAGTGCAACGCAGGGCATAGCGTATGCAACCTTCTTCTTCGACGAGTATGGTGCAACAGCAAAGTCAGCTCCCCAGCGACCTGCCTGGCTCCCGGAGCCCGGGCTGTACCGATTGTACCAGATCCCCTCGAAAGAGTTCGTGAAGGGCCCACCCTGCCACACCACATGTCCGACACCGTCGGTGCCAAAGACGACCTTGTGAGCGCAGTTGTATGACAGGAATGTGCGATACACACCTGTACTGCCGGTGACCAGGCTGTCGCTGGTCCAGCCAGCCGATGCAGTCGTTGCGCAGACTGCCGCGATTGCGAGAAGCATCGCGAACCTACTTCTCATCTTCTCCTCCTTCTGTCTGTTTCTTGCCGCCTCAGGCGAGCCGGTCGAGAAGACCCCGGAACTCCAATCGCTGGGTTCCATCTTCTCGATCGACGCAGTTCCCGCAAGCGACATACTATTCAACCAAGTTGGATAATAATAGCCCTATTCAGATTCCTGTCAATCGAGAGTTTCGTGAACTAACTTAAGGTATTTTAGATACTTAGGCTGGTGAAGTCAGTAACGTCCTGTCAGGGGTAGCCCGGGTCTTAATCCGGAGAAGAGGCCACATCACAATTCGACGCATACCGGATTGTCGTAGGCGTATGCGCGTTGCTCGGGACGAGGCTCATTGGATTGCGGCAGCAATGCTGCCGCTTTTCAGGCGTGTGACCCGGGCAGGTTGGGTGGATGTGAAAAGCGGGAACATCGTTCCCGCAGTCCAAACCTCAGCGTGAGGCCGCGCGGCTACCGGTACGCTTCTCGACGATGACGGACACGGAAGATGCTGACGACTCCGCGCTCGGCGTCGTGCTCACAGACCGCGCGGTAGTCGCCAACCCGGATTCGGTGGACATGCTCTGTGCCGACCGACTTTCGGCTCCCCACCGGGGTCGGGTCGAAGGTCAGGCGTTCAACCGCAGCAGCGATACGCGGTATCTGCTTGTGGTCTAGGCCGCGCAGGTCGTGCTCGGCCGAGCGCTTCCACTGAACGCGGCAGGAGGCCACTAGCCTTCAGCCTCTTCTTGAGCACGGCATGCGAACAGGAGGGCTCGTCGCGGCGTCCGGCGACGACCGCGAGGTCATGCAGGTCCTCGAACAGCGCCTCGTATTCGTCGACGGGCAGGACCACGGAAACTCGATTCCCTTTCTCGTCGACTATAAGCGGTCTCCAGTTGCGGCCATTTCGATTCACTCTAGCAGAAAGTGATTGCGTGGTCTAGTGGTCCAGTGCCGTGCCCAGACCGGGCAGCTTCGGGTTTGCGTGACGGTCTGCGGTTCTGCGTTCTAGCCTCTGCGATCTCGCCTCTGACTTCGCCTGATGTGGCGAGGTCGGGCTTGGGACACGATCCGCATTCTCGGACAATGCGGTCATGTCCCCGTCCTTCGGGTCTCTTCGCGGCCAGTCTCCGTGTCTTGGCGTTGTTGGCGGTTGTCCGTCCGTCCCTTGGCGTTTTGGTGCCTCTGCGGTGAATTCCCCTGACGGGATCCGGCGCGTCCTTGACAGCCGGTCGTTCTTGGCTACGCTTGTCGCAGAGGAAGGTCATCATGTCGCAACAACCCAAACCCGCCCCAGAAAGCGACCGGCAGACCGCAGAACGGCAGTTGGCCGCAGCGGCCACTGTCCGACAGTTGGCCTCAGTGGCCCCTGTCCGACAGTTCGTCGACCGGGAAGAGCCCATCGCCCTGTTCCAAGCCGCGCTCAAAGCGCCCCGGCGCACCAAACCACTCGTACTCGTCTTTCACGGCGGGGCCGGCACCGGCAAGTCCCGGCTGCGGCGGGAACTGGTGAAGCTAGTAGACACTAGACAGCAGGCAGCAGACAGGGCAGTCATCACTGCCACGCTGGACTTCGATATCCCGGTTCATCGCCAACCTGATGCTGCGCTCCTCTTCCTGCGCAACACCCTGCGCGATGCCTGCCAGCTCAGATTTCCCAGCTTCGACTTGGCCTACGCGTACCTCTGGCAGAAGGCGCATCCCGACACGGCCTTCGCCGTGCCGGGAAGTCCGAATGACGAGATTCGAATGACGAATGAAGTCTCGGACCTCACGCGGGAGCCGGGCTTGCTTCTATCCCATCTACTCGACGCCTCGGGCAGACTACCTCTCATCGGCCTCGTTCCCAAGATTTCGAAACTCGTCGCAGCATCACTAGACCCCTCGACCACTAGACCACTAGACCACTCTCTATCCGATTGGTGGGAACGCCGCGGCGAACGTGAGCTTGAGGACCTGCCCCAGATGGAGCCTGCGGCGATTGTTGAGCAACTGCCCAAACTGTGGGCTTCCGATCTGAAGGATTATCTCGGAGCTACAAGCCTCAAGCCGCAGAAAACGGGGACTGTCCCGCAGCGAGTTCGACGCAGCTGCTCCGAGGGACTGTCCCCAGTTTTCGAGTCCGGGGACACGATCCCGAATCGCGGCGATTCGGGTCATGTCCCCACGCGCCGCGCGGTTCTGTTCATCGACTCCTACGAGAAGCTGTCGCAGACGGTGGACGGTGCACGGGACACGGTGGACGCTGGCCAGAAGACGGATGCATGGGTGCGGGAGCTGGTGAAGCAGTTGCCTGAGGCATTGTGGGTGATATCAGGCAGGCAGAGGCTGCGCTGGGATGAAGCGGAGAAGGAATGGGGCTATGCCCTGAGCCAGCACGAGCTCGGCGCTCTGCCCGAGCGCTCTGCCCGGGAGTTCCTGAGTTCCTGCGGCATCACCGATGAGCCGATACAGGATGCAATCGCCAAAGGCAGCCAGGGACTGCCGCACTACCTGAACCTGGCTGCGGATACGTTCGAGGAGATCAAGCAGTCTGGCAAGCGCGCAGGGTCGGTACAGTCACTGTTTTCCGGGGCGGAAAGCAGTGACAGTCCCGAGCAGATGTTTGCGCAGTTCATCCGGCATCTGGACCAGCCGGAGATTGAGACCCTGCAAGTCCTGTCCGCGTCCCGGTTCTGGAACTACGGGCTGTTTGAGCACCTAGTCACCGAGTATCAGACCGGGTATCCTCTGACAGCATACGACGACCTGAGCCGGTTCTCATTTGTCGGCGAGGGTGCCGCACCCGAGACCCGGACCATGCACGACCTGATGCGGGAGGCCTTGCAGGAGCATCAAGCCCCGGAACTGCGCAAGCGCGTGCACCTTTTCCTGCATGAGTACTACGCGAAACAGCTCGAGGGCCTGGACGTCAAGAGCATTACCGACAGGCACAAGGCGGCTCTGACCGAGGCCTTCTACCACGGCCGGCAGGCCAAGAGCGCCGAGGAGCTCTGGTTCTGGTTTGTCGTCGCGCACGACGTCTTCGACAAAGCCGGGCAGTACCGACTGCTCACGCCACTTTACCGGGAGATGGTTCAGGTACTGGAGACCGAACTCGGACCGAATCACGCAGACACTGCAACTGCTCTCTGGTTCCTTGCCAAGAGCCTTGAGCGTTCTGGCCAATACGACCAGGCCGAACAGCCCCTCCGTCGCTCATTGGCGATGGCCGAGGGCGGTCGGGGGCCCGATCACATGCACTACGTGGATTCCCTGCACCTGCTGGTAGAAGTGCTTGTCGATCTGGGGCGATTCGCGGAGGCTGAAGTCCTCGGGCGGCGCATGGTCGCGATGCTCGAAGGGCGCCCGAACAGCGACGCAGCCAGTAGAGCACAGGCGCTTGACGCTCTTGCCCAAGCATTGACCCTCCAAGCCGCCAAGCATGCCGAGGCCGAGGAACTGCTTCGTCGCGAAATCGCGCTCTGTGAGGCCGAACTCGAACCTGACCATGATCAAACCACGAAGGCCCTGCGTAGCTTGGCACATTTGCTCTTTGAGCTACACCGCCATTCCGAATCCCTGGCTCTCTACCGCCGCGTCCAGGCAGCCAAGGAAAGGAAGTTTGGGCCGGACCACCCAGACGTGGTAGAAACCGCGGGCGATCTGGCTGTCTGCCTCCTCAATCTCGGCCGCCACGCCGAAGCTGAGCCGCTGCTCCGGCGTGCGTTGAAGCACAGCGAGGAGACCCTGGGACCGGATCACGTCAACACGGCCGTGGTGATGAACAACCTGGCTACTCTGCTCGCTCAACAGGACCGGCATGCCGAGGCCGAGCCGATGTACCGGCGAGCCCTGGCGGCACACGAGAAGAAGGCGGGACCAGTTCACCCCTACACCATCAGGATGGCCAACGGGCTGATCATCTCTCTGGCCAACCAAGGCAAGTATGCCGAGGCCGAGGCGATGGCTCTAGGCCTGGTCGCGGGCTGTGAAAAGGAATACGGCCCGGACCATCCGGAAACCGCGCGTGCACTGCAGACGGCCGCCGGATTCTTTGACGCCCGCGGCCGATGCGCTGAGGCCGAGGGTTTTGAGCGCCGCGCTCTGGCAATCAGCATAAGGGTGTTTGGTCCGGAGAATCCAGCCACGGCGTCGGCCATGGAGAATCTTGCCGTGGGTCTCTACAACCTCGGCCGCTACGCCGAAGCTGAGCCGCTGCTGCGAAGTGCTTTGGCGGTTCGCGAGAAGACAACGGGGCCGGGCTCCCACCAAACCTTCAATACGGCCATCAATCTGACCACTGTGCTGGGCCGACTGGGCAAGTATGCCGAGGCCGAGCCGATGGCTCTAGGCCTGGTCGCGGGCTGTGAAAAGGAATACGGCCCGGACCATCGGGAGACCGCGTTCGCACTGCGTGTTGTCGGCGGTGTTTTTAGACTCCATGGCCGATACGCCGAGGCCGAGGGCTTTCTGCGCCGAAGCTTGGAGATCTTGACGACGATACTCGGTCCCGACCACTGGGAGACGTTGGCCTCCCTGGCTGAACTTGCCTTGGCTCAGGAACAACAAGGCAAGTACGCCGAGGCCGAATCGCTCAACCGGGATATGCTGGAGAAATACACGCGAGTCTTCGGCCCGGAGCATCCGTATGCCGCAGCGGCTGCCAATCGGCTTGCCGGGCTCTGCAGCCGCGACGGCCGGTATGCCGAGGCCGAAACGCTCTACCGCCGGGCGCTGGCGATTCGGGAGAAGGTCTTCGGACCGGACCATCGCTTCACGGCAGAGACGCTTGACGGTTTGGCCAAGGTCTGCGAGCAGACTGGCCGGGCCGCCGAGGCGCAGGAACTCTCCGCCCGCGCCAAGTCAATCCGCGAGAAGAACGCGGAAACAGCTCAAGCGCAAGCCCCAAGCTCAAGCTAGGACGTGCCAATGAGACAGGCGCATAGGGTATCTAGCGACAGACCAGCCGCTGAACGGCCATTTGTCGACCGGGAAGAGCCGATCGCCATCTTCCAGGCCGCGCTCAACGCGCCCCAACGCGCCAAACCACTCGTGCTCGTCTTTCACGGCGGTGCCGGCACGGGCAAATCCCGGCTGCGCCGGGAACTGGTCAAGCTAGTAGACAGTAGACAACATTCAGTAGACGGTAGACAGGAGACGGGAGACGGGGCGGTCGTCACCGCCACGCTGGACTTCGATGTCCCCGTTCATCGCCAACCGGATGCTGCACTCCTCTTCCTGCGCCAAGCGATTGGCGAAGCCTGCAAGGCTGAATTCCCCAGCTTCGACATTGCCTATGCTGTCCTCTGGCAGAAGGCCCATCCGGACGCGCCGATGGGACTGCCACCGCTTTCCGCTGCGGAAAACGGTGGCTGTACCCAGCAAGGGACAGCGACGGCCCCGTGCGAGGAGCTACGTCCCCTGCTTGAGCCCGGTTCTCTGCTCTCCCAACTGCTCGACGAGACTGGCAGGCTGCCGCTGATTGGACTCATTCCGAAGATAGCGAACACGCTGAGGGATCAAGGGATCGAGGGACCAAGGGATCGAGTGAAGGAGGCCCCTACGTCCAACCTACTGTCTACTACCTACTACCTGAGCTGGCGGAAAGAGCGCGGTGAGCGTGAGCTTGAGGACCTGCCGCAGATGGAGCCTGCGGCGATTGTCGAACAACTACCCAAGCTGTGGGCGTCCGATCTTAGGGACTACTTGCGGCAAGGGAGTCGAGAGTCGGGATTAGGGAGTGGTCAGACCAGCAACGACTCTCCACTCTCCACTCCCCATTCACGTTCCGCTGTTCTCTTCATCGACTCCTACGAGAAGCTATGGGGAATGGGAGACGAAGGACGAAGGACGAGGGACGAGGGACAGAAGACTGATGCTTGGGTGCGGGAGTTGGTGAAGGAGCTACCTGAGGCGTTGTGGGTGATATCAGGCCGGCAGAAGCTGCGCTGGGAGGAAGTAGAGAAGGAGTGGGCCGATGTCCTGAGCCAGCACGAGCTCGGCCCTCTGCCCGAGCATTCTGCCCGGCAGTTTCTGAGTGGGTGCGGCATCACCGATGAGCCGATACAGGATGCAATCGCCAAAGGCAGCCAGGGTCTGCCGCACTATTTGAACCTGGCAGTGGACACGTTCCAGGAGATAGAACAGGCCGGCAAGCGCGCAGGGTCGGTACAGCCACTGTTTTCCGAGGCGGAAAGCAGTGACAGTCCCGAGCAGATGTTTGCGCAGTTCATCCGGCACTTGGACCAGCCCGAGATTGAGACCCTGCAGGTCCTCTCCGCGTCCCGGTTCTGGAACTACGGGCTGTTTGAGCACCTTGTCACCGAGTATCAGACCGGCTATCCCCTGACCTCATACGACGACCTGAGCCGGTTCTCGTTCGTCGGCGAAGGAGCTGCGCCCGAGACCCGGACGATGCACGACTTGATGCGGGAAGCCTTGCAGGAGCATCAGGCCCCGGAGCTGCGCAAGCGCGTACACCTGTTCCTGCACGAGTACTACACGAAACAGCTCGAGGGCCTGGACGTCAAGAACATCACCGACAGACACAAGGCGGCTCTGAATGAGGCCTTCTACCACGGCAGGCAGGCGATGAGCGCCGAGGAGCTTTGGTCCTGGGTTGACGCCGCACAGCACGTTTTCCAGAGAGCCGGCCAGTTCCGACTGCTCATACCACTCTGCCGAGAGGCAGTTCAGGCGTTGGAGACCGAACTCGGACCGAATCACGCAGCCGTCGCGACTGCTCTCTGGCATCTTGCCTGGACCCTCAGGCGCTTGGGCGAATACGACCAGGCCGAAGAACTCCTCCGTCGTTCACTGTCGATAGCCGAGGTTGGTCAGGGGCCGGAGCACAAGAACCACATGGACTTCCTGCACGAACTCTCGCTGGCACTCGACGCCCAGGGACGGTACGCGGAGGCTGAAGCCTTGGGGCGGCGCATGGTCGCGATGCGCGAAGGTCGTCCCGGCAACGATGCAGTCGGACGAGCACCGATTCTTGGTCTGGCCAGGGCGCTGATTCACCAACGCAAATACGCCGAGGCCGAGGAGCTACTCCGTCGGGAACTCGCGCTACTGGGGCCTGACGATGGTGGAACGATCTCATACTCGGACAGCTTGGCCGAGCTGCTCGAAACGCAGCACCGCTTCTCCGAGGCCCTGGTTATCAACCGCCGCCTGCTGGCAGGTGATGAGAGGAGGTTTGGGCCGAGACACCCCGATGTGGCAAGTGCTATGGGGAATGTAGCTACCAACCTCTACAAGCTCGGACGCTTTGATGAGGCCGAGCCGCTGCTTCGGCGAGTGCTCCAGCTCAAAGAAGAAGTCTGCGGGCCGGAACACGATAGCACGGCCGCGACGATGAATAACCTCGCATGTCTGCTCGCTGATCAGGGGCAGTATGCCGAGGCCGAGCCAATGCTCCGGCGGGCTATGGCGGTATTTGAGAAGAAGATGGGGCCGGACCACTCCCGCACCCTCAGGATGGCCGGGGATCTGATCAGAGTACTAGTGGAGCGTGGCAACTATGGCGAGGCTGAGCCGATGGTGCTGAGCACAATCGCGGCCCGCGAGAAGAAGTTCGGCCCGGACCATCCGGAGGTCGCGAGTCCTGTCCACTGGGCCGGCGTCATGTACAGGGACCAGGGGCGATACGAAGAGGCCGATGGCTACCTGCGCCGGGCCTTGGACATAAGGACCAGAACCCTCGGTCCCGAGCACTGGCAGACACTGACCTCGGTGGACGCGCTGGCGCTGCTGGATGACCGGCGAGGCAGACACGCCGAGGCGGAGTCAGCCTATCGGGATGCGCTGCAGAAGCGAGAGCGAGTGCAAGGCCCGGAGCATCCTGACGTCGCTGATACTGCCAACCGGCTCGCCGGCATCTGTTGCCGCGACGGCCGGTATGCTGAAGCCGAGGCGCTGTACCGCCGAGCGCTGGCGACGCGAGAGAAGGTATTCGGCTCTGACCACTCCTCTGTTGCGGAGACACTGGAGGGCCTGGCCAAGGTCTGCGAGCAGACCGGCCGTGTTGCCGAGGCGCAGGAACTTGCCATCCGCGCCCAGCACATCCGCGCGCAGGCCGAGGCCGCACCCACCAACCCACAGCAACAAGCCTAGGGCTTCGCTTCCGCTCGTCGTCCGCTAGCAGCCTACGGCTGACGGCTTGCCGCGCGGAGGGTTGGCTGACAGCTAACGCTTTGCCGGCCGGAACTGCGCGGCACTTGACTTCTGCTCCTCTTTTGGCTACAACCTGCCTGTGTCAGAGAACCGCGCAGGTGAACCCGGCAGCGGCCGTCGGGCGCCCGAGTCGCTACGCGCGTTGGCCCGGTCCGAGTCGGTGCGGGTCACCGTCCACGCCCACCAGGAAATGGTCGAGGAAGGAATTACGATGGATGACGTCCTGGAGGCAATCGCGACCGGTGACGTCATCGAGGACTACCCGACGCACCGCCGCGGAGCCTGTTGCCTTGTGGGCGGCACGACGCGGGCCGGCAGACCGCTGCACATCGTGTGCACGACAGCGCAGCCCGTCTTGGTTATAATAACTGTGTATGAGCCGAAGCCGCCTAGGTGGATTACGCCAATCCAAAGGAGCGTTGAATGAAGTGCACCATTGCCGGTTGTACGGGTGATTGCGAACCCAGGCTTGTGACGCACACCGTCCGCCACAATGGCAGCGTCGTGGTCATTGACCGGGTTCCGGCAGAGGTGTGCACCGTCTGCGGTGACGTGTTGCTCAGCCCGGAGACAGTACGTCACATCGAGCTACTGCTGCGTACCGCCGGACGGCCGGCGCGCGAAGTCCCGCTGTACGAGTACGCCTGACGTCCTCGTCCGGGCCTGCAGGAATGCGCCTGGGGATCGAGGGGACGCTAACCATGCTGTCACGGGGCGCCTTGGCCATCAGGGAGAAGGCGCTCGGACCGGAACGTCCAACCGCTTCGAGCACCCTCAACAACCCAGGCGTGCTGTTCAGGGAGCAACGCAGATACACTGAGGCCGAGCCCTTGGCGCGGCGCGCCCTTGCGAACCGGGAAGCCAGGTTGGGGCCCAATCACCCTGACGTGGCGAAGACGCTGGACAATCTGGCCAAGGCCTGCGACCAGACCGGACGGACTGCCGAGGCGCAAGAACTCTCCGCTCGTGCCCAGCGTACCCGCGCGCAAGCGCAAGCCGCACCCGAACCCGCTAACCCACAATAACAGACCTAGGGTCACGCTTCCGCCCGTCAGCCACTGGCGGCTTACGGCTGGCAGCTCACGGCACAGAAGAGTCCGGGGACGGTAACCAGATTTCCGCGGGCGGCGAGAGGCCGGGCGCGTTTGAGACCTATATAGGTCACAGGCCGCCAGGGCAGGTTTCTGGGTTATCCCAGGGCCGCTGAATTGGTTACACGCGGGAACCGCAACTCAACGCCCCCTATAGGGAGCGGTCTAGTAGGGAGCCACCAAGTTGGCCCTTGAAGCGGCCTTGGAGGAAACCCTGAGAGGAACCTTGAGTGCAACTCTCTAGAGAGCCTTGTCCGGAGCCCTCAGAGGAACTCTGTCGCAAGCGGCGCGAGAAGCAGTGTCCAGAGTTCTGGCCGAAGCGCTGGCCGGCGCGGTCCGCGACGCAGTCGGAGACACGGTCTGTCACGCTCTTGCCATCGCTTTCATCGTCGCTTGTTCAGACGCTTTCGCGGCCGCTTTGAGAGGCGCCTTCGGAGAAGCCTACCAAGGAACTTAGCGCGACGCTTCCAGCCCTCGTCCTGTCTCACTTCTTGATTCCGGCTTGTGCATTCTGACTTCTGCTCTATTCGGGGCCATGAATCTGTGTAGTCTGCGGGATTAGTGGATGTCCTCTCTGCGTTCCCAGTTCATGGTTTGCAGTTCATGATTCGGGCCATCTGCGCCATCTGCGTCATCTGCGGTTCCTCCTCTCCGTCTTTACTCTATCCGAACCGTGAAGCTGTGGAATCTGCGGGCAGCTACTTCCGCGTCCACGATTCTGACTTCTGGCTTCTGGATTCTGGCTTCTGCATTATCCGGCTCCTGACCTGTGTCCATCCGTGTTCATCCGTGGTTCACCCTCTCCGGATCCTCATCCCTGCATCGGCCTCCCGGCTCTTGTCTGGAGGAATGGGGTTCAAGGGTTCAGGGGCTCGGGAATCTGCGCCATCTGCGTCATCGGCGGTCACTCCTCTCCATCCCTGTCTATCCGAAGCCACGAATCTGTGTAGTCTGCGAAATCCGTGGATGTCCTCTCCGCGTTCTGGACGCCGCCATCCCACAAGCCCAAGCTCAAGCCCGGCCCGGAGCATCTGTGTCATCTGCGTAATCTGCGGTTGTCCCATGTGGCGGGCGGCACGGCGGCGTTGTATAATCTGTCCAGTATGACTGAGCAAAGGAGCTGCTGTGGCAACGGTTGAGTTCATTGTCGAGGAACAGGATGGCGGGTTCGTGGCGCGGTCTTCGTGCGGGTGCATTGTCACCGAGGGGCGCGACCTTGATGAGCTACGCCGGAACGCAAGAGAGGCGGCACGCTGCCATTGTGATGAGTGCGAGCCGCCGACGAGCATCAAGCTGCGCTTCGTCACGGTTGTCCGCGAGGAAACCCTCGAGCCGTGAAGCTGCCGCGCGACATCTCGGGGCAGGACCTGGCGCGGCGGCTCAGGCCCTATGGATACGACGTGACGCGGCGCGTCGGCAGCCACATGCGATTGACCACGCGTGAACGCGGGGAACACCACATCACCATCCCGGCCCACGATGAGCTGCGCGTCGGCACGCTTGAGTTCATTCTGGCGAGCGTTGCCCATCACCTTGGCCTCGACCGTCAGGACCTGGCGCTGAGGCTGTTCGGAGTCTGAAACGAATCCTATCACCAAGACACAAAGACACCGAGGGTTAGAGATCGGCAGAACCGGCATGGCCGTCGTCCAATGAGGTTGCAGGGGCTGCTGTACTGCTGGATCGGGTTGATGGGGCTGGCCGGTACCGCGGCCGCCCTTCTGCTGCTGCGGTTGTTCCCGCGTGCCTTCTCGGATTCAGACCCGGTGGTCGCGTGGCCGTGGCAGCGGGCTCAACACCGGTCAGCGCGCGTCAGGGGCTGGCTTCTCTGCGCGGCGGCCATCGTGTCAGTCTTTGTCGCCGGGGTCGGCATCGCTTCGCTCCTGTCCTAGTACCAGGCCGGCCAGCACGCTGCCTCGCGCACGCAGCGTTCGCCGGCTGCGAGCAGTTCAACCTCCGTCCCAGTTGCCCAGCGCCGCAAGCAGCGCCGTCGTCAACTGCCAGCCAGTTATGTCCATATTTCTAAAATCACAGGAGTATCTGAAGGACAAAGGACACAGCGGGACGGGAAGTACGCAAGTACACAAGTCGGACCGGACTTGGTCATCTACGGCTTCTCCGGTCGCCTGGTTCTTAGTGCTTCGTCCGCCGTGATTCAGCCGCCTACCGGTCACTCGCCTGGGAACCGAATCGGCATAACCACAGAGGTCACAGAGAATGCAGAGTGGGTAAGGTCAAGAGCCCGTGTCCGTACCTGCAGTGGACTCTGTGCGCTCTGTGGTTCGTCGGATTCAGGGCTCGCCTATTCGGTTGCGCCAGGCCTGCTTTCGGGTAGCATCTCCACTCGTGACACGGCAGACGCGCCTCAGTTCGGTAGACCTTTCCGGCCGGCTGGGTAAGCCGATATGGCAGATTGCCTGGCCGGTGATGACGGGCCAGTTGCTCTACACGTTGCTGACCGTGGTCGACATGTTCTGGGTCGGCCGGCTGGGCGCGCCAACCGTGGCTGCGGTCGCGCTCGGCGGCTCGGTCCTGAGCGTGCTCTATTCGGTCGGGCAGGTAGTCGCGGTGGGCGTGCTCGCCACCGCGTCACGAGCAGCCGGGGCCGACAGCAGGACAGGGGTCAAGGAGAGCCTGCGGCACGGCCTGCTGCTTGCCGTGCTCGGGTCAGTTCCCCTGGCAGTGGTCGGGGTCCTGCTTTCGGGTCGCATCCTCGGCTGGTTCGGGGCAGCGCCGGACGTGGTCGTCGCCGGAAGCGGCTACCTCGCCATACTCCTGGCCGTGTTGCCGGGGTTCTTTGCCGGTATGGTGCTCTGGTCCGGGTTCCAGGCGCTGGGCGACACGCGGACGCCGATGTTCATCACGCTTGCCACCAATGCGCTCAACTTCGTGCTCGACCCGCTGCTTATCTTCGGCTGGCTCGGCCTGCCCCGCATGGGCGCGACCGGCGCGGCGCTCGCGACTGTGCTCTCCCAGTCCGGCGGCCTGGTGGCAATGGCCGTTATGCTGCGCCGACGCGGTCTGCTGGCACTGCGCGGGCCGGTGCGCGGCGAGGCGGTGAAGACGATTCTCGACATCGGCGTGCCGGCCGGGCTGCAGGCAATCACGCGACCCCTGACCGGGATGATGATGTTCGGCATCGTGACCGGGTTCGGGACCGCCGCGACCGCGGCGTTCGGCATCGGGCTCAGGGTGCTCCAACTGATGTACATCTATCTCGGCGGGCTGGCCTCGTCCGGGCAGACGCTGGTTGGCCAGAGCCTGGGACAGAAGAAGCCGGAACTGGCTTTGAAGGTCAGTCACCGCGTGCTCTGGATTGCGTTCTTCCTGCAACTCGCGGTGATGCCCGTGCTCTTCCTGCTCGCGTCTCCGCTCATCCGTGTGTTCAACTCGGACCCGGACGTCGTTCGCTACGGCACCGAATACCTGCGCGTGCTCGCGCCACTGCTCATCGTGCTCGGGCTCACGACCGGCTGGGAAAGCGCCCAGCGCGGGGCGGGGGACACGAAGCCGCCGATGGTCGCGGCAATCGTTTCCAACTGGCTCATCAAGATACCGGCCGCGCTACTCTTTGCGCGGGTTCTCAGGCTCGGCGTGATCGGCGTCTGGCTGGGCATCGGCGCTTCGATTGTGATTGAGGCCGCGATTCTCGCGGTTGGCTACTACCGGCGCCGGTGGCTGCGCAAGGAAGTCCTATGGGAGGTAGTGACGAATGCCGATTGACGATTGTCGATTTCCCTCGGAGGACCGACGACCGAAGGCAGAGGTCAGAAGTCAGAATGCAGAAGGAAGAATGGCGGAGCCGGACGTTCACCACAAAGACACAAAAAGGTGAACAGCCGAAGTCAGAAGCTAGAAGCCGGAAGCTGGAGTGCAGAATGACGGCTGAGAATCAGACGGAAGTCAAAAGCCAAAGGCCAAAAGCCAAAACCCGAGACGGCCGGCGGCGAAAGGCGACGAGCGATAGGCTAGAGGCGTCCGGGACACTCCGCGTGCGTCCGGTGACGATGGCGGATAAGGCTGCGGTGCTGGGGATATCGGCGCGCATCTGGGAAGGCAACGACTACGTGCCGCAGTTCTTCGACCGCTGGGTGAGAGAAGGCGGATTCTGGGCCGGGGAGCTGCGAGGGCGAGTCATCGGCTTCGGCAAGGCGACGGAACTCTCGCCCGGCGAATTGTGGCTGGAAGGATTGCGGGTCGCCCCGGATTGCCGGCAGCGCGGCATCGGCAAGGAGATGTCACGCCAGGTGCTGCAGAGGACGCTGGACACAAGACCAGTCTCGCTGCGACTGGCCACCGCTGACGTGAACCATGAGTCGATTCACATCATTGAGACGGTGATGCACTTCAGGTTGTACGCGGAATATCGTTTCTTCGTCGGCAAGCCGGGAAGGCCGCGTCCGGGGCCACAGCTCGTTGTGCCCACGGCTGCAGAGGCCCTTGGCTACGTCGGGCGGAGCGCGGAACTGGCCGCGAGCCGGGGCCTGCTTCAGTACACCTGGCTGTTCCGGCACGTCGACCGTCGGTACATGGCGGAGCTGATACGCTGTGGCTACGTCTTTGGCTACGGCAGAGCAGGCAGGCTGGCCGGGTTGCTGGTCATCAGACCGCACCGATACCACGGCAATGACATCGACATCTCATTCGTCGCCGGCGACAGCGGGGCGCTGGCGACCTTCCGTTCCTTTCTCTCCCGGGTCGCGCACGATTGCGGCACGAAGAGCATCAGCGCGATGGCGGCGAGCGATGAGATGGCAGCGGCGCTGAAGTCGCTGGGGCTGAAGCCGCACGCCGAAATCGCCGCGGTGCCCGTGTACGAATACCCAATCTAGGGAAAGTGCTAAGGACAAAGTCCAAAGGACAAAGCAATGCGGGAAGGGACAAAGTCCGGTCCGACTTGCCCTACTTGCCACTTGCTTAGTCCTTTGTCCTTACCACTTTGTACTTGAGACCGGCGGGCTTCGACCGCCGGTCTATCTGGCTGGGTTCGGCAGCCCGAACCGGAAGGGTTGAGACCAGTCGGTGTAGTTGTTCCAGTTCTTGCTGGCGGCGCGCACGCGCCAGAAATACCATCCATAGATCGAGAGCGCGGCGCTGCCTGACGTCTGGGTAGCGCGTGGGTTCGAGTAGACAAGGTACTGCGCGCGTAGCAGCGAGTCCCGGTAGACCTCGATCTGGTAGAAGAGCGCGCCGGGCAATGCCTGCCAGTCGAAGTTCACTTGCTGGGGGTATTGGTAGAGGTCGCTCTGCCAGCCGTTCTGAGGTTGGAGCAGCTCCGGCGGCGGCGGCGGGTCGGGCTTGGTCGGGTCGCCCGGCTCAAACTCGTACGGGTCCTTGCAGGCCAGAAGGGCCAGCATCAGACCGAAAATGAGCACAGGTTTCACTTCCTCCATTCTAGGTGGGTATCGGAGTTCGGTCAACAACTTTGAAGCGGAAGGCCGGACGCCTCGGCAGGCGTCCGGCCTCAGATCTCAGGTGTCCTATTTGATCTCGGCGAAGCGGGGCTTGGCGAACACGACCCGGCCGACGTCGGTGTCGAGCCCGCCCTGGATGACGACCTCGATTTCCGTGCCGACCGCGTTGGATGCGCCGGTAACCACGACCTTGATTCCGCCCTCAAGGTAACCGATTCCCTCGTCAGCTTCCTTGCCTTTCTTGGCAATCCTGACCTTCAGTTCGGTGCCGGGCAGATAGGTCGGCCGGAACAGGTTGTAGATCTCGTTCGTCGTGACCGCGTTCCCGGCGCCGGCTGCCGCCTTCAGCTCCGGGTCGCCGGTGACGAGCGTCGCCTTGTGCTTGCGTACGGCGGTGAGCAGGGCGTCCTTCTTGAGCAGGGTCTTGTCAAGCTTGACGGTAACGCCGGCCACGGCCTTCAGTCTCTCAATTGTCTCCCAGGCGCGGCGCTTGGCGTGGTCGTTTCCCCCTTTGTCCGACGGGTGCTCCGGCTCAGGCAGCAGCAGCTTGCCCTGCATCAGGCCGAACGCGACAAACTCAGCGATACGGGGGTCAGTCAGTGTCTCATAGTCGATGACGTAGGTTTTCTTGGTGCCGAAAAGCATTACTCCTCCGCCCCGGGCAGGTACCCGGAGGCATTGAGAAACCCGAGGACCCCGATGGAGGCCGGGCGAAGCTAGAAGTCAGAAGCGAGGTTGCAGAAGCCAGAGTGCTCCGAAGTTCTGCGTTCTGTGTTCTAGCTTCTAGATTCTGAGATCGTCTGGTCCTCTGGTTACTACTGGTTAGGCCGGCAGGCGGACGGCCGATGCAGCAGGGAGCGACCGCGGAGCATTCCCCTGTGTGATTCCTTCCCGATGCTCGGGGCCGTGCGGCTGTTCTTGCCGTCATCCGCCGGCGGTCCGGCGCAAGCGCTTCAGGGTGCGATGACCGCATCCAGCGCCTCGCGGACCGTATCAACTGGCTTCAGTCCTGCCCCGGCAGTCCGCGTCTTCTTCGTGACGCCGCGCCGGG
>Ga0316622_100000736_pt1 | contig 19938 bp, 15 predicted proteins | sample OWC_Aug_OW2_C1_D_FD_207646 | JGI IMG/M metagenome (GOLD analysis project Ga0316622, IMG submission 207646) | Wetland soil microbial communities from Old Woman Creek delta, Ohio, United States - OWC_Aug_OW2_C1_D5_C | ecosystem: Environmental > Terrestrial > Soil > Wetlands | place: USA: Ohio... | reverse complement strand
TCAGCCCCATCAGCCGGAAGGGGATGAAGGAGATCAGGACGGCGACGGGGATCGTGACGATCGGGATGATGGCGCTCGGGATGTGCCAGAGGAAGAGGAGGATCACCAGCGCGACGGTAATCATGATCTCGATCAGCGTGGACCGCAGATTGTCGATCGCGCGATGGATGAGATCCGACCGGTCGTAGATGGGGACGACCTTCACGCCGGGCGGGAGGCCGGGCTCGATCTCCTCGAGCTTCGCCTTGACGCGCTCGATCACGGCCAGCGCATTCTCGCCCTGGCGCATCACGACGATGCCGGAGACGACCTCGCCGGTGCCGTCGAGGTCGGAGACGCCCCGGCGGATGTCCGGGCCCAGCCCCACCTGGCCGATGTCCTTGATCCGGATGGGCGTGCCGCTCTCGCTGGCCGTGAGGACGATATTCTCCAGGTCGCGGAGGGACTTCAGGTAGCCGCGCCCCCGGACCATGTACTCGGTCCCGCCGAACTCGAGCAGGCGCCCGCCCGCGTCGCTGTTGCCGCCTCGCACCGCGTCCACCACCCGGCTGATGGGAATGCCGTAGGCCTGGAGTCGGTTCGGGTCCACGTTCACCTGATACTGGCGGGTGAAGCCGCCGATCGGCGCGACCTCGGCCACCCCCGGCACCGCCTTGAGGTAGGCGCGGAGGTACCAGTCCTGGTACGAGCGGAGGTCGGCCAGGCTGTGTTTGCCGGAGGTGTCCACCAGCGCGTATTGGAAGATCCAGCCCAGACCCGTGGCGTCGGGGCCCAGCTCCGTCCGGACGCCCTGGGGCAGGCGCGGCAGCACCGGCGACAGATACTCCAGCGTCCGCGACCGCGCCCAGTAGATGTCGGTGCCGTCCTCGAAGATGACGTAGACGTAGGAGGCGCCGAAGTCGGAGAACCCGCGGACCGCTTTGACCTTGGGCGCGCCGAGCATGGCGGTGACGATGGGGTAGGTGACCTGGTCCTCGACGAGGTCGGGGCTGCGGTCCCAGCGGGTGTAGACGATGACCTGGGTGTCGCTGAGGTCGGGGATGGCGTCCAGCGCCACGTGCCGCATGGACCACCAGCCCAGGAGGCCGGCTGCGGCCACCAGCAGGAACACGATGAACTTGTTCTTCGCCGAGAACTCGATGATACGGTTGATCATGATGGCGTTATGGCCTTATGGTTCGCAGCATAGCGCAGAGCGCATGGCGCATGGCGTCGGACCCTCTGCGCTTGGCGCTTTGCCCTTTGCGCGAGTGCGTGTGATTATGGCACTGTCACTTGTGCGAGTGGCCGACGTGGGCTGATTCTTTTTCCTTTGCTTTTCCCCCATCCCACTCGACCCCGCTCAGGCGCTGGCCGGCAGGCGTCATCGCACCCGGGCTGACTTTCGCGGCGTACTTCGCCGGCTCTTTGTCGAAGCTCACCTTGCACTCGTCGGAGCAGAAGTAGTAGGTCTGCCCCCTATACTCGATCGTGCGGCCAGCCGCCTTTGTCGTGTTCTGGTCCACCGCCATCCCGCAGACCGGGTCCTCGCTCGTTTCCCCGTAGACCCCGGCCGCCGCCGCCTTCATCCGGCTCTCGGAGTCGATGAGGAACGTGCCCGCCACGACGATCCGCTCCCCGACCATCAATCCCTTCACGATCTCGACATGGTCACCGTACCGCCCGCCGGTCTCGACCTTGCGCGGCTCGAAGACGCCGTCCGACTTGGCCACGTAGACGGTCTTCTTGTTCCCGGAGTCCACGACGGCGTCCGCAGGCACCGTGATTGCTGGCGGCCGCGTCACCGGGACCTCCACCTCCACGAACATATCGGGCTGGAGGAAGTGGTCAGGGTTGTCGAGCTCGAAACGGGCCTTCAGAATCCGCGACTGCGCGTCGAGTTGGGGCAGCGCGTCGCCCATGCGCGCCTTGAGCCGGCGACCCTGACACAGAATGGTGGCCTCCGAGCCCGGCTTCAGAAACTCGCGGTCCTTCTCAAAGATGTCGGTCATCACCCACACGCGGCTGATGTCGGCGATGCGGTACAGCTCCGTGCCCTTGTCGAACCGTTGGGTCGGCGAGATGTTGCGCGTCAGCACAAAGCCGGAGACCGGCGAGTAGATGTTGATATGGGGCGAGGCCGTGCGGGTCCGGTGGATTTCCTCGATCTGCAGGTCGCTCATGCCCAGCCCGCGCAGCGAGTCGATCGGAAACTGCGGGTTCGCGCTCCCCGCCGTCCGTACGGACGCTTGGCTGAAATCCTTCGTTTGCGTCGGCAGCGTTTCGTTCGCGGGGATGCTCAGCAGAAAGAGCCGCTCGTTGTACAGGAGGTCTTTCGTGTAGTAGGACGCCAACAACTGGTTCTTCTTCACGAAGCGGCCGACGGTGTTCTGCCCGAGATCGACGATCCAGCCATCCGCTGCCGCAACAATCCGGTAGAGCCGTTGGTCATCCACCGCGACGCGGCCAGGCACCCGCAGGACGTGCGAGGAAGAATCTCGCCGGACCTCATCCGTGCGGACGCCGATCAGCTGTTGCTTTGCGGCGTCGATCGTCACGGTACCAGGAGGGCCAGATGCGCCGGCGCCCCCGCCGCCCGTGCTGCCGTCGTCGTAAACCGGCACCAGCTCCATGCCGCAATCCGGCGCGATGCCAGGTTTGTCGGATTTGTAGGCCGGGTGCATGGGGTCAACGTAGTGGAGGATCTTGCGCCCCTTCGCCTGTTCGCCCGTGGAGACGCCGCGCCCCGTGTACCACGAACCTGCCAAGAAGGACGCAGCGACAATCAGGACAAGGAGAGCACTCCAGGCAAGCCTCTTCATACAGGAACCTCACGTCCAACGTCCAGGGCAGAAGCCAATCCGCTCAACACGAAACTATGCTCTACCCTTTGGCACGTCAACGTATTAGTCGACCGGCTGCGGTTGTCAGGGCAATCGAGCAAACTCCTCACCGAAATCCCCGAGCCGCCAAGCGCCACGAAAAACCAAATTCATCGAAGTTCAGAACGCCACCATCCGCGCGGACGCCACCGGACCAGCAGAGGGAGTCCTTGGGGTTCGCCAGGCGCTCAGCGTGTGGGGGGATTGGCGGCCCCTGGGGGCGCGTTGGCGGTTCAAGAATCCCACTTTGCGCTCCAGCGCCACAATGCCCAATATACGCCGCCCGGCAAACCCGTCCATCCCCCGTAGAGCAAGATTCCGGGGAAAAGAAGGGCTAGGCTCTCTAGCCCTTTCGGGCTACTCGATGGAGAGCAGCAGGCAGCGGGCAGGCGGCAGCTGGCAGAAGGCAATAGGCGGGTAACCACAGACGAAGATTGCACAGATTGACCCGGGAGCATTTTCCGTTGAGTCGGCGCAATCTGGCAAATCTGTGGTTTCCGTTTAACCTCGGTTCTAGTTCACGGAGACCAGTTCCACGTCGAAGATCAGCGTGCTGTTGGGCGGGATGGGGCCTGTGCCTCGGTCACCGTACGCCAGGGCAGGTGGAATGAAGATCCGCCACTTCGCGCCTTCCTTCATCAACTGGAGGGCTTCCGACCAGCCACGAATCAGCTTCCCGACTTCAAACGTTGCCGGCTGCCCTCTCTTGAACGAGCTATCGAACTCGGTCCCATTGGTCAATGTGCCACGGTAGTTCACCGTGACGCTCTCCGTGGCCTTCGGCGTCTTTCCAGATCCTTCCGCGAGGACCGTGTACTGCAAGCCGCTCGGAAGACTGACCACGCCTTCCTTCTTCTTGTTCTCTTCCAGGAAGGCGTTCCCGTCGGCGAGGTTCTTGTCAACCATTTCCTTCCGTTCTCTCTGACGAGCGGCCGCGAGCCTCTTTTGAAGTTCCGTCACCGTGTTGCGCATCTCCTCCGGAGTGAACTGCGGGGTCGCGCCGTTGACGGCATCCCGGATGCCCGAGGCGTAAATTTCCAGGTCGAGATCTATGCCCTGCGCCTTCATGTTTTGGCCGAACTGGTAGCCCAGGCTATAGCTTTCTTTGTCCTTTGTATCCGTCAGCGCCGGCTTCTCGGCCGCCATGGAGAACGTGGAGAGAAGACCAACACTGAGAATGGCTGCAAACACCAACCGCATTCCTCGCTCCCTTTCTTGACGTGAGTCTCCTCGCAGGCCCTATCACAAACCGGCGACCGCACGATTGCTGAAGTCTGCGATGACGCCGTTCCTTCCCTCAAAGGGTCTTGCAGTCGCGTGGGTCGTGTGCCTGTTTGTGGCCGCAGCCGGTCCGCGTCGGCCTCCTGCGCGATTTGGCCCGGCTGCGCTTGCCCGCGGAGCGTGACGAGGACCTGTCCTGAACCTACGGCGCACCCCGCAACCATCACTGCTGAACCGCTCGCGCACGAGCCCGGTACATCTCCGAGCGCTCGGCGCGGCTGCGAATCACTGGGCCCGCAACGGGTTGGGGCTTGGCGATTGCCGGCTCGCTGCGAGCCCCTACTTCGCCCGCTGATGCGCTTTCCGTCCGTCCGCCGTCTGTTGACGGGCCGACCATCGCTATTGGAGCGGCACCGTTCCCTGCTGCAGGAGCCAGAGTCAGGTGAACCTGCTTGTCGCCTTCCGGGGAAGCCAGGGTCACCGTGTCCTCGTGAACCGAGACCACCCGAAAGCGTTCCGCGACGGAGTCGCCACCGCTTGCGATGTACAACTGCGTCCCCTGCGTCACGATGGCGGCCGTTCCTCTATCCGATTTCAAGAAACCGATAAACCGGAGCTGTTTCGCCGCCTCTAAGAATGGATCCGGGGGAGGAGGCGACGGAGGCGGGGGCACGGCGGGTTGGGCCGCCACGACCGCGGGCGGCGGAGGTGGAGGCGGAACGCTGAAGAGGCTCACCGCCGCCGGCACATACGGCTCGTGTGCGGCCGCGCGGAGATCCAGCTTCATTCTGGGGAGCGCTTCGATTTTCTTGGGGAGACCGCGCAGTTCCCTGGCATCGGCCGAGCCGGCAGCGACCCGCGGCGGGTCCGGGCTCGGCGATCGACCCCAGACGATCACCGCCCAGAGACCCAGCAGGACTGCCAAGACTATGAGCTTCTTCCGTGTCGCACGGAGGGACATCCTGCGTTCCTTCGAATTCCCCAGGTCACTGGGTGCGGTCATTCTTGACCCGGAGACTTGCGGTTTCCGCGGTGCCACACCATGAGCGTGCTGCTGTGTCGAAGGCGAGGCGTTCGGAACGCGTTGCCCGCGGCTCGGGAGCTTGGTCTTTGTAGGACCGGAGTTTCCGAGATCGTGACGGCGTTCCACGGCTGCCTCCCAGTTCCTACGCTAAGCGCTCAGCGCTTGGCGCATAGCGTCGATCCTCGAATTGCATTTGCACCGCAGAGGACGCAAAGCATGCGGAGAATCCTTGGCGCTCCCAGGCCTTCGCCCTCTGCGGTCTCTGCGTACTCTGCGGTGAAATACTTCGCGTCTGAACGCCCTGAAAAAATCGGGGAGGGATTGCTCCCTCCCCGATAGACAGCCTCCTCTCTTGCTTACGGACCCGTGCGAATGGGGAACGGCTGGGCGTTCGTCCAGGCGGACGAATCGCCGATGTTGTTGTTCGCCCGGATCCGGTAGTAATAGACCGTGTTCTTCGTCACGGTCTGGTTTACCGTCAAGAGGTTCCCGGCAACCGTCGAGGTGTTCAGGCCGGTCGTGAACGAGAGGTTCGTTGCGCGCTGAATCGTGAAGTTGGTCGGGGCGGGGCCCGCCAACGTCCACTTCAGCGTCGCCGTGTAGTTGTTGCCGTTCGCTTTCACGGCCGAAACTTCGAACGTGGCAGGAGCCACGGGAATCACGGGCACCGCCACCACGGTTCCAAGCGTCGCGTAGCCTGAAGTCCCTCCTGCGTTGAACGCCGCCACCCGGTAGCGGTAGCTGTTGGGGCCCGTCACCGTCGCATCGATGTACGACACGGTGTTGGGTCCAGGAGCTGCGATCTGCGCGAAGTTGCTGCAAGTGGTTGCCGGTGCCACCACCGTGCAGCGTTCGACCACGAAGCCGGATTCGTTGTTCGCGTTGTCCCGCCACGTCAGGCGCACCTGCGGCCCCGCCTGGGCGGTCGCCGCTATGTTGCTCGGCGCTGCAGGTGCAGTCGTGGTCGCGAAGGTGTTGATCGGCCCGGCCGTGTTGGATACGGAGTCGGCGGACATGGTGGGGAAGCCTGGCATGGTGACATCGCCAACCACCTCGCCGTTGGCCAGCACTCGGTAGAAGTACGTCGAGCTCCTCGCAGGGGTGGTGTCCGTATACGTCATCGTGGCACCCGTGCCGGCCATGGCCGGGAGGGTGGCCAGTGTCGTCAATCCACTGGTGAAATTCGCGTCTGACGCCCGCTGGACGGTGAACCCGGCCTCCTGCGAGGATTTGTCAACCCAGTTCAACGTGACTCTCGGCGAGTTGGCATTCCCGTTCCAGGCGCCGGTGAGGACGTCCGGTGCCTTCGGCGGAACCGCGAACACCAGCGAGTGCATGAAGTCCATCTCTTCGTGGGACAGGATGTGGCAGTGCCACACGTACTCCCAGCCGAAGTTGACGTAGTGGTTCAGGATCTCCGGGATCGGATTCCCGTTCGGGTCGAACCACCCCGCCGGCCCGGGCGGAGGAAGCGTCGCCCCTTCCGGCAGCATCGGATCGATCAGCCGCACGCTGTTGGGCAGCTCGAAGGGAATCTCAGACGGAGTCGGAACGGTGGGCCTCAGCGCCAGGAAAGTGATCTCCAGTGGGTTGACGAAGAAGGTGTCCTTCCAACCCTGGTTCTGGGCGTCAACAGCCTGCCCGGCTGGGAACGCTCCCGGCGCGACCTGCCCGTCCTGCCCGACGCGGCTGATGACCTGGGCAGTGAACAGGTGCGTGTGAATGGGATGGGTGTCCACGCCGTTGTGGAAGATTCTCCAGATCTGCGTGCCGTCGGCCAGCTGCCCGATCTTCGTGGATTCGAGCGAGCCCTTGACGACGTCAGTCGGCGGGGACGAGAATGGGAACGGGAGGATGAACCCCAGAGCCGAACTCGGGTTCGAGAGTCCGAGCATGCCGCTCATCCGGCCGAACCCCGTGTCGTAGACTCCGCCCATCTCGTCATGCATCGCCTTCATCTCAAAGGGGATGGTGACGGCAGGCTGGAGGTCCCAGGCGTTGGCGGCGCTGTTGTAGCCGAGCGGCTGGAAGTTCTTCTGCGTGTCCCCGATACCGAGGATGTACTGCGACGCCCCGCCCGGTAACGCCTTATTGTAGGCGGAGCTGTAGGCGGCCTGCGGGATGATGATGGGATCCTGGCTGACCTCGAAGACGCCGCGCTTTGTTGCTGTCTTGGCAAAGACGGTCTTCAAGGCATTCAGGTCGTACGGCACGCCTGTTCCGCCAGCCACCTGGATTTGCATGATCGTCCGGGTGTTGGGCCCGTAGCCTGGCTGCGTGTTGGGCGCGCCGCCAGAGTCCATCAGGTTGCCATCTCCGGTGTAGTTGTCGTACGGCGCGGCGCCGGCCGGGACAGGCGCCGGGGAGTCGTTGTAGAGGATCAGGGTCTTGCCCGCGTAGGCGCTGAAGTCAACGATGACATCCGCGCGCTCCGCCGGCATGAGGAACAGCGAGTGCTGGTTGACGATGCCGAAATTGAAGTAGGCAGGGTCAAGGTTGTACCCGATCGGCTGCTGCGGGATCACGACCGGCGCCGGCGTGAAGCCACCCTCGGTGCCGATCTGGATCCATGGCGGTCCCGCCGTTGTCGGATCCGGAATGCCGCTCGGCGTGTCGGCATACTGGTTTGCCGGGGCGACGCTGACCGGAACCATCCTGACCTCGGTGCAGTTCGCCACCGCGACGCCGCCGTCGCAGAGAGGCGCCGGGGTCAATGCGGTCGCCGTGGTGTCAGCAGTCTTGTCGGCCGCGACGTAGAGCTGAAGGTTCAGGGCCCGGTCGTTGCCGGCGCTCAGGATGCGGAACCGGTACGCCTTTGGTTCCACCTTCAGGATCGGGTAAGCGGTTCCGTTCACGATCGGCGTGTCCATGAAGCTCTCGCCCGGGATGGACGGATTCGGCACGCCGGGATTCAGCGGCGGCTCCCACGGCGCGGTGCACGTGGCATTGACCGGATCCGGCAAGCCGTCGCAAACGGGCTGGTAGTATTTGTTGGGTACTGGCCCGACCTCGATGCATCCGACCGGGCCCCCATTGACGCACGTCGGGGTGGGGGGGTTGAACCAAGGCCCGTAGAACCAGCGGCCGAAGGCGTTCGTTCCCGTCGGATCATACGGATTCGTGACCGGCATGTAGACGTGGGGGTACCAGAAATCGCTCGTTACGGCGCCCCCTGGTCCCCAGGCCCACGTCGGGTCCTGGGCGTAAATCGTCTCGGCGTCCACCCAGGTCTTGTCCTGGATGACCAGGGGAATGCCGATGTCAGGGAGAACCTTGAGGAGGCCGGGATTCACGCCCGATATATTTGTGCCGTTGATCATGTCCTGCTCGACGGCGTCCGTGACCACGTATCCGGCCGCCTCGCCCGCATACACGTTGAGGCGCGTGATGCCGTGGGCGTGGTCGTGGTAGAACTGCAGCCGGGCGCTCTGGGCGTTGGTGTAGTAGAAAGTCATGCATCCACTACTGTTCTTTCCAGCGGGCGCAGCGTCGCACTGAACGCCGCTGGAATCAAGCATGTCCGGCACGTTTCGCGCGCTGACTCCCTTGGGGTAGGGGGTGACTTCGTCGGCAGGGGTAATCCACTGGTGGGTGTTGCCGTCGCTGATCCACACGGTGTTGTTGCCGTGGAGGTGGATGGTGGCCCGGTTCTGCGTGTACTTGTCGCCTGCGGCGCCCGGCAGCGCGGGCCCGATCCCGGCGCCCGGAACCGTCTCGTCCACCGGCAGCAAGAGATTTCCGCCGCTCAAACGGTTTGGAAGCAGGTTGTAGAACTTGATGCGAACCGGCCTCGCGGCCCCCGCTGCCCCCATGCCGGCCACCTTGCCCTGGGCCAGGATGATGGGCCCGAGGTAATGTGGCCGGTCCACACCAAGCGCCGGTGTGCCGTCGGGCATCGTGGCTCCCAGCGCGACCTGTGCGCCAGGAACCCCCGCTGTCGACAACTGCACGTAGCCCCGAAGCCTCGTCGGGGGCAGGCTGGAGTGCATCTTCTCCGTGTACTCGACGAGGGCGATCTCGTAGTAGTCCGCCGTGCAGGCGGTTCCAATACATCCAAGAGGCCACCCCTGCGGCGTCGCCAGCGTCAAGTACTGGCCGAGATTGTTCGCCCCGGCGGCGGTGTAACCGTTCGCCGTGGTGACGTACGAGCTCACACCGGGAATCCCTGGCAGCAGATCCACGAACTTCTGCATGCCGCCCGTCAAGGTGCCGCCGATGATCGCGTCGGCGAGGGCGCCGGTCCCGTCGCCCGTTATCGTTACGACGGGAGCAACATATCCGCTTCCACCATCGGTGACGAAGAAGCCGGTAATGACGCCGATGTTAGGAGCTACCGTGCCAACTAGTGCGTTCACGGTTGCCGCGTTGTAGCACGCGGGCAGTGTACTGACAGTGCAGTCTGGTAGATAGGCGTCCCCAACGGTCACCGTCGCTGTCGTGTAGCCCGTACCTCCGTCCACGACACTGACGGTCCCGACGGGTCCCTTCGGCAGCGGGCTGAACGCCCAGTTGCCGTAAGGACCGAAGTAATGCGGTGTGCCACCCGGGTCGGGGTCCTGGACTGCCGCGATGCCGATCCCACCGGCCTGGGCTGCCAGACCGGCGATCCCCGGCTTCAGACCGCGCTTGGCAGAAAGCGTTGCTGCGGCTTTCTTCGCAGCATTTAGATCCCTTTTCTTGGTTACCTTGTTCTCCGTCTTCGGGGCCCCCGCGAAGGCCTGGTCAAGCCCCCAGGAAAGGGTAGCTAGGGCGAGTAGCATCCCCATGAACGGATAAAACCATCGTCTAGCCATCACTGTCCTCCTTGATTTCATGCGAACAGACCTTCCATCTTCGCCTCGAAAACTTCCATCTCTTGTCCCTGCCGCCTCCTTCCCCCGGTGCATCCGGCGTGGGAACTCCATTATGGTAAGTTTCTGGTATTGGTCTGGCACTCGCGCCCCTCAACTCCCCTTCACTTTCCCTCGCAGGGGGCGCTTGATGTTATTTGGGCCCGATTGGCGCAGGTCGGCCATCGCACTCGTCCCGGAGGACGCATCCGGCCCCGGGATATGCGGCTCGCGGGCTCCCTGGATCGCCCTGACCAGCTCGGCGGGGTCCGTCGCGGTGATGCGGTTGCGCTGGTACACCGTGGCGGAGCCGTGATCCAGGCTCAGCGTCACGACCCGCCCACCGGTCGCACCGTGGAGGAACGCCCCCAGGCGCATCGGTTGGTGCTTCCCCGTAGACTCCTCAAGGATGATGACCTCGGGTTGGAGAAACTCGACCGCCTTCAGGGCCTTGCCCACATCGCTTTCCATGCCCACGACCTCTACGGCTCCTCGCGCCTCGAGAACGCTCCGCACCCCCTGAGCGAACAGCCCGTGGTGATAGACGATGTAGGTGCGACAGGGCGCGGCAGCAGTCATCATCGCGAATAGACTCCACTTCGAGATATAGGCAATATACGCCCTCCTGCAATCCCGTCCATCCCCCGTCAGGCACGTTTCCGCGGATATAGAGGGCTATGCCTGCCTAGCCCTTTCGGGTTATCGGGACCAGCAGCCTCCGGTTCTAGAGACCGGATTGAAGCCAATGCAAAACCGACCACCGACAATTGAAAACCGGTCAACCGGGGTTGCGCGTCATCGGCCGGTTGTCGGTTGTCGGTTTCCCATTTTTCATTCCTTCCTTCTTCCTCATTCCCGCCTCCCGCCGCTTGCCCTCTGCTATGTCTTGTGTTACGTTGCCATCAACGTAACCACGGAGTCAGCCGCGCGGACAGAAGGGGATTTCATGAGAAAGACAACACGACAACCCGTTGAGATTGCTCGGCGAATCGTCGTAGACCCGCGCGTCCGATTCGGTCAGCCCGTCATCAAAGGGACGCGCGTGCCGGTTTCCGTGCTGCTCGACGAACTCGCAGCGGGATCGGCGTTCGAAAGCATCGCGAACGAGTATTCCGTCACGCAGGAAGACATCCGCGCGGCCATCCGCTTCGCAGCCCAGCGGTAGTCCGCTCTCTGCCCTCGGTTCCCATGTCGGATTGCCGCCCAATCAAGCGAATCGGACTACACGGCTCTGGTTGCGAGCTTCAGTCGCAAGCCAATGCAAAACCGACAACGGACAATTGAAAACCGACCAATGGGTGTTACGGTCCCGTCATTGGTCGGTTCTCGGTTGTCGGTTTTTCATTTTCATTGGCAGTGACAGGCCGAGATCCTGGGATGTCGGAAGCTTGAAGCTTGACGGCAGGGTAACGAGCAGAGGTCTACCCGTTCCTCTTGGGTGGTTTGTCCAGGAGTCCTTGGCGGAGGGCGTAGGTGGCGGCTTGGACGCGGTTCTCCAGGTGGAGTTTTCCGAGGATGTTCTTGAGGTGGTTCTTGACCGTGTTCTCGGCGAGGTCCAACGCCGTGGCGATCTCCTTGTTGCTCTTCCCCTCGGCCACAAGCGTCAGGACCTCGGCTTCGCGCGGGCTCAACTCCGGGGCACGGTGCACACCGGTCCCCGTGCGGTTGACCGACTCGCGCCGTAATTCCCCCATGAGCTTCGCCGCCATCATCCGCGAGATTGACGCCTCGCCCCGCATGACGCCGCGAAGGGTATCGAAGAGCGCTTTCGGTTCAATCTGCTTCAGGAGAAAGCCATGGGCGCCGCCGCGCACGGCCTCGAAGAGATCCTTGTCGTCCTCCGAGACCGTGAGGATGACGATCTTGACGTAGGGAAACTCCTCCAAGATCCGCCGCGTGGCCTCAGAGCCGCCGGCCCGCGGCATGTTCAGATCCATGACAATCAGGTCGGGCATGAGCTCTCGTGTCCGCTCGACCGCCCGCAAACCGTCCTCCGCTTCGCCCACCACCTCGAAGCCCGGCTCACCAGCGAGGAGACTGGCAATCCCCTTGCGGAACAGGGCGTGGTCGTCAACCAGCAGGACCCGGATCGGCGACGCATTGGTCATGAAAGCTTCTCCAGCGGGAGCAGCACCATCACAGACGTTCCCTGGCCCGGCGCCGTCACGATCTCCAGCTTCGCGCCGAGTCTCTCCGCCCGTTCCCGCATGCCCTGCAGCCCAAAATGCAGACCGTCTGGTGCGGCGAGCTTGGCGGGATCGAAGCCCCGGCCCTCATCCTGCACGGAGACGCTGAGCCACCCCTCCTTGCGCTCCACGCAAACCCGGGCGCGGTCCGTCTGGGCATGCTTGCGGACGTTGTTCAGGGCCTCTTGGACGATCCGGATGACCTGGGGCTCCGATGCCGCGGAGAGGCGGACCGTTTCGGCGCCGTCCGCCTCCAGCTTCACGAGAATTCCGTTCTGCGCGTTGAATTCGTGTAGGAATTTCGTCAAGGTGGGAACAAGCCCCAGGCTCGCCGAGACCATGGTTCGAAGGCCGTATATGGACTGCCGGACCTCGTCGTACGCCGTGGCGCTGATGTTGGCCATTTCCTCCAGAACATTGCCGATCGGCACAATTTGGCCCGAAGGGATCATCGCCTGCGCCTGGCCAATCTTCAAGTGCAACAAGCTCACAGACTGGGCCAGCCCGTCATGGATGTCGCGGGCGATTCGCGTCCGCTCGTCGAGTATCGCGAGCCTCCGCACCTCGGCGTCCAGGCGGCTGTGCTCCACCGTGATCGCCGCCTGCGCGGCCAGGGCGGTGGCAAGGCTTTGCTCTTCGGCGCTGAACGTGCGTTCCCCGAGGCTCCCCACACACAACACGCCGGAGACCTCGGATCCGTGTTTCAAAGGTATCGCGAGCCGACTTCTGACGCGCTCGGATCGCATCACGGGGCAGTCGGCGAAGGATTGTTGCGCCCCCTGGCCGCACACAGCCGTGTGGAGCACCTCGCTCTTCCTATCCACGAAAAGGTCGTCGGGACCGCTCGTAGAGCACACCCTCAGCTCTCCACCCCCTGAGGCCGAGAGGCAGATGGCGGCTGCCTCCACGCCGAGGAGTTCGCGGGCTTTCTCAACAATCGAAGACAGGATCGTCGCCGCGCCATTGACTCCATTGAAGGCCAGCATCTCCTTGCCGATCTGGTTCAGCATTTCCAGTTGCCGGACCTTTCGCTCCAGCTGCGCCTGCGCGGCGCGCAGATCGCGATCGCGCGCCTGCAGACGGTCTGCCATGAGATTGAACGCCGTGGAAAGCTGGCCGATTTCGTCGCGGTGTACGACCGGGACCCGCCCATCGAGGCGTCCCTCGGCGATTCCAGCCGCGGCATTGGCGACATGGACGAGGGGCGTCGCGACCTGCCGATGCAACACCAGGGCGGCGGCGGCGACCGAGAGCACGCCGATCAACAGGAACAGCAGATAGAGCCAGACGATAAGCCAGATGTGGCGCTGACTCTGCTGGGCCAGTTCGACGACGCGAGCCTGGTGGACGCGGTGCAGGTCTTCGGAATTCGCCACGCCAAGGTCTAAGACTTCCCGCAACCGGACCATTTCGTCCGGCTGCAGATACACCCGGCTCCCGAAGTTCTTCTCGACGTTGTCGAGGAGGATCGCCAGATCGGCCTCGATCCGTCCCAACCTCTCCACGAACGGTCCTTCGATCGTTTCGAGGGGGCTGGCGTTCTCTTTCCCGTGAAAGGCCACGAAGCTCCGGATCTTTTCCGCCAGCGCCCGCCGGTACTTGGGCAGGCGATCGAAGCGGTCGAACATTCCGGTGGCCTGGATGTGTTGCACCTCGGAGATGATCTGGTGGAACGTATCGTAGATCTCCCCGGCCGCGAGAGCGTGGGAGAAGTTCCGATCGATCCGCTTATTGAAATCGTGAATTCGGAGTCCCAGGAAAAGCGAGACTCCCCCGGCGATGAGCATGATGAGAACGAAGGCTGCAAGGCCAACGCTCAGCCGCCGTCCAAGGCGGACAGGCGATCGCTCCCCTGGTTTATCCAGGTCGATCGCCGCTGGAGTGATCTCACTGCCCGGACCTACGGCCACTTCGAGGATTCTCCTCTGGTCGCCCCTCGTCCTTCGCACGCGGCCGCTGACGGACTCAAGAAATCGAGTCCCACTCGGGAAATCAATGCATTACGATAGACAAGGCTATAACAAGTTAGCACGACACGTGCCATCTTGCCGGCAATGGACCTTGTCTGGGGGTAGCGGTCGAGTCCGCCATTTCCCGACCTCTGCTGCGAGAATTCGTCCGCCAAGTGGAAACGAAGACATGGGGTACGCCGAGCCGCGACGCCGACACCCTTATAGCGCTTGCAAACAGCACCGGCGGTAACTTAAGAATCCGGATCTTGGCGAACCGATTTTTCTTGGCGAGTCCGCGCCTCATGCAAGCCTTGCACAGTTTGAAAGCGGACGCACCGGAGAGAACGCCATCCCTTTGGAAGCACGAATCGCGGATGGGCCAAGTTCCCCTCAGACCAGCGAAGTGTCATGGGGCACAATGGCCCGCCCCATGTGCGACGTGCGACGATCGAAGGTGACTTGCCGCCTATCTTGCCCGCCGCGCAACATGCCCACCCACGACAGGGGCGGTGCCGGTCGGCGGGGTTCGCGCACTGTGGTTGAGCGCAAAGACGGCTGCCTGGACGCGATTTTCCAGTTGGAGCTTCTCCAGAATGGTCTTGACGCAGTTCTTGACGGTGTTCTCGGCGATGCCGAGGGCCGTCGCGATATCCTTGTTGCTCTTGCCGTCCGCGACCAGTGTCAGGATTTCTTTCTCCCGCGGGCTCAGCGCGTCCTGCGGTTGCGCGGGCGCTGGCGGCTCGTGCGCCTGTCGCGCGAATTCCCGCAAGAGCTTGACCGCCAGGCCGGCCGAGAGCGGCGCCTCGCCACGGATGACGCCGCGCAGCCCTCCGAAAAGCTCGGCAGGTTCGGCCGTCTTCAGGAGATAGCCATGCGCGCCGTTCCGCACCGCCTCGAAGACGGCGTCCTCGTCGTCCGACATGGAAAGCATCAAGACCTTGACATCAGGGAGAGCCGCCAGGACATGCCGCACCGCCTCCGGCCCGCTCATCCCGGGCATCCGGACATCCATCAGAATGACGTCCGGCCGGAGCGCAGACGCCTGCGCGATGGCGTCCAGGCCGTCGGCGGCTTCCCCCACGACCTCGAAGTCCGGCGCGGCGCGGAGCAAACTGGCGAGTCCCTTTCGAAGAAGGGCGTGGTCGTCTACCAGCAGGATGTGGATCGGAGTGGAACCACTCATACGGCCTCCCGGCGATCGCCACGCTGCTTTGAGCTCGGTCCGATCAGGTGTCATCGCCGCGATGCCGCCTCGGCGGGGCGGCCGGTTCTTCGTTCCCTACAGGTCCGGGACGTTCCGAACGAAGGCGTTCGCCAAGATTTGCCGCAATTCTTCCACCAGCACCGTATCCGGAATCTCCCGGAGGATCACGCGCACCGTGAAGCCACACTGGCGGCACCGCCGGTACTGGAACACCCACCGCTCATCCTGTTCCGCGGGCCCTATCTCTTCCATATCGGAGAAGCAGCAGGCTTTCGGCCGGCTGGGCGAGACGATCCGTTGTGGGTACTGGTTGATTGCCGGCTCTCGGTCCGTGTACGTGACGATGGTGGGCATGGCGCTCTCCTCCGGACGCGTGGGCCCGAGCGTGGGGCGCACAGGCCATTCCGCGCTCGGCCGTGGAAGTGCTCAGGGGGCCGCGGCGATCAGCGCGGGCCCGGCGGCCAGGAGGGCCCCCTCCCCTTCTTTACAATTAGCCCTCCTGCCGCCCGGCACGCGCGAGGTTCCTCCACCTGGACGCTTGGACTACCGGGCGGGCCCGTTGCCCCGTCCGGTCAGGCTCCAAGCGGCGACCGGCCTTGCGGCCCAGGGGATCGGTCCCCGGGGGAGTTAGGGAGCGACGAGTTCGCGGTGCCGGGGATCGAGCGGTAGGGTCCCCGCGAACCCGGCACCGTGCGCGTCAGCCGTTTCGGACCCCCGGCCCGCCAGTACGAAGTCCACCACGGCGCAGAGTTCGGCGCCGCCCACCGGCTTCTGCAGGATGGCGACGGCGCCGGTGGCCCCGTCCCGCGGGACGCGGCCGGCTGCATCGGGCTCACCCGAAACGACCACCACCGGGATCTGGGCGGTGTAGGGGTCGCGTTTGAGGCGGCGGAGCACCTCGTCACCCAAGATATCGGGCAACCCCAGGTCCAAGAAGATGACGTCGGGGTGCGCGCGCGCCGCCAGCAGGGCCGCGTTTCCCGTCGGCGCGGGCAGCGGCGTATGTCTGGCCGGGTAGACATCCCCCCGACAATCGAGGAGGGTCCGGCCCTACGCTACGTACCCACCTGTTTTACCTTTCCGCCCAAGGAGGGCGCAAGAGTACCAGTGCCGGCCAGAATAACGACGGCCGTCCGGGCTTGCACCAGGACGGCCAATCGTGACGTCAACGTGACGCGGAGCGGGGGCGTTCTCTCAACTGCCAAATCACGCAGCAGTCGCTGCGGGCCGCCGGTAGGTCCATAGGCCGAGGGCCAGCAACACGAGAGTCCCCCACGCTCGCGCCGCCGCCGCGTCCTTTATCGGCGTTCGGAGCCGGCTTGCACTAACCTCGGGGGTGGACCACTTAGCGGGGTGGGGCCATCACGAGCGTGTTCCGTGGCTTCACGTCGGGGTAGAAGCCGCATCCACGCAGTCGCGGATGCGTGCGCTGGGTCCGGTTAGGAAATGTCCTGCTTGATGCGATCGAACTCTTCTTTGGTGATCTCCCTCTTCGCGTAGCGCTTCTTGCGCACTTCCATGGCCGTTTCGGAATCTCTGGGGTGACTTGCCGGCCTGTCGGCGTCACTCCACCACGGCGGCCGGACACCACCGCGCCCGAAAAACAGGTACAGCAACACCACGAGGACGATGACCATAAGGATCGGCATGGCCATGGGAAACATCCACCACCCGCTCCACCAAAAATGTTCCGGGCCCATCGGTGTTCGCCCTTCTCAATTGACGATCTCGCCCTCATTCCCAGCCCGGCCAGCCATTGGGGGGGCCGTCGCGTCAATTCGTTGTATCCGCCCGCCGGCCCAACCGACGGTTGTCCTGCTTACTCGTTCCCCACGATCTTCCGAGTGCGATACACCTCATAATCCGGCACCAGTCGATCATAAGCACCATCCATCAAGGGGGAGGAGATCATAAAATCGGCGGAGGCGCGATTGCAGGCAATCGGAATGTTCCACACGACCGCCATGCGCAAGAGCGCCTTGACATCAGGATCGTGGGGTTGCGGTTCGAACGGATCCCAGAAAAAAATCAGAAAATCGATCTCACTGTCGGCGATCTTGGCGCCGATTTGCTGATCAACGCCCAAGGGTCCACTCTGGAGTTTGTTCACCTTGAAGCCAAGCTCGTGTTCCAAGATCTCGCCGGTAGTTCCCGTCGCATAGATCTGATGGTGTGCCAAGAGCGTCCGATTGTATTTTGCCCACTCAACCAAGTCGCGCTTCTTGTTGTCGTGCGCGACGAGAGCTATCTTCTTGTCATGTTGCATGGCGATTTTTTTGTGAGTCATGCACTCTTCTCCTCTTAGCTTCAGCCCACAGCGATCAGCTATCAGCGGTCAGTGTAAAGCAACCGGAAGCGCGCGGTGCCGACAGCGCTATTCGACAGCGACAGCGAGCGCCGATTTCCTCCCAGGGAATCGAACGTCTTGTGCCCCTTGTGCGTCTTGTGGCGAACCTTTTTGGTCAGAGCTTTGGGAGGAGTTCTGCGTAGGAGTGGATCGTCAGGGCGGGACGGACGTCGCCGGGAGCGGCGTCGGGCGGCGCGATCCAGATGGTCGGCAGGCCGACTCCTTGCGCTCCGCGAATGTCGGAATGGATGCTGTCCCCGACCATGACCGCAGCCTGCGGCGGAAGGCCAAGCCGTTGCAGGGCGACCTGGAAGAGGTGGGGTTCGGGTTTTCCCACCACCGCGGGCCGGACGCCCGCGGCGGCCGCCACCGCCTCGACGATGGCGCCGCACCCGGGGAAGAACTCGCCGGCCTCGACCGGCAGTCTGGGATCCAGATTCACCGCCACGAACGCCGCGCCGGAGCGCACCGCGCGGGAGAGCGCCGTGAGCTTGCCATAGCCGAAGTCGTCGTCGTGGCCGATCACGACGACCTGCGCCCGGCGGTAGTCCTCCAGCGGCAGGACGGTGTGACCCGCGGCCGCGATCAGCGCACGGAGCCGTGGCGAGCCCACAGCCAGAACGCAGGACGGGCCGTAACGCGCACGCACCACAGGGCCGGTGATCTCCGCCGCGGAGATAATCTCCTCGGGTGCCGCCGGGATGCCCAGCCGCCGGAGCTTCCCGAGCAATTCATCCGCCGCTTGCCGGGAGTTGTTGGTCAGAAAGAGGACGCGGCGGCCTGACCGACGCAGCGCGTCCAACACAGTGTCGACCCCCGGCAGCAGGGTTTCCCCGTTGTACACGCATCCGTCCAGGTCGAAGATGAACGCGCGCAGCGCCGAAAGATCCATTGAGTCACTCCAAGCCGGGGGCTGCCCTTCGATCTCCTCGGCGGAAGTCGAGTTCTTGGCTAGAGCGCGTTGTCGCCGGCCGCGCCCGCGTCCGTGAGGACGTCCCGCGGCGCGAGGTCGGCCCCGGCGTCTCGCAGGTGGCAGGTGTCATTGAGCAGGACGACGCGACGGGTCTCTCCGTCGACCTCGACGGCACTCAGGGCCGTGTTGTCCTGCTTGATCCGGAAGAGCGATCGCACCTCCAAACCCAGGATGTGGCACAGCAGGGCCTTGATGGGGCCGCCATGCGCGACGAGGATCAGATCGGCACCGGGGTGGATTCCCTGCAATCGTTCAAAGGCGGCAACGACCCTGTCGGCGAAGGCCTGCAAGCGCTCGCCCCCGGGCGCCGGGTGCGCCTGCGGATCCTTGAGCCACGCCTCGTAGGCGCCCGGAGAGGCGGCTTGAATCTCGGGCACCGTGCGCCCCTCCCACGATCCCAGCGCCATCTCCCGCAGCCCCGACTCCGTCATCACCGGCAGCGACACCGCCGCGGCGACGACTTCGGCCGTCTCCACGGCCCTGCGAAGCGGACTCGCGTAGAGCGCGGCGGGCCGTCGAGACAGGTGCGCACCAAGGCGCGCGGCGAGCAGCGCGGCTTGCCGCCACCCCCGGGGCGACAACGGCGGATCCTGGTTGCCCTGGATCCGCCGCTCCCCGTTCCAAATCGATTCGCCATGCCGAATCAGCGTGATCAGCGCCATGGGATTTCGATCGAGGTCACAGACTATAGCCGCCGTCCACGACGAGATTGCAGCCGGTCGTGAAGTTGGAGGCATCCGAGGCCAGGTACACGACGGCGCCGCCCAAATCCTCGTAGGCCTGACCGTACCGTTTGATCACACCCTGGTCCACCCGGATGGCCCGGATGGCGGGGTTGTCGGAGCGTGCGGCGTTGCCGGGCGTCCGGCAGTACCCCGGGCTGATGGCGTTCACGTAGATCTTGTGGCGCGCCCACTCCACGGCCAGGGACTTGGTGAGCATCACCACGCCCGCCTTCGCGGCGTTATAGTGGCAGTAGTCCGCGTCCCGGTTCACGTGGAACGAGGACATGGAGGCGATATTGACGATCTTGCCGCCGCCTTGCTGGATCATGTACGGCGCCACCGCCTTGCAGCAGAGGAACACGCCCTTCAGGTCCACGGCGAGCATGCGCTCCCAGTCTTGCACGCTCATCTCCAGGGCCGACACCGGCTGAGCGTACCCGGCGTTGTTGACCAGGATATCGAGGTGCTTCCACTCCTCGATCACGCTCTTGAACATCGCCTGCACCGCCTCGAAGTCGGTCACGTCCGACTTGAAGGCCAGGGCGCGCCGCCCGCGCTCGCGGATCATGCCCGCCGTCTCTTCCGCCGCAGGCAGATCGAGCTCCGCGATGGCGAT
>Ga0316622_100000735_pt1 | contig 19940 bp, 15 predicted proteins | sample OWC_Aug_OW2_C1_D_FD_207646 | JGI IMG/M metagenome (GOLD analysis project Ga0316622, IMG submission 207646) | Wetland soil microbial communities from Old Woman Creek delta, Ohio, United States - OWC_Aug_OW2_C1_D5_C | ecosystem: Environmental > Terrestrial > Soil > Wetlands | place: USA: Ohio... | reverse complement strand
GGAGTCGCGGGATTGGTGTCGATGTCGGTCAACCGGGTTCCCATTGGCTGGAAAGCTGTCGTGTCCAGGGCGTTGCTAATGATTATCTCCGTGCCGTTGGTAACCAGCTTCATGTCCCCCCTGGCGACCAACTGCCTTGCATTGGGCAAGACATTGGTCGTGGTGAGCAGCAGGTAGAAGGCGTTTGATTCGCCTCCGCCGGATACCCCACCAACGCCGAACTGGTTCGTTGCAGGACCGGTAATCGAAGCCACGCTCAGGTTGCTGGCAACGGTGACGGACCCATGCACGTGAAGGGTTGATTGGGGAGCGTTGGTTCCAACCCCAACCCTGCCGACTGGGGAAACCATGAAAAGCATGTTCCCGTTGGTATCGGTCAGGGTCAGCAGATCGTTGGTGTCGTAGCCCGAGCTGACTTTGAATTGGTAGAACCTCCAACTCTGACCCATTACGAGCAAGGCTATCCCCAGCAGCAAAACCAGGGACACCGGTATCCTTCGATTCATGATTTTCATACGCGTAATCTAACCACATGCCAGCCAACGGACCATTTGACGAGTTTTCCAGTCGCCCCGGTCGCGACGAGTTTCAGAGCGTCCGTGGCGTCATCAACCTCAACGTCGCAATCCCACCTAGTTGGGGTCAGGATCATTTTGGACGTTATCCCGACGATTGCCGATACGGCGCCTGTCCTCTGGGCGACACCTTCGATTATGAACCCGGTTGATTCGCCTGGGGCATCCAGGCGCCGGGCCGCGATGCGGGCGGAAAAGACCACCGTGTCCCCGTCCACCAGGAGAATGGCATCAACTCCTCCGGTGATGTCAGTTGGGGTGGCGTTGGTTGTCAACCCCGTGTAGGCGCGGATGAAGAGCACGTCGGAAAGAACTCCCGTCAGGGTGTCGGCGTAATCCTTGGCGGTCTGCACCTCGGCATCGACGTAACTCTTGGTCGCCGCATGCATCAAGTTGGTCGGATCGGCCGCGAGGGTGATCGGACCAGAGACCGTTCCGCCCGAGAGTTTGAGATAGCTTTCCAGTTCCTCCATGACCGCTTTGCCGGTCATGAAGATGTCGGAGGGGAGATAACCAGTTGGAGTCATGCGGCTATTTTGGTTAGGGACCATCCCGCTGCCCACCTGACGACTTTGTCAGGTTGCCCGGTGACAACCAGCTGAAGGGAGGCTTGCGAATCGTTCGCCTCCACGTCGCAGTCCCAGTGAGTTGGGGTCAAAGCCATCTTCGATGTGATGCCGGATATGGCTGTAGTAAGCTCCTTGCGATAGACAACTCCGTCAACCTTGAACCCAGCCGACTCGCCGGCTGCGTCAAGTCTTCGGGCTGCCACGAGGACCGTAAACTGGTAAGTTTCACCGTCGAGGAGTTCAATCGGTATCGGGGCGGCTGGCAGAACCAAGGGGTTCCCGGTCGATGTTGTGCCTTCTGAAAACCGGAAGCTCATGGTGCCGTTGGTCACGCCCAAGGCAGACTCCGAGTATTCGTCAGCCCCGCCGATGCCTTCGTCCACGTAGGCTTTGTTGGTCATGTGCAAAGGCAGGGTGGGCGGGTCAAGCAGCGTGATGGGTCCCTGCATGGACCCTCCAGTCAACTCTAGGTTCAGTTCCATCTCGTCGAGGATGGCTTCCTCAGTCATGAATATTCCGGCAGGATTGAAGTAGAGAGCTGACTCCTGAGAAGCCGAAGTGTTTTCTCCTTCATTTATTTCAGTTTGCGGAGACGGGTCTGCTGTCTGCGCCGGTATGGCGTCGAACAGGCAACCGTATCCGTAGCAGTCGTAAGCCAGGTCAGGACCAAGCACCGGGCTGACAGTTCCAGGAGATGAAACGATCCTCGGGTCGCCCCATTCGCATTCGGGCGGGATGTATCCTCCGTTCTCGGTGTCGAAGTTGTCGTCGATGAGAACGGCGTCGGGGATGCCGATGTAGGTTGATTTTTCGAAGACGTAGACCCGATCCAGGAGCGGACCAACGTCCCACCACGCCGTCTGGTCCGGGACAATCTCGATCTTCATCTTCCCAACATGGGCGTCCGTTGGAATCCACGTGTAGGTGTAATCCGTGAAGGGACTGTCGGGTGCCAGGGTGATTTCCTGAACCCAGAAGCTTCCAATGCTGACTCGGACCGTGTCTGTCTGCTTCAGGTTGCGCTGGTTGCCAGCCAGTCGAACGGTGATGGTATATTCGAATCCGGCGGAAAACGTCCACTCGTTCTTGGTGACGAGTCCGCCGTCACCGGGAGTTCCTCTCAGGTCAACGTAAAGTCCGTTCCCGGGCAGAAGGTCGTACCATGCGTAACCTGGAAACTCAGGAAAACCGCCGCACAGGTCCACTTGACCCGGGTAATCGACCGGCAGTCCGCCGCTCGGTTTGAATACGTCGAAGTTCTTGAAGCCGGTGTAGTTCGGACTCGCCCGACCGGGAAGAATGATGTCTCCAACAGGCTTGCAAAATCCTCCGCAGAAATAGCCGCTCAAGTGCAAAAGCCAGTTTGTAATGTTCGTTTCCGTCGATTCATGTGCACTGAGAAAGAACCCAGCCGATGAGACTTTTGCCATTGTGGCATACGCTTCTCCCCACGACCTCAACGCCACAACAAGAATCACTCCTCCACGCTCTTTGAACTCTCTGAACGGCGCCAATCCGTCAATATCGTCGAATTTTTTAACCCATTGATTGTAGAACCCGTCGGTGACTAGAATTATCCCCTTCAGGTCCAGGTCGGTCCTGGCATCCAATGCTGCTATTGCTTCCAAAAGAGCATCTTGGATGTCGCTTGTACCGGATGCGCTCAGGGTGGCGATTCCGGTCTTGATGGCGTTGGTGTCCTGAGTCCAATCGACTATTGTTTCGGATTCGTAATCGAACGCTTGAAGCATGACAACATCCTTCTGCCAGAAGAAAGCGTCCGACCATCTGGTGAGGATGTTTTTTGCGAAAGCCAGTTTCGTTCCTTGGGTGTCGGAGAACAGTTGTCCCATTGACAAAGACTTGTCAACGGCTAGCACAATCCCAACTTTTTTGTCCTCGCAGCACGGGTCTATGACCGTGATGTGAGAGCAGGCGCTGACTTGCTGATAGCTGGCGCAGACCACGGCGATGCCCTCCTTGAGGGCGGTAACCGTCCCGTTCACCACGCTGACGCTGACCGTTGCCGGGTCGTTCGTGCTCCATGTCACCCCGTTGACCAGTTCGACCTCCTCCCCGTCCGTCACCAGGAAAGCCTTGAAGCGCAGTTCCTGGAGGAGGCACATGGTGATCACGTCCGGCTTGACGATCAAATAGGTGAACTTGTCGCATTCGTCCGGATGCTGCAGCCGGTAGATTGGGTCGTCACACCTGGGGTCGGTCGATGGGGTGTCGATGTCGCAGTTCGGATCCGTTCCAATCAGAGCCGCCTGCGGAGCTTCGCACGGCACGGTGATGATGTTGTCGAACTTCAGGCTCATGTCAGTGCGTCAGTTCGAAGGTGTCGATGAGTTCGTCGTCCACGCTGTAAAACTCACCCGTGAGAGTGTCGCAGTTTGCCCGGATGAAGAGAGCCCCATGCTTGGCGCTGTAGCGCTTGACGCTTTCCGCCAGGGGAACCGGGTCAAACACCCCTATGGTCGCTCCGCTCATGCCGTTGACCAGGTAGGTCAACCCATTTACAATCAACCGCTCGTAAACGTGGGCGTGGCCGGCAAGCACCAGGCTTGCCCCCCAATCCTTGAATGGCCATCTCACAGTCAGGTTCCCGGGCTTGTTCCCGGACTTCGATGTGTAGGGAGCGTAATGGAGCAGGACAATCTTCCACACCGCAGGACTGAGGATCATCTTCGCCTTCAACCACTGGGCTTGGATGGAAGTGCTGGTATTTCCATCGGGCTCCCTAGCCACCACATCAAGCATGAAGAAATGGACCGGTCCACGGACCAGTTCGTAGTAGCGCTCATTGTTGGGCAACGCGAAGAAGCTCTTGTAGTCGGCTAGGTCATTAACGTCCCAGTCATGGTTTCCAGGAATCGGCCAGAACTTGTTTTCGCTGGCACCAGCCCCGTAGTCGCCCGTGTAAGGGTAGATGTAATCTGAGTAGAACTGTCCAACGCCAGAGTCGTAGTTATCGACCTCGTTAGCCAGGTTGTCCCCGAGGGTGGTGATGAAATCCGGCGTCTTGGATTTCACCAATACCGAGGTGGCATAGGCGATTTCTGGAACCTCATCGTCATCCTGCATGTCGCCGATGCTGGCGAAGAAAATCTCCTCGTCGATTTCTTCGGCAGCAGGCACAGCTTCGGCTTCCAGTTCATCCGCCGTAGGCAGCCTGTCCTCGGGCAGATCCTCCGCTTCCGGCTGCTTGGTGATCTCCTCGCACCAATACATGACTTCCGCACGGTCATTCTCGTACTGCCGCTCCAGCCTCGCCATCTTGACCGGGTCACAGCCGTAGTGGCTCTCGTGCTGCCACCGCACATAGGATCGGATGGCTTCCTGAACCTTCGTGTCCCAAAGGGCGTCGTCCAGGATGTCCGCGTCCGCCCAGATGCTTTTCCACCCGTCCCACTCCACGATGACCGTCTCGTTGGACTGAATCCAGGGAGCCATGTAAAGCCGCTCCCGATGGACCGCCCACAGTCCCAGGCGAGCCCGTCCACAAGTGCTGTCGGTCGTCTTGTCGGCGTACTTCATGCCCATGGGAAGCTCGGCGACACCTTCGTTGGTTGGCTGGACCCATGTCGTGTTGACCTGCCTGGTCCATGCCTCTATCTCGACCATGTTCGAGGGGCGGTAAAAAACCGGGTCGCACCAGTTGTTGTTGGCGATGGTGTAGACCCTCTTGATCACTCCGGCCGGCGCCGGGACAACGGTTTTCGCGCAGGTAACGTAGGTCGTGCAAGCCTCGAAGATTGAGCTGTTGTTCTGCCGCAGGCATTTGACCCACCGCTCCAGGTCCGTGCATGCCTCCACGAAGAACTGATCGTGGGCGGTGCGCTGGTTCCTGGCTTCGTTTGGGCTGGGCCAGATTATCGCCCGATGCTTAGCCTTGATTTCGGCAAACGTGCTCATGTCTTCCTGGCGCTGGGCCTTTCCTCGGGCGGATTGGTAGCGGCTGCGACCTTGGATGCCATTTGATGAATGACGCTAGCCTCAACCGTGCCCGCAGGCTCCGCATCCTCGCGTTCTTTGCGGGCGGACCTTGACTGAATCGCCGTCTGCAGCATGGTTGACTTTCCCAATTCCTCGCGCCAGCGCGGTGTTGAACTGGCCGATTTTTTTTTTTGAATGAGTGACAAGTACTCGGCCTGCCCGATTTCCACCAATCCACCCCGGCCAGCGGATATGCACGACCTTAGCTCGGTTGCCATCCATTCGGAGATTCCTTTACCCTCAGGCGGGTAGATTCCCCACTCGTGATCGACGTTTTCGAACTCCAGCCAGGCGCCGTTGGATAGCAGCACCTTCGTCTTCGGACTGCTCTTTTTGAAGAACCACATGCCGTCACGATATTCTCTGGATCAAAAAGAGAAAAGGGCGAAACACTAGGTTCCGCCCCTCTCTCGTCACCCCGGACCCACCCGCAGATGGGGCGAGAAGTCCAGATTAGTAAAGGTTCCCGTAGACCACGGTCTTGCCGGTCACAACCGGGGTCCCGTCGCTCATGTTCTCGATCCAGGCACTGTTGAGCGGACATTCCACTACAGCGGTCCCCGTGTCGCTCTTGAGCGTCTGTTCGATGCTGATGGTTTCCATGACGCAACGGTAGGTCGAGTCCACCTTTGCCAGTTGCTCAATGGACGCTGTCGTGTGGACCCTTCGATTGGAGGCGAGCTGTGCCCAATAGATGCTGCCACCATTCGGTCCCGGAGGACCGATTTCCAGGCAGACCATGAAGTTGCCGAAAGCCGCCGTTCCCGCGATGTCGTAGGCTTCGTTGCGGAGGTCGTCGAAATACTCGTCGTCAATGATGGCGATCTCAATGCCGGCGGGCCACGCGACCCGGTAGGCGTCGAAGGTCACCCCCAAACCTTCGTTCTTCTGGTCCAGGTTCCAAGCGATTGCGAAGTTGCTGGAGCCGTAGAGGTTCTTGTAGTAGGCGACGAACCCGTCGAACATGATCTTGCGGTACTGGGAACTGGTCCACCAGTCCAGGCGCGTCACCTTCTTGCCTTGAGTCTTCCGTGCGCGGGCGATGTCGTAGTTGATCTGCAAGAACTCCTCGAAGTTCAGGGGGTTAGCCTGAAGATCCTTGACCCGGTCGCAGCGCCGGAGTTGCTCTCGGACACCGATGAAGTTGGCCCGGTATCCGATTGGCTTGCCACCCAACCCCGTGATGAGCCCAGCGCCTTCGACCGTCTGGATCTGGTCCAGGTTCTGCCACAGCACGAGGGTTTGGTTGGGGCTGATGGGCTTGTTGAAGAAGAAGTCGTTGACGAACCTCTGCATGCTTTCCAGCTCGTCCTGGCGATTCCTCTCCGAAAGAGGAAGGTCTCCGAATTCGCGGAAGGCTGGGTTGGAGTCCATGAGCCGCTTGTAGACGGCCCGATACTCGGAGTCGATGCACCTGGCGTAGCGAGTGGTCTGGAACCAGAACGGAACCGCCTTGCGCGGGTCGATGTTGGGCAGGTTCGTGCACCAGCGCTCGTAGTCGTTGACGTTGTTGCAGCCGGGGATGATGTAGCCGACGCCGGCTCCTTCTCCAGGGGTTGCATTGTAGGGGGCCGCTGACCCGGTGTTGCCGTCCTCAACCAGCACGTCGATGTAGGTCAGGGTGGCATCCACCGCCGCCGCTATCGCCCGCCAGGCGCCGTGGTAGTTCGCCCCGTTGGCTTCGTGCGTGAAGATGTGAATCATGTCCCGGTTGCGGAACCAATTGGCGTCCGCCGGAACATCGTGGCGAGGCTCGACGCGGATGATTCTGCGGGCCATGCCGGTGGTGAGCGGGGCGGTGGCAATCTGGGCCGCTGTCAGCGGTCCGGTCACTTCCCCCGTGTAGGAAGCGACCGCCCACCCGTTGGTGAGCTTGTAATGTCCACGGTTCACGACCGTCTCCTGCCGGGCGAGGATGAACGGGTGCAGGAGCGACGGGCTCTTCACCGCCTTGGTGCCGGACATGGCGGACCGGAAGTTGGTCCGGTCGGCGTTGGCCATGATCCAATCGTAGAGGACGTACCTGCGAACGCCACAGGCTTTCATCTCGATGCTGTGGAAAAACCACGCATCAAGATCCGCGAACAGACCGTCGGGAGCGAAGAGAGCTTCGAGCTGTGAAACGGTCAGGTGATTGATGGTTGCGCGGGTCACAGTCCCGCACGTCTCGTAGTTGGAACTAATCACCGGGCTGCACTGATCGGTGAACCGTTCCGTGATCGTTACTGGTCCAAGTCCCATAATCTGGTTGTTCGCGAACGCTTACTGGGCGTCCGCACACAACCAAATTACAGGTTCCACATTCGCTGATCTATTAAAGCTGAAGAGTCGGCTGCTCCGGCTTTTGAGGTTCCAGACGCATTCGTCCTGTCCGAAGAAGAGCTTACCGACGGAGGTTTGGGCTTTGAGGCTTCAGCCTGCGGTTTTGGTGGTGTAGGCTTGGGCTGGCTAGGCGTCGATTGTGTCGCAGACTGGGTAGTGGAACTTGCCACCAGGCTCTTCCACTCGTTGAGTTCCTTGCGAATTTTTTCAGCCATTGCTTTCCGATATTCCTGTTCGAACAGGGGAGCGTCAACCACCCAGCACTTGGATTCCAGTTGGTCTTGAATGGCTTTTCTTGCCGATTTTGCATCCTTGTGTTGCTTGCGGATCCTCTGCTCCTCGTCCATCCATTGGGACTGGGTGACGAATCGTTTTCCATCCCGCATGGTCTTTTCCGGGGGCTGCTTGGCCAGACTCTGTTCCAGAAGGGTTCCGAACCGATCAATCTCGGCATGGGGAAGAAAAACTGTTCCATCTGGAAGCTCAACGCTTTTGGAAGGGTCGAACTTCACCTGGTCAGGAAAGGCGGTCATCGCTTCCAGTTCAGTCACGACAAGGCGAAGTTTTTCAGAGTTCAGCGCCAGCAGACGGTGGGCGATTGGATTCGCCTCCTTGATCTTCAGCGTGTCATCATGAGTCAGGCTCCGTCGTCCGTCCTTGGAGACGATCTTGTCAATCTCAGGGTCCACATCGCCGGCTAGTTCCGCCATGTGGGCATTGGCCACGGCCGCAATCCTTGGGACCTCAGCCTGCAGCCGCTGGGTATGGCGCAATTCATCGACCTCACGGCGCATCTCGCGCCGGGCCTGTTCGATCTTCTTTTCCTGCAGCCGCTCCACGGCTAATTCATAGGCGTCATCGCTGTAGGATGGCAGAACCTCCGCGTAGAACTGGGAATGCTCATCGCCGCTGCGCTCGAAGGTTTCTCCAGGATGTTCCTTCTTCCATTGGGCGACATAATCAGCCTCCTTCTGCCAGAACGTCTTGAGTTGGTTGACGAGTGGAACATCCTTGTATTCCGGGTCACCCTCCTGGATTTCCCGCAGCACCGACAGCTGCTTGCGCTGTCGAGGCGTCAGCTTTTCCTCTTCAGTTTCCTGTTCCGGCACGGGCTCTGGAGTCTGCCTGGCGGTCATTTCCGTAGCCGTCCTGGCGGCAGCTTCGGCCGCAGCCTTGCTGGCAATCTCGGTTGCCAGTTCGTGGTCGAACTTGATTTCCTTGGGGGGAGCGGGTTGCTCGCCTGCAGGAACCGGCTTGTCCCCATCTTCCTTGCCTTCCACTTCCGCATCCGCCTTCTTCTCCTCATCCTTGCCGGGTTCAGGAGACTCCACAGGCTTCACTTCCTCTTCCGGCTTCTGGGCTGCCGCAGGCGGAGGCTCTACCTCGGGCTTCTCTGCTTCGGCTTTTTTGTCTGGAGCAGCTGGGGATAGGTCCTCCTCTGGAATCTCCCCAAATCCCTGCTTGGCCAGGAACCGCCTTCGATTCAGCTCCAGTTCCTCCTCGGACATTGCCGCCACCTTGTCCGCGTGGGGCGTCTTGCTTTCCTTTTCGGACGGCGGTTTGGACTGGGACGACGCAGCCGCCTCAGGTTCGGTTTTCTGCGATGCAACTTTAGTGCTCATTCTCGGTATGCTTGCGGGTTGATGACGATCTCCTTAACCACGTGGTAGAGGTTGTCCTCTCCGGTCTCTTGGGTTGATTCCAGACCAGCCAGGTATTGGAGCATAAAGTCGAAGTGCCTGGCTTGTTCGATGTCTCTTCTGGCGTCGATGTCTTCTAGGACGCACTTAGCGATTGAATCGCGAAGAATTGCGAGCCGACCGACGACCAGGCGCCGGAGCACCTCCGCTCCGGGCATGCCGAGCCAGGCTCGCAGTTGGTTCACGGTTTCATCGGGTAACCTCTGGTATTCGTGGTATAGCAGATCCATTGGGTCCGGTTCTTTCCTGCTCCAAAATTTTCAATATGGTGTTGATCTGGTCGCCCAGCGAGCGGTTCTCCTCCGTCACCTTCTTGAGTCCGTCCAAGACGGGCTTCAGCCCCTGCTGCGTTTCCTTGATGATCTGGTCGTGCATGTCCTGGACCAACTTCAGCATCATCTGCTGGGTGGTTTCACCGTTCGGTCCGGCGGGCTCGTCCCACTGCTGCCCCATGTTGTTTAGCTTGAACTCTCTGGGGAACCCCATCAGCTGTGCGCTGAGGTTGATGAGCTGGATGAACTGGTCCGGGCCGATGGTCGGGGCGAGGGGGCTTGCGACCAGCCCTTGCAGGACGTTGAGCATGGCCATTCCGCCCTCGGTGTTGTTGATTCTGTCTTCCCCGTCGCGGTTGCTGGAGAAGGCTTCCAGCATGAGGGCGCCCTTGTTGACCCGCACGGTCAGCAGCCGGTTTTTCGCAACCTGAACTTCGTTCTCGTCGAAGGTGAACCCAAGGCTCATCAGATCCTGCCTGGTCATTGTCTTGTCCAGCGGCACCTGGGTCCAGAACTGCTCCTCGCCGTAAGCCATTAGTCCCAGATAGATCTGCCGCTTCATGGCATCCCGTGCCAGGTCAACCGGGGTGGACGTGAACTGCAGCCGGCTGGAGGTTGAAAAGGCGATGTGGCGAACCTCCTCTCGCGTCTGTTCGTGGGTGGCGGCTTGGGCGAGTTCTTGGCTGGACATTGCCAGGACGCGCTCCAGCGTGTCCAGGACAACCTTCATAGCCTGGACGATGCTGTTGCTGTCCAGAGGGGGAAACTTGAAGCTGAGGAAAGCGTTGGGCGTGGTGTGCTGTGCCATGCGGTGTTTGCGTCCGCTGAAGCTGAAGAAGTTCAGCCCCTGGTAGAGTCGGTTTCCCAGGTTGCGGATGCGCTTCATCGCCTTCTCCTCCATGATGTCGCTGTCCACGAGGGTCGCGTTGGCCAGGTTTTGCTTCACGGTCAGCAGATACTGGGTCATGAGATTGCTGAAATGATCCTGGAACGGAAGAATCTCAAGGGACAGGGAAGCGTTCTGGCTGCGGGCGTCGTCGGCATCGTAGCCGTAATAGATGACCGGAGAGTAAGGCAGCGGGGCGGCATAGAGGATGGTGTCATCCGCCGCCACCACGAACCTGAACCACAGAGGGTAATCGTAATCGCCGAACCCCCACTCTGAAGGAACGAGCTTCTCGAAGTACTCCGTGTAGACGACCGAAATGTCGTCCATGGTCTGGGTGTAGTAGTTCTCCGCCAGCTGGGTTTCTCGGTCCTTGGTGTCGCTCAAAGTGACGACCGGCGGCTTGATGGTGCACTGGTTGTAGACCGTGGAGAAGAAGGTTTGGGTGAACGGGCTGGACCACCATTCCGTCGCCCCGATATTGATTTTGTCGGTGTTGTAGAACTTGGGGTTGTTGCGCAGGTCGCGGTAGCGGACGACCCGCCAGTAGCCGGCGAACTCGCAGCCGGTGTCGGTGTTGAACGTGCTGGGAGCGTGCGCCATGTCGATAAATGTCCGGCTCGGATGCGGCATGTGATAGCGCAGCCCCTCCCTGGTGACAGTCTCGTACCGGTCCTTATCTGCGTTGTAGCGAAGCCTTGGGTCCGGCGGCTCCATGTCAGCCGGAGGCGGAGCTTCCTGGGACTCCTCGTGCCACTCCTCGATGGGGAACATGAACGACTGCGAGTAGTGGAGCATTTGAAAAACAGCCTGCCTGACTCGGCTCCAGTAGTCGTACTGCTGGTTCATGATTTCGACCCGCCCGGTAATCGCTTCGCAGCGCAGCCGGTTGACGGCGTTGTTGAGCGCCGGCTCATACTTGAAGAACGGAATTCGCTTCCGGTCGTTCATGATTTTCGCCAGCCGGATCGTGACGTAAGCCCGGACGAGCGGAACGAATATCTGGAAGAATGCAGGCACCGAAACACGCTTCAGTGTCTTGGTCGGGTTCTTGGCGTCTACGTACTCCTCCATGACCTCGGACAGGTCGAACCCCCATGCCTTGAGGGTGCGTTCGACGCTCTCCTGGGACTGGGTGTGGTCAATCATGCTGCTGAGGAGGGTGGTGGACACTTGCCGGAACGGAACCTCCCACGCAAGGTCTAGGGCATGTGGAACCTTGTGGTTGACGATGTTGTTCTCCCGCCCGGACTGGATGCGCAGCCGCATCCGGTATTTCCACTCAGTGATTTTCTCGTTGGTGGTGGTTGGCTGGTCCACCGGGGTTCCCTCCCGCAACGATTGGGCAGACCGATACGCGGCATGGTCGGGAGCGAGTTTTCCCTTGAGCCCCTCAGCGGATATGCCACGTTCAGCTAGTAGTCTTAGATCGACCATGCCATTGACTTACGCCTGAAAGATATGTCGAGCAACACCAAAGTCTGGACTCCAATGCTCTTCGGCAAGCAATGGGACGTGTTCAACAGCCGGAAAAGGATCCTTCTGGTGTGCGGATCAAGAAAGAGCGGAAAGTGCGTTGACCGAGACACTTTAGTCCGAACTGCCGCAGGTGTTCGGAGGATAGAAAGGCTAGGACAGCCAATCTTTCCTGGCATGCAGGTTCCGTGTTCCGCTCCGATTCTGGTCGTCGATGATGGGCTTCGCCCCGTAATTTCCAGATGTTCACACCTTTATCGTGATCCCACACCCGCAGGACTCAAATTGGAATTGGCGGGTGGGTACGAGATTCGAGGGTCCACCAATCACCCCGTATTTTGCGAGCTGGATGGGGACTCCACCTACCGGACTTTGGCGGATTTGGAAAATCTTCCTCAGGCGGATTTGCAGCGGATCAGGTTCAGATTGCATGGAGAATTCGACTGGGAGTCTGAACCTATCGTCTACCGAATCCCCACAACCTCCGAGCACACCACGAAGACTAACGGCATTCGAGACCGGTTGGGCAGGTTTCGAAACTTGCCAGTTTCGGAAGCTTCAAAACTGGCGGGGATAAACTACAGAACCACCAAATCCAACCTAGGTTTGGATGCAATCCCAGACTTTCAAATCACCATTGACGAGGAAATGGGTTACTTCCTTGGGGTGATGATTGGCGATGGATGCCTCTGCGCCGAACACGCTCATGCTTTGTTCAGTAGCCTGGATGGAGAAATTGTTGACCAGGTCATTTCTACGGTTCGAACAAGATTTGAAGGCACCGTGTCGAAACGGTCGGCGAAGTGCGATTGGGAGATTCACAGCCGAACAGTCAGAGACCTGTTCCATTCCCTTGGACTCTCCGTTAAGTCTCAGTTCAAGTTCATCCCGGACATCATCATTGAATCTCCCAAACCCGTCATTCGGGCTTTCCTGAGTGGGTTATTCGACACCGACGGTACGGCAGCTAAAAACGGTTACGCCAGTTTTGCTACAACTAGCGAAAGAATGTCTTATCAGGTTCAGCAGTTGCTTCTTCTGTTTGGCATATTCTGCAACAGGAGATTCAAACAGAACTCGTTCAGCGGTTGTTGGATTATTGATGTGAATGGACATGCGCGGCGGTTCTACGAACGCATTGGTTTCCGTTTGACCAGAAAACAAATCGGATTATCCCGACTTCCAGAAAACAAGAACCGGTCGCAACGGTATCGGGACATGGGGAATTTCTTTCAGGTTCCAGCCGTTTCGATTCGGGAATGCCCCGTCGATCTCTATGACGTAACGGTCCCCAAACACAGCAACTTCATCGGGAACGGACTGATCAATCACAACACATGGTCCTGCGTGCACCGCATCTGCCGTCACCTGTGGGAGACGCCCGGAGCCCGGGTGGCTTTCTTCGCCAAATCCGTGAAGCTAGCCAAGGACGGAGGGGTATGGCAGGACCTGCTGGAGCTGGCGGTCCCTGAGTGGGTGGATTCGGGCATTGGCTTTGAGTTTACCACCAAGGACTCCAACGGGATGCCCGGTCCGAAGCAGGACGCCCAGACCAGAACGGCTTACTTTCGGATAAGGAACGTGTACGGAGGCGAGTCCGAGATCAAGCTGTTCAGCATCGAGCATGACGCCGAGGTCGCGAGCAAGGTCAAGGGCAAGCGGTTCTCGATGATTTTCTTCTCCGAGCTTTCGATGTTCAAGGACAAGCGGATTCTGACCGTGTCTCTCCCCCAGTTGCGCATGCCCCACCTGATGCCCGAGCCAGGCAAACCGGACACATGGCAGCAGTGGCTGGCGGACACGAACCCGGACGAGGAGGAAGGGAACCGGTCCTGGTTCTACGATCTGTGGTACGTGGAGCGGATGAAGAAGGACCACAAGTATCCCAACTTTCAAAGCAGCCTGGGGTTGATCGAGATGTTTATCGAGGACAACCCGTTTGTGACGCCCGAGGAACTTGAGGAACTGCAAGCCAGCTGCGACGGAGATCCGGCGCTTGAGGACTCCTACGTGAGGGGCATCCACGGCGACGGCGCCAGGAAGCGGGACCGGTTTTTCTCCGGTCACTTTTCGAGGGCTATCCACGTCATCGGCGGGGAAGAAGGGCAGTCTGACCAGATCGACGTGCATGATACGTCCCATCTTCTGATGACCGGATGGGATTTGGGAGGGAAGAACCACGCGGCCGTCATCCTGGAGCCATGGTACCGTCCCGTGCCGGACGCGTCAGGAAAGCCGGTGGTTCGCCCCTGCTTCTCTGTGCTGGATGAGCTGGTTGTCCTGGGAGAGGAAATCCGCATGGACGAATTCACGGAACTCTTTCTGGAGAAGATGCAGGAGATTGAGCGCAAATGGAACCGTAAGTTTCAGTGGGAGCACTGGAGCGACGACTCGGCGACCAACGTCTATCGACCGAACACGGGAACCTACGACTACATGGAGATTCAAGCGGCCAGCTCGGGGCTTATCCTGCTCCAGGGGGTCATGAAGCCGGTGGGGAGCGTGGCGGCTAGGGTGAGGATCGTCAAGATGCTGCTGCGCCAGAGGCGACTCTGGATTTCAGCCCGATGCATCAAGACGGTGAAAATGATGGAGCAACTGCGGAAGGGCGACACCCAGCTTGAGTATGTGATGCGCGATGACAACAAGCACGTGTTCGACGCCCTGACCTATCCGATCTACATGACCGTCATCGACGAACTGACCGAGCTGTCGGTTCCAAGGGCGAGCAGCGATACTCACGAGGATGTGTTCGCCAGCGTCACTTAGCTGCAGAAGATCCGCTGGTACATTCGCCGCTGCAGTGGGGACGCCCTCGTTATGTGGATCATCTTCCTGCGGCGAAGATACTCCATCTGCCTCTGCACGTCGATGAGGTTGACCCCGCACCCGAGAGTGAATTTTTCGATCATGTCAATCTTGACCCCGCGCCAGGATGTGCGCTTCGACAGGACGGAGATGGTGGAGACAGGCAGCCCGGAGACTTTCGAGATGTCCTCATGCGTCATGGGACGGTGTCCGCAAGCCTTGCGGGCGACCAGCCGGCACATGCACGGCGGGATCCTGTCAACTAGCTCCATCAGCGTTTTGGGGCGGGTCCTGGTCCTTGATTGGTTCATGGGAGGCGGTTGGTTCCAGTTGTTTCAGGCGAGATTGAATCGCCGCTTTGTTGGCATTGGCGTAGAAGTTGTTCTGCACGATTGCGCCGGGCAGGAATGTGTTGGCGGTCTTCTTGGGCTCTTCCTTTTTCTCCACGGAATCGTCCTTCAACGCCTGACTGCACTTGAGCGTCTTGTCGATCAGGTAGCCGAGTTCATGGGCCAGCCTGGACTTCAAAGTTGGGTCCTTCGTCCGGTTCATGGCTTTGGTCATCTCGGAGATGGCGTGAAGCGCTACCTGCTGGGTGAAGAAGATTCCGGCGTTAGCCAGGTTTACGGCCCCAACCCTTTTGAGGTTGATGCCGGCGTGCTGCATGGATGTGAGCTTGGTTCGGCTGACATGGACCAACCCAAGGCGATGGGCGGTCGTAGCCAGCTGGCTCATTTCAACCCGCAGGTTGGGCAGGTCGACCGGCTCTACAACCTTCTCCTCAGGTTCTTGAGGGATGAGTTTGGCCGGGAGCCGTTCGATGTCCATTATCTTCATGTTTTGCCAAGTTGTCTCCGTTCAGGTAGTCGGGCCACCCGAAGCCTTCAATCTGCCCTTCAGTGATCTCCCATGCCCAACAGTTTTTTCCAGGCATAAGGGCCGCCCATGCCATGATGCACAGGCAACCTTGCTGTTCTGTAGCCCCGGTGGCGGGGTTTGTCCACAACTCTCCGATGTGCCCGCAACGCCAGGCGGCCCGGTCAAAGAGTGGGCATCCGGCGCAAGTGCTTATCCTCATACGCCAGATCCTCTGGGGGACCGTCAGGGATAAGCGAAGGATCAACCTCACTACAAAACCTATCGGCTGGCTCAGCTGAACGAAGCACCGGCTTGGCGTTCGACACAACGTCGCAGCACTCCTCAGTCCAGACCAGAGGAATTTCCACCTGCCCTTTTTTAAGATGCCCGAGCCAGTCAGCATAGAGTCGCATGGCGTCCACCAGCCTGCGCTTAACGGAGTCGATGACGCCCCGCCAATACTCATTGCCACGCGCTTGGCGCCGTTTCAACTCAACTTTTCGGACATGGTCGAACCAGGGAGCCTTCATCTGCACGTCGATGGTCCATTCAACGATTTGCAGGGCGCTGTCGCAGCTGAAGACGAGCCCGTCGAAAAAACACTTCCCCATGCGCCGGTAGATGTGGGGGATATAGCGGCAGAACTTCAGTGTCCTGCCCAGCATGGTCAATCGGCTGGGGGGCATCCGGTAGTCCCAGTTGACGAGCTGCTGCTTCCAGTCCGGCCGGTAGGGAAACGGATGCAGTGTGCAGAAATGAAGGTCCACCGGACGCTGCTTGTTCACGAGGGAATCGAGCATGTGGATGCAGAACCAGAAGAAGACGATCTTCACGGTGGCGGGGTTCTGAAGTCCGGCGATGCCTGACCATTTTGCGAAGTCGGCGTAGAATTCCTCCGGGTTGTCGATGGAGCACTCCTTGTCGGTGAAAGTCTTCCAGTGCAACACGGCGGCAGGGTCGGCGGACTGGTCCGTCCACGGGTGAGCCACTTTCCTGAGCTTGTCCGCCAGGACGTAGAAGCCCGAATCGGCAGGTTTGAATGCGATGGTGCCAATGACGTTTGTCAGTTCCTCTTTCTGGTGTTGGGTGTAGTGCACGTTGCACCAGAACACCAGAAATACCCCGTTCTCAATGGTTTCGACATGGAACGGGAGTCGGTAACCTATCGACTCTATGACCCAAAGTTGTTTTTGTGTTGACTGCATTGCATTGCATTGCATATTGTCTGGTCCGTTAAATCGACTATGAACTTGTAAACGCTGCTACCCAAAGAAACCACATGACAGACCAAAATCAAAAACTCACAGTCATCCAGCACCCGCGCAAGAAAGCCCTCGAAATCATGGCTGACCGGCTGATGATCGACCCAGTCAAGCTTCATCAAACCCTCAAGAACACCGTGTTCAAGGGCTGCACCGACGAGGAGTTCATGACGCTCGTCGTTGTGGCAAACACCTACAAGCTGAACCCTCTTCTGAGGCAAATCTTTGCATTCCCAAGCAAAAAGGGGGGGATTGAACCGGTGGTGAGCGTGGACGGTTGGGTCTCGATCATTCACGGGCAACCGAGCATGGATGGACTGGAATTCGAATGGCAGAGCGAGAAGGATGGATCCCCGATTTCCTGCACCTGCTCGATCTTCAAAAAAGGCACCAGCCGCGCCTTCAAGGTGACGGAGTACTTTGACGAGTGCGCCCGGGACACCGACCCGTGGCGCCGGATGCCCAAGCGCATGCTCCGGCACAAGGCTCTCATTCAGTGCTCACGCTACGCATTCGGGCTGTCGGGCATCATCGACGAGGACGAGGCGTTGGAAAGGTCCGGGCTGGTTAAAACCGACAGGAGCGCCGCGCCTGAGTTCCTGCTGCCACCACCTCCTCCGGTCGAAGAGCCGAAGGCTTATCTTGACGGTCAGGACTTTGTAGCTGCCAGGGCTGAACGGGCTAAACGTTTAGCGGAAGAACACGTGGCGGCAAAGAGGGCAGCCCAAGAAGCCCTCTCGGTGAAACCATCCGACTACCTGCCAGTTGAACCACCCCAAGAAACACTGCCGCCTGAGGAAGTTGGTCAGGCAGAACCAACCGAACAGAGCCCGCCCGCGCCGTCTGAGAATGCTCAACAGCAGACCATTAGTCCTGAGGAAGGGCAGCAGAACGTCATTCAGGACCTGGCTAAGAAGTGCAGACTTGCTGGGGTGTTAGAGGAGCAACTCGTTGCCTGGATGAAGGGCAAGCGCATGATGGGCGAGCCTTTTACCTCACTCTCCGAGGCGCCCCTGACGAGCCTGCTGCGCGTCGTCAGTTCGTGGAAACGGATCGTTTCCGAGGTGAAAGCGACGGTGGTGTCATGAGCCAAGATCAGAAGACCCCATCGTCAGCAGACGAGCGGGCGCAACTGCTGTCCGCCAGCAACGGCGAGATGGTCTACTACTGTCCCGGCAGCCTGGCGGCCATGCGGAAGCATCCGCCTGAAAGCACGCAGGAAACTGCCCTGGAGGGAACCAAGATCCACGAAAGCCTGGAGAGCGGGGATTGGTCTGACCTGACGGAGGAGCAAGCTGCAATCGTCCACAATCTGGAAAATATCAGGGACAAGATCGTCTCCGAATGGGTCGAGACGTTCAATCTCCAGGGATTGTCTGCGCCAGTCAAAGAACAGCGGTTCTGGCTGCGCAACGACCAGCTCGACCCGGTTTGTTCAGCCAAACCGGATGTGGTGATCTCGGCGGGCAAGCACGTCCTGGTCCTGGATTACAAGACCGGTTACAAGCAACTGCCTACGGCTAGCAGGAACATCCAGCTCCGAATCCAGGCATTGTGTGTCTGGGACACTATGCTCCGCGCTCCAGAGCACATCCGGGTCGCCACGGTCCATTACCGGTTCGGGGGGCAGTTTTCGTCCACCGACTACAATCCTGAGACGCTGCAGATTGCCTTGAACGAACTCCAGTTGTCCCTGTGGCGGGCTCAGGATGCGGATGCGCCGCGAGTGCCTGGGCACTGGTGCCAGTACTGCCGCGCAAAGCCCTACTGCCGGGAGGCAGCAACCTACCTCCTGCTTCCCGTTCAAATGTTCCGGGTTCCCGCCACCAAGGAAGCTGTGTTGGAAGCGATGCCGGACCTGACTCTGGAGGAGTTGCTGTTCATCTGGGACAGAAAGTCCATCATCGAGAAGATCCTCTATGCCGTGGAGGCGAGGTTGAAAAACATGCCGCCCGAAAGGCTGGCGGAGTTCGGCTACGAGCTGAAGCCGAATGCGTTCCGGCGCAAGATCGTGGACCCGGTCAGCTGCTTCAAGTTGCTCTCCGAGCGGCAGTTGATCGACTCCCGGGAATTTCTCTCAGCCTGCGAGATTGCCATCGGCGCCCTGGAAGAAATCGTCCTGCCCAGGATGGCAGCCTTGGAGGGCAAGCCGAAGAAAGCGGTCGTGGAAAAACTGAAGACTTTGCTGGCGGAAGTGGTTGAGTCAAAACGACCCGCCGCCAGCTTGGTGAAAACAACGCAACAACCGAAAGTAGAAGCACATGCCAAGAGCAAAGAAACAATCCCCGACGGGCGATAACATGGACCTGTTCCTCCAGGAAGGAATGGCGAAGATGGAGGAACTGTGGGAAATCCACAAAATGGAAATCGAGCAGATCCTCGATGCGAGCGAGGACAAAAAGGTGTCCTGCAGCTTCAAGCTCATGATCGACACCAGCGAGTCGGCCCCGAGCTTGACAACGCGGCTGAGCTTTTCCGAGGTCCACACGGACGAACGCAAGAGCCAGCTGACCGACCCCAACCAGGGAACCTTCACGGACATCGAGGAGGCAGCGAAGCCTCAGAAGGCTCCGAGGAAGGGCAAGCCGGCGGAGGGTGAGGAAGAGGAGGATGAGGAATAGGAACATAAAGGCCGGGATAGGGGATAAGCCCGTCCCGGCCTGTTCTCAAGACCACGTAAGCGGACTTGCAAACGCCGAAGCCAACCTATTGACAGGAGCGGCGTGAGTCAATAAGAAGTTCGAACCGGCTGAACCCCGGAAGAAACAACGCAGAACGATTTTAGGTTTCCCCGCCGTTGGGGTCGCGGGCGCAATGTCCCGATCCGGTTCACTTCGGCGGGGAGACCGGTCACGTGCCGATGCTGATGGAATCGACGACGAACAAGACCAGTTGGGATGAGTTTTGGAATGAGTTTTGGAACTACCCTTGCGACACTGCGGTTGAGCGGTTGGTGGTCCTGGCAGTGGTTTCGATGCAAGACGAGTGCGGAGTATCCCATTTATCGCGAAAACAGCTGGCTGCAATGTCCAAGGTAACATTACCTTACCTATCGGTCGTTTTGAAAAAGCTTGTGCAAAGAGGCTCGGTTCAGATAGTTACGGACAGACCTAGGGGGTATAGAGTAGCCGTAGGTAAGATTACCTTACCTTCAAATCACCCCTCTCCCTTCCCCTCCAATGGTTCTCCCCCCATTTCCCCCGTAGGTTTCCC
>Ga0316622_100000734_pt1 | contig 19941 bp, 20 predicted proteins | sample OWC_Aug_OW2_C1_D_FD_207646 | JGI IMG/M metagenome (GOLD analysis project Ga0316622, IMG submission 207646) | Wetland soil microbial communities from Old Woman Creek delta, Ohio, United States - OWC_Aug_OW2_C1_D5_C | ecosystem: Environmental > Terrestrial > Soil > Wetlands | place: USA: Ohio... | reverse complement strand
CGATCAGCCTCGCCGTCAACGTCGATCGTGGCCCCAAGGCGATCTACGTGGCGGACAAAGCGGCCTCGGCGGACCCCCTGCCGCTCATCCCCGTAGACAGCGCGCACTTCCTCGTTGGCAGCGACATCAAGGGGGTCATGACCAAGCGCAGCAAGGTCGCGTTCGGCTCGGCCGAGGCGGCCAAGGCGGCCCAGGCCAAGCACGGCGGCGAGGTCCAGGGCTTCGACAAGGCGCTCCTGGCCGCGTATACGGACATGGCGGAAGACGTCAAGATGATCCGCATGATGCGAGAGGAACGCCGCCGCCACGCGCAGCATGAGCAGAAGGGACACTGACCTGGAAAAACAGAACCCGCCGGGAGGCGGGTTCTAAAGAGTTAACGCATGGCGAAAAGCCGATTCCGAAACCCCAAGCAGGGCCATACAACACCCTACCACCAGGCCCCGTAGTCGCCCGGCCAGTATCGAATCCCCGGCCAAGGACGAAAATGATCTACCTCAAGCGCGCGGGGCTCGGGGGTGGGCTCCGGACGCGGCCCACGAGGGGGGTTGAGGAACACCGTGCTAGGGCGCGGGACTGGCCGCGGCGGGTGCAGCCTGTTCCCGCTGGATCAGCGCGTCGACCGCCTTCAGCAGGCTCGCAAAGCTGCCGGTGAGGCTCCCTGAGGTACGGTACTTGCGATTCACGACGATGGCCGGTACGCCGTCGATGCCGAACCGTTCCGTGAGCACGGTGGCCTGACGCACCCGCGTCTGCACGGCAAAGGAGTCCCAGGCCCGGTCGAAATCGGCCTCGTTGACCCCGTTCTCCTTGAATAGGACCCGCAGGCGCTCCTGGGTATCCAGGGGACGCTTGGTCACGTGGAGGGCGTCGAACATTGCCTTGTGCATCCGCTCGAAGACCCCGAGTGCCTCGGCGGTGTAGAACGCCTGGGCGTGCAGGGACCAGAGGCGGTTGTGGCTAAATACGGCCGGCATCCTCACGAAGTCGACGTTCGCAGGCTTGATTGCCGCCCAGCGCGAGAGTAGGGGCTCGATCTCGACACAGTGAGGGCACCCGTACCAGAAGAGCTCGATCACCTCTACCTTGCCCGGGTTGGGTGTCGGCTGGGGCGGCGTGATCGTCTCGTACTGGCCGTGAAGCTCGAAATCCGAGGCCGGGACTGGCCCCGCAGCGACGGCCGGTAGGCCCCAGGCCAGGGCCGCGCAGAGCAGCGCACAGAGGAACTGGGTCATCGACGAACTCGTTGTGCTAGGCTGGACAAGTAGAGAGGGGGCGGTCACACCGCCCCCGGAGGCGGGCCGTCAGGGTCAGCCGTGCAGGCCCGCGATGTACTGCGCCACGGCGTCGATCTCGCGATCGGTCATCCGCTCGGTGACCCGCCGCATCATCGCATTGGGGTCGTTATTCCGGACTCCCGAGCGAAACTCGCGCAGGCTCTTGGCCACATACTCGGCGTGCTGGCCGGAGACCGCCGGGTAGCGCGCCATCGGGTTGCCGCTGCCCGCCGGACCGTGGCAGCTCATGCACGCGGCGACGCCGGCCCCTTGATTACCGCCCTGATAGATGCGCTCGCCGAGCGCGACCTGGGCGGGGTCGGCTACGCCCAGGGCGCCCTTCTGGCTGCCAAAGTAGGCGGCAACGTCAGCCATGTCGGCCTCGCTCAGTGCTGCCGCCTGGGCGCTCATGATGGGATTGGCACGCTTGCCGGCCTTGAACTCCTCGAGCTGCTTGACCAGGTAGGCAACTCCTTGGCCGGCGAGGTTCGGCCATTCGGGGTTGCTGCTCTTTCCATCGGGGCCGTGACAGGCCGCGCAGGCGGCGGCCTTGGTCTTGCCGGCTGCCACGTCCCCGGCGTGGCTCCCGAGGGGAAGCGTGATCAGGCACGCGAGGATCAGTGTGGTCGCGGCACGCATGGCTGGCATCTCCGGACTCGTCGCTCTCTAGTGTGGTCGGTAGTAGTCGGGGCCGGATACTCGACACCGCCAGCGAGCCTGGCGGTGCCGCCGCCCCTGCCCCAGACCGGTTTGCGCCTTACTTCGGGGCCTGACTCGCAAAGTACGCCGCGAGGTCGGTGATGTCCTGATCGCTCAGGCTACCAACCATCGGCTTCATCACGCCGGTCTGTCCGCCTGACCGCTCTCCGGCGCGGTAGGCCTTGATGGCCAGTTCGAGGTACTGGGCATGCTGGCCCGCGAGCTTCGGGTACATCGGCACGGCGCTGTTCCCGTCGGGACCATGGCAGCCCGCACAGGCTGCCGACTTTGCCTTCCCGGCGGCCGGGTCCCCGGCAGCGAGGGCGCTTAGGGAGGCGCCGGTAAGGGCGCAGGCCACGGCAACGACAACCAGCTTCTTCATCGCTTGTCTCCTGAACTGACGTAGCTCGTTGGTGGTCGGTCGAAGGCTGGCGAAAAGCCCCGGATAGAACGCCAGCGGGGGCTCGCCTATATAGCAGCAGCGGCGGACGCGATCAACCAAGCCGGGCCGGCGTCCAAGGGTCCGGCACGCTCCCGCTGAACGCCACCGAGCCTCTTCAGATCGCGGACGGTGGGGTGCTGCACAGACCTCTCACGCCGCACAGGGTAAAGGGAGGGCCGGGTCGCCGGCCCCCCCTCGATGAAAAAAGAAAGCCCCGGCTCGACAATCGGGGGGAAGGGATACAAACCGGGGCGGAATGGACCCGGCTTGGGGTAGCCGGGCAGGATTCCCGCCCAGGGAGGTGGGGCGGGGAGCGCACAATCCTGCGCTCTGCCTTTATAGACTTAAGCCTACACCGGAAAGTTCCTGAGCGATACCTCCCGGTGTCCGCAGTCCTGTGAGCCTGGTCACGCACCTGGCGCCCGGCGCGGTCTCTCCGTTTCAGCTCATCCCGTACTTGCGGCGGAACTTATCCACGCGCCCGGCCGTATCCATAATCTTTTGCTGGCCCGTATAGAAGGGATGGCAGCTCGAGCACACGTCGATGTGCAGGTCACGTCCGGCGGTGGAGCGCGTCTTGAAGGTCGTGCCGCAGCTGCACGTGACCGTGATCTCGGTGTACTTGGGGTGGATGTCGCTCTTCATCGGTGTCGCCTCGCGGGGACTCATCGGCCCTCGGGCCGGAGCCCGCCAAAGCGCAGAAGTCTAAGGGATGGACGGGTCCCCTTCAAGAACCGTCAGACTTGTCGGGTATTGTGGGCTTCCTCGGGCGGCGGAATTCCAGCACCCTGGCCGACCGCCGTGGGGCTGTGGCGCGCCCCGCGGCGGCCACCGAGAGGGTTCGCAGGCGTTCGAGCATCCCCTGTTCGCCCAGGACTCGATCCCACATCATGGCGGAGATCTTGAGGCACGCCGCGAGCGGTGTGCGTGCCCGACGGCGTGCCTGCTCGACCTGCCACTGCAGGGCCTCGAGCCGTGGCCGCAGCTCCTCGGGCGCGGCCGCGATCAGCGTGCCGACGAGCACTGCCCGCTCACGCTCGAAGCCTTCGGGGTCGTCTCGGGCGAGGCGTGCCCAGCGCTCGAAGTCGAAGGCCTTAGGGCCCATCGGATCTCCCGCCTTCGATCCCCATGGTCTCCCAGAGCGCGTCTACCCGGCGCCTGACCTCGGGGTCCATCGCAATCGCGCGGCCCCAGGTCCGATCGGTCTCCCCCGGCCACTTGTGGGTCGCGTCGATCCCCATCTTGGAGCCCAGGCCAGACACGGGGGAGGCGAAGTCCAGGTAGTCGATGGGGGTGTTCTCGACGATGACCGTGTCGCGCGCCGGGTCAACACGGGTCGTGAGGGCCCAGATGACGTCGCTCCAGGAGCGCGCGTCGACGTCGTCGTCGACCACCAAGACCAGCTTGGTGTACATGAACTGGCGCAGGAACGACCACACCCCGAACATCACGCGCTTCGCGTGACCGGGATACTGTTTCCTCATGCTGACGACGGCGAGCCGGTAGGAGCAGCCTTCAGGAGGCAGGTAAAAGTCGGCGATCTCCGGGAACTGCCTCTGCAGGATCGGGACGAAGACCTCGTTCAGGGCGACCCCGAGGACGGCCGGCTCGTCGGGCGGGCGGCCGGTGTAGGTCGAGTGGTAGATCGGGGCCGTGCGGTGGGTGATGCGGCTGATGGTGAAGACCGGGAAGCGCTCGACCTCGTTATAGTAGCCGGTGTGGTCGCCGAACGGCCCCTCGGGGGCGTCGTCGCCCGGGTGGATGAAGCCCTCCAGGACGATCTCCGCGCTTGCGGGCACCTGCAGGTCGTGGGTCCGGCACCGCACCAGCTCGGTGCGCGAGCCGCGCAGCAGGCCGGCGAAGGCGTACTCGGACAGGGTGTCGGGGATGGGTGTGACGGCGGCCAGGATGGTCGCCGGGTCCGCCCCCAGGGCGACTGCGACGGGGAATGGCTCCCCGGGGCGCGCGGCCTGCCAGTCCCGATAGTCGAGGGCGCCGCCCCGGTGGGCCAGCCAGCGCATGATGGCCCGGTTAGGGCCGATCACCTGCTGGCGGTAGATGCCCATGTTTTGGCGCGGCTTGTGCGGGCCACGCGTGACCACCAGGGCCCAGGTGATGAGCGGGCCCGCGTCCCCCGGCCAGCAGGTCTGCACGGGGAGCCGGCCAAGGTCGACGTCGGTGCCCTCGAGGACGTGCTCCTGGCACGGGGCCGACCCGACGGTGCGCGGGGTCATGTTCAGGACCTGACGGAATATCGGGAGCTTCTCCCACGCGTCGCGCATGCCGCGCGGGGGCTCGGGTTCCTTGAGGAAGGCGAGCAGGCGACCCACCTCGCGCAAGCCCTCGACCGACTCCTGACCCATGCCAAGCGCCACACGCCTTGGTGTCCCGAAGAGGTTGCCGAGGACCGGCACACTGTGACCCTTCGGGCGCTCGAAGAGGAGCGCGGGGCCACCGGCCTTCAGCGTGCGGTCGCAGACCTCGGTCATCTCCAGCTTGGGATCGACCTCCACCCGCACCCGCTTGAGCTCGCCCGCGGCCTCGAGGCTGGCCAGGAACTCCCGCAGGTCGCGATACCGCACGCTGGCGCTCCTCAGTTCAGGCGCGGGGGGCAGGGCCGCCGAGGGTGCCGAGGCAATTGCCGGGCCATGGCGGATGAATCAGAGGTCGAAGGTGGCGACCACAGGTGCATGGTCGGACGGCCGATCGAGCTTGCGGGGGGCGGGGTCGATGGTGCAGGCGGTGCAGTGCTCGGCGAGCAGATGGCTTGCCAGGATCAGGTCGATGCGCAGGCCGAGGTTACGGCGGAACGCGACCGCCCGGTAGTCCCACCAACTGAAGGTCCGCTCGGGTTGGTCGAACAGCCGGAACGTGTCGACCAGGCCGAGGTTCAGCATCCGGCGAAACGCCTCACGCTCGGGGGTGCTGCACAGGACCCGCTCGTGCCAGGCCTCGGGGTCGTGCACGTCCCGGTCCTCGGGGGCGATGTTGAAGTCTCCCAGCACCACGAGCCTGGGGTACGCGGCGAGCTCCCGGGCGACGTGCTCGGTGACCCGTGCGAGCCAGTCGAGCTTGTAGGCGTACTTCTCGGACCCAACCTCCTGGCCGTTGACGACGTAGAGGTTGAGGACCCGCACCCCCCCTATGGTCGCGCCGAGAATGCGCCGCTCGGGGCTATCGAGGGCGGGGATGTCCCGGACGACCTCCTCGGCCTCGGCCCGGGTGACCAGCGCCACGCCGTTGTAGCCCTTCTGGCCTGCGATGGCCGCCCGGTATCCGGCCTCCGCAAGCGCCGCCAACGGAAACTGGGGATCGGGTGTCTTGGTCTCCTGGAGTGCTAGGATGTCGGGCTCGTTCTGCGCGAGCCAATCGAGCACGTGCGCCAGACGCACGTTCACGCTGTTGACGTTCCAGCTCGCGATCTTCACATCCGCAGACCGTGGTCAGCGACCGCGCGCAGGGGGGGGTCGCCCCGCGTGTCCCGCGCCCCACGATACCCCGCTGGTAGGACCGAATTCATTCGCGACCCTGTGAGCCTGGTGCATGGTGTGGCATTCCCTAACATCCCCCGGCTCAGCAGGCCGGCTGGAGTCCATTGTGGCGCAGCAGGGCGTCGATGCGCGGGGTACGCCCGCGGAAGGTGACGAAGAGGTCCATGGGGTGGCGGCCGCCGCCCTGCTCGAGGATCGAGGCGAGGTACGCGCGCCCCGTGCTGCCATTGAGCACCCCCTCCTCCTCGAAGCGTGTGAAGGCGTCCGCCGAGAGGACCTCGGCCCATTTGTAGCTGTAGTAGCCAGCCGCGTAGCCACCCGCGAAGACGTGGGTAAATCCGTGCGCGAAGCGGCTGTACTCGGGTGGGCGCACCACCGCGACCTCATCGCGCACCCGCTCCAGCGTCTCCAGCACCCGACCGCCCCGGGCGGGGTCATACTCGAGGTGCAGGCGAAAGTCGAAGAGCGCGAACTCGAGCTGACGGACGATCTGCAGACCCGAGTGAAAGTTGCGTGCCGCTCGCAGGCGCTCGACCATCGCCGCCGGCAGGGGGGCGCCGGTCTCGTGGTGCCGGGCGAACAGTGCCAGGGCCTCAGGCTCCCAGCACCAGTTTTCCATCAGCTGGCTGGGCAGCTCCACCGCGTCCCAGGCCACGCCGTTGATGCCGGCGGCGCTCGGGTAGTCGACCCGGGTGAGGAGGTGGTGCAGCCCGTGGCCGAACTCGTGGAACAGGGTGATGACCTCCTGGTGGGTGAGCAGCGAGGGGTGGTCGTCCACCGGCGGGGCGAAGTTGCACACCAGGTAGGCGACGGGGTGCCACAGCCGCTCCCGTGTCCGTGCCCGGCCGATGCAGGCCCCCATCCACGCCCCGCCGCGCTTGTGCGCACGGGCGTACGGGTCCAGGTAGAACTCGCCGCGGAGCTCCCCCGCCGCGTCCCGCACCTCGTAGAAGCTGATGTCCGGATGCCACGTCTCGATCCCCTGAAGCGGGCGGACATGCACCCCGAACAGGCGCTCGGCGATGCCGAACAGCCCCTCCAGGACCCGCGGCAAGGGGAAGTATGGACGCAGCTCTTCCTGGGAGAGGGCGTAGCGCTCTTCGCGCAGACGCTCCGCGTAGTAGGGCACGTCCCACGCCTCGAGACTCCCAATCCCGTCGCGCCGGTGGGCGTAGGCCTCCAGCTCGGCGAGCTCGCGCTCAGCCACGGGGCGCGCCCGGGCCGCCAGGTCAGTGAGAAAGGCCATTACGTCGGAGGTGGACCGGGCCATCTTCTTCGCGAGGGAGAGCTCGGCGTAACTCTCGAAGCCGACGAGCCTGGCGAGCTCATGGCGCAGGGCCAGGATCGCCGCGATCGCTGGGCCGTTGTCCCAGCGTCCGGCCTGGGGCCCCTGCTCCGACGCCCGGGTCGCGTACGCCTCGTACATCTCCTCGCGCAGGCAGCGGTCGCGGGCATGGGTGAGGACCGGCAGGTAAGCGGGGGCGTCGAGGGTGAGCACCCAACCCTCGAGACCCCGCTGCACCGCGCACTGACGGGCGAGCGCCCGGGCAGTCTCCGGCAGGCCAGCGAGGCGCTGGGCGTCGGTGAGGTGCACGGTCCAGCCATGGGTCGCGTCGAGCACGTTCTGGGCGAAGCGGCTGCCGAGCGTGGCCAGCTCTGTGGAGATGGCCCGGAACCGCTCCCGCCTGGCCGGCGGCAGGTCCACGCCCGCCAGGTGGAAATCCTTCAGGGCCTCGTCGACGATCCGTTGGCGCACCGGGTCGAGGCGCTGGTACTCGGGCCCGTCGCGCAGCGCCCGGTAGGCGCGGTAGAGGGCTGCGTTCTGGCCGAGCTCGGTCCAGAAGTCGGTGAGCCTCGGCAGGCAGGCGTCGTGCGCCTCGCGCAGGCTGGTCTCGTCCGCGACGGCGTGGAGGTGCTCGACCGGCGACCAGATCCGGCCGAGGCGGTGCTGCATCTCCTCGAGCGGCTGCGCCAGAGACTCCCAGCTGGTGCCACCCGCCGCCGTCACGGCGGCGGTCGTCGCCCGCGCTTGGGCGAGGACCTCCTCGACCGCCGGGACGACGTGCTCGGCCCGGATCGTGGCAAAGGGCGGCAGACCCTGCATAGTGAGGAGCGGATTGATGTCGGTCACCAGGGCAAGTCCACCCGTGGGCGGGGAGGCTCCGGACTTGAGGTCAGTCACCAGGGGAGGTTCACCCGTGGGCTGGGACGCTTAGGATAGTGGCACGTAACCCGGAAGCGTACCCCTCGGCGCTGCGCCGGGCGGGGTTGGGCGGAAGGGGGGTCGGCCTGGCGTGCAGGAGAAGGGCGGTGCAAGACGCGAAGGGTGGGCAACGGCAGAGGCGGCGCTGGCGCTGTCCGTGCCGCGCGGTCGCGGGGTTGCTCGGGACCCTCTACGGCCAGCTCGCGGCCCTTCTGCTTGCCCTGTCCGGGGCCCTCGCGGTGCTCGTCTGGGTGCCCCGCGAGTCGCTCACGGGCGCGACGGTGCTTACCGGCCTCGGGCTGGCACTGCTGGTGGCGCTGGTCGCGGGCTGGTTCCTGACCCGCCCGCTGCGCGCCCTCCTCCGGTCGGTGACCGACCTTCGGACGAGCGACTACCGGCGTCCCCTGCCGGCGGGCCCTGGTCCCGGCCCGGCGAGCGCCGAGGTCGCTGGCATCGAGCGCGCCTGTCGCGAGATGGCCGAGCGGATCGCCCGGGAGGCCGCAACGACCGGAAGCGCCGAGACGCGCCTGCGTGCCCTGTTGGCCTGGATCTCTCGGGAGCTCCAGGATCCCCTTGTGGCGCTGCACACCGCCCTGCTGCGGATGTCCGGGGCCGAGGGCCCGCTCTCCGCGCACGCCCGTCAGGCCGTGCTGGCCTCCGCACTCGGCAGTGCGGACCGCGCCATCCGCCTGGCCGGGGAGGTGGACGGACTTGCCCGGCTCTACGCCCCCGAGGCCCGACCCCACGCCGAGCCCTTTGCCCTCGGGGCCCTCGCCCAGGGCGTCGTGCAGCGGCTTCGCGCGCACGCCGGGAGGCTCGGGGTTGACCTTGAAGTCCGCGTGCCCGTGGACCTCCCGCTCGTGGTGGCCGACCACGACCTCGTAGATGAGGGGCTGTCCCGGCTGGTCGACCACGCGATGCGCCACTGTCCGACGGGCGCCCGCGTGCGGGTCGTCCTCCAGGCGGAGCCGGAGGGGGTGCGGGCGCTGGTCCGTGGGATCGAGGCGGACCTGCCCAGCGAGGCTCTGCCCGGGACCCTCGGGGCGACCGCCGGGGCAGGCGCCGCGCCGGCCAGCGGTGACGGGCTGGCGCTCGCCATCGCCAGACGGGTCGTTGAGCTGCACGGCGTCGAGCTGAAGGTCGCGGCCGCGCCGGGCATGCCCGTGGGCTATGCCTTCATCCTCCCGCGGGCCGTGGCTGCGGACCGCCCTGGCGGTTAGACGGGGGATGTCCGGACTCAGCTGGCGGGCCCCGCCTGAAGGAGCCAGACGCAGGCGCTGGTGGCCATGAAGAAGAGGGCGATCCGAGCCAACGCGCTCCAGCGGTAGCGGCGCGCGAGGTCTGTCTGGGTCACGGCCGCCAGCAAGTAGGGCCGGGCGCCGAGGGGGTCCGCGCCAAGCACTGGCGTGCTCGGGTCCGCGGCGTGGCGCCCGCGCTCGCGGATGACCTCCTCTCGCGCGGCCCGGCGTGCTGCCTGCCACTCCTCGAGGTTGACCCGGCCATCGCCGTCGGTGTCGAGGGCGCGCATCCGGGAGGGGTCCCGCTTCCACGCCACGAGCGTCTCGCGCACCTCGTCGGCCACCGGGAGATCGTCCGTGCCGCCACGCACCGATCGCAGCGTGCCGACCGCGTGCAGCGGGTCGCCCGGGCGGATGAGCTCCTCCTGGTAGCGGTAGTCACCCCGGCCGAGCCAGGCCCCGCCGCCCCGCGGCGGCGGTCCCGCAGGGCGGGGGGCGCTACCCCGCCACCGGTCCCGCAGGGCGGGCGTCACCTCGGCGTGGTCGGGGTCGAGGACGCACTGCCCAGTGTCGTCGACCAGGCGGAATAAGGCGTCACTCACCCCCGTCTCAAGGGTGTGCCACTCGATCTCACCCGTGACCCGGTCCTTCTGGCGCTCCTGCACCTGGAAGCGGTACCAGACGCAGGGGCGGCCGGAGAGCGGGGCGACCACCGGGTCGCCCGGTAGGGCCTCGGCGTGCCCGGCGAGCTCGACGAGCCCCTGGGCGGCCGAGCGGGCCCTGGAGGTCGGCAGGTCTTCGACGAGCCGCGCCCGGCGCAGCGCCTGGAAGGCGCCATAGAACGCGAACGCCCCCAGCCCGGCCAACACGGCGAGGGCGAGCCACCACTCGAGGGGCGGGGCCGTCGCCTGGGCGGCGAGGACCTCGCCGAGGCCGGCGCGCACGAACCCCGGCCTCAGCCGAAGAGCGCGCGCAGGTCCGGGTCGACGCGGTCCGCGGCAGGGAGCTCGAGCAGCGGCCTGGGTCCGAACCCGAACAGGCGGGCGACCAGCAGGTCGGGAAACTGCTCAACGCGGACGTTGTTGAGGTTGACGCTCTCGTTGTAGAGCTCGCGGCGGTCGGCGATGTCGCTCTCGAGGCCGGTCACGCGTGCCTGCAGGTGCTGGAAGCCCTCGTTGGCCTTCAGGTCGGGGTAGGCCTCGGCCAGGGCGAACAGGCGCATCAGCCCGGCGTGCAGCGCGGTTTCCGCCGGGCCCAGCGCGTTGATGTCGCCCTGCCCGCGGGCCGCCGAGACCGCGGAGCGGGCCTTCATCACCCGGTCGAGCGTCTCCTGCTCGTAGCGCATGTACTGGCGGCAGGTCTCGACGAGCTTGGGCAGCTCGTCGTGGCGTTGCTTGAGGAGGACGTCGATGTTGGCCCAGGCCTTGGCCACGGCGTGCTTGAGCAGGACCAGGTTGTTGTAGATGACCACGGCGTAGACCGCCAGAGCGGCCGCGGCGGCGAGGGTGACGTAGCTGATCGCGTCCATCGGGCTACTCCCTGGGTTCGGCTGGTGGGGCGCCTGCCCTGTCTCGGATGTCCGAGTGGTCTTAGCGACCGGGGGCGGGGTGGCCTTGATGTCCAGGGGGAGATTGTCCGGGTAACCCTTGCGTGTATGTAATGAGAACGATTATCATCGCCATGCGAAACCCTCGCGCGCGGAGCGGGGCATGACGGAGGAAGCCTGTGCGACGACTCATCCCTGTGATCGTGCTCGTGGTAGCCATGAACGGCCTGGCCGCGGCCGACGAGGTCGTGGTCTACTCGGCCCGCAAAGACCACCTGGTCAAGCCGCTGTTCGACGCCTTCACGACGGAGACCGGCGTGCCCGTGCGCTTCGTCACCGACAAGGAGGGACCACTGCTCGAGCGCCTGAAGGCGGAGGGCCCGTCAACCCCGGCCGACATGTTGATCACGGTCGACGCGGGCAACCTGTGGCAGGCGGCGGAGGCGGGCGTGCTCTCCCCGGTCCGGTCGGAGACCCTCGATCGCAACGTACCGGCCAACCTCCGTGACCCCGAGGGCCGGTGGTACGGGCTCTCGGTGCGCGCCCGGACCCTGGTGTACAACACGGGGCGGATCGGCCCGGCCGAGCTCTCCACCTACGAAGACTTGGCGTCGCCCAAGTGGAAGGGGCGCCTCTGCCTGCGTACCTCCAAGAAGGTGTACAACCAGTCCCTGGTCGCGGGGATGATCAGCCGGCTCGGCGAGGACGAGACCGAGCGGGTAGTGCGCGGCTGGGTGAGCAACCTCGCGGCCGAGCCCTTCGCCGACGACACCAAGGTGCTGGAGGCGCTCGCCGTGGGTCTGTGCGACCTAGGGATCCTCAATACCTACTACTATGGCAGCTACATGAAGGACCACCCCGAGGCCAAGCTGGCGATCTTCTGGCCGAGCCAGGCGAGCAGCGGGGTGCACGTGAACGTCTCGGGTGCCGGGCTCACGCGCCACGCGAAGCACCCGCAGGCCGCCCAGCGACTGTTGGAATGGTTATCCGAGCCCAAGGCCCAAGCCATATTTGCGAGCCTCAACCTCGAGTACCCGGTGACCCCCGGTGTCCCCGTGGACCCCGCTGTGGCCTCCTGGGGGACGTTCCGCCAGGACCCGTTGAACGTCTCGGAGCTGGGTCGGCTGCAGCCCCGTGCGGTCATGGTCATGGACCGCGCCGGCTACCGCTGAGCCTGTGGAGAGCTCATCCAGGGATGGGTTCGCGGGACGCCCTGCCGGGTCATACCCCGGGCTGGCCCGCTGGGGCGCGGCCGGGCGATTTCTGCACGGGCGCTGAGGCGGACCGGGGGCGAGCGCCATGACGGCGGCGGTCGCGGCTCCGGGGACAGTGGTCGAGCGGGCCGGCGTCGGGCCGTGCGCCGCCCCGCGGGCCGCGACCCTGCTCCTGGCGGGCGCGGTTGCGACCCCGCTGGTGGTCCTGGCACTGGCCTGGACCTCGGGCCAGGGCGAGGTCTGGCAACACCTCGCCGATACCGTCTTGCTGGGGCTCGTGCGCAACACCCTCGTGCTGCTGGCCGGGGTCGGTGCGGGTACCCTGGTGGTCGGCACCGGCCTGGCCTGGCTCACCGTGATGTACGACTTCCCCGGGCGCCGGCTGTTCGCGTGGGCACTGGTGCTGCCCCTCGCGGTGCCTGCCTACGTCCTCGCCTTTGTCGCGATCGGCCTGCTCGACTTCGCCGGACCGGTGCAGACCTTCGTGCGGGGTCTGCTTGGGCCGGGGGGTCACTGGTTCCCCGAGGTCCGATCGGAGGCGGGGGTGGTGGCGGTGATGGTCCTCGCCCTCTACCCGTACGTGTATCTGCTGGCGCGCACCGCGTTCCTCGCCCAGGGTCGGAGCACGCTCGAGGCCGCGCGCACCCTCGGCCTCTCTGCCCCCGCGGCGTTCTTCCGCGTGGCGTTGCCGATGGCCCGGCCGGCCCTTGCGGCGGGCACGGCGCTGGCGCTGATGGAGACGCTCGCGGACTTCGGTGCGGTCGCGGCCTTCAACTACGACACCTTCACGACGGCCATCTACAAGGCCTGGTTCGGGCTGTTCAACCTGCAGGCGGCGGCGCAGCTGGCGACCCTGCTGCTGCTGTTCGTTGCGCTGGCGCTGGTGGCAGAGCGCCAGAGCCGTGGGCGCAGCCGCTACCACAGCACCGGCCGGCGGGCCGGCGAGAGTCGCCACCGACTGGCGCGCGGTCGGGCGTGGGCCGCGACCGCCGCCTGCGGGACGGTGCTCGCCCTCGGCTTCGCGATCCCCGTCCTGCAGCTCGTGCTCTGGGCCTGGGGGGTGCTCGACCGGGACCTGGACGCCCGCTACCTCGGTCTCGTCGGGCACACCGTCACGCTGGCCGCCGGAGCGGCGGCGGTGACCGCGGCAGGCGCCCTGCTCCTCGGCTACACCGCCCGCCATTGCCCATCGCGCCCGGTGAACTGGGCGGTGCGCGCGGGTACCCTCGGCTATGCGTTGCCCGGCTCAGTCCTCGCGGTGGGTGTGATGCTCTCGTTCACGTGGATCGATCGGCGAGTCGGGGAGGCGCTCGAGGCCTGGATCGGCATGGCCCCGAGCCCGCTCCTGAGCGGCGGGCTGGTCGGCCTGTTGCTCGCCTACCTGGTGCGCTTCCTGGCGGTCGCCTTCGGACCCGTGGACGGCGCCCTCGAGCAGATCCGGCCCTCGCTTCGCGACGCCGCCCGCAGTCTCGGCGCCAGCCCGCGCGAGGTGCTGCGCCGGGTCTATCTTCCGATCCTGCGCCCCGGCCTCCTCACCGCCGTCCTGCTGGTCTTTGTCGAGGTCATCAAGGAGATGCCCGCCACCCTGCTGTTGCGGCCCTTCGGCTGGGACACGCTGGCGGTGCGGGTATTCGAGCTGACCTCCGAGGGCGAGTGGCAGCGCGCCGCTCTGCCGGCGCTGGCGCTGGTGCTGGCGGGCCTGGTGCCGGTCGTCACCCTGGTCCGGCGGGCCGGTTCGCCTTCCTGAGGGCTTGTCATAGAGATCATCGCGGCTACGTTACCGCGGCTCCATCGCTTCTAGAGGAGGGTGGTCGGCTGACGGCCCGGAGGGTTGGCACGGCCAGGGGCCGGGCGTATAGTCCCGGCCCGTCCCGCGGGGGCGGCGCCGATCTCGCCCGCACCCGCGGGTCGGATCGCCGGCCGCCGTTCAGGGCCCGGACCTGCAGCACTGCGCCGCGCTACCTCGGACCGCACGTGGGCCACCGCACCCCCCTCTACGACCTGCACCGCGAGGCCGGTGCCCACCTGGTCGAGTTCGCCGGCTGGGAGATGCCGCTGCGCTACGGCTCCCAGATCGAGGAGCACCATGCCGTGCGCCGGGCGAGCGGGGTCTTCGACGTGTCCCACATGGGGGTGGTCGACCTCCGGGGCGGTGACGCGCTCGCCCTCCTGCGCCTGCTGCTGGCCAACGACGTGGCCCGCCTCGAGCGTCCGGGCCGGGCGCTGTACACGTGCATGCTCAACCCGCGCGGCGGGGTTCTCGACGACCTGATCGTCTACCGGCTCGAGGGGGACGGGTTCCGGCTGGTGGTCAACGCCGCGACCCGCGGCGCCGATCTGGCCTGGATCGTCAGCCACGCCGCGGGGCTGGCCGTCAGCGTCACGGAGCGGCGCGACCTCGCGATGCTGGCGGTGCAGGGTCCCGCCGCCCGGGAGGCGGCGCACCGGGTCCTCGACCGGTCGCTCGCGGCGCGGGCCCTCGTCCTCGGACGCTTCGAGGCCGCCTGGGAGGGCGACCGATTCGTGGCACGCACCGGCTACACGGGTGAGGACGGCTACGAGCTGATCGTGCCGGGGGAGGACGCCCCCGCCCTCTGGGGGGCGCTGCTCGGCGAAGGGGTGCGGCCGGTCGGGCTCGGCGCGCGCGACACCTTACGCCTCGAGGCTGGTCTCAACCTGTACGGCGCGGACATGGACGAGTCCACCTCGCCGCTCGAGAGCGGCCTCGGCTGGACCGTGGCCTGGTCGCCGCCGGAGCGGGCCTTCGTCGGCCGCGAGGCCCTCGAGGCCGAGCGCGCGCAGGGCCCGGTGCGCGCGCTGGTCGGACTGGTCCTGGAGGCCGCCGGGGTGCTGCGCGCCGGCCAGAGGGTGCTCGCCGACGGGGGAGAGGGTGTCGTCACGAGCGGCGGCTTCGCGCCGACGCTGGGCAAGTCGGTCGCGCTCGCGCAAGTACCGGCGGGGACCGCGGGGCGGGTGCGCGTGGAGGTGCGGGGCCGGCCGTTGCCGGCCCAGGTGGTCCGGCCACCCTTTGTGCGTGCCGGCCGGCCGCAGGTATGAAGGGCTGAGTGCAAATCGGCGAATGGGGGTTGACGGATGAGCCACGTCCCGGAGGATTTGAGGTACAGCGAGTCTCACGAGTGGGTCCGTGAAGAGGACGACGGAACGGTGACCATCGGCATCACGGACCACGCCCAGACCCAGCTTGGCGACCTCGTCTACGTCGAGCTGCCCGCGGTGGGGCGGGCCGTGCATGCCAACGAGGACCTGGCGGTGGTGGAGTCCGTGAAGGCCGCCTCGGACGCCTACAGTCCGGTGGGCGGGGAGGTCGTGGCGGTGAACGGGGCACTCGCCGATTCGCCCGAGCTGGTGAACCGCGACCCCTACGGCGAGGGGTGGCTGCTGCGGCTGCGGCCCGATGACCCGAGCGAGCTGGGGGCGCTGCTCGACGCCGACGGCTACCGGGTATTCCTCGAGGCGGAGTCCGAGTGACCCGACGCGCCGCCCGCTTTCCGGCACGCGGTTCGGAGCCTCGGCGGCCCCAGGGCGGAGCGCGCACGTGTGCCCCGGGGGCGTAGGGTGCCGTTTATCCCGCACACGCCCTCTGACCTGCGCGAGATGCTGGCGACGGTCGGCGTCGCAACCGTCGACGAGCTCTTCGAGGAGATCCCGCCGGAGCTCCACGCACCGCCCCTGGATGGCCTGCCCGCCGCCCTGTCCGAGATCGAGGTCGCCCGGCTGATGCAGGCCCGGGCAGCCCGCGACGGCGGGGCCCTGTGCTTCCTCGGCGGTGGCGCCTACGACCACCACATACCCGCCGCGGTGTGGGAGGTCGCCGGCCGGGGCGAGCTCTACTCGGCCTACACGCCCTACCAGGCCGAGGCGAGCCAGGGGACGCTGCAGCTGCTCTACGAGTTCCAGTCGATGATGGCCGGACTCACGGCCATGGATGTTGCCAACGCCTCGCTCTACGACGGGGCCTCGGCCCTGGCCGAGGCGGTGCTGATGGCCGCGCGCCTGGCGCGCCGCTCGGGCGGGCCGCGGGTCCTGCTGCCGGAAAGTGTGCATCCCGCCTACCGCCAGGTCGTGCGCAGCATCGTGCGCCACCAGGGGATCGATCTGGTCGAGGTGCCGTTCTCCCCGACCGAGGGCGCGACCGACCCCGAGGCGCTCGACCGCCTGGGTGCCGAGGGCGCCTTCGCCCTGGTCGTGCCCCAGCCCAACTACTTCGGCGTGCTCGAGGAGGTCGATGCCCTGACCGATTGGGCGCACGCTCGGGGTGCCCTGGCCATCGCCCTCGTCAATCCCCTCTCCCTCGCCCTGCTGAAGCCGCCTGGCGAGTGGGGGGCGCGGGGCGCGGACATCGCTTGTGGTGACGGCCAGCCGCTCGGTGCGCCGCTCTCCTCGGGGGGGCCGTACCTCGGGTTCCTGTGCACGCGGCGGACCTTCGTCCGGCAGATGCCCGGGCGGATCGTCGGGCGCACCACGGACCTGGACGACCGCCCCGGCTTCACCCTGACGCTACAGGCCCGCGAGCAGCACATCCGCCGTTCCAAGGCGACTTCCAACATCTGCACCAACCAGGGCCTGATGGCCACCGCCGCGACCCTGCACATGGCGATCATGGGGGCGGAGGGCCTGCGCGCCGCGGCGAGCGCGAGCCACCGCAACACCGCAGATCTGGTGCGGCGCGCCTGTGCCCTGCCGGGGGTCGCCCGCGTCTTCCCCGGGCCGTTCTTCGACGAGGCGGTCCTGCGCCTGCCTGCGCCGGTCGCCAGTGTGCTCCGCGCCATGGCGGTCCAGAACGTCCTCGCGGGCCTTGCCCTGGAAGAGCACTATCCGGCGTTGCGCGGTTGCCTCCTCGTCTGCGCCACCGAGAAGCGGACCGCGGAGGACCTCGCGCTCTACCTCCAACACCTGGAGCGGATCCTGGGCAAACTGGCCGCGCCGAGCTGCCCGGTCCGGCCCAGGCTCTGACCCGTCAACCGAGAGGAGCTACCCCATGGCAACAGTGACGCTGCACGGCAATCCCATCCACACCAGCGGTGACCTGCCTGCGGTAGGCAGCCAGGCCCCTGACTTCAAGCTCGTCAACAAGGACCTCGCCGACCTCTCGCTGGCCCACTTCGCCGGCAAGAAGAAGCTGCTCAACATCGTGCCCAGCCTCGACACCTCGGTCTGCGCGATCTCGACCAAGAAGTTCAACGACCTGGCCCGCGGCCGGAGCGACGTCGCCGTGCTCATCATCTCGGCGGACCTGCCGTTCGCGTCCGGGCGCTTCTGCAGCACCGAGGGGCTCGAGAACGTGGTCACCCTCTCCATGATGCGCTCGCGCAACTTCGGCAAGGACTACGGGGTGCTCATCACCGACGGGCCGCTCGCCGGGATCACGGCGCGGGCGGTCGTCGTCCTCGACCAGGGCAACAAGGTTATCTACACCCAGCTCGTGCCCGAGATCGGTCAGGAGCCGGACTACCAGGCGGCGTTGGCCGTGCTCTAGCGCGGGCCCCTTCGGGGGGCGGCCCGGTGCGCGGGGGCCCCCGGCACACAGGTGCGGCAATGCTGATCTTTGACCTCTCTCGCCCGGACCGGCGCACGGGCAGCCAGATCGCACCGAACGCCGGCGAGGTCGACGACATCCCCGAGCGCTTCCTGCGCCGGCGTCCCCCGGCCCTGCCCGCGGTCTCCGAGCTCCAGGCGGTGCGCCACTACACGCGCCTGTCCCAGCGGAACTTCTCGATCGAGACCCATTTTTACCCGCTCGGCTCCTGCACCATGAAGTACAACCCGCGGGTCTGCCATCGCCTCGCCCAGCTGCCCGGGCTTGTCGATCGCCATCCCGCCGCGCCGGCAAGCCATAGCCAGGGCGTCATGGCCTGCCTCTTCGAGCTGCAGGAGACGCTGAAGGTCGTTACCGGCATGGCGGAGGTCGCCCTGACGCCCATGGCCGGCGCCCAGGGCGAGCTCGCCGGGGTCGCGATGATCCGGGCCTACCACGACGCCCGGGACGACACGGAGCGCAGTGAGGTCCTGGTGCCGGATGCGGCCCACGGCACCAATCCCGCGAGCGCCGCGATGTGCGGGTACCGGGTGCGGGAGATCCCGACCGACCGCGACGGCAACGTCGACCTGGGTGCCCTCGCCGAGGCCCTCGGCCCCCAGACCGCCGGGATCATGCTGACCAATCCCTCGACCCTCGGCGTGTTCGAGCGCCACATCCAGCGCATCGCCGAGCTCGTCCACGGGGCCGGCGGACTGCTTTACTACGACGGCGCCAACCTCAACGCGATCCTGGGCAAGGTCCGCCCCGGGGACATGGGCTTCGACGTGGTGCACATGAACCTGCACAAGACCTTCGCGACGCCCCATGGCGGGGGCGGGCCCGGCGCCGGGCCGGTGGGGGTCTCCTCGCGGCTGGTCCCCCTCCTGCCGGTGCCCCGCGTGGCCCGGGACGGAGACGAGTACCGTTGGCTGACGGAGACCGACTGCCCGCAGAGCATCGGGCGGCTCTCGGCGTTCGCCGGCAACGCCGGGGTCCTGCTCCGGGCCTACGTCTACGCACGACTCCTCGGGCGGGAGGGCCTGGCGCGGGTGGCCGAGCACGCCACCCAGAACGCCAACTACCTCGCCCGGCGCCTCGCCGCGGCCGGCTTCGAGCTTGCCTATCCCAATCGACGCGCGACCCACGAGTTCGTCCTCACCCTGCGCGGGCTGGCCCGGGAGACGGGCGTGAACACCATGGACGTCGCCAAGCGGCTCCTCGACTACGGCTACCACGCGCCGACCACCTACTTCCCGCTCCTCGTGCCCGAGTGCCTGCTGATCGAGCCCACCGAGACCGAGGACAAGGAGACGCTCGACGGCTTCGTTGACGCGATGACGCGGATCCTCGAGGAGGCGCGCACCCGGCCGGATTTCCTCAAAGGTGCGCCGTATACCACCCCGGTGCGCCGGCTCGACGACGTGCGCGCAGCCCGCGATCTCGACCTCGCGTGGAGGCCCAGGCCGACGCCCTCCGAGGCCCCTGCCGTCGGCCCCGCCGCGCACGCGGGCGAGGGCTGACGCCCGAGACGCTCAAGAATGAAGGCAACGACGCAGGCCACCTCGCCGCGCAGGTGAAGAGTGTGGCGGGTACCGGCGGGTCGAGGCGAAGCGGGCTCGGCTGACCGGGGAGTGCCGCCTACCGGTTCTCCCCCCTGCTCCCGCCCTGCGCAAGGCTCGGGTCGTCGCGGGGCTGGCCGTGCCCGGGCTGTTCAGTCCCGCCCCCCGACGCCGAACACCTCCCAGAGCGGGACCTCGATGTCCGGCATTGACTTCAGCGCCAGAACCTCCTCGGGTCCTACGATCACGGGCGCCGCATAAGCCGCATCCTCTCCCAATAAGAACCGTTGCGCATACAGTTCCAACGGATCAAGGACCACCTACTCCTTAACCCCGGATCGCTCGTACAGCGCCTTCTTGTCTCTGAGATCCTTCATCGCCGTGCCGGGCGACAAGCCCTCGATCACCACATCTGGCGCGCCACAGATGTTCTTGTCCGTGACCTTGTGGGAGTCACAGACGAGCACGCCGTCTGGTTGGACCACGTCGTGCTCGGCGAGTACGACATCCATCAGTGCGATCGAGGGGCCGGCATCTTTGACCTGCCTTGGATGGCCCCGCTAACTTAGTCAGAATTATGGTCAATTTGAATTAGGAGTTCTCATGAAGACGCTCTCACTCTCCGAGGCCAAGATGAAGCTCAGTGCCCTCGTCGACGCCGTGAAGGCCACCGACGAGGAGGTCGTCATCACCAAGAACGGTGTGCCCGCGGCGGTGCTGGTGAGTCCGGATG
>Ga0316622_100000733_pt1 | contig 19941 bp, 13 predicted proteins | sample OWC_Aug_OW2_C1_D_FD_207646 | JGI IMG/M metagenome (GOLD analysis project Ga0316622, IMG submission 207646) | Wetland soil microbial communities from Old Woman Creek delta, Ohio, United States - OWC_Aug_OW2_C1_D5_C | ecosystem: Environmental > Terrestrial > Soil > Wetlands | place: USA: Ohio... | reverse complement strand
CCCGTCCAGACGATCCTCTCCGGACCGGTCGGCGGCGCCGTCGCGGGCGCCGCGCTGAGCCAGTTTCTCCGCCTGAGCTCGGCGGTGACGGCCGACATGGGAGGAACCAGCTTCGACGTGTCACTCCTTCAGGATGGGCAGCCCCAGCTCCGGACGGATCGCACGCTGGAGTTCGGGCTCCGGGTGGCCGTCCCCTGTGTGGACATCCAGACCGTCGGCATCGGCGGTGGAAGTCTGGCCTGGCTGGACGAGTCCGTCGCCGGCGGGCTCCAGGTTGGCCCCCAGAGCGCAGGCGCCGTACCCGGTCCAGCCTGTTTCGGCAAGGGCGGGCGAAAGCCTACCGTGACCGACGCCAGTCTGCTTCTGGACCGCTTGGTCGGCGACCGGACGGACCTTGGCCTTCCGCGCCTCGATTCCGCCGCCGCCGAACAGGCGTTGCTGGCGGAGGTGTGTTCGGGGTTCGGGATGGAACCCAAGGACGCGGCCAAGATGGTTCTGGAGGTGGCCGAAGCCGGGATGGCGGCCTTCGTCCGGAGCCAACTGATGGCGCGCGGGATCTCGCCCGCCAGGACGACGCTGATCGCCTTCGGCGGCGCGGGACCCGCCCACGCCGCCCCCGTGGCGCAACGGCTCGGCCTGAGGCGGGTCGTGGTGCCCTACCTGGCAGCAGGGTTCTCGGCGCTCGGCTGCCTGCTGTGCCCGCCGGCCCGGGTGGCGTTGGCGGCCGTCAACGAGCGCCTGCCGGCCCTCTCGCCGGCTCGTCTGCGCGAGTTGTGCGCCGCAGCCCTTCCGACGGACAGCACCGGGCGTCTGCGGCTCGCGCTCATCATCCGGCGCGGCGACAATCCCCACGAGGACCTTCTGTTGGTCCGGGACGCCGACGAATCCCCGGAGGCCCGGGTGCGGCGCTATCAAACGTTCGTCCAGAGCGCATACGGCGTCCGGCCGGCGGCAGAAACCATTCGCGCGGTCCGACTCCTCGCCGTGCGGGAACACGGCAACAGCGCGATCGCACTCGGCCCCTCCCTGGAAGCGACATTCCGCGCCCGACAGGAGCGTTACGGAACGACGCGCGACGCGGAGCCCGCGTCCACTCCGCGCGGAACACCCCTGGTGCCGGTGGAGTCCCTTGCCGTGGGTCGCCAGGGCGCCGGCCCCGCCCTGGTCGTTCTGCCGGGAGCCAGCGCCTTCGTACCGCAGGGTGTCCCGTACCACGTCGACAAGTGCGGGAACTTGATCCTGGAGATCGTCGCATGAACCCTGCGCCGCCGACGCCCCGGCCGTCCAGCGCTGTCGTGGCCCTCCGCCTTCACCTGGAAGAGGCGGCGGCGGCCATGGACGCCACGTTCCGCCAGGCAGCCGCATCGGCCAGCATCGGACGCCACGGCAACACCGCCGCCGGCTTCTACACTTCCGCCGGCGCGCTGCTCCTCGGCGGCCGGGAGAGCCATCCGCTCCTGCTCGAGGCCGCGGCCGAGGCGCTCGCCTGCCTGGTCGCCCGCCTCGAGGCCGGCGACCGCCCCCATGCCGCCGGAGAGCTGTACCTGACCAACGACCCGGGCTGCGACGCCGCGGGCGTCGAGGACCTGGTGCTGGCCACGCCCATCGTGCGCGATGGGCGGCTCGTGGCATTCGTCGCCCTGACGGCCAGCCACCCCGGCCTTGGACGGGCCACCCTGGCGCCCGTGGACCGGCTGCGGCGCGAGGGGTTGGTCCTGCCGTGGATGCGCATCGGCCACCTTGGCCGCGTCCACGAAGAGACGGCGACCCTCCTCGCTGTGAATTCCGATAACCCCGCGGAGTTCCGGGAGGACCTGGCGGTGCAGCTCCACGCCATCGGTCAGGGTCGCAGCGCCCTCGACGAAGCCTTGGAGCGATTTGGCGACGAATGCCTTCGCGACCTTGCAGAGGTGGCTGCCTCCGGTGCACTGCGCGCCCTGCGGCAGATCCTCGGGAAGCTGGAGACCGAGGAACTCGAAGGACGCGCCTCCCCCTTCGTCGCCCGCATTCGCCGAGATACTCCGCGTCCGCTGGTGCGGATCGAAGACCTGGGCGAGGCGCGGGACCACGAGGTGACGACCGCCCTGGCCCGCGCGTCGGTCCGCGCGGCCCTTCGGGAGGTGGTGGCGGTCGAGTCGCCCACCCTGTCGGTCCTCGGTGGATTGGCGGATGCCGTGGCAATCGAGAGCTTCTTGGGGCCGACGCCGCCGTCCCAGCCGACAGGCGAGGCCAGATTCGCCGGGGCGCAGACGGTCGCAGATGCCGTCCGAGCCGCCTTCGCGGGCGCACTTCCCCATCTGACGCACGCGCCGGATGCCGCGTGTCTCTTGCTGGATCTGCGCGGACAACGAAACGACGGGAGCCGGTACCGGGCGCGTCTGGGGCTTCCCGGCGGCCTGGGGGCCTCAGTCCTCGGGGACGGCTTGACGCATGGAACGTCGACGTTCTCACCGTATCGGACGCACGGCGTCGAAGACATCGAGCGCGCGTTTCCGGTGCGTGTCCTGCGCCTGCAGATCCTCCCGGATTCCGCCGGCCCCGGCCAGTACCATGGCGGGTCCGGCGTCGGCTTCGAAGTCCAGTTGCTGGAGGGGCGCGCCGAGATCGATCTGCTCGTCCCGGGGCGGGCCATCGGCATGCAGGGGGGCATGCGGGGCGGAGACGCGCGCGCGCTGCACATGACGCTGCGCCATGGCACGCGGGAGATCCGGGGCCCGGCCCGCGTCACCATCCGCCTCGAGCCGTCGGATCGCCTGGTCGTGGAGAGCGCGGGGGGCGGCGGGTGGGGCATCCCATTCCAACGCTCCATCATGCGCCTGGAAGAGGACCTGGTCCGCGGGATTGTCGGCCCCGATCAATCGCGCAATCGCTACGGCCTCGTCCTGAAACCGGGCACGCTGGACAAGGACGACTATCTCACCTACCGGGTCCGCCACTACCTCCTCAGCACGCTCGCCGTCGAGGACATCATCGCCGGCGAGGAACTGCTCGACTGATCCGCAGGGCGTCGATTGGTCAAGTGGTCGAATCGTCAGCTCGGCGAGACGAATGGACCCTTTGGCGGTTTGACGTCGTCGCGAGGATGGACTCACGCCGGCGGGGGCGCTCCCACCGGGTGCGATCCATCGTGTGACCGTGACGCCCCGGCCGGTACCAACAGGGACTTCAGATATTCGCCCAGCACGATGGCGGCGGGATACAAGACCTCCTCTTCGAGGCGGGCGTGGTGCAGCAGTTTCGCCGCGAAGTAGGCGACCTGCGGCCTGCCCTCTTTCGTCGCCTCCTGCCCCAACCGCTCGAGCGCTTTTCGGATCTGGTCGTGTTCCGCGAGCATCTCCGGCAGTTCGCGTTTCAGCTGCTCGGCCTTGGCGACAAGCTCATGCATCCCGGGCGTGACCTTGCCCTGCGCCACACTGTGCAAGAGCCCAAGCCCCAGGAACAAGCTGTCGTCCTCTCGGCGAAGATGCGGATGCAGGAGGGACTGTAACGCTCGTGCCGCCTCGCCGATCCGGCCGCCAATCCGTATAGCCTGCTCCAGATCGGCTCGCAGCTGCTCGTGCTCCACTCGCAGTGAATCCGGCATGGCCGGCAGCATGGCTAATCCCCCTTTTTGCCGTGCACAACGACCGCATCGCGTTCGCATTGTCACCGTTTTGTTATGCTCACACCTTAGTCCAGATCAATCAACTGGAGATTTCGGCCTGCAATGGGTCCATTCGGTGGCGCGATTGGCAACTCGGCCAATGGACCAGTTGGCCTCCCCCATTCTCCGGGCTCGTTTCTCCTTGCCCTTCTCCGCGCCGACGTACTAGCATGGTGTCGGTCGCTTCGGGGACGCATGGTGAGCGAGATCTATCTGGATGTCGAGACGCAGCGCCTGTCCAGCGAAGTGCCGGGCGGCTGGAACAGCATCCGGGACTTCGGCCTTTCGGTCGCGGTGACCTGGAACGAGCCCGCGGGATTCCGGGAGTGGTACGAGGGCGACGCCGCGCGGCTCATCGAGGAATTGGGAGCCTTCGATCGCGTCGTGACGTTCAATGGGGTCCGCTTCGACTTCGAAGTGCTCGCCGCGTATGGGAACGTCCAGCGTCTTCGGGCGAAGAGCCTCGATATCCTGAAGGACCTCGAACGCCGGATGGGATTCCGCGCCAAGCTGCAAGATGTCGCCCGTTCGACGTTGGGCAAAGACAAGACGGGATCCGGCATCGACGCGGTGACGTGGTGGCGATCGGGAGACCCCGCCCTTCAACAGCGCGTGGTGGAGTACTGCCGGATGGACGTAGAACTACTGCGGGATATCGTCGCGCACGGGCGCAGCCAAGGCTTCGTCAAGGTTCCTTCGCTAGGGAAAGACCGGACGGTCTACGTAGCCTGGGGCCCATGATGCGCTTCGGGCGAGGTCACATTCGTCGTTTTGCGATCGGGAGCATTAGGTGAGGGCCATGACAGATTTATCGAGTCGGTTCGACGAGATGGTGGCGGCTGCGGAGCGCCAAGGGTTGCTTGTTTTTCCGGGGTACATCTCCGAAGACCTCGCTGCGATCTGGTGGCAGGGAGATCCTGACGCGTGGCCGGACTTCCTCGGCATCGCCAAGGCGGAGGGGGTGCGGACACTCTTCGTCGGCCGGGCCGTCCTGGAGGCGGAGGACCTCCAGGATCTGGCCGAGTGGGTCGAAGAGAAGGAAGGGCCGGGACACAGCAACGGGGATCGGGCCCGCCTGAAGACGCTGGAGCGGTACATTGGCTTGACGGGCGAGATCCGACTGGGGTGGATCAAGGATGGCGTGGCCTTCCTGCTCCAGCAGCAGACCGAGTGGTACACGGAATTCCTCGACCTCATGGACGAGGTGGAGGAAGAGGAAGAGATGGAAGACTGATCCGCAGATTCCCAGATTCCCGTATCCACAGATTACGCAGATGGCGCAGATTTCCCGGGGGGAAACGGTCGAGGAGTCGGTCTGATCTTCGCGACGAGCGTGCGGGGATCGTTTTTTTGGCAAGGTACTTCGGTTTCCCTGGAAATCGGCCAATCTGTGAAATCTGCGGATCACTTTGTGTCACAGTCCTTGCGGTATCTAGCGAGTCACGGATGACGGAACAGTTCACTGCGGACGAGATTGCGGTACTGCGGCCCTATGTGACGAACCTCGATCACCCAATCTTCGCCCTGCGCAACCTGCCCGAAGAGGTCGTGGCCGTCCTCTTCGCCTACTACAGCCGAAGCCGCGAGAGCCTGCGGCGCAACTTGCTGAAACTCATCCAGGACAACGACCTCGATCTCGAGCGACGCCTGACCTGGGCCGATCTCCAGCAGGACGATCTGGCGCGGGCAAAGCAGAAGGCCAAGGAGTTCCACGAAAAGTGGGTGGTCGGGTACGGGCATGCCTCCGTGGCCGAGCACGCCGTCGCCCACCTGGCGGTCGAGGACGTTTCCATTGTCGCCAGCAAGGTGTTGGAAGACACCCGCCTGGCGTCCTTTACCGAGAAGTCCACTCGTTACGTGGTCTTCGACCGGGACAAGTTCTATCGCGAGCCCCGCATCGCCGCGTCACGACACGCGGCCGTCTACGAGGACACCTGCTGCTTCCTGCTCGACACCTATACGGGTCTGATGGACCCGATCACCGCCGCGATCCGGGAAGAGACGCCGCGACGCGAGCGGCAGACCGAACGCGCGCACGAGGGGGCATGCCGCGCCAAGGCCTGCGACGTCCTCCGCTACATCCTGCCGGCCGCTACGCTGACCAATATCGGCATGACGATCAACGGCCGCCTGCTGGAACACCTGATCACCAAGCTCCTGTCGCACCCGCTTGAGGAATGCCAGCGGGTCGGCACCGTGCTGAAGGCGGAGTCCGAGCAGGTCATCCCGACCCTGATCAAGTATGCAGGCGTCAGCGACTATCTTCGAAAAACGGCAGACGCCATGGAATCGGTGGCCCGAGCGCACCTGTCCGGTGTCACGCCCGCGGAGGCGCCCGCCGTGGCCCTCGTCCGTTACCCCGCCGACGCGGAGGACCAGCTGGTGTCCGCGGTGCTCTACGGCTACGCCGCCCATCCGCTGGCGCAGATCGAGGCGTGCGTCCGGACGCTCGCGACGGAAGAGAAAGCCCGCTTCATCGACGAGTACCTTAAGCGGCGGGGCCCGCACGATCAGCCGCTTCGCGCCCTAGAGCACTTGACGTACACTTTCGACATCCTGGTGGACTTCGGGGCCTTCCGGGACATTCAGCGCCATCGAATGATCACACAGACCCCGCAGGAGTCCACGGCCATCCACGGCTACAGCTCCCCTCCCGAAATAACGCGATACGGGTCATCCGCCGCCTACGACGAGTGCATGACGCGGGCGCGGGCCGCCTACGAGGCCATCGCCCGCGATCTTCCCCATGAGGCCCAGTACGTGCTTCCCCTTGCCTTCCGCAAGCGCGTCCTGTTCACGTGGAATCTGCGCGAGATTCACCATTTCGTGCAGCTGCGGTCCGGCCGCCAGGGGCACACCTCGTACCGCCGGATTGCCCAGCAGGTGTTCAGGGAAGTGGAGCGGGTCCACCCGCTTCTTGCCAAATATATCCGGGTGGATCTGGAAGATTATTCCCTGGCGCGCCAGTAAGCGGAACGGTCTGGGGAGGGCTACGCGTCTGGGAGCGACGGCGTCAGGGGGACGGTAGCAGGCTCACGAGGTGACAGGCCCACCCGTCCAAGTCCACGTACAGCCCGACGCCGCACATCTCGTCGCCGTCGCGCTCATACACGGCCCCGGAGAATGCATCCGTCAGGCGCCAAGAGCGGCCCGCGATGTCTTCCCACGGCATCCGCACTCGCGCCTGTGAGCGTGCATCCGACAGATTGACGACGACCACGCACCGCTCCTCTTCCCGGCGCCAGCACCAGGCAACGAGATTCATGCAGCTCTGGTTGTCCGGCCAGCCGCTGCGCTCGCAGAGCCGCCACTCCCCCTCGCGGATGGCCGGCGAATCCACGGCGGCAAGCACGCGTCGGTAGAAATCTCGGAGGTGGACGTTCGTGGGCTCCGCCGGTCGGCGTCCGACCTGGACGGGAATCTTCACCTGCCGCCCTTCGAGTTGCCCTTCGTGGAGCAGTTTGGCCCCCGGCAGCGTGAGGATCGTGACAGCCGCCGCCTCCCCTTTTCCGGCCGGGAACGTCGCTGCCGCCCGCGGCTCGTCGTGATTCTCGATGAACCGGATCAGCTTCTCCTGATATCCGACATCGGCCAGCAGGTGCAAGCGGACCTGCTCGGCAAACGCGTGCTCCAGTCGGTCGAAGAGCCGTTTGTCGTAGCAGTAGTCGAAACCCTGCTGCATCAAGTCCCACTCCAGATCCCAGTAGGCTTCGGCCAGGAACAGGAAGTCCGGGTGGGTGGCCCGGATGGCCCGGATGATCTCGCGCCAGTATTCGCCGGCCGGGAGCGATCCCGCACGCACACCCCAGGTTTGCTCGAACACCCGGGTCATGAGGAGCATGGCCATGTCGCAACGCACACCATCGCACTGGCCGGCGATTTCATGGAGCGTCTGGGTGGCGGCACGCCGCATGCCCGGGTGGAACGCGTTCAACTGCAGCACGTCTTGCCAGGGAGGGAAATACGGATCGCGACCGCACGCAAAGATCGTGCTGCCCGTTCCGTAGAAGTGGCCAGGCGCGCGCGCCAGGTCTTCGGCGGTTCCGCGGATGAAATAATCGGGGTGCGCGGAGACCCACGGATGGTCCGGGGCAACGTGGTTTGGTACGAAATCCAATAGCAGCTTCAGGCCGCGTGCGGCCAGCGCTTTTCGCGCCGTCGCCAGCCCTTCCCGACCTCCCAGGTGTGCGTCCACGACGTACCGGCGCACGCAATACGGCGATCCCACAACGTCGTCCGGCGTGAAATCGGGGAGGGTCCGCCGGAATTCCACTTGAAGGCCGGCATGGGTGCGGGCGATCTCGAGGCCAATAGGGCTGCGCTCCCATACGCCCATCAGCCAGACGGCATCCACGTGCAGCCCGCCGACCGCGTCCCAGGTCTCGTTCGGCACACTACCGAGAGCGACCGGACGCCCGAGTTGTCCGCTCAGCTCGTGAAGCCACGCCCAGGTATTGATCTCGTAGATGACGGGGCGCTTCGGCCAAGTCATGGATTCCAGCCCATGGGTCTTTGTCCACTTGGAATTTGATCGATCCCGCAGTATCCGCACGTCGCCGTCACGGATAATGCGGGTTGATCCTCTTTACGGTCGGCACGCCGTCCGCTACCGCCCCTGGAGCACGAAGTGCGCCCGGCGGTTCCACTTCCAGGCGCTCTCGTCGTGGCCGAGGACAAAGGGGCGCTCCTCCCCGTAGCTGATGGTCGAGAGCCGGTCGGCGGCGATGCCGGCGCCGACGAGGTAGTCCTTCACCGCCTTGGCGCGGCGCTCGCCGAGGGCGAGGTTGTACTCCGCGGTGCCCCGCTCGTCGCAGTGGCCTTCCACGAGGAGCTTGGCCCCGGGGTTGGCCTTCAGCCAGCTGGCGTTCTCCGCCAGGGCGGCCTTCTGGTCGTCCCGGACCATGGCCTTGTCGTAGTCGAAGAAGACGTCCTTCAGCGGGACGGGGGCCGGCGGGGGCGGGGGCGCGGGGGCCGCGACGGGAGCCGGGGGCGGCGCGGGGGCCGGGGGCACCACCGGGGTCTCCACGATCCGCGGCGGGGCTGGGGCCGGGGCGGGCGGTGGGGCCACCGGCGCAGGCGCGGGGGCCGGCACGGCGGCCGCCGCCGGGCCGGCGGGGGCGGGCGCGGCTTGCATCACCTCGGGCCGCTTGGGGCAGCCGAATAACGCTAAACATCCAACCAAGAGACCCACCATGCAGAGGACTCGCACCCCAGTTCGCTGTCGCATCAGAGGTCCTCCTTGTCAGCCGTTGCCAAACCTGCCTTGCGGGCACACGTCTCGGCTGCCGACATCGCCCGGACTGTCGTGCCTGCGCGAGCCGGAATTGCGTTTAACCGGAACAACGTCTCGATCGGTACCGTCGGATCAGGGCATTGGTCGAGCTGTCGTGCGTCGGCGGCACGTCGGCCGCGGCCTCCAACTCGGGAATGATCCGCGTGGCCAGGACCTTGCCCAGCTCGACCCCCCACTGGTCGAAGGAATCGATGTCCCAGATGATCCCCTGGGTGAACACGCTGTGCTCGTAGAGGGCGACCAGCGCGCCCAGCGTTTCCGGAGTCAGGCGGTCCGCCAGGATCGTGCTGGACGGTCGGTTGCCGTCGAAGGTCCGGTGGGGCGCCAGCCACGCCGGGGTCCCCTCGGCTCGCACCTCGTCGGCCGTCTTGCCGAAGGCAAGCGCCTCGCCCTGGGCGAACAGGTTCGCCATCAACACGTCGTGGTGACGCCCGGAAGGATTCAACGACTGGCAGAAACCGATGAAGTCGCACGGGATCAGCTTCGTCCCCTGATGAATCAGCTGGTAGAAGGAGTGCTGCCCGTTCGTTCCGGGCTCACCCCAGTAGATTGCACCGGTCTGGTAGCCGACGGGTTCGCCCGCGATCGTCACCCGCTTGCCGTTCGACTCCATCGTCAACTGCTGGAGATAGGCCGGAAACCGCTTCAGGTACTGATCGTAGGGAAGAACCGCGACCGTCTCCGCGCCGAAGAAATCGTCGTACCACACGCCCAGCAGCCCCATGAGAACGGGCATGTTCCGATCGAGGGGTGCCGTCCGGAAGTGCTCGTCCATAGCGCGGAACCCCGCCAGCATCCGGCGGAAGCCTTCCGCACCGACCGCCAGCATCGTCGAGAGGCCGATGGCGGAGTCCATCGAGTAGCGCCCACCCACCCAGTCCCAGAACCCGAACATGTTGGCGGTATCGATGCCGAACTTGGCAACCTCGGCGGCGTTGGTCGAGACGGCGACGAAGTGCCGCGCCACGGCGCGCTCGTCGGCGAACCGTGCCAGCGCCCACGCGCGGGCCGTCCGGGCGTTGGTCATGGTCTCGAGTGTCGTGAAGGTCTTGGAGGACACGACGAACAGCGTATCTTCCGGATCGAGATCCCGTGTGGCCTCGGCGAAGTCGGTGCCGTCCACGTTGGAAACGAACCGAAAAATCATGTCGCGCCGGCTGTAATGGCGTAGCGCCTCGTAGGCCATGACGGGTCCGAGGTCGGAGCCGCCGATGCCGATGTTGACGACATTCCGGAGGCGTTTCCCGGTGTGCCCTGTCCAGGCGCCGCTGCGCACCCGCTCGGTGAAATCCGCCATCCGGTCGAGCACGGCGTGCACTTCGGGGACCACGTTCGTCCCGTCCACGCGGATGATCGCCTCCCGCGGGGCGCGCAGGGCGACGTGCAGGACGGCCCGCTGCTCGGTGGCGTTGATCTTTTCCCCGCGAAACATGGCGTCGATCCGCGCGCGCAGCTCGCATTCGGTCGCCAGCGCGATCAGAAGACGGAGGGTGTGGTCGGTAATGCGGTGCTTCGAGTAGTCCAGGCAGAGGCCCGCGGCCTCCAGCACGAGGCGCTCGCCGCGCCGCGGGTCCTCGGCGAAGAGCCGGCGAAGATGCACATCGCGGATCTGTCGGTAGTGCGCCTCGAGCGCTTTCCAGGCCGGGCGCTCGGTGAGCGATGTGGGCATAGCGTGGCCTCCTTCGGGCGGATTCCGGCGGCCGATGTCGCAGGAGGGAAGAGGCACCGGTCTCCCGTGTGCGAATATAACCAATACTGCGTGTCAGCGTAAAGCGAGAATCCACCGCCGCGGCGCGCCCCTAGTCCGGTCGCTGCACGTTTGGCCTCACAAAGGCGGCAGCCTGCGGCACGCCCAATGGCACCCTCCGCTCTGCCTTGAAAATACGGGACACCACAACGAAGAGCAGGGGGATGTAGAAGAGATCGATGAAAGTCGCCGAGAGCATCCCGCCTGTGACGGCGGTGCCGATGGCGTTCATGGCACCGGCGCCGGCGCCCGTGGCGATGGCCAGCGGCAGGACGCCGAAGAAGAACGCCAGAGAGGTCATGATCACCGGCCGGAATCTCACCCGGGCCGCCCCCAGCGTGGCCTCGATCAGTCCCTCTCCGTTCGCCATCCGCTGCTGGGCAAACTGGATGATCAGGATGGCGTTCTTGGTCGTCAGGCCGAGCGTGGTGAGGAAGCCGATCTGGAAGTAGACATCGTTGTGCATACCCCGCAGCCACGTGGCCAGCGCTGCACCGAACAGCCCGAGCGGCAGCAGCAGCAGATTGGCGATTGGGATCGGCCAGCTCTCGTAAAGGGCCGCCACGCAGAGGAAGATCACGATGACGGAGAAGGCGTAGAGGAGCGGGGCCTGCGAGCCTCCCATGCGCTCCTGGTAGGAGAGCCCGGTCCATTCGTAGCCGATCCCCTGGGGCAATTGCGCGACGATCTCCTCCACGGCCCGCATCGCTTCACCGGAGCTCTTCCCCGGTGCCGGCTCTCCCTGGATGTTCACGGAGGGAAAGCCATTGAACCGCTCGAGCCGGGGGGAACCGCTCGACCAGTGCGCGGTGGCAAAAGCTGAGAAAGGTACCATCCTCCCCGTGGTGTTCCGAACGTACAGTTTTTCGATATCTTTGGGCAGCATACGGTAGGGGGCGTCCGCCTGCAGGAACACCCTTTTCACCCGCCCTCCTTGAATGAAGTTGTTGACATAGGCGCTGCCGAAGGCTGCCGAGATGGTGTTGTGGATGGAGGTGATGGGCACGCCGAGCGCACCGGCCCTTTCCCAGTCCACGTCCAACCGATACTGGGGCACATCCTCCATGCCGTTGGGCCGGACCTTGGTCAGGCGCGCATCTCGTGCCGCCATGCCGAGGAGCGCGTTCCGGGCCTCCATCAGCTTCTGGTGGCCGAGGCCGCCCCGGTCCAGGAGCTGGAAGTCGAACCCCGTGGCGGTCCCCAGCTCGATCACCGACGGGGGTGGGAACGCGAACACCAGGGCATTGCGAATCTGGGATAAGGCCATGGTGGCCCGTCCCGCAATGGCCTTCGCCCGGAGTTCCGGCCGATTGCGAAGGTGCCAATCCTTGAGCTTGATGAATACCAGGCCATTGGTCTGAGCCCGTCCGGCGAAGCCGATGCCGGAAATCATCATGCAGGATTCCACAGCCTCTTTCTCGTTCTCTTGGAAATACCGCTGGACGTCCGAGACGACCTGCTTGGTCTGCTGCAGGGTGGCCCCGGTGGGCAGCATGACCATGGAGAGCAGGATCCCCTGGTCTTCATCCGGCACGTAAGAGGAGGGCGAACGGAGAAAGAGGAACCCTACCGCCGACACGATCACGACATAGATGACTGCATAGCGAAGCTTTCTCGAGAATGAGCGTCCGACGATCTTGACGTACCGATCGCGGAGCCGGAAGAAGACGCGATCGAACCAGGCGAAGAACGGCCGGAGGAACCAGATGGCGTTCTCTGCAGGCTCGTGCCCGGCGGGCACCGGTTTGAGGAGAGCGGCACAGAGGACCGGCGTCAGGATCAAGGCCACCACCACCGAGAGGAGCATGGAGGAGATGATGGTGACGGAGAACTGGCGATAGATCACGCCGGTCGAGCCGCCGAAGAAGGCCATCGGGCCAAACACCGCGGCGAGCACCACCCCGATGCCGATCAGAGCGCTGGTGATCTGCTCCATGGATTTCCGCGTGGCTTCCTTCGGCGGAAGGCCTTCCTCGCCCATGATCCGTTCCACGTTTTCCACCACCACGATGGCGTCGTCCACCAGGAGGCCGATGGCCAGCACCATGGCGAACATGGTCAGCATGTTGATGGAGAAGCCGAAGAACTCCAAAACGGCGAAGGTCCCGAGAAGCACCACCGGCACGGCGATAGTCGGGATCAGGGTCGCCCGGAAGTTCCCCATGAACAGCCACATGACCAGGAACACCAGCAGGATGGCCTCAAAGAGGGTCTTCACCACCTCCCCGATGGCCACCTTGATGAAGGGAGTGGTGTCGTAGGGGTAGACGACCTTCATCCCGGGAGGAAAGTAGCGGCTCATCTCCACCATCTTGGCCTTGACCCTATCGGCGGTTTCCAGGGCGTTCGCGCCCGCCGCCTGCCGGATGGCCATGCCCGCGGCGGGTCTGCCGTTGTGGAAGGCCTCGATATCGTAGGCGTCGGTTCCCAGTTCCGCACGTCCCACATCCTTGATCCGGACGACGGACCCGTCCGGATTGGTGCGGAGGGGAATGCTGGCGAACTCTTCCGGCGTCTTCAGCATGCTCTGCACGATGATGGACGCGTTCAGGCGCTGCCCGTTCACAGCCGGCGCCCCGCCGAACTGGCCGGCCGAAACCTCCACATTGTAGGTCCGGAGCGCTAGCAAAACGTCCTCGATCGTCAGTCGGTAATCGGTCAGCTTGTCGGGGTTCAGCCAGATGCGCATGGCGTACTGGGAGCCGAAGTTCTCCACCTCGCCCACGCCGGGGACCCGGGCCAGCACCTTTTCCAGGTTGGACTGGGCATAGTCCCGCAGGTCATTCCCGTCCATGCTGCCGTCTTCCGAGATCAGGCCAACGATGATGAGATAGTTCCGGGTCGCTTTACCGACCGTGATCCCCTGGTTCTGAACCGTCTCGGGCAAGCTGGCCATGGCGAGCTGGAGCTTGTTCTGCACCTTGGCCCAGGCGAGGTCCGGATCGGTCCCCGGGGCGAAGGTCAGCTCCAGCCGGGCGCCTCCGGCCGAATCGCTGGTAGCGGACAGGTAGATCATCTGATCCAGACCGGTCATCTTCTGCTCGATGATCTGGGTGACGCTGTTCTCGACGGTCTCGGCCGAGGCGCCGGGATACGAGGCCTGGATGTATATCGACGGTGGCGCGATGGGAGGGTATTGCGAGACTGGCAGATTATATGTGGCGAGTGCGCCCACCAGCATGATGACAATGGCAATCACCCAGGCAAAGACCGGGCGATCCAGGAAGAACTTCGAAAGCATCGTCAACCCCCGTTCATTTTGCTGCTGCAGCCGGCTGAGTCGGCGTCACGGGACCTGGGCTCGGCTGCTGACCGGCTTGGAACTGGACCACCTTTACGGAGCTGCCGGGGCGCACCTTTTGCGCTCCTTCGACGATCAAGCGGTCTCCCGGTTGCAGTCCCTGGCTGATCAGCCACTTGTCTCCGATGGCTCGATCCACCGCGATCGTCCGCTGCGCCACTTTTTCCGAGCCGTCCACGACCAGCGCCACAGGGTTCCCCTTCGGGTCGCGGGACACCGCCTGCTGTGGAACCAGGATAGCCCGCTCGACCAGGCCTTCCTGGATGACGGCGCGAACGTACATACCGGGCAAGAGCAGGTGCTGGGGATTGGGAAACACGGTGCGAAGGATGAACGACCCGGTGCTGGGATCCACGGTCACATCCGAGAACTTCAGCATGCCCTCCAGCGGATAGAGCGTGCCGTCCTCCAGCCGCAGCTTGACCTTCGCCTGCTTGGCCCCGTTCCCCTTGAGGCGGCCGCTCTTGAAGCTCTGCCGCAGCCGGAGCAGGTTGGCGCTGGATTGGGTCACATCCACGTAGATGGGATCCAGCTGCTGGATGGTCGCGAGGGGTGTCGTCTGATTCTCTGTGACGAGAGCGCCCACGGTCACGGCGGACTTCCCGATACGGCCGCCGATTGGCGCGGCGACGCGCGCGTACCCGAGGTTGATGCTGGCGGTCTTCAGGGCCGCCTCTGCCTGCCGGATGGCTGCCTCAGCCGCGGCGATCGCTTCCCGGTCGCTCTCGACCTGCGCCTCGGTTGAAATAAGTGTGGCCTCGGCCACGTCGGCCTCGGTAGCTGCCTGGTCGCGCTGACTGGCGGATACCGCACCCTCCGCGAGGAGATCTTCGAAGCGCTTCCTGTTCGTCCGCGCGTTCTCGACGACGGCGCGCTGCCGCACCACGCCCGCCCGGCTCGCCGCGAGCGCGGCCCGCGCCCGTTCGGTGCCCCTGCGGGCGGCGGCGAGGTTCGCGGTGGCGTTATCATAGGCAGCCTGCAGGGGCGCGGGGTCGATCTGGTAAAGCAGTTGCCCGGCCTTGATCTCCGAACCCTCCTCGAAGAGCCGCTTCTGAATGAGACCGCCGACCTGAGGCCGGATCTCCGCTACCACATACGCGGATGTTCGCCCCGGCAGGTCGGTAGTGAGCACGACCTGCTCTATCTGGACGGTGATTGTGGCCACCTCCGGCACGGGCGGCGGCGGAGCGGACGTCGAGGAGTTGCAACCGCCCAGCCACAGGCTGCACGCCAAGACGCCCGACACGACGAGGGGGTTGCCACGACCATTCACATTTCCGACGCAGCGCATACGTCACCTCTGTACCACGCCATCGAGGGTCACGGCGGTGACCTCGACGGCAGAACGTCGAGCTCGCCGGCGGATCATTGGCGATCCGCGCGAGTCGCCACGAAAATGAGCATCCGGTGGCGATTTTCTTCGTCACGGGGACGATCTGCGCGGCACACACGCGGGAACGACGCACCCAAGTTACCTGGGAGGGCATCTCACGAGGGCGGTCCGTGAACCACACGGGCAATCTCCCCGTGCCCCGATCGGACACCCCCCAGAAACGTGGTGACCATCTCCTCGACTGCCAATTCCCTCGTGAGGTGCGGCGGCGGCTTTTGACCGAAGAGTTCGTGCAGGAGGACGTAGAAAGTCACCATGCCGATGAAATTCCACGCCATCTGAAGCGGGTCCGCCGGCCGGAACGCTCCGGCGGCGATGCGTTCCGCGATATACCGCCCAAGAAAGACGTCCAGCGTCTGGACACGTCGGCGGAAGAAGAGATCCGCCAGCGCGTGGCCCTCGAGCGCGCTGAAGAACAGCAGCCGCATGAGCGTCGGATCGGATTGCGTGCGTTCGATCAACTCGGTGGCCAACGTCCGGAGCAGCCGGACATCATCGTGGGTTTCGGCAAGCGGGCCGATCACGCCCAGGACCTGCTGTGTCTGCGCCTTGGCCTCGATGATGGCGGCGTACAACTGTTCCTTGGTATCGAAGTGCTTGAAGACCGTGGCTTCACTGACGCCCACCGCGCGGGCGATTTCCCGCGTCGTGGTACCGCCAAACCCATGCTGGGAGAAGAGTCGTGCCGCGGACTCGATAATGAGCCGCCGCCGCTCTTCGCCCGGAATCCGCTGCCGCATCGGATTTCCCCCTCGTTTACACTTGTAGTAAGCACTTGCTTACCACACAAATCCCAACAGGTCAATGAAACACTTCGCCTTGCGCACTATCCAGACCTTCCCGAATCCGCGAGGAACGGCGCCGTCTTCAAACCTCGAACCGAGACCTGACACCGTCCGAGCACATGCCCGTAGCTGGAAAATGGGCTTTTTTGTTGACGCTCTTCCGCCAACAGGGCACCATTTGTCGCGGGACGACAGGGAAATCGGACAGGAGCAGCGCTCTCGACGCGGCGCACTGTCGGATCCCGCTGTCGTTGTCGCGATCGGATTCCGTCCTCGCGTCCAGGGTGTTTCGCTGGACGCTGATAACTGAGGGTCGATGGCTTCACCGATGATTCGCCTCGTCAACGTCTCCAGGGTCTACAACGGTGCCGCCGGTCGTGTCGCTGCCCTCGCGGGCGTCTCGCTGGAGGTGGCCGCAGGGGAATTCGTCGCATTGATGGGTCCGAGCGGCTGCGGAAAGAGCACGCTCCTCCACCTCGTTGCTGCCGTTGACGTCCCCACGTCGGGCGAGGTCTGGGTGGACGGACAGCACCTCACGCGCCTCACGGACGCCGCGCTGAGCCGCTTCCGCCGGGACAGGGTCGGCGTTGTGTACCAGTTCTACAACCTCTTGCCCACCCTTGCCGCCTGGGAGAACGTGGCGCTGCCCGCCCTCCTGGCGGGGGTCTCGCCCAGAGAGGCCCGCGAGCGTGCGCTGGCGTGGCTCCGGCGGGTCGACATGGCGCGCCGGGCCGAGCACTGGCCGCACGAGCTGTCCGGTGGCGAGATGCAGCGGGTAGCCGTCGCGCGGGCCCTGATCAACCGGCCTGCCGTCCTCCTGGCGGACGAGCCCACCGGCAACCTCGACTCAATCGCCGGCCGCGGGCTCCTTCAAGTGCTTGCGGAATTGAACGCCGAGCAACGCGTCACCATCCTGCTCGCGACGCACAGCGAGGACGCGGCGGGCGCGGCCCGGCGGGCGCTTCACCTGAAGGACGGCGCGTTCGTGGACGCGGCTGCCGTCCCCGCCCCTCGATGAATCCGCCACGGTCGCTCTGGCTCGCGCGCCGGCTCGCCTGGCGCCCGCTGACCCGCGATTACGGGCGCAGCGTCGTCACGATCCTCGGCGTGGCCCTCGGCGTGGCCGTGGCTCTTGCCATCGGCCTGGCCAACGAGGGGGTCTTGACCGCCTTCCGCAACAGCCTGGACCACGTGGCCGGCAGGACGCAACTGGAAGTGAGCGCAGGCGAGCCGGGTTTCGACGAGACCCTGTTGCCGGTCATCGCTGGGAGTCCCGGGGTGGCATCGGCCGCCCCCGTCCTGCAGGCGGTCATGTCCGTGCCTGGTGAGACCGCGGGCACGCTGCTGGTCCTCGGCGTGGACGTCCTCAGCGACGCCGCATTTCGGCACTACCGGGGCCCGACCCCCGATCTCGCCGAGCCGTTGCGTCTCCTGACCGACCCGGACGCCATCCTCCTCAGCGCACGCTACGCCCGCGCCCACGAGCTCACCGTCGGCAGCACGCTCCGGCTGAACACACCCGCAGGCGTCGCCGCGTTCACCGTGCGGGGCCTGCTCGCGGATGAGGGCGTCGCCCGCACGATGGACGGTCAGGTCGCCGTCCTCGATATCGCCGCGGCCCAGGTTCACTTCGGAAAGCTGGGCCGGTTGGATCGCGTGGACGTGCTGCTCCAGCCGGATGCCGACCCGGCGCGTGTCGCGGCGATCCTGCGCGATCGGCTGCCGGCCGGGATCGACGTCGAGCGCCCGGAGGCGAGAAACGCCCAGGTCGAGCAGATGCTCGGATCCTTTCAGCTCAACCTGTTCGTCCTCAGCCTGATTGCGCTCTTCGTGGGCGCGTTCCTGGTCTACAACGCCATGACCGTCTCGGTGGTCCGCCAGCGCCGGCAGATCGGGATTCTGCGGAGTCTCGGGATGAGCCGCGCTGGCATCCTGCTCACGGTCGTCGGTGAAGGGGTCGCCATTGGCCTTCTCGGATCGCTGCTTGGCGCGGCGCTCGGCGTGCTGCTGGCCCAGCGGATGCTGCAGGCCGTCAGCGTCACGGTCTCGTCGCTCTACGCGTTCATCGTGCCTGAGGCACTGGCCCCGCCGCCTGCGGCGATCCTCCAGGCGGTCCTGTCGGGGCTGGTCGTCGCGCTCGCGGCCTCCGTCGCACCGGCGCTCGATGCCACGCGGGTCCCCCCACGCGAGGATCTCGCCCCGGTTGCCATGGAGCGTCGGCATCGCCCGTTCCTGCTTGCCGCCATCGGAACGCTCTTCCTGCTCGTCGCGCTCGGCCTTGCGCAGTTGGGACCGGTCGGCGGACGGCCCCTGTTCGGGTATGCCGCGGCGCTCACGCTGCTCCTCGGAGCCATCCTCCTCTGCCCCATGCTCCTGAAGACGTTCCAGCGCGGCCTGCTGGCAGCGCTGCGCGGCTCGCGCTTGGTGGCGGCGCGACTGGCGGCGGGAAATCTCGGGCGGGCGCTCCGGCGCAACAGCGTCACGGTTGCGGCCATGGCCGTGGCGCTCTCCATGCTCGTGAGCGTCTCCACTATGATCGCAAGCTTCCGGCAGACGGTGGAAGTCTGGATCGACCAGACCATCCGGGCGGACCTCTATGTGTCGCGCACCGGCCGTCTCGTCAAGGGCGCGGACGCGCGCCTTCCTGCAGACCTCCTCTCCCGCATCCGTGGCCTGCCCGGCGTGATGGATGCAGACGGGTTCCGCGGCCTTCGCCTGCGGGATGAGCATGGCAACCAATTTATGGTGGGCGCCGGGGATTTCGACGTCATGGCGCGGCGGGGGCGGCTGCCGTTCCGGCGCGGCGATTCCGCCCGCACCTTGCAGGACGCTCGGGCGCAGGAGCAGGTCATCGTTTCGGAGACGTTTGCCGAGCGCTACCACCTGGCCGAAGGCGACGAGGTTCGCCTCCGGCCGCCCGGAGGGGAGGCGCGTTTCCGCATCGCCGGCGTCTATTATGACTACACGACGGAGGGCGGGCTCGTGGTGATGGATCGCCGGCTCTTTCAACGGTTGTGGTCGGATGCGTGGCTCAATTCCATCGTGATCTACCTGGCGCCGGGTGCAGACGCCGCGACCGTCGGGCAGGCTGTGCGCACCGCCACGGGTCGAGAGGACCTCGTGGTCTTCTCCAGCCGGGATCTCCGTCATCGCGTCCTGGACATCTTCGACCAGACGTTCGCCATCACCTACGCCCTGCAGGCGATCGCCCTCATCGTGGCCTCGCTGGGGGTCCTGACGACACTGGGGGCCTCGGTGCTGGAGCGGACGCGCGAGATCGGCATCCTGCGCTCGCTCGGCGTCAACCGGGTTGGAATTGCCCGCACGGTTCTCGGGGAGGCCGGCTTGCTCGGCCTTGTCGCCAATGTCGTGGGCGCCCTGGCGGGCCTGGCATTGTCCCTGATCCTGATCCACGTCATCAACAAGCAGTCGTTCGGCTGGACGATCCAGTTCGTCTTCCCCGGACGCTTGATCGTCCAATACGCCGCGCTCACCGTCGGGGCCAGCGTGCTCGCCGGACTCCTGCCCGCATGGCGAGCATCTCGACTCCCCATTGCAGAGGCCGTGCGGTACGAATAACCGCCGGCTGCGGGGGCGCAGGGGCGCTGGGGAGCAGGGGCGATCGGGGGACGGGGAGCGCTGGAGAGGGAAAGAGAGCCTGCGGGGGGAGCGCGCATACGGAATGACACGGCGACTGTTTTGGCTGACATGTGGGTGCTTGGCGCTCGTGGCGTCTTGGCGGGTGACGTCTCCTGTCCGCCTCGCGGCGGGGGAGTTTC
>Ga0316622_100000732_pt1 | contig 19943 bp, 21 predicted proteins | sample OWC_Aug_OW2_C1_D_FD_207646 | JGI IMG/M metagenome (GOLD analysis project Ga0316622, IMG submission 207646) | Wetland soil microbial communities from Old Woman Creek delta, Ohio, United States - OWC_Aug_OW2_C1_D5_C | ecosystem: Environmental > Terrestrial > Soil > Wetlands | place: USA: Ohio... | reverse complement strand
CCCGAGCCGGTCGCGCCGACGAGGATGCACAAGCCTCGCTTCGACAGCACGATCTCCTTGAGTATCGGCGGCAGCTCCAGCTCGTCGACCGTCGGCACCTTGATATTGATGGTGCGCAGCACCGCGCCGGTGAGCCCCATCTGCACGAAGGCGCTGACGCGGAAGCGGCCGATGCCCGGCGGCGCGATCGCGAAGTTGCATTCGCGCGTCGAGTCGAATTCCTTGGTCTGGCGGTCGTTCATGATCGCGCGCACGAGCAACTGCGCCTGCTCGGGAGTCAGCGGCTGGTTGGTCTGCGGCTTGATCTCGCCGTCGATCTTGATCGCCGGCGGGAAGCCGGCGGTGATGAAGAGGTCGGAACCGTCGCGCTCGACCATTCGGCGCAGCAGGTCCTGCATGAGCTTGATGCTGGTATCGCGATCCATGGTGTTCTCTCAGGCGTCGGTGTCGCCGCGATTGCCTGCGCCCCTCGGCGCCGGTAATGCGACGGCCGCCGTCTAGAAGTCCTCCTTGTTCTGCGCGCGGAAACGCGCCTCTTCCTTGGTGATCAGGCCTTTCTGCAGCAGCTCCTTCAGGCACTGGTCGAGCGTCTGCATGCCGTTCTGCTGGCCGGTCTGGATCGCCGAATACATCTGCGCGATCTTGCCCTCGCGGATCAGGTTACGGATCGCGGGGGTGCCGATCATGATCTCGTGGGCCGCGATGCGGCCGCCGCCGATGCGCTTCAGCAACGTCTGCGAGATGACTGCGCGCAGTGACTCGGACAGCATCGCGCGGACCATTTCCTTTTCCGCCGCCGGGAACACGTCGACGACGCGGTCGATGGTCTTGGCGGCCGAACTCGTGTGCAGCGTACCGAACACGAGGTGGCCAGTCTCGGCGCCCGTCAGCGCGAGGCGGATCGTCTCGAGGTCACGCATTTCGCCGACGAGGATGACGTCGGGGTCCTCGCGCAGCGCCGAGCGCAAAGCCTCGCTGAAACCGAGCGTGTCGCGGTGAACTTCGCGCTGGTTCATGAGGCAACGCTTCGACTCGTGCACGAACTCGATCGGATCCTCGATCGTGATGATGTGGTCCGGCCGGTTGTCGTTGACGTAGTTGATCATCGCGGCGAGCGTCGTCGACTTGCCGGAGCCGGTGGGGCCGGTGACGAGCACCAGGCCGCGCGGCTGCATCGCGATGTCCTTGAAGATCTTCGGCGCGTTCAGGTCGTCGAGCGACTGCACCACCGAGGGGATGTTGCGGAACACGGCCGCCGCACCGCGGTTCTGGTTGAACGCGTTGACGCGGAAGCGCGCGAGCTTCGGAATTTCGAACGAAAAGTCCGTCTCGTAGAACTCTTCGTACGCCTTCCGCTGCTTGTCATTCATGATGTCGTACACCATGCTGTGCACTTCCTTGTGCGTCAGCGGCGGCATGTTGACCCGCTTCATGTCGCCATCGACACGGATCATGGGCGGCACGCCCGACGACAGGTGCAGGTCGGAGGCTTTGTTCTTGACGGCAAATGCCAGCAGCTGGGCAATGTCCACGGCCATCGTGTCGGCTCCCTCTAGCCTGCGAGCCGAATCCGGAACCGGACGGGTCTTGCAGGCCGGCAAAGTATAGATCAGCCCCTCGGACCCCAATATGTTAACCGCTCCGCAGTTCTCACCCGCAGCACTGCAATCTGTGCGCGCGCGCATCGTCCGGGCGGCCGAAAGGGCTGATCGGGACCCTTGTTCCGTACGCCTGCTGGCGGTCAGCAAGCAGCAGCCGGCGGCGCTGGTGCGGGCCGCGGCGGCGGCCGGGCAAACTGAATTCGGCGAGAACTACGTCCAGGAAGGGATCGGCAAGGTCGCAGCGCTCGCCGACGCGCCGGGTCTCATCTGGCACTTCATCGGACAACTGCAGGGCAACAAGACACGCGAAGTCGCCGAAAGCTTCGACTGGGTGCACACCGTGGATCGCGAGCGGATCGCCTCGCGCTTGAGCGCCCAGCGACCGCACGACGCGGCACCGCTGCAGGTGCTGCTGCAGGTCAGGCTGGCCGACGAACCCGGCAAGGGCGGGGTCGCTCCGGCAGAAGCACCGGCACTTGCGGCGGCAGTCTCTGCCATGCCCCGGCTCCGGTTGCGGGGACTGATGTGCATTCCGCCGCCGGCGGCGGACCTGGAGGCTCAGCGGCGGCCGTTCCGGCAGTTGCGTGAACTGATGCAGTCACTCAACGCTGCTGGCCACGCACTCGACACTTTGTCGATGGGCATGAGTGATGACCTCGAAGCCGCCGTGCTCGAAGGCGCGACAATCGTGCGCGTCGGCACTGCCATTTTCGGACGCCGCCCAGGCTGACCATGGCGGCAGGAGCAATCAAGGCATGACCAATCGGATCGCATTCGTGGGTGGCGGCAACATGGCAACGGGCCTGATCGGGGGCCTGATCGCGCGCGGCACGCCGCCTTCCTCGATCGTGGTGGCCGATCCGGAGGCCTCGCAGCGCTCACGCCTCGAGCACGATTACGGCGTCAGGACGGTGGCCGATGCGCCAACAGCCGTCGTCGGCGCCCGCACCGTGGTGCTCGCGGTGAAGCCACAGCAGATGGCGCAGGTCGCCCGCTCGATCGCGGACCAGGTGGCAGCCGCCGGCGCTCTCGTCATTTCAGTGGCCGCCGGCATCCGTTTGCAGGACCTTGCGCGCTGGCTGGGCCCAGGCGTGCCGCTGATCCGCACGATGCCGAATCGACCCGCGCTGATCGGTGCGGGCATCACGGCGCTGTATGCCATGCCTGGGGTCGACGCAGCATCGCGCCTGACAGCCGAGACAATCCTGGCCGCCTGCGGCCCGACGGTCTGGGTAACCGACGAATCGCAGCTCGACGTCGTCACCGCCGTGTCCGGCAGTGGTCCGGCGTATTTCTTCTTGCTGATCGAATGCCTCGAAGCGGCTGGCACCGAGCTTGGACTCGATCCAGTGACGGCGCGCAGACTCGCAGTCGAGACGGCACGTGGTTCGGGACGGATGGCGGCCGAAGCCGCCGAGTCACCGGCCGAATTGCGCGCCCAGGTGACTTCGAAGGGCGGCACGACGGCGGCCGCGCTCGAGGTGCTCGAAGCGGCCGGCGTGCGTGGTATTTTTGCGGCGGCAGTGGCGGCCGGCGCGCGCCGGTCCACCGCGCTGGCACAGGAATTCGGCACGCTCTGATACCCACCCGAACCGGAACCTCAAATGCAGGCCCTGCACTTCATTCTCACCGCGCTGTTCACGCTGTTCGTGATCGCGTTCCTGCTGCGCGTGCTGATGCCGCTCGTGCGAGCCGACTTCCGCAACCCGTTCGGCGAAGCGGTATTGAAGGTCACGAACCCGCTGGTGCTGCCACTGCGCAAGATCATGCCGCCCGGCAAGCGGCTCGATCCGTCGTCGGTCGTGGCACTGCTGATCGTGCAGTTCGCGGGCACTGCGCTGCTCCGCGGCGTGGCGGGCGGTCACTTAGGGCTGGAATCGATCCTGCTGGGCGGCCTCCGCGGCCTGCTGCAGACCGTGCTGCAGTTCTATTTCTTCGCAGTGCTGCTGTACGCGTTGCTCAGCTGGTTCGCTGGCGCGGGCTACAACCCGGCTGCGCAGATCCTGGGCAAGCTGGTCGAGCCGCTGCTCACGCCGATCCGCCGCGTCGTTCCGCCGCTCGGCGGACTCGACCTGTCGGCGGTCTTCCTGCTGATCGCGTTGCAGGCGCTGCAGATCCTGCTGCGATGAGCAACGCGGCAGCCCGACTGCGCCGAGCTGCATGACCGAGCCACTGCGCCGCGACGGGACGGATTGGCTGCTCGACGTTCGCGTCCAGCCGCGAGCGTCGCGCACGGAATTTGCGGGTCTCTTCGGCGACCGTCTCAAGGTCCGGCTCAATGCACCGCCCGTCGATGGCCGCGCGAATGCGGCGTTGCTCGCCTTCATTGCCGAAGCATGCGGACTGCCCAAGTCCCGTGTGTCGCTGGATGCCGGTCAAACCGGCCGCGACAAGCGCGTGCGACTGCACGACGTGGACCAGATTCCTGCCGCACTGCAAAGCGTACTGTCGGTCGCACGGGCAGGCTGACACGCCGTTCGCGGACGGCGCTCGGCTGGCACGCCGGGTTACGCTCACGACGAAACCGGCGTTATAGTCAGTCGCGCTCGACTGCGTCGAGCCGGTGCCCTGCGCCACCCTCGCGCGAAGCTCGGGAGGAACCTGCAATGCCCACTCCAGACACCGGGAATCGAAGCTTTTTTTCATCGCCTCGCCGCTGCACGTCGGCCGTACTGCTGGCCGCTGCCGGCCTGCTGCTCGTGGCGGGTTGCGGCGCGGACATCGGCCAGCAACCGCAAACCGCCCGCCCGACGGAAGACACGCAGAAGGATTTCGACGACCTCGAAGTCCACTACAACGCGATCCGGACCGACCAACTGTCGCCGGAAGTGGCCCGCGCCTATGGCATCGAGCGCAGCGCGAACCGAGTGCTGCTGAACGTGGCGATGCTCACCAAGACGCCTGGCGGCGCGGCCAGACCCGTCGATGGCACGGTGTCAGCCTCCGTGCACAACCTCAACGGACAGTTGAAGAGCCTCACGATGCGGCGCTTGCAGGAAGGGCAGGCCGTGTATTTCATCGGCGAGGTCGGCATCAGTGGCGACGAGATCCTCGTCTTCAACATCGACGTCGAGCCGGTCGCGGGCGGCGGACGGCGCTCGGTGCAGTTCAAGCGCGAATTCTTCGGCGACTGATTCGCGGCAACACTAAAAAAATCGGGAAAAAACACGTTCGACGTATTAACAAGCCTAGTTTTCATGGTATTTTTCGCGTGCTGACAGACTAACCAAGGGCCAGCGGCCCGCAGCACAACTAGGAGATACATCAAGATGGCAGCCAAGAAGAGCTCTGCTCCGACCAAGTCCGACATCCTCGCGCACATCTCGAAGGACACGGGCCTGTCGAAGAAGCAGGTGAGCTCGGTTTTCGAATCGCTCAACACCGTGATCAAGAAGAGCCTGAAGAGCCACGGCATCTTCACGCTCCCGGGTCTCGCCAAGATGAAGGTCGTCAAGAAGCCCGCCACCAAGGCGCGCGAAGGCGTGAACCCCTTCACCGGCGAAAAGATGGTCTTCAAGGCCAAGCCGGCCAGCAAGAAGGTTCGCGTGATGCCGCTCAAGAACCTCAAGGGGTTCGTGAACTGAGCGCGAGCTGACCGAAGCGATTTTTCGCTGATGACGCCGGGGTGCTCACGCACCCCGGCGTTTTTTTGGCGGTTTCGCGGCCGCCGCAGCGATATTTTCAGGCCTTGCGCAGGAAGGCGAGGACGCCCGAGCGCAGCTCGCCGAGCTTGCCGTGGAAGAAGTGCTCGGCGCCCGCGATCACGGTCAACTCGGGCTCGGGCGCAAAGCTGCGCGCCCACGAACGCACGGCGTCGATGTCGATGAGTTCGTCCTGGTCGCCCTGCACGATCAGCCAGGGACAGTCCGGACGCGGCACGGGTTCGGTGATGATGCGACCGACCGGTGGCGCGATCGTCACCAGCTTCGCCGGCCGCGCACCGCGTGCCGCCGCCTGCAGAGCGGTCGCCGCACCGAACGAGAACCCGCCTAGCCACAGCGCGTCGCAGTCGAAGTACCGGCGTGTCCAGTCGATCACGGCGAGCGCATCCGCGAGTTCACCAACGCCCCGGTCGTGCTGGCCTTCGCTGGCACCCACGCCACGAAAATTGAAACGCACCGTCGCCGCCCCCGCCTCCTGCATGGCCCGGGCAGCGGTGTGCACGACCTTGTTCTGCATCGTGCCGCCAAAGAGCGGATGCGGGTGGCAGACCACGCCAATGACCCGGCGGGTCGCCCCGGTCGGCAGTGGATCTTCGACGCGCGCTTCGATGACGCCGGCCGGACCGGCTATCTGGACGGCCAGCGGCACGGGCGGCCGAAAGGCTTCAGCGGTGTCGGTCGAATCTGCGGACAATGGCTGCGTCCGAGCGGAAGAGGACAAGACTGCAGTGTGCCAGAACACTGCCGGTCCGCCGCCGGGCCATGGCAGAATCGGGCGCAGGCAAGCCAAGGAGTGACCTGCAGTGCACCTGTTGTCTTCGAACTTCGTACACGGCCAGCGAATCCCCGAAGAGTTCGCGTTCTGCGCGCCCGATCCGGCGCAGCACGCGCGCATGAGCGGCAACCGCAACCCGCACTTGCGCTGGACGGGCGTGCCCTCGACGGCAAAGTCGCTGGTTCTCCTGTGCGTCGACGTCGACGTGCCGACCCGCGCGGACGACGTGAACAAGGAGGGCCGCAGCGTGCCGGCCGACCTGCCGCGAACCAGCTTCTACCACTGGGTGCTGGTCGACATTCCACCGTCGGTCAGCGAAATTCCAACCGGTTTCGCCTGCGATGGAGTGACTGCGCGCGGCAAGCGCGAGCCGCGCGGTCCCCGGGGATCACGCCAGGGACTGAACGACTACACGCTCTGGTTTGCCGGCGACAAGGACATGGATGGACAGTATTTCGGCTACGACGGTCCCTGCCCGCCGTGGAACGACACGCTGCTGCATCACTATCATTTCACGCTGTATGCAATCGATCTCGCGCGCTGCCCGGTCGAGGGTGCGTTCACGGGCCAGCAGGTGCGGGATGCCATCGCCCGGCACGTGCTGGCCGAAGCCACGCTCACCGGCACGTATTCGCTGAACCCAGCGGTGAAGTGACGCGGTCGCGGCGTCAGCGCGGCGGCTGAACTCCAAGCAGTTCGACGTCGAACACGAGCGTTGCGCCCGGTGGAATCACGCCACCGGCGCCGCGGTCGCCGTATGCCAGCGCCGACGGGATCACGAGCCGCCGCTGACCACCGGCCTTCATGCCGGTCACGCCCTGGTCCCAGCCGGCAATGACCTGTTTCTGGCCCAGCACGAAAGTGAACGGCTGTCCGCTCTTGCGCGAGCTGTCGAACTCGGTACCCTTCTTTTCCGGGCGCGTACGGTCGTACATCCAGCCCGTGTAGTGCACGGAAACCTTCGAACCCGGTGTCGCCGCTGCACCCTGGCCGACGACCAGCTCCGTGACCTCGAGTGCAACCACCTGGTCGGCGGGCGCAACCGCCGGCAGCGGCGGACGCGCGCAGCCCGAGAGCGCCCCGCAGACCAGGACGACGGCAGCAGCAGGCAGGGACAGTGCGGAAAAGGTCCGGCGCATGTGTCAGTCCTTCTTCTTGAATTCGAGCGCAGCTGAGTTGACGCAGTAGCGCAGCCCCGTGGGCTGCGGGCCGTCCTCGAACACGTGGCCGAGGTGTGCGCCGCAGCTCGCACAGGTGACCTCGGTCCGCACCATGCCGTGGCTGACGTCGCGGTGCGTAACGACTCGGTCACCCGCCAGCGGCAGCCAGAACGATGGCCAGCCCGAGCCGGAATCGTACTTCGTGTCCGACGCGAACAGCCCGGCATCGCACACGACGCACGCGTACACGCCCGGCTCCTTGTTGTGCAGGTAGCGGCCGGTGAAGGCCCGTTCGGTGCCCTTGTTCTGGGTAACCTGGAACTGCTCGTCGCTCAGTCGCGCGCGCAGTTCAGCCTCACCCGGTGGGTGCTTGTCGTTCTCGGTCATTGCTGGGATCCCCGCGTCAGGGTGCGGCGAGCAGGTCCGGCGGCCCGAGCAACAGGAGCGCCCCGATGCCCGCGACGAACGCCGCGACGAGCAGCGCGGCGATGATCACCGACGGTGCCTGCACGCGGAAGACGTCCGTGAGGTCGTCCAGGTCGTCGAGCCACTTGAGCAGTCGTTCCATGGGATTCGGGTCGGGGGGCAGACTCTAATCGAAAAGACAGCGTTGCGGCGATGTCACAAGCCGTGCGTCACGACGCGGCTGGTGCCGCACGGTCGCGCGTACGATTACTTGGCCTTGTCGAAGGCCCCGCGCGCCTTGTCGGCCCAGCTCTTGTAGCTCGCGATGCTGTAGAGGGACTTGCTGATCACGGCCTGCCGTGAAGGCGGTGCCGGTTGGCGTACGCGTCCCAGCCAGTCGTTGTAGGCGTCCCAACCGTCCGTGGCGGCACCAAATTTGTTTGTGCCACGACGTGGACCGGCCTCGCTTGCCGTCAACGGACGCTCCGGCAGGCCAGACTTGTCGCGCGGTGGTGCGCGCGTGCCGACGGGAAGTTCCGGCTTGCGCTCAGACATTGCGGTATTTCACTGGTGCCACGATGGCTGCACGGTACCGAAGCGCCCCCGCAGCGTCCGGTACTGGGTCACAGTCTGCGACCTCACCCGCTGCGGCGGGGAGAGAGGCCGGGATCAGGCGACGATGCGATAGCAGGGCCGGTATTCGCCCGAGAGCTTCATGCGGCGCTGCCGCACGAACGACGCGAGCAGCGCGTCAAGTGGCTGCAGCAGTTCGGCATCGCCGTGCAGCTCGAACGGGCCGTGCTCGTCGATCAGCCGCAGGCCGGATTCCTTGACGTTGCCGGCGACGATGCCCGAGAACGCCCGCCGTAATTCCGCCGCCAACTGGTGCGGAGGCGAATCGCGATGCAGCTTGAGGCCGGCCATTGCCGCGTGCGTGGGCTCGAACGGCTGCTGCAAATCGTGCGAAATGCGCAACAGCCAGTTGAAGTTGTAGGCGTCCTTGGCGCGGCGGCGGTATTCGCGCACGGCGGCCATGCCACGCAGCATCTCGCGTGCCACCTCGGCCGGATCGCCCACGATGATTCGATAGCACTGGCGCACACGCTCACCCAGCGTGCCGACCAGGAACGCGTCGACCTGGTGCCAGTATTCTTCGCTGCCGCGGGGCCCGGTGAACACGACGGGAAACGGCTGCGGCTCGTTCTGCGGGTCGAGCAGGATGCCGACGAGATACAGGACTTCCTCGGCGGTGCCAGCGCCGCCCGGGAACACCACGATGCCGTGGCCGATGCGGACGAACGCTTCGAGGCGCTTCTCGATGTCCGGCAGGATGGCGAGCTGGTTGACGATTGCGTTCGGTGGCTCGGCCGCGACGATGCCCGGCTCGGTCAGGCCGATGTAGCGACCCGACGGGATGCGCTGCTTGGCATGGCCGATCGTCGCGCCTTTCATCGGGCCCTTCATGGCGCCCGGTCCGCAGCCCGTGCAGACGTTGAGCCCGCGCAGGCCAAGTTCGTAGCCCACGAGCTTGGTGTAATCGTACTCGTCGCGGCCGATCGAGTGCCCGCCCCAGCAAACGACGATATCCGGTCGCACGCGCGGCTGCAGCAGGCCTGCATTGCGCAGCACGCGGTACACGGCGTTGGTGATCCCCGCCGATTCGCGCAGCTCCAGGCTGCCGTGCTCATAGACTTCGCCGTGGATGTAGAGGATGTCGCGCAGCACCGCGAACAGGTGCTCCTGGATGCCGCGGATCATGCGGCCGTCCACGAACGCCGCGGCCGGCGCATTGTGCAGTTCGAGCTTGATGCCCCAGGCCTGCCGCACGATGTCGATGTCGAAATCGGCATAGCGGTCGAAGATCGCGCGGGCGTCGTCAGTCTCGCCCCCGCTGTTCAGGACGGCGAGCGAGCAGCGGCGATACAACGGGTAGAGGCCGCCGCGCGAGCTGTCGAGCAGCCGGTCGACCTCCATCTGCGACAGGTTCTCGAGGCTGCCGGTCGGCGTGACACGCGCGTCGACGAAATTGTCGTCCTCGGTCGGCCCCGCTGGAATGGCGACCTCGGCCCGCTTCATCATCATTTCCGGATTTCGATCGGGATCCCGGCCGTCGTCCGCAGCCAGACGTCGACCATGTCGGCGTTGCTCAGTGCGATGCAGCCATCGGTCCAGTCGCGCGTCGCGTAGTGCTCCAGGGGTCGCTTCGGTTCATTGGGCTGGCCATGGATCATGATCAGCCCGCCGGGCGCATACCCGCTTTCGTGCGCGACCGCCGCGTCCTCACGGTTCGGGTACGAAATCTTGATCGAGAGGAAGAACTCGCTCTTCGGGTTGCGAAAGACGAGTTCATAGTTGCCCTCGGGCGTGCGGAAATCGCCTTCGCGCTGTTTGTGGCCGTAAGGATTCAGCCCGAGCTTGATCGGGTACTCGGCGATCACACGGCCGCGGCGGAGCAGGCGCAGCACACGCTCGTGCTTGATCACGAGAACCTTGTCGGCCATCTCGAAGGCTGACGCCGAGCCCGCACCGAAATTCGCGCTGGCGGCCGGCGGCGCAGGCAGCGACGGCGCACCGCCGCTCACCGAACTGAACCCCCCACTGCCCGCGCTGAACGCACTGCTGGCTGCGCCGCCCGGTGCAATGGGAGCCGGCACGGGCGCGGCAGGTGTCGGAACGGCCGGCAACACAGAGCCCGCACTGGTGGGCTGCGAGGGCATCGCTGGCGCGGCGGCAGCCAACGTGCCGCCAAAGGCGGGTGGCGGCGGCACTGCGCTCGCGAGGGTCGTCACGGCGCCGGCCGACGCAGTCGTTGCAATCGGCGAGCTGCCGGACGGAGCAGTGACGGCGGGCGGGACGGCGGGGGCCGGCACGCCGGCCGATTCGGTGCCGGCGCCCGGCGGCGCCGCGACCGCGGCTTTGTGCGCTCCACCCGATACCGAACTGAAGCCCTGAGCGTGCGTCGCGGCAAACGGCGCCGTCGCAGTCACAAGCAGTACCAGCAGAAAAATCTTCAATCGAATCCGGAAAGGGGCCATGGGAAGCAAATCTTATAGCTCTCCGCGCAACTTTGCTGTGCGACATCTCACGCCGCTGGCGAACTGCGTTCCACCTTCAGAGCCGCAAACGATGAGGCGGCCGCAGGGCCGCCTCGCCTGGACTCGCCACGGACTCAGCGGCTCAGCCGCACTTCGAGTCGCCGCAGTTCAGGCAGGTCATGCAGCCGTCCATCATGACGACGGCCGCGGTGCTGCACTTCAGGCACAACTGCGCACCCTGCGGGTAGTCGGCCTTGGCGAAGGCGTCCTGCTGCTTCTGCTGCGCCTCGTATTCGCGGCGCTTGTCCTCGATCAGCTTGAGCCGGTGCTCGTCCATCTCGGGTTTGCGCAGCAGGCCGATCTTCTGCATGTGCTTTTCGATCACGTGGCCGAGCTCGGCGATGATCGACGGCATGAACTTGCCCCCGGCCTGCCAGTAGCCGCCGCGCGGGTCGAACACGGCCTTCAGCTCTTCGACCATGAACGTGACGTCGCCGCCCTTGCGGAACACCGCCGAGATGATGCGCGTCAGCGCGACGATCCACTGGTAGTGGTCGAGGTTCTTCGAGTTGATGAAGATCTCGAACGGCCGGCGCGATTCGTGCACCGTGCCTTCGTTCAGCAGGATGTCGTTGATCGTCACGTACATCGCGTGATCCGACACCGGCGTCTTGATCTTGTAGGTGGACCCGATCAGCTCTTCGGGACGCTCGAGTTTCTCGTGCATCCAGATGACGTTCGGGCTGCGGCTATCGACGACCGGCTCTTTGGCCTTCGCTGCAGCCTCGGCCTCCGCCCTTTCCTTCTCGCCGGGCTTCACCACCCGGACCTTCGTGATCTTCTTCTCTATCTTGTGCGCGCTCATCGCTTGAACTCCTTGCGGGCCGCCCGCGCTTTGCAACGCGGGGCGGCTGGCCGAACCGGCCTCAGAACTTGCCGTAGTAGCCTTCTTTCAGGGCGTCGTAGAGGTTGGCGGCGGTGTGCATCTCGCCGTCGTACTCCAGCTGCTCGTCGCCCTTGACCTCGACCTCGGTGCCGTCCTCGAGCGTGAACACGTAAGTCGTGTTCTTGAGGTCCTCTTCCTTGACCAGCACGCCCTGGAACGCTTCGGGGTTGAAGCGGAAGGTCGTGCAGCCCTTGAGGCCCTGCTCGTGCGCGTAGAGGTAGATGTCCTTGAAGTCTTCGTAGTTGTAGTCCGTCGGCACGTTCGCGGTCTTCGAGATCGACGAGTCGATCCACTTCTGCGAGGCCGCCTGGATGTCGACGTGCTCGCGTGGCGTGATGTCGTCAGCCGTCGTGAAGTAGTCCGGCAGCTTGTCGGCCGCGGTAGTGCCGCCCGGGATCGCGTTCGGATTGATCAGCTCGCGGTAGGCCAGCAGCTCGAACGAGAAGACGTCGATCTTCTCCTTCGACTTCTTGCCCTCGCGGATCACGTTGCGGAAATAGTGATGCGCGAACGACGGCTCGATGCCGTTCGAGGCGTTGTTGGCGAGCGAGAGCGAAATCGTGCCCGTGGGCGCGATGGAGCTGTGGTGCGTGAAGCGCGCACCCTTCTGCGCCAGCCTGTCGACGAGTTCCGGCGCAACCCCGGCCACGCGCTGCATGTAGCGGCTGTAGCGCGCGTGCAGGACGCGGCCCGGCAGCCTGTCGCCGGCCTTGATGCCGTCGCGGACCATCTCCGGACGCTTGCGCAGCATCTCGGCGGTGACGACGAACTCTTCCGTCATGATCGGCGCGGGGCCTTTTTCTTCGGCGAGTGCCAGGCCGGCTTCCCAGCCGGCGACCGCCAGCTCCTTCGAGACGCGCTCGGTGAAGCCGACCGCTTCGCGCGAACCGTACTTCATGCGCAGCATCGTGATCGTCGAACCGAGCCCTAGGAAGCCCATGCCGTGGCGGCGCTTGCGCGTGATCTCGTTGCGCTGCTGCTCGAGCGGCAGGCCGTTGATCTCGACCACGTTGTCGAGCATGCGCGTGAAGACGCGCACGACCTGGCGGTATTCCTCCCAGTCGAAGCGCGCTTCGTCCGTGAACGGGTCGCGCACGAAGTTGGTCAGGTTGATCGAGCCGAGCAGGCACGAGCCGTACGGTGGCAACGGCTGCTCGCCACACGGGTTGGTGGCGCGGATCGTCTCGCACCACCAGTTGTTGTTCATCTCGTTGACGCGGTCGATGAGCACGAAGCCGGGTTCGGCAAAGTCGTAGGTGGAGGACATGATCACGTCCCACATGCGCTTCGCCGGCAGGGTCTTGTAGACCTTGCACAGCACCAGCCCTTCCTCGTTGTGGACGTAGTTGGACGCGTCCGGCCATTCACGCCACAGGAATCTGGTGCGATCCGCGGTGTCTTCGCCGACGATCTCGGCTTCGCGCACCGGGAAGGCGAGTTGCCAGTCCTTGTCTTCGCGCACGGCACGCATGAACTCGTCGGTGATCAGCAGCGACAGGTTGAACTGGCGCAGCCGGCCCGCTTCACGCTTCGAGCGGATGAATTCCATCGCGTCGGGGTGACCGATGTCGAACGTGCCCATCTGCGCGCCGCGGCGACCGCCGGCCGACGACACGGTAAAGCACATCTTGTCGTAGATATCCATGAACGAGAGCGGGCCCGAAGTATAGGCGCCCGCACCCGACACGTACGCGCCGCGCGGACGCAGCGTCGAGAATTCGTAGCCGATGCCGCAGCCGGCCTTCAGCGTGAGACCCGCCTCGTGCACCTTGCCGAGGATGTCGTCCATCGAGTCGCGGATGGTGCCCGACACGGTGCAGTTGATCGTCGACGTGGCCGGCTTGTGCTCCAGCGCGCCAGCGTTCGAGGTGACGCGGCCCGCCGGGATCGCGCCACGGCGCAATGCCCACAGGAACTGCTCGTTCCAGGTCTCGCGGACCTCGGGAGCTTCTACGTCGGCCAGAGCCCGGGCAACGCGCTTGTACGTGTCGTCCATCGAGCGGTCGATCGGTGTCCCGTCCTTGGCGGACAGGCGGTATTTCTTGTCCCAGATGTCGAGTGACGCTTCCTGGAACGGGATGCTGCGCGCATCAGTTGAATGCAATTTCACGGCGGTGCTCATTGCGGCAACACGGCTCCCCGGCTCACGGCGGCTGCAGAAAAAAATGGAAATACTCCCCCTCGGATCGCTGCCCCCGCCGCGTACGACGAAAACCGCAAAAACCCGACCGGCCCCGGTGCGTGGGCTGCTCGGAGTGTCCGGGAACCCCCCGGAGGACACTCGTGCCGGACACAACATCTAGGGTCAGGGGGGCAAGACTATGCACCGTCCGAACGCCCGTCAACTGCTGATTTCGCTCAACTCCGGCGGCTTGGCGTGAAGTTTTTTCATTTGCAATTCAGTCGCTTACGAGACCGCCGCCGAAATACTCAGGGATGCCCGAAACGACCTCCCCGTCAAGAGGAATTTTTCTGCTGGAACACAACATCTTGTGTCCGCCGGGTTGCACCGGCAATGCACCGCATCCGCACACGATATACACAGGTTTGCCCACACGCCTGGTTGGCGCGTCCCGCGGAACTCGGCGCGAGGTTGGCAGTCCGAAGCGTGACCGGCCGGAACCGAAGGCGAAAATGCGCCTGCTAGAATCCGCGCCGTTTTCGGCGGAAACGTCAGCAGATATTCAGGAACCCATCGACCATGAAGCTTCCCTTGAGCCTCGCCACTCTCCTGCTCGCCGCATGGACCTCGGTGGCAGGCGCGCAGCTCCCCGCCACCGTCGGCGAGACCCCCGTGCCTTCGCTGGCCCCGATGCTGAAGCGCGTCACCCCAGCCGTCGTCAACATCGCGACCCGCGGCACCGTCGAAGAACAGAACCCGCTGATGAACGACCCGTTTTTCCGCCGATTTTTCGATGCGCCGAACCAGCCGCGCCAGCGTGAATTCCAGAGCGCGGGCTCCGGCGTGATCGTCGACGCGAAAAACGGCTACATCATCACCAACGCGCACGTCGTGGAGAACGCCACGGACATCACCGTGCAGCTGCTCGACAACCGTTCGCTGAAGGCGAAAGTCGTCGGCACCGATCCCGGCTCCGACGTCGCGGTGCTCAAGGTCCAGGCCGGCAACCTCGTCGACCTGCCGATCGCCGATTCCGATCGCGCGGAAGTCGGCGATTTCGTCGTCGCCATCGGCAATCCGTTCGGCCTCGGCCACACCGTCACTTCCGGCATCGTGAGCGCGCTCGGCCGCTCCGGCATCAATCCGGAGGGCTACGAAGACTTCATCCAGACGGACGCGTCGATCAACCCGGGCAACTCCGGCGGCGCGCTCGTGAATCTTGGCGGCCAGCTCGTCGGCATCAACTCCGCAATCCTCTCGCGCACGGGCGGCAACATCGGCATCGGCTTCGCGATCCCGGCGAACATGATGAAGGTCGTGATGAACCAGCTGATCAAGTACGGCGCCGTGAAGCGCGGCGTGCTCGGCGTGAACATCCAGACGCTGGCACCCGAGATCGCGCAGAGCATGGACCTGCCGCAAACCACGCAGGGTGCGCTGGTGTCGCAGGTCGTCGAAGGCTCGCCGGCTGAGAAGGCGGGCGTCAAGGCTGGCGACGTCATCACTGCCGTCAATGGTCGCCCGGTGAAGGACGCAGGCAGTCTGCGCAATTCGATCGGCCTGCTCAGCATCGGCGAGAAGGTGGACCTCTCGCTGCTGCGCGACGGCAAGCCACGGCGTGTGACCGCGACGGTCAGCGAGCGTGACGCAACGGCCGAAGCCAAGGCGAGCGGCGCGCATTCCGGCCTCGATGGCGCGGACATCACGGACGGCCCGAACGGCGTGCTGATCCGCGCCGTCGCGGAGGGCAGTCCTGCGGCGCAGCGTGGCCTGCGCGCCAACGACGTGATCCTCGCGGTTGGTCGCGTGCGCATCGCCAGCGTGGCGGAGTTCCGCAAGGCCACCGAAGGCCTGGAGGCGTTCGTGCTGCAGATACGCCGTGGCAATGCGATGCTCGTGATCCCGATTCGCTGAGCCAGCAGTTCACGTTCCACGAGGTCGCAGCACATGTCAATGCAGGTCTGCGTCCTCGGCGGGACGGGTTTCATCGGGCAGGAGATCGTGGCGCGGCTCGGCGCAGCCGGCCACGCCGTGAAGGTGCTGACGCGCAACCCCGCGCAGCACCGGGACTTGACGGTCCTGCCGTCGGTGCGGTTCGTCCGCGCCGACGTGCATGACGAACAGCGGCTCGAGGACGAGTTCCAGGGCTGCGACGCCGTCATCAACCTGGTCGGCATCCTCAACGAGACGAAGCTCGGACGCGGCAACGGCGCACAGTTTCGCCACGTGCACACCGAGCTGCCGCAGAAATGCGTGCGCGCCTGCCGCGCCGCCGGCGTCCGGCGCTACCTGCACATGAGCGGCCTGAAGGCCGATTCAAAGCGGGGCCCGAGTCATTACCTGACGTCGAAGGGACTCGCCGAGGATTACATCCGCGAGCACTGTGCAGCGGGATCACTGGAGTACGTGATTTTTCAGCCTTCTGTCGTTTTCGGGCCGGGCGATGCCTTCATCAACAACTTCGCCGGCATCCTGAAGATTACGCCGGGCCTGCTGCCGCTGGCTTGCGCCGACGCGAAATTCGCGCCCGTCTACGTCGGCGACGTGGCCGCTGCGTTCGTCGCGTGCCTGCAACGAAAAGACGCCGCGGGCCGCACGTTCCAGCTGTGCGGCCCCGACGTGATGACGCTCGGCGACATCGTGCGGCTGACAGCCCACTACCTCGGGCTCAAGCGGATGGTCATCCCTCTGCCGCGGGCCGTCTCGCGCGTGCAGGCAGCGGTCATGGATTTCGTCCCGGGCAAGCCGTTCTCGACCGACAACTTCCTGTCCGCCACGCTCGACTCCACGTGCGACTGCGATGGGCTCGCGGAACTCGGCATCGAGCGGACGGCGATGCGCAGCGTCTTGCCGCGCTACCTGCAGACGCACTGAATATCAGCGCGCCATGCCGAGGTGCGCATCGCACAGTTGGGCGTGGCGCGCCTGCACGTCGAGCCGACGGGTCGATTCGACCGCGGCATAGAACGCTGGCAGCGAACCCGCCGCCTGCAACGTGTGCAGCAGGCCTGGCACGCAATCCTCGTAAGTCGCGACTGCCGCCAGGCGCGCATTGTTGACCGAGCGCGCAAACCAGCCGTCGTATCCGGCATACCCGCCCCAGCGAGCACGAAGTTGCTCGTAGCGGAACTCCAGCTGGCCGAATTCGCGCTGCTTCTCGATGCGCATGGCGTCGGGGGGCACGCCCGAAGCATAGAGCTGCGCGAGCCGGCCGCGTGTATCGCGCAGCAGCGCAGCGAACTCCTTTTGTCGCGCCACTGCCGCCTCGTGCGCGGCGATCTCGCCCGCCCTGCCCTGCTGCAGCAGCCAGCGGCGGATGCCTTCGTCCTCGACGACGCTCGCGAACGCCTCGTTCATCTCGCTGTCGTCGGCGAAATAGAGCCGCTCGTGCGCGAGTTCGTGAAAGATCGTGCCGACGAGACGAGTGTCGCGCCAGCCAAGCATCGAACCGAACACCGGATCCGGCAGGTGACCCAGCGTGGAGTACGCCGGGACGCCGTCCACACTGACGTCGTTACCGCGCAACGACAGCTTGCGGCCGTAGGAGCGCGCTTTTGCCTCGTTGAAATAGCCGCGGTACGCGATGCATCCCGTGATCGGAAAGCACCAGCGACGCGGTTCGACCGAGAATTCCGGCGTGGCGACCACGTTGTGCACGACGTAAGGGCGGCCCATGTCCGCGTACTTGCGATAACTCTTGCCATCGTAAAGCGCGAGCTCGGCGACGGCGAACGCACGCGCGGACTGCACTAGCGTCAGCCGTTCCCGTGTGTGCGTCGGTGTCGACGGATTCGCGAGCACGTCTGCAATCGGCTCGCTTCGGCGCATGACCTCGGCCTGGCCGGTGGCCGCCTGCATGACGTAGCAGCCGCTCAGCGCGAGGGCTGCGCTGGCGATTGCGGCGATTCGCAGACGGTGCGAGTGCATGCGGCGAGCTTAGCGAAGCTGCCCGGGTGCGCGTAGCGCAAATCGCGAGAACTGCGCAGAAAATGACGAGTCGATTGCATTGCAAGCGGTCGATCCGGGGCTGTTCCCAGAGCTTGGAAAGGCAGACACGCGCTCTGGGAACAGCCCCGGATCGACCGCCTGCGATGCCGCGCCTGAGCGACTTTTCCGCCAGAACGGAAAGGCTCGCACGGCGCACGTGACGTTGAGACCTTCGATCGCAGATTCGAGCCGCAGCAGTCCGGTCACCAGCCGCGAACGCCGCCATCGACCTCGCACACTGCTCGCTTGATCGGCATCGCCGTGGGGCGTTCCACCCAACCCAGGATTGCAGTTGCCGAGCAATGCGCTCCGACGCTGACGAGCAGACTGACGCACCGCTCCGTATATCTCTTGGCAGGCTACATGCGCCGTGCGACTCGTCGGGCGTGGGATGCCGCCCCGCCTCGGTCAATGCTGTATCGCCCGACGAGTCGCTCAGGCGCGTGACGCCGGGCCTGGGTCTGGTTTCGATTCCGACGCCCGTGTCTGCCTTTCCGGGCGTCGGAATCGAAACCAGATCCAGGCCCGGCACCCACGCCTCGTAGCGAACTCGGCTACGATTCGGCAATGAAAATCTATCTGGTGGGCGGTGCCGTGCGCGACGCGCTGCTCGGACGGCCCTTCACCGAACGCGACTACGTGGTCGTCGGCGCTCAGCCCGCCGACCTGCTCGCGCTCGGTTATCGTCCCGTCGGCAAGGACTTTCCCGTGTTCCTGCATCCGCAGAGCGGCGACCAGTACGCGCTCGCCCGGACCGAACGCAAGACCGGTGCCGGCTACTACGGTTTCGCCACGCGCTTTTCGCCCGACGTCACGCTCGAGGAAGACCTCGCGCGGCGCGATCTCACGATCAATGCGATGGCGCAGTCGATCGAAGGCAGCGACGTAGTCGATCCCTACGGTGGCCGCCGCGACCTCGAGGCTCGTGTCCTGCGCCACGTCTCACCCGCTTTCGTCGAAGACCCATTGCGCGTGCTGCGCGTCGCGCGTTTCGCTGCACGCTTCGCGCCGCTCGGCTTCACGATCGCCCCCGAGACGATGCAGCTGATGCGGGAAATCGTCTGCAGCGGCGAACTGCAGGCGCTGGTGGCCGAGCGCGTCTGGGTCGAAACCGAGCGCGCGCTGGGTGAGAAGACGCCGGCGGTCTACTTCGAAGTGCTGCGCCAATGCGGTGCGCTCGCGGCGCTGCTGCCGGAGATCGATTGCTTGTTCGGCGTGCCGCAGCCCGAGAATTGGCATCCCGAAATCGACACCGGCATCCACACGCTGCAGGTGCTGGACGTCGCGTGCGAGCTGTCGAGTGAAACGACGGTGCGCTTTGCCGCGCTCGTGCACGACCTCGGCAAGGGCGTCACGCCGCGGGACCAGTGGCCGAGGCATGTCGGCCACGAACAGGCGGGCGTCCGCGTCATCGGGCAGATGTGCGAGCGTCTGAAGGTGCCCACCGAGCACCGCGAGCTGGGACAACTCGTGTCGCGTGAACACCAGCGCATCCATCGCGCGGGCGAGCTGCGGGATACGACCGTGCTCGAGGTGCTGGAAGCCGCCGACGCGTTTCGCCGCCCCGAGCGCTTCGACAGGTTGCTGCTCGCCTGCGAGGCGGATGCTCGCGGACGCGGCCCGGAGTTGCGGGCGCGCACCTACCCGCAGGCGCAGTTTTTTCGCAACTGTTTCAGTGCGGCGGCCGCGGTCAAGCTCGACGTCGACGTAATGAAGCGGCTGGCCGGGCCCGCCATTGCGCAGGCGCTGCGCGTTGCCCGGGTCGCGGCCATTCAAAACGTACAGCGGCGCTGAACGCGCTCGACCTGCGCTACAGGGAGTGACGCAGGTCCCGCGTCGCAAAGCCACGCAGCGGCGAATCGTAGTCCTTTGACAGTGCGATGACCTTGAAGCGTTCGCCCATTTCACCTGGCAGCGTGAGCACCATCGCCTGGCGTGACAGGTTCAGGCGCTGGACCAGCTCGAGTCCCTCGACGTTGGCAACGAAATCGCCGAGGCCGCATCCGATCAGGAAATGCGCCTGCGTCGTGTAACCGGCGACCTCGCAACCCGCGCCTTGCGCCGCTTCGGCAACGGCCGTGAAATCGACCCAGGCGGTGATGTCCTGCAAGCCGACGCGAGTGAGCGCGTCCTCGTGAAAGCGGTGCCGGAAATGACAGAGCAGCGTGCCGCACGTGCGTTCGGCCGAGTAGTACTCGCGCCGCGGCAGGCCGTAGTCGATGAACAGCAGCACACCGCGCTCGAGCGAAT
>Ga0316622_100000731_pt1 | contig 19950 bp, 20 predicted proteins | sample OWC_Aug_OW2_C1_D_FD_207646 | JGI IMG/M metagenome (GOLD analysis project Ga0316622, IMG submission 207646) | Wetland soil microbial communities from Old Woman Creek delta, Ohio, United States - OWC_Aug_OW2_C1_D5_C | ecosystem: Environmental > Terrestrial > Soil > Wetlands | place: USA: Ohio... | reverse complement strand
CCCCTGGCTTTCAGCAAACAGGGTTGCCTCCCGGACGATATCACCTGGCGGGCGATTTCCAAGCAGCGCCAGACGGCGCAGTGCTGCCCCCAGGTCGCTTTCCCCCTCGTAGGCCTCGGCCACCATCAACACATAATCGCTCTTGTAGTCTATGCCCAGGCTGTCCGGGGTGGTGTCTACGTATTTTACCGGGTAGACAAACCAACCGAAGAGCAAGCCGAGCACCACCCCGAACACTACCCCGAAAGCAATGGCTAGGAGAAAGAAGAACCAGCGGGACATGTCAGTTGTATTGTGCCACACTCCGCCCGCCCCGGCAAGGGGATGGCAGTTCCAGTCTGTTAGCTAAGCGATCACCTCTCGCAAGGCTGCCAGCAGCACGGTGATATTTTCAAGCCGGCTGCCGAAGCCCATCAGCCCGATGCGGAACACCTTCCCTTTTAATGGCCCGAAACCGCCGGCGATCTCGATGTTGTACTCGTCCAGCAAGCGGCGGCGGACAGCTACGTCGTCCACCGAGGGGTGAAGCTGAGGAGTGCTCAGCGAAGCCAGCCGGTTCGGGTATGGCACCAACAGAGGTAAGTCCAATGCTTCCAGGCCTTCCCACAGCCGCTCGGCATTTGCCTGGTGGCGGGCAAAGCGCCTTTCCAGGCCCTCTTCCAGGACCATGCGCAGCGCTTCGTGCAATGCGTAATTCATGGTGATCGGCGCGGTGTGGTGGTAGGTGCGCTCCTTCCCCCAGTATTTGGTCAGCAGGGCCATATCCAGGTACCAATTGGCCACCTGGGTCTGGCGCTTCTGCAGCACCTCGCTGGCGCGCGGTCCAATGGTCAGGGGCGCCAGGCCGGGCGGAGCTGAGAGGCATTTTTGCGTGCCACTATAGCACACGTCCACGTCCCAGGCGTCGACTTCCACGGGCACACCCCCTAGAGAGGTGACCGTATCCAACACCAGCAGCGCCCCGTGCCGGTGGGCTGCGGCGGCAATATCGGCGATGTGTGGCTGGCGGGCGCCGGTAGATGTTTCGGCGTGCACCATAGCCACCAGTTTGTAGTTTTTTCCCTTCAGCGCAGCTTCGATCTCTGCCGGGTCAAACACTTCTCCCCAGGGTCGCTCCAGGCGGTCAACTGTGGCCCCATAGCGGCCGGCCATGTCGTACATCCGCTCCCCGAAATAGCCGTTGATTGCAATGAGAACCCGGTCACCTGGCTCGATGAAATTGCACAGGGCAGCCTCCATTCCAGCGCTGCCAGTGCCGGAGACCGGCAGGGTCAGCTCGTTCTTCGTCTGGAAAACATAGCGCAGCATGCTCTGAATTTCGCTCATTAGAGACAGGAACTGCGGGTCCAGGTGGCCCAGCAGCGGTGTTGCCATGCTGCGCAACACGCGCGGCGAAACCATGCTGGGTCCCGGTCCCAATAAGATGCGCGGTGAGGGGTTTAAATTGGTTATTGTGTGCAGTTCCATGGTGTTCTCCTTGTTTTATTCCATTTTTTAACGTTTTAACAGCAGGGATCTATGATTGCATTGGGAAGTTTACAACGAAATACCGAAAATACCAAGATTTCTACATTAATCTGCTTGCTTCACGACAAAATATCTTATACAATATCTCAAGGAGAGATTCACAGCACCATACAAAGAGCGCAATTCAGCCAGCACGATTGTACATCGGGGAGGAAGCCTGCATGGATATCATCAAGGTATCTGGCAAGTCGCGTACATCCGCCGTCGCGGGGGCGATTGCAGGGGTATTCCGGGAACGGCAGCACGTCGAAGTTCAGGCGATCGGAGCTAGTGCGATTAACCAGGCCGTCAAAGCCCTCGCCCTGGCCAGGAATTATCTGTCTGAAGATGGCTACAACATCGTGTGCATCCCGGAGTTTGTCGATGTAGAGATTGAGGAGAAAATACGCACGGCGATCAAGTTTGTTGTTGAGGAGCGCTAGCACAGCACGTAATAGAAGGTTAACAACCTAGTTATTTAGATTGTGAGCAGGGGCAAGGTCAGCGCGCCGCGCGGGCGGGTTTCCGCGTGGCGTTTCGATTCCTATGAGGGCTGCCGCTGCATAGGCAAATCGGCTGATCTCGGTTAAACTGTGGGGAGTACTGATCCAGATGGTGTATCTTTGAGAGCCGGCGCAGCGCTAATTAATATCCTGGTTATCAGCCTCGCATTGGGAGCGTGCGTAGCTCAGCGTGATACAGCAGGCAGCTCCCAGGTGGCAAGCGCGCCGGCGATTACTCGCCTCGCGGCCATTACCCCCATCACGGAAACCTGGCCGGTTACCGTTACCCTGACCCCTACCCCGACCTCAAAAGCCAGGCCTTCAGAAACCCCACTGCCTTCGGCGACGCTTACCCCCACGCCCCTGGAATGCTGGGGGCAGGGCGGTCATTACGAGGAGGGCAGCCTGCGCAACGACCTGCTCCCTCTCCCTATGGAGTACCGGGTCTATTTACCTCCCTGTTATGATCAACAGGGGGACCGCCGCTACCCGGTGTTGTATCTGATCCACGGGCAGAACTATAACCACGACCAGTGGGACCGTCTGGGGGTGGATGAGACCGCCGATAAGCTGATTGCCGCCGGTGAGATACCGCCTTTGCTGATCGTCTTGCCGCGCGACCGTTCCTGGACAATGCCCACAGTAGATCCCTTCGGCCAGGTTTTAGTCGAGGGATTGGTACCATTTATCGACTCCACCTACCGTACCCTGCCCGAGCGTCCCTACCGCGCAGTGGGCGGCCTCTCGCGTGGGGCGGGTTGGGCAGTTCACCTGGGTCTCTCTCAATGGGAGCTGTTTGGGGCGATTGGTGGGCACAGCTTGCCTGTCTTTTGGACGGACACAGCCCACATACGCCAGTGGCTGAAAGATATCCCTCCGGAAGAGCTGCCCCGCATCTACCTGGATATTGGAGAAAATGACCGCCCACAAATCTTGAATTCTGCGCGCTGGTTTGAGAACCTGCTGACCGAAGAGCGCATCCCCCACGAGTGGTACCTCTTCTCCGGGTATCACGAAGAGGCTTACTGGCAAAGCCACCTGGAGCAATACCTGCGCTGGTATGCGCGGGATTGGTAGTCAAGGGCCTCCCCTCGCCCCCATGTTATAATTTTACTCGTGAGCCTGACTTTAGAAGAAGTTGATCATATCGCTGCGCTTGCCCGTTTGCACCTGACGGAAGAAGAAAAAGCGCTCTTCCGTCTGCAGCTCTCTGCCATTCTGGAGTATTTTGCCCAACTGCAGAGCCTGGATACGTCCGGAGTCTTGCCAGCCACCAGCGCCTTAGCTGGCTACACCAGTCCCTTACGCCCGGACGAACCGCGCCCGGGTTTGACCACCGCAAGCCTACTCAGCAACGCACCCGACAGCGAGGCGGACCAGTTCCGCGTGCCTCCAGTGCTGGAATAACTTCCAGATGGCTGCCCTGACCGATCTCACCCTCACCGATGCCGTACACTCCTTGCGCCGCGGTGACATCTCAAGCCGCGAGTTGACCAGCGCTTACCTGGATCGCATCCAGCGACTGGAACCATCCGTCCATGCCTTCCTCACCCTGACCCCTGATCAAGCCCTATCCCAGGCTGATCTAGCCGATCACCGGCTGGCGACCTGGCGCCAGGATCGAAGCTCGCAGTTGCCGGCATTGCTTGGCGCGCCGCTGGCGTTGAAAGATGTGCTCTGCCTGGAAGGGGTGCCATGCACTTGCGGTTCGCGCATCCTGGAAAATTTTATCCCACCCTACAGCGCAACCGCCGTAGAGCGTTTGGCACAGGCCGGAGCGGTTTTCCTTGGCAAGACCAATACCGATGAGTTTGCCATGGGCTCTTCCACAGAGAACTCCGCTTACGGAGTCACCCACAACCCGTGGGACCTGGAGCGTGTGCCCGGCGGGTCCAGCGGCGGCAGCGCTGCTGCAGTCGCTGCCCGGATGGCCCTGGCGGCACTGGGCACCGACACCGGCGGGAGTGTGCGCCAGCCAGCATCATTCTGCGGTGTGACTGGATTGAAACCTACATACGGACGCGTCTCGCGCTACGGTCTGGTTGCATTTGGCTCCTCTTTGGATACGGTTGGTGTGCTTGGCAGGGACGCGCAGGATGTGGCCCTGGTCTTCCGCTTGATCGCCGGACATGATCCGTGCGATGCCACCAGCGTGAGCTTGCCCCTGCCTGATATGCAGTTGTCAGAGCAGACTGGCTTGGCCTCCCTGCGGGTCGGCATCCCGCAGGAGTATTTCATTCCTGGCATGCAGCCGGAAGTCGAGTTCGCAGTGCGGGAGGCGGTGGGCGTGTTCGAGTCGCTGGGTGCTCTGGTCACGCCAGTCAGCCTGCCTCATACCCGTTACGCCCTACCGGTCTATTATCTGGTTGCTCCGGCGGAGGCCTCCGCCAACCTGGCGCGCTATGACGGCATCCGCTATGGCCCGCGACTCCCCGCTGAAACATTGTGGGACGTGTATCGCGGCACGCGCGGCGCAAAGTTCGGCCCGGAGGTTAAACGCCGCGTCATGTTGGGGACGTATGCCTTGTCGGCAGGCTACTATGATGCCTACTATGGTCAGGCGCAAAAGGTGCGCACCCTGATCCAGCGTGATTTTGAGCAGGCCTTTGCCCAGGTAGACCTGATCGCAGCCCCGGCGACTCCCCACACCGCCTTTAAAATTGGGGCGCGCGGCGACGATCCGCTCGCCATGTACCTGGAAGATGTATTCACCCTGCCTGCGAACCTGGCGGGCGTCCCAGGTTTGGCTTTCCCTGTGGGCCAGGACAGCCAGGGCCTGCCCGTCGGTATGCAGCTGATGACGCCTCATTTTCGGGAAGATGTGCTCCTCCAGGCAGCTCATGCCTACCAGTGCGTTACCGATTGGCACACCCGCCTCCCCGCCTTGTGACCAGACGGCTGCCATGCTGGCCGGCGCAGTGCAGGAGTAGGGTAAGCATTCAGCTCGTTGTTCACGATCAAAGGAAAGGATTATGTTCAAGTCTCTGACCGCAAACTTCAGTGAATTCACCACCTGGTCCTGGACTCAGTACGAACCCTACTACCAGGATTTGCTCTCCCGCCACCTGGACTCCGCCAATGTGGCAGGCTGGCTCGCCGATTGGTTCCGCCTGCGCCGTACCTGGCATGAATCCCAGGAGCGCCTATTTGTGGCGATCACGGTAGATACCACTGATACAACTGCCCAAGCACGCCATAAATTTTTCTTCGACGAGGTTTATCCCGCAGTGCAGGGGGCCGAGCAGCGGGTAAAGGAGCGTCTGCTCGCCTCCGGCCTGGAACCGGATGGCTTTGTGCTTCCCTTACGCAATTACCGCACCGAAGCAGCCTTATTCCGCCAGGAAAATCTACCGCTACTTGCCGACGAGTATCGGCTTAGCGCTGAGTATGACCGCATCATCGGAGCCCAAACGGTGGAATGGGAGGGGGTGGAAGTCACCGTTTCCCAGCTCCAGCCGGTGTTCTTGGAAATAGACCGGGCGGTGCGCGAGCGCGCCTGGCAGCTGGCATCCCAGCGCCGCCTGGCCGACCGCCGTGCGATCGACGACTTGTGGACCCGCTACATGACCGTGCGCGGCCAGATTGCCACCAACGCTGGCCTGCCAGATTATCGCCTCTACATGTGGAGCAAGTTGCTGCGTTTCGACTACACCCCGCAGGACTGCCTGCGCTTCCACCAGGCGATTGAAGAGGTGGTCGTACCAGCCGCGCTGCGTGCATATGAAAAGCGCCGTCTCCGCTTGGGAGTGAGCACGCTTCGCCCCTGGGACTTGGATGTAGATCCCTTTGGCAGGGCGCCACTGCAATCCTACCGCAGTATTTCAGAGCTTGAAGAGAAAACCTCTGCCATTTTCCACAGGGTCGATCCTCAGTTGGGCGAGTACTTCGAGATCATGCGCCGCGAATCTCTGCTGGACCTTGACAACCGCAAAGGCAAGGCTCCCGGCGGGTATTGCACAGATTTTGAAGTCACCGGGCGGCCCTTTATATTTGCTAACTCGGTAGGTGTCCATGACGATGTCCAAACCCTGCTGCATGAAGGAGGTCATGCTTTTCACTTCTTCGAGACCGTGTGCCTGCCGTATTGCTGGAATTTTCAAATCCCTATGGAGTTCCTGGAGGTGGGTTCGATGGCTATGGAGCTGCTTGCTGCTCCGTACCTGACGCAAGACGAAGGGGGATTTTATACACCCCAAGACGCCGCCCGCGCCCGCATCGAGCACCTTGAACGCAGCCTGCTTTTTTGGCCATACATGGCTGTGGTCGATGCCTTCCAGCATTGGGTCTACCAGAACCACCGCCTGGCTTCAGATCCCAAAAACTGCGATGCCAAATGGGCTGAGCTGTGGGCACGTTTTATGCCTGGAGTAGACTGGAGCGGGTTGGATGCAGAGCTGGTAACCGGCTGGCAACGGAAACAGCACATTCACTCCGACCCGTTCTACTACGTGGAATACGGCCTGGCGCAATTAGGTGCCTGCCAGATCTGGCGCAATGCGCTCAGTGATCAGGCTGGCGCGGTGGCTGCCTACCGGCAGGGCCTTGCCTTGGGAGACACGGTAACTTTGCCGGAATTATATGCCGCAACCGGTGCACGCTTCGCTTTCGATGCTGGCACCCTGCGAGATGCGGTTTCGTTGATCGAAACGGTGATCGAACAGCTAGAGCAGGTATAGTCCACGGGTTTGCTTTGTAAAGACCATTCCTTTGTTTACTTGAGGTGATAATGTTTCACGATATGTCCCACGCAATGCGTGAGCGCATGGCTTATATGGAAAAGGTGGATGCCCGCGATCGTCTCGACGGCACACCTATCGCCGCGCGCCTGCGCCAGATCCCGCCGGAGACCGGAAAGTTCCTGGCATTGCTGGCGGCTAGCGCCCCCAGCGGCGCCGTCTTAGAGATCGGCACCAGCGGCGGTTATTCCAGCCTGTGGCTGGCGCTGGCTTGCCGGCAGCGCGGTGACCACCTCACCACCTTCGAGACCTCTCTGAGTAAGGTCGAGCTGGCCCAGGAGACTTTCCGCCTGGCAGGGGTGCAGGATCTTGTCCACATCATTCATGGAGATGCCGTGCAGCTCCTGCCGCGTTACCAGCAGGTAGCGTTCTGTTTTTTGGATACTGAAAAAGGGCTTTTCCGCCTCTGTTATGATCGCGTCCTTCCCAACCTGCTGTGCGGTGGTCTTTTTTGTGCCGATAACGCCATCAGCCATGAGGAAGCGCTGGAGCCGTTCCTGGAATACGTGGCCTCTGATAGCCAGGTAGACTCCCTGGTTGTGCCGGTCGGTAAAGGTGTCCTGGTATGCCGTAAAGCCTGATGGTCGTGGTGACCGGGTATAATATTAAGAAATGAACCCTGTTTGATGGATATAGCCAATCTTATGAGCTCTTCTACCAAAGTTGTCGTCCCGATGGCCGGCCTGGGCACCAGGTTGCGGCCTCACACCTGGAGTAAGCCCAAGCAGTTGATCAGCGTGGCGGGGAAATCTGTGCTGGATCACGTCCTGGATACGCTGCAAAGCCTGCCGGATTACGAAAACATCGAGCTGATCAATATCGTCGGCTACCTCGGGGAGCAGATTGAGCACCACATTCGTACGCATTACCCACAGATAGATTCGCGTTTTGTCGTCCAGGATGACCCGCGCGGCCAGTCGCATGCCGTTTACCTGGCGCGTGAATATCTGCGTGGGCCGATGCTGATGGTGTTTGCCGATACCCTGATCGAGACTGATCTCTCCTTCCTGTCTGTTGAACAGGCAGACGCGGTGGTATGGGTTAAACCGGTTCCGGACCCCCGGCGCTTTGGCGTTGTGGTGCTGGACGAACAGGGCTATGTATCCCGGATGATTGAGAAGCCAGGCGACATGGAAAACAACCTGGCTGTTGTTGGTTTTTATTATTTCAAGCGTGCCGAGGACCTGATCTCAGCCATCGAAGAGCAAATGCGCCGCGACCTGCAGCTAAAAGGAGAATTCTTCCTGGTGGATGCGGTGAATATCATGCTGGAGCGCGGCCTGAAGATGCGCCCCGAGATTGTGGATGTCTGGCTGGATGCCGGCACCCCCGACGCCTTGCTGGAGACTAACCGCTATCTGTTGAGCAATGGGCACAGTAACATCGAGCAGATGACCGCCCAGGGAGACATGGTGGTCATCCCCCCGGTCTTCATCCACCCAACGGCTGAGGTAGTCAATTCCATCGTAGGCCCGTATGTGTCGTTGGGGGCGGGCTGCCGCGTCGAACGCAGTATCTTGTGCGATTCAATCCTGGAAGACGAAGCCCGCGTGACCGATGTTATTCTAGAAAGGTCGTTGGTGGGTCGCCAGGCGCATATCCAGCGGCGGGCAGGTACGATCAACGCGGGCGACCAGACTGTGGTGATCTTGTAAACGCCATGACCTTGCGAGTGGAGTGTTATTCGGGGGTTGAGTTTGCTGAGTATCCAGTTTCCTTCGAATGGCAAGGGGAGCAGTTGCAAATAGTAGAGATCCTGGCCCGCCGGCGCCACCCCGGCGGCAAAAGCTTCCGAGTGCGCACGGGGGATAGCCGGGTCTTCGAGCTGTTTTATGAGGAAGAAAGCCAGACGTGGCACATTGAGCTCTGCTGAGCATCGAGCGCGATATAGCGCCCACTGCAGGTTACGGATCGTCAAGCTATCTAAGGAGCCGAATTGAATCAAAAATACCTGGCAAAACGAGTCGTTGGTCTGAAGCCCTCCGGCATTCGTAAATTCTTTGATATCGTCGCTACCATGCAGGACGTGATCTCGCTGGGTATCGGTGAGCCGGACTTCTGCACGCCAGAGGGTATCCTTAAAGCGGGTATCCGCTCTCTACAAGATGGAGAGACGCACTATACCTCCAACGCTGGCCGCCTTGAGCTGCGCCAGGCTGTGGTGCAGCACCTGGACAGGCAGTATGGGGTCGCTTACGATCCCGGGACGGAGCTCATCATCACGGTCGGCGTCTCTGAGGCACTGTATCTGGCGATGACCGCCCTGCTCAACCCCGGTGAAGAGGTCATCATCCCCACGCCGTGTTTTGTCGCCTACCAGGCAGAGGTAATCCTGGCTGGCGGCGTGCCAGTTGAAATCCCCTGCCGCGCCGAGGATGGTTTCCAGCTCCAACCAGCAGCTCTCGAGGCTGCCATCACGCCGCGTACCAAGGCAATCTTGCTTGGCTTCCCCAGCAATCCGACCGGCGCAGTGGCAGACCGCCAGGTGCTGCTGGAGGTGGCTCGCATTGCTGAACAATACGACCTGGTGGTCATATCCGACGAGCTCTACGACCAATTGGTCTACGGCGTGACTCATGTCTGTTTCCCAACTCTACCGGGGATGAGGCCGCGCACCATCCTGCTGGGCGGTTTCTCGAAGAACTATGCCATGACTGGCTGGCGAGTTGGCTTCGCCGCGGCCCCGCTAGATTTATTGACTGGTCTCTTACGCGTGCACCAGTACACCATTATGTCAGCGCCGACGGTTGCCCAGGATGCCGCCCTGGAAGCTGTGAAAAACGGAGCAGCGGCAGTGGAAGCCATGCGCCAGGAATACGACCGTCGCCGGAGATTGATCGTCGGTGGCCTGAACCAGCTAGGATTGGCCACCGTTGAGCCTCACGGCGCCTTCTATGTATTCCCTAGCATTGCTGCCACTGGCATGGATGAAGAGACCTTTGCCCAGAGGCTGCTTGCAGAGGAACGCGTGGCAGTGGTGCCCGGTTCAGCTTTTGGTCCCGGTGGAGAGGGGTTCGTGCGCTGTTCCTACGCCACGGCCTACGAGAAGATCGAAGAGGCGCTCTTACGCATCGAGCGTTTCATGCGCCGCTATGGATAAAAGCGGGAGTCAGGTCAAAATTTGTCTCCTGGTTCCCTCATTCTTCGGGATGGAGCGTCTCTGTTAAGGAGTCCCTTCAGTGCCCATTGAGTACGAACCCGTCATTGGATTAGAAGTACACGCTGAGCTGGGAACTCGCTCAAAGATGTTTTGCGCCTGTCCCGTGGTCGATTCCACCCAGGCCCAGCCGAACATTGCTGTCTGCCCTGTATGCGCAGGCATGCCAGGGGTCCTGCCAGTGGCCAACCAGCGGGCGGTGGAGTATGCTGTGCGTGTGGCCCTCGCCCTGGAATGCACCATCGCGACCACAAGCATTTTTGCCCGCAAGAACTACTTCTACCCAGATTTGCCCAAGGGGTACCAGATTTCCCAATACGAGCAGCCTCTGGCGCGTCAGGGCCGCCTGACGATCATCACCTCTCAGGGGGAGAAGGAGGTCCGCATCCGGCGCGTCCACATGGAGGAGGATACCGGCAAGCTCACCCATGTCAGCGTTGATGGGAGCGCTTACTCCCTGGTAGATCTGAACCGTGCCGGTATCCCGCTGCTGGAGATCGTCTCCGAGCCCGATTTGCACTCCGCTGAAGATGTACGCGCCTACGCTGTCGCTTTGCGCAGCCTGCTGCGCTACCTGGGGGTGAACTCGGGGGATATGCAAAAAGGGGTGATGCGCGTCGAGCCAAATGTCTCTGTCCGCCCGCTGGGGAGCATTGAGCTCGGCACGCGCACCGAGATCAAGAACCTAAACAGCTTCCGCGCTCTGGAGCGTGCCGTGGATTACGAGATTCAGCGCCAGGTTGGCCTGTTGCGTCAGGGAAAGCGCGTCGTGCAGGAGACGGTTGGCTGGGATGACCTGCGCGAAATTACTTTTACTCAAAGGGTTAAAGAAGGCGAAGAAGATTACCGCTACTTTCCGGAGCCAGACCTGCCACCCCTGGTGCTCGAAGCACAGTGGGTTGAGCGGATCCGGGGGGAACTGCCCGAGCTGCCTGTCGCCAGGTTCCGCCGCTTCCAGGAGCAATACGGATTGAGCGCCTACGACGCTGAGGTGCTGGTGGCAGAGCGAGCAGTGGCGGATTACTTCGAAGCCGCGGCTGCTTCCAGTGAAGCCATAGCGCCCAAGATGATTGCCAACTGGGTGACCGGCGAGCTCTTTGCCCTGTTGAACCAATCCGGGCAGGATATCGAAACGGCGCTCATCTCGCCGCAGTCCCTGGCTGCTTTGCTGGACATGGTGCGTCGTGGTGAGATTAACCAGAATACTGCCAAGTCTGTCCTGGTGGAGATGTTCCGCAGTGGGAGCGAGCCGGCTGAGATCGTCGCCGTGCGCGGCCTGGGGCAGATTTCTGACACTGGCTTGATCGCTGATATGGTGAGGCGCGTCCTCGAGGAAAACCCTGAGCAGGTAGCTGCATACCTGAAAGGCAAACAGACGGTTGACCGCTGGCTGTTCGGTCAGGTCATGCGCCTTGCCCGCGGTCAGGCCAATCCCCAGGTGATCCAGGCCGAGCTGGATAGGCAATTGCAGGCTTTGAAACAGGCTTGACGAGATCGGCACGAAAGCACAATCGAAACCCGGATTAATGTGAGTAAAATCACTAATGGGGTATATAGCATTCGTCACTTGACGGTTTGGGGGACATTTGCTAATGTTAAGCTGCGCATGCAACGGTAACTGAGGAAGAGGCATGAGCTTGATGACCGATATATCCGCTGTCCTAGGCAGCGTGTGGAGCGGGCGCCAAACCGGAGTGCCCGCTTATCTTTCCTTTGAGGGAACACCTTAGTTAGGAGAAAATTATATGGCAGAGACGATTAACGCATTCAAGATGGCGCAGACCCAGTTCGACCACGTCGCCGGGCTACTCAATCTAGACCCGCAAGTGGCGGAGGTGTTGCGCTGGCCCGCCCGCGAGTTCAAATTTCAGGTGCCTGTGCGCATGGATGATGGTACGCTCAGGCTCTTTTTCGGCTACCGCGTGCAACACTCCGACGCTCGTGGCCCAGCCAAGGGCGGCATTCGCTTCCACCCCTCTGAAACGCTTGACACCGTGCGCGCCCTGGCAATGTGGATGACCTGGAAGACCGCAGTTGCCGATATTCCCCTCGGCGGCGGCAAAGGCGGTATCCCGGTGGATCCCGCCACCCTTACTGTTAATGAGAAAGAGAAGCTGTGCCGCGGCTGGGTGCAGCAGATGTGGCGCAACATCGGCCCTCGCCAGGATGTCCCTGCCCCAGATGTGGGCACCACTCCGCAAATGATGGGCTGGATGATGGACGAGTATTCCAAGCTTGTGGGGGAGTACACCCCCGGTGTGATCACCGGTAAACCGGTTGGCGGCGGCGGTTCATTGGGGCGCACCGAAGCCACCGGTTTTGGCGTTATCTACACCGTACGCGAGGCGATGAAGTTCTTGAAGATGGACCCAACGAAGTGCGTGGCAGCCATCCAGGGCTTTGGCAATGTCTCCCAATACGCTGCAATCGGCTTCCTCGAGATCCTCGGCGGTAAGGTTGCCTGCGTCTCTTACTGGGATCGAGATGACCGCATTGCTTATACCGTCAGCCACAAGGACGGCATCGAGCCGCGCTTTCTGCAATCCATCACCGATATGTACGGTAGTATTGATAAAGACAAAGCCCGCAAGGCCGGCTACGCCATCGAAGCCGCTGACGCCTGGATCGCTAAAGATGTGGACGTGCTCATCCCCGCCGCCCTGGAAGGCCAGGTCACCGGTGAGACCGTCAAGCGGATCAGTGACCGCGTCCGCCTGGTGGCGGAAGGCGCTAATGGCCCCACCACGCCTGAAGCCGACGAGGTCTTCAAGCGCAACAACGTGTTTGTCATCCCCGACTTCCTGTGCAACGCTGGCGGTGTGACCACCTCCTACTTCGAGAGCGTGCAGAATGACATGAACTACTACTGGACGCGCGATGAGGTGCTGCAGCGCCTGGATACCAAGGTCACCCAGGCCTTTAACAGCGTCGCCGAGATGGCTGCCAGTGAAAAAGTCTATATGCGCGACGCCGCCTACATGGTGGCCATCAACCGCGTGGTCAAAGCGATGGAGCTGCGCGGCTGGATTTAGTTTTTGCAATGAAGCTAAAATGACCAGGGGAGGGCTGTTAAGGTCCACCCCTGGTTTTATTTCGCTTGCATTCAGCCCATAAATGCTATACAATCTTTTTAAGATGTGGCTCTCCCCAGACGTGTTGCGATTCCTGTTGCTCCTCTGTGCGCTGGGCATGGCCTTGTTAGCGGCTTTTTACCTGCGGCGCCGAAACCTGTCGTTGCCTGAATACATCGCTTGGGGCGTGTTGCTCGTCTTCCTGCCCTTTATTGGACCCTTCCTGGTCATTCTGCTTCGCCCGGGCAGGTCCACCGGACCCGGCGCCTGAAACGCCCTCTGGCCTGGATTTCCCTCGATATTGCCCTGAGATGTGTTCATGAAAACCGATCGTTTATTAATCGCCATAGTGACAGCCATTGGCCTGCTGGTGGTTGCCGCATTGCTCGCGTTCTTCTTCCGCCAGAGTGGCCAGGATTATGGGCCGCAGGATACGCCGCAAGGAGTGGTGCGCAACTATGTGCTGGCCTTGGAAAAGCGCGATTATGCGCGCGCCTACGCTCTGTTAAGTGACGCCGAGCACAAACCAGATTTTGATCGCTTCCGGCAGGATTTTCTCGCCCGCCGGGTTGACCCTTCCAATGCCGCGATCTTGATCCAGAAAGACTGGCAAACCGGGGAAGATACCCTGGTCGATCTGGTAGTGGTTTATGCCAGCTCGGGTCCATTTGGGGATTCTTACCGCCAGCCTGAGCAAGCCCTGCTGGTGCGTAACGCGGCAGGCGAGTGGAAGATCGCCCGCATGCCTTATCCCTACTGGGGTTATGACTGGTACCAGGCCGACCCCTTGAAATCCCCTGCGCCATGAGCTGAGGCTATCTGCCAGCTTTGGCTCGTTCTCAATAAGGAGACCGGAATGATCACGATCCGCCGCTTATACCTGTACGCAGTGTCCTTCGTCAGCTTGCTGGTGGTGTTGTGGGGGGTAATCGGCCTGGTGCGCTCAATTTTTGCTGGTGCGGAGATCGGCGGGGGCGTTTCCCAGCTGGCAGGTGCACTCTCCTTAATCCTGGTAGGTGTGCCAGTTTTTCTCATTCACTGGGCACTGGTACAACGCTATGCTTTAAAAGATGTGGAAGAGCGCTCCGCCCGGCTGCGAGCGTTTTTTTTGTATGGCTCGCTGCTGGCTCTCCTGGTGCCAGCTGTGCAAAACCTCCTGGCCTTACTCAACCGGGCGTTTCTAAGCGCGCTGGGCCAGCCTGCTTTCCGCGCTATGATCGGCGGGGGGCAATCCTTAAGCGATAACCTGGTCGCCATCCTCTTGAATGTCGCCGTCGCGGTTTATTTCTACACGGTTCTCTTGGCAGATTGGCGCGCCTCTCCGCTGGGGGAAGGTTACCCGGATACTCGCCGCCTGTACCGCTACCTGTGGATGCTGTACGGGCTGGCCATGGTGGTCTTTGGGACCCAGCAGGTGCTCGGATACCTGCTGGAGGTCTGGCAGTCGACGGGTATCGGCACACAGCTTTTACTGGCCAACGGGTTGGCGCTTCTGCTGGTCGGCACACCGCTCTGGGTCTTCGCCTGGGGGCGCATCCAGCGCTCGCTGGTCGAGCCGGTTGAGGCACAGTCGCTCTTCCGCCCGGTGGTGTTGTACGTCCTGGCATTTGTGGGCATGGGGGCGACCTTGGTCAGTGCTGGCTTTGTGCTCTATGGCGTGTTGCGCCTGGCATTCGGAGCGCTGGACGCCCTGGTGCTCCTGTTGGGTGAGATCAGCGCGCCGCTCTCGGTAGCCGTTTCGTTCGGATTATTGTGGGCTTATTACGGGCGCATTTTAAGGGTGGAGATGAATGCCCTGCCAGATGAGCCGCGCCGGGCGGAGCTAAAGCGCCTCTACTACTATATACTTTCGCTCGCCGGGCTGGTGGCCACGTTTATTGGTCTGCAGTTGCTGCTGGCCTTTCTGCTGGATGTGATTCTGAGCCAGCAGGTTGTCTGGGGGGCGGCTTTGCGCCGGAACCTGGCCGCGGCGCTTTCTACACTGGTGATTGGTCTGCCGCTGTGGGTCGTGGCCTGGCGCCCCATGCTACGTGAAGCGGCGGCGGAAGGGGAGGCTGGCGACCGCTCTCGCCGCTCCATGGTGCGCAAAGGCTACCTCTTCCTGGTCCTCTTTGCCGCCGTTCTTGGGGTCATGTTCAGCGCCGGGGCCTTGCTCTTCCAGCTCTTGAGCGCTGTGCTGGGGGACCCGCCGCAGGACTTGCTGTTGGCGTCTGCCCGCATGCTCACACTGGTGCTCTTGTTTGGCCTCGTCGTAGCTTATCACTGGCAGGCGCTGCGGGGCGACAATCGCATCGCTGAGCGCTCCCTGGCTCGGCGGCACGCCCAGTTCCCGGTGCTGGTGTTGGCTCCCGATCAGGGGGATTTCGCCCGGGTTGTGGTGAATGCCCTGGAACGCGACGTAGCGGAATTGCCGGTGGCCGTCCATAATTACAACCAGGGTGCCCCCGATGAGACGCTCTCCGCGGCGCGAGCGGTGATCCTGCCATCCGAGCTTCTGGCAAGGCCATCGGAGGCTATGCGCCTGTGGCTGCAGGGCTTTGAAGGCCCGCGACTGGTCGTGCCTACTCAGGCAATGGGCTGGCACTGGCTGTTCGGAGGCGGGCGCTCCTTCGCCGACCTGGCGCGGCAGGCAGCGCGCCTCGTCCGCCAGCTGGCTGAAGGGGAGGAGATTACCCAACCGCGCGGTGCTTCTGGCTGGATGATCGTGGTTTACATCCTGGCAGGACTATTTGCTCTGGAAATCCTGGGGCTTGTGCTCTCTTTCGTCGCATCCCTGTTTTTTCAGATGTAGGAAGATCGTGCAGGTGTAGCCTGGGGAAGGATCCCCGTGCCCTATTCGTACAGCTCCACTAATACCCCGTTTGTGCTCTCCGGGTGGATAAAGGCGATTTTCTTCCCGCCTGCGCCCAGGATGGGTGTCTCGTTGATCAAGCGCACACCTTTTGCCTTCAGTTGGGCCAGCGCTTGCTCGATGTCTTCTACTTCTAAACAGATGTGATGCATCCCCGGGCCGCGCTTCTGTAAATAGCGCCTCACCCCAGAATCGTCCGTGGTGGGCTGGACCAGCTCAACCTCGCTCTCCCCCACCGGCAGGAAGGCAACCAGCGATTTTTGCTCCGCCACGTCTTCCACATGATGCAACGCTAAACCCAGGGCGTCGCGCCAGAATCCCAGGGCAGACTCGATATCTTCAACGACAATAGCGATGTGGTCAATGCGCTTGATGGTGGGCATGGGATATCCTGTGGGTGTTTTGGGTGTGGGCTTATCCTCCGGGGATCGCCTACAGCCAGGCTGGTGCTTGATATTCCCCCCAGATTCCTCTCAGGGTATTGCAAATCTCACCCAGGGTTATACTGTTCTCCACGCATACGATAAACAACGGCATCAAGTTCTCATCTCCCCGCGCAGCGTTCTCTAATTGAGTGAGCAGCTCGCTGGTGCGGGCGATATCCCTGTGGGCGCGCAAATCTGCCAGGAGGCGGCGCTGGGTCTCTTCGATAGCCGGGTCGACTCGCAAGCGCTCCATCTCAATCGCCTCCTCCACCTGGAAGGCGTTCACCCCGACGACTACCTCCTCGCCACGTTCAACCGCGCGCTGGTATGTGTAAGCAGCCTCCTGAATCTCACCCTGGATAAAGCCGCGCTCGATGGCAGCCATCGCTCCACCCATCTCGTCGATCCTCTGGATGTATTCCTCAGTGCGGCGCTCGATCTCGTCGGTCAGGTATTCGATCAGATACGCGCCGCCCAACGGGTCGATGCTGTCCGCCACGCCCGATTCGTGGGCGATGATCTGCTGGGTGCGCAGCGCCACCCGCACCGCCCGCTCGGTGGGCAACCATAGTGCTTCATCCATGCTGTTGGTGTGCAGGCTTTGGGTGCCGCCCATTACCGCCGCCAGGGCTTGCAAAGCGACGCGCACCACGTTGTTCTCCGGCTGCTGGGCGGTCAGCGTCGAGCCGCCGGTCTGGGTATGGAAGCGCAGCATCCAGGAGCGCGGATCCGATGCGCCGAAGCGGTTGCGTATGATCTTTGCCCACAAGCGCCGGGCAGCCCGGAATTTTGCCACTTCCTCCAGGAAGTTGTTATGGGCGTTGAAGAAGAAAGAGAGCTGGTTGGCGAAGCTATCCACGTCCAGCCCGCTGTCGATGGCGCTCTGCACGTAGGCGATGGCGTTTGCCAGCGTGAAGGCCACCTCCTGCACCGCCGTCGATCCGGCCTCGCGGATGTGATACCCGGAGATGCTGATCGTATTCCAATGCGGCACTTCCTTCTGACAGTAGCGGAACACGTCGGTGATCAAGCGCATCGAAACCGCTGGCGGGTATATATACGTGCCGCGGGCGATATACTCTTTCAAGATGTCGTTCTGCACGGTGCCGCGCAGCTGGTGGGTCTCCACTCCCTGCCGGCGGGCGACAGCGATGTACATCGCCAACAATATGGATGCCGGGGCGTTGATCGTCATGCTGGTGGAGACTTTGCCCAGCGGGATTTCTTGAAACAGGGTTGCCATGTCTTCCAGCGAAGAGATGGAGACGCCCACCTTGCCCACCTCACCGCGCGCCAGCGGGTCATCAGCATCGTAACCGATCTGGGTGGGCAGGTCGAAAGCCACCGACAGGCCGGTCTGGCCCTGCTCGAGCAGGTAGCGGTAGCGGCGGTTGGACTCTTCGGCGCTGGCATAACCGGCGTACTGGCGCATCGTCCACAACCGCCCGCGGTAGAGGGTCGGCTGCACGCCGCGCGTAAACGGGTATTCGCCGGGGAAGCCGAGCTGATCGCCATAATCTGGATCGGGGTCGGCAGGCATGAGCACCCGCGGCATGGGGATGCCGGAGGGTGTGCGAAATTCGGGTTTGCGCTCTGCGTTGCGTTTCAGGGCGGGGTTGAGGGTTTCCTCCTCCCAGCGCGTGAAATCGGAATCAGGGGGCATAGCATTCCTCGATATGGGTTTTGCAGGAAGTATACCCGATTAATCTTCGCGGATTCTGGCTTCCCCCTGCAGTTCGGGGTAATGGCCTGTCTTGCCGTCGTAGAAGGCCTTGATCTGCACGAAATCGGCGTGAATGTCCCCGCTGGGGTAGATTGTCGGGCCAATGCCGACTACCTTGTCTTTGTAATCGACGAAACCCAGGGCAATTGGAACCTTTGCGCCAAGGGCGATGTAATAAAAGCCGGTTTTCCAGTAATCCGCTCGGCCGCGCGTGCCCTCGGGTGCAATGGCAACGACGAGCTTCTCCAGCCGGTTGAAGACGTCCACAATCTGATTCACGAAGTTCTGGCTGGAATTTCTCTTTACTGGGATGCCTCCCAGCCAGCGCATCGCTCCCCCGACTGGCCAGCGGAACAGGCTGTCCTTGCCGATCCAGTGCATCTTGATGCCGGTTCCGTGCGCCAGCATGAGGGCATAAAACAGATCCAGCTTGGAGGTGTGCGGCGCCCCCACCAGCACGAATTTCGGCGCGGCGGGCATGTTTACCTCCAGCTTCCAGGTTTTCAAGCGCAAGGTAGCCATTGCCAGCAATTGGGTGAAACGATTGGTAGACAAGGTTAATTCCATCAAGAGGAACCTTTACGGAAAGGGATCGGTGGCGCTACTTCAGTTCGTGGTAATGGGGGGGAGATGGGTGAACGGAAGATTAAAATATTTTATCACATTGACCTTGCCTGAATGCGAGAGCTTTTGTATACTATTCAATTGTTAATTTCAGAGAGGTTTCCAGTGAAGATCCTTACCGTTGATGTTGGCACGGGCACACAAGATATTTTCCTCTACAACTCCCAGCTGGATATCGAGAACGGCTTGAAGCTGGTGGTGCCCTCGCCCACCATGATCGTCCACCGCCGGCTGAAAGAGGCCACCCGCCGCGGTGATGCTGTGCTGCTCAGCGGCGTGACGATGGGCGGCGGGCCCAGCCAGTGGGCAGCCGAAGACCACCTTCGCCAGGGGTTTACCCTCTACGCCACACCGGACGCAGCCCGTTCTTTCAACGACGACCTGGATGCAGTGCGCCAGATGGGCATTCAGGTGCTTGGCGTCGATGAAGCTGCTCGCTTACCCGCTTCAGTCACCCGCCTGGAGCTGAGAGACTTCGACTTCCCCGCCATTGCCCGCTCGCTGGAGCAATTCGGGGTAACCCTGCACGACCTGGCTGCGGTGGCAGTGGCAGTTTTCGATCACGGCAACTCGCCGCCAGGCTATTCCGACCGCCAGTTCCGCTTCGATTACCTGGACGCCTGCATCCGCCGTGAGAACCGGCTGAGTGCATTCGCCTTCCACGCCAATGAAGTGCCCGAGCTCATGACGCGCCTGCAGGCGGTGGTGAATTCGGCGCAGGGGCTCGACGCACCTCTGGTGGTGATGGACACCGCCCCGGCAGCGGTATTGGGAGCCACTTTGGATCCTCGCGTGGGCAGCCGCGAGCGGGTGTTAGTCGCCAACGTGGGCAACTTTCACACCCTGGCATTCCGCTTGGGCTCCGGTGGGATCGAGGCGGTCTTCGAGCACCACACTGGCCTGATCAACCTGCCCCGCCTGGAGGGGTTGCTGGCTGCCCTGGCAGATGGCAGCCTGAAGCATGCCGATGTCTTTGATGATAACGGGCACGGAGCGCTGGTATACAACCCGCAGCCGCTTGCTTTGGAAGATGGGCCATATGGAGTAGCCGTAACCGGACCGCGCCGCGGTCTGATGCGCCCCTCAAAACTCCGCCCATACTTTGCTGTGCCCTATGGGGATATGATGATCGCTGGCTGCTTCGGCCTGCTGGCAGCCACCGCCGATCTGCTGCCTGAGCTCGGCGAGAGCATCCGCCTCTCACTAGGAGGCTCGGGGGGCAGCGGCACCCCGCCCTGGGAAGTTGACTAAAAACCCTCTGGCCATACCTGGGGATCAAATGCACCGCGCTGGCTTATAACGCCACCACCGGCTGGTATTCGCTGAAGTTCAGCTCCTCTGTCGAAGCGTGCTT
>Ga0316622_100000730_pt1 | contig 19966 bp, 13 predicted proteins | sample OWC_Aug_OW2_C1_D_FD_207646 | JGI IMG/M metagenome (GOLD analysis project Ga0316622, IMG submission 207646) | Wetland soil microbial communities from Old Woman Creek delta, Ohio, United States - OWC_Aug_OW2_C1_D5_C | ecosystem: Environmental > Terrestrial > Soil > Wetlands | place: USA: Ohio... | reverse complement strand
TGACGTCGGCGTGCGGATCCTGGCCGAGGCCCTGAAGAAGGTCATCGGGCAGCCGGTCCTGACCGAGAACAAGGCTGGTGCGGGCGGCCAGGTGATGTGGACCGACTTCAAGAACAACGCCAAGCCAGACGGCTACACCCTGGCGTTGATCAATGTGCCGCAACTCCAGACCACGGTCTTCGACGCCACCCGGAAGCCCGCCTTCACCATGAAGGACTTCCAGCCGGTGGCCAACCACGTCCAGGACCCCGGTGCCATCTTCGTGCGCACGGAGAGCCCGTACCAGACGCTGGAGGACTTCCTGAAGGACGCCAAGGCACGGCCGAAGCAGGTCAAGGTATCCACCACCGGGATCGGCAGCGATGACCACTTGTCGGTGCTGGACGTGGAGCGCAAGGCCGGCGTGCAGTTCAACACCGTGCATCTGGTGGACACCCCCACCGCGCTCCGGCAGGCCCTGGGCGGCCACATTGACGCGGACTTCGACAACGTCGGGGGTTTCCTGCCCTCGACGAAGTCGGGCCAGGGGCGGATGCTGGCGGTCTTCGATGAGAAGCGGTTCCCGGATGCCCCGGATGTCCCGACCATGCGCGAGAAAGGGATCGACCTCATCTCCTCCTCCACCCGCGGGTATGTGTATCCGGCCGGGACCCCCATGGAAATCGTTCGCTACATGGAGGAGTGCATCAAGAAAGCCATGGACGACCCGGACCACGTCAAGCGCATGAAGGAGTCGGGGTTGGCCCTGAAGTTCATGGGTGTGGATGACTTTGCCAAATTTCTCGAGTCCCAGAACGAGCGGGCCAAGGATCTGATCGGTCTCTATCGCAAGTAGTCGAATAGGAGCGCGGGCTGCCCGGCACCCCGCGGGGTTGGGGTGCCGGGTCTTGTTTTTCCGGGGTCGAGCCGACCGGCTTCCTGGCCGTTTCGGGTGACGCATGAGTATTGTGGATCGCGTGGCGTGGAGTGCCCTGCTTCTCTTCGGAGTCTTCGTCGTCTACGAGTCGCTCCAGATCAAGTACTATGGGAGCGACTTCGGCCCCGGTCCTGGCTTCTTCTCCTTCTGGCTGGGGGTCCTGGTTATCGGTCTGTCCGTCGTCGAGATCGGTCGCACGTTCCGCCGCAGTGTGCCGCTGCCAGCGAATTTCTTCCCGGGCCGCGACGGTCTGCTCCGGATCGGATATCTCCTCGGCGCGCTGGTCGCTTCGGTGCTCCTACTGGAGCGGCTGGGGTACAGCCTGACGATGTTCCTCTTCTGCGGGTTTCTCCTGCGGGTGCTGGGGAAGCAGGCCTGGTGGCTGACCGTGATCCTGACGCTTCTGGGCAGTTTCGGCACGGCCTACCTCTTCCGGCAGCTGCAGGTGATATTGCCGGGTGGAATCTTTGGCATCTAGGAGGGGTTCGTGGAGACCTTTCAGCACTTGATGGGCGGGTTCGCGACGGCGCTCTCGCCGCTGAACCTCCTCTTTGCCACCATAGGCTGCATCCTGGGGACGCTGATCGGTGTCCTGCCGGGGTTGGGCCCGGCGGCGGGGACGGCGCTGCTCATCCCCATCACGTTCAAGCTGGATCCCACTGCGGCCATCATCATGCTGGCGGCGATCTACTATGGAGCCATGTACGGGGGCACCATCACCTCGGTGCTGGTGAACGTCCCTGGCGAGGCGGCTAGCGTCGTGACCTGCCTCGACGGCTACGCGATGGCCAAGCAGGGCCGCGCCGGCGCGGCGCTCGGCATCGCGGCCATCGGCTCCTTTATCGGGGGGAGCGTGGCCACACTCGGCCTAGTCGTCATGGCCCTGCCCCTGTCTCACTTCGCCCTGAAGTTTGGCCCGCCGGAATACTTTTCGCTCATCTTGGTCGGGCTCTCCCTGGTGATGGCCCTGGCGGGGAAGTCGCTCACCAAGGCCCTGGTGATGGGGGTTGTTGGCCTGATCTTCTCCTTCGTCGGCATCGACCCGATAGAGGGGGCGCCGCGCTTCGACTTCGGCATCACCCAACTGCTGGACGGCATCCGGTTCGTGCCGGTGGTCATGGGATTCTTCGGCCTCGGTGAGATTCTCGTCAACGCAGAGCAGTCGCTCGAGAGCGTAGTGATGGGCGAGGGCAAGGTGAGCTCGTTTCTGCCGCGGCGCGACGAGTACCGGATTTGCCTGAGCGCGATCAACCGCGGGACCTGGCTGGGCTTCTTCCTTGGGCTGATTCCAGGGACGAACTCGGCGGTGGCCTCCTTCATGTCGTACGCCATCGAGAAGAAGGTCTCCAAGCACCCGGAGAAGTTCGGGACCGGGCTCATCGAGGGCGTGGCGGCGCCCGAGACCGCCAATAACTCCTATGCCAACGCGGCGCTGATCCCCCTTTTCACGCTGGGGATTCCCGGCTCGCCCACGGTCGCCATCCTGATGGGGGCCCTGATCATGAACGGGCTGACCCCCGGGCCGCTCCTGTTCTCGCAGCACGCCACCTTCGTCTGGGCCGTCATCGCCTCGCTTTACATCGGCAACGTCATCCTGCTGATCCTGAACCTGCCGCTGGTGAACTGGTGGGCGAAACTCTTGAAGATCCCGTACAACATCCTGGTGGTGTTCATTCTGGTCTTCTGCATCATCGGGGCCTACAGCCTGAACAACAGCGTCTTCGACGTCGGGATGATGATTTTCTGCGGCCTGCTTGGGTATGTCTTCAAGAAGTTGGACTTTCCGCTGGCGCCGGCCATCCTCACGCTGATCCTGGGCCCCCAGATGGAGCGGAGTCTGCGGGAGTCTCTGTCCCTGTCGCAGGGAGACTACAGTATCTTCTTCACGCGGTGGATCTCCCTGGTCCTCCTGATCATCACCGCGATCATCTTCGCCACCTCGGCGTGGCAAGCGCTTCCCTCGGCTGTGCGCGAGGAGAGCAAAGGGGCGCAGGTCTGACGGGATTGATGGTAGCCGCAGATTTCGCAGATTTCACGGAAGAGGGCTCCCGGAGAGAATCTGTGTAATCTGCGCAATCTATGGATGCGTCAGTTCTAATCTCTTGCGGAGGCAGTCATGCGCACGAACAGCCTGAAACGAAAGCTGGCCGCGGGCGAGCGGGTATGCGGCGCGTTGGTGGAGTTCAACAGCCCGGATCTGATCGAGATCCTGGGGCATCTTGGCTATGACTTTGTCTTCCTGGATGGCCAACATTGTGGGCTCAACCCGGAGAGCGCTCGCGGTTTGATTCGGGCCGCAGATGGTACCGGGATGACCAGCATCGTGCGGGTGCCGAAGAACGATCCGGCCGTCATTCTGGAGTATCTGGATGCGGGGGCGGGCGGCATCATCGTGCCCAACATCACGACGCGGGCCGAGACCGAGGCCATGGTGGCGGCCATGAAGTATCCGCCCGTCGGAATCCGGGGTGGGTTCGGCCGCTCACGGGCCAGTAACTACGGGATCACGCAAACCCAGGTCGAGTACTTTACTAAGATGAACGACGAGGTGCTCGCCATTCCCCTCGTCGAGGACCAGGCGGCCCTGCCGAACCTCGACGCCATCTGCTCCACGCCGGGCGTGGACATCGTCATCACGGGTCCCGGCGACATGGCCCTCTCCATGGGCATCCCCGGCGGCTGGAAGGACCCGCGAGTCCAAGCCGGGGTCGCTCAGGTGCTGGCCTCTGCCGCTAAGGCTGGAAAGCCGGCCATGATCGTGGCTCTGGACCCGGCCGACGGGCGGGCGCTCTACGCGCAAGGATTCCGGGTGCTCATCGTGAGCGCCTGCGCCACCTTTACGGCGAGCGCCCGCGACTTCCTGCAGCAGCTCGGGCGGCGGTAGTTCAGCGGGGAATGGTTTCGGGCCCTCCCGCTGGTGCCGGCAGCGGAAAAGGAAGGGGGAGTCCCGCTTTCTCGGCGTCGGTGGTCCGAATCGTGGCGCGGCCGCGAGCCTCGGCCAGCCAGGCCGCCACGTCACGGGCGGTGACCTCCTCACGCAACGCGCTGACAGTCTTCTCACGGACCTCTGGAGCGTGCGGGCCGGGCCCGATGGCCTTGGTGACGTCCTCGTCGGACACGAAGACAAACGCGCGAAAGCGGACCTCGACAAAACGTTGCCGGCGAAGATCGGCTTCGACCAGTTTTCTCACCCACTCCTCGCCGAGCCCGGCCTGATCCAGCCACCCGCGCAGGGCGTCGATGCCGCCGACACGAGCGGCTGCAGCCTTCCAGGCCTCCTCAACCTCCGCGGGGGAGGGCTCGATCTGCAAACGGGCGGCCTCCCCGTCGATCAACCATGCATCCACCAATTGTTTGACATCGGCGGTCTGAATCGGTTTCTCCGACTGCCGAATCCCGAACAGGCCCAGCGCTCTGGCGATCGTGGCATCGCTGGCGGTGATGGTCATCCCGTTCACGTCGGCCAGCACGGCATCCAAGAACGCCGTCGCGGTATAACCCGCGCCCGCGCTGCCGACCATGAGCGCAACGAGCAGCCCCGAGAGCGCCCGGGTCAAAACGCGTGGCCGATTGCGAAATACAACTGCCACCGCCCGCTCCCTGGAATCGGGTTTAAGGCATAGCCGGCGTCGAAGCGGACCGGGCCGACGGGGGTCGTGATGCGCAGGCCACCCCCGACGCCGGTCTTGAAGCCGGAGAAGGTCAGGCTGCCCACGTCCGGCGCGACGAGGCCGGTGTCGAGAAACGCTGCCCCGCCGAGCCACCGCCAGATAGGAAAGCGCCACTCCAAATTGCCGATCACCAAGGTGTTTCCGCCAAGTGGATTCCCATTGCTGTCGAGCGGGCCGACCTTGTCCTGCGGGTAGCCCCGGATCGTCGCGCCCCCTCCGGCATAAAAGCGTTCTTGGCTCGGCAGCGAATCGGAATTCCCGTATGGGCCGGCAAGCCCGAGCCGCGCGTCAAGAGCAAGGGTCGTCCCGAGCGGCCCCTCGAAGAACCACTTGGTCTCCATGGTGGATTTGACAAAGCTGGCTTCACTGCCGAGATACTGACTGGCCAGGTCCACCGAGAGCGTGTGGTAACTTCCGTTCTTCGGATCCACCACGTTGTCGCGGTAGTCTGCGGTCACGGCGGGCGTGATCTTGGCCACAAGCTGAGAGCCCGGCAGAATGGCGTCGGGGCCTGCCGTCACCAACGAGGGAGGAACATCGTAATTCCGAACCCAGGCCAACTGATAGCTCAGGTTCAGACGCAGCCGATAGAGGTCCTTGAACGGCACGGGGAGCAGGGTGCGCTCGATTCCCGCCGCGAAACCCTCCTGCTGCTGTTTGTACCCATAGATATGTGCATCGTGATACTGCTGAAAGAGGCTGATATCACCCCTGAGGGGTGTTCCGAACAGCCACGGGTACCGATAGGTCAGGTCGGTCCGTTCGTCATATTGTCCAAGCTTCTGGCGGATGCTGACGCTCTGCCCGGTGCCGAACAAGTTATCGTGCCCCACCTCCACGATGGCTCTCCATCCATCGCTGGTGCTATAGCCGCCACCGAACTCCACCCTCCACGGACGGCCTTCTCGAAGCGTGATCACGACGTCGGCGAACGGTGTGGGGGGTGGCTGGAGCGGGCCTATCTGGACACGATCAAAGATCCCCAGTCCGGCAAGCCGGCGTTCGGTATCTGCCAGGGCCTCGGGATTGAAGAGGTCGCCTGGCGCGAAGAGCAATTCGCGACGCACCACGTATTCCCTCGTCAGGATGAGGCCGGTGATCAGGATGCGACCCACACGGGTCGGAGGACCTTCTTCGATTCGCAGGGCCATATCGACGCGCTCCTCGATCCGCGTCGCTTCCACCGTGACCTGGGTGGACAGATAGCCGCGCTGGGCGTACAGGCGCCCGACGGCGCGCTGCGCGTCCGTCCCCTTCGAGGGGACCCATGGATCGCCCGTCTTGAACGGCAACGCCGCCAGGATGTCCTCCGCGGATCGGACGAGAGCACCCTCCACGACCACGCGCCCGACCAGGAGCCGCGGTCCTTCCCGAATAGGGATGTGGATTTGCGCATGGCGCCGGTCATCCGAGAACTGAACCTCCGCCGGACCGACCGCGGCCTCGAGAAAGCCGCGACTCCGATAGAAGGCTGTCAACGCCAAGACGTCCTGATCGAGGAGGTCCTGCCGGAAGATGCCGGGGCGCAGAATGCCTGGCAGTCGAGTTGTCATCCGCTCCCTGAGCTGATCGGCGGGGATGGCCTGATTCCCCGAGATTGTGATCGCTGCAACGGTCACCCTCGGGCCCTCCGACACGTCAAAGCGAATCGTGCGGCGCTCTCCGTTTTCGCCGAGCGAGCCGGCGACCCGTGCAAAGTGGTAACCGGACTCCCGGTACATTGCCTCGAGCTCCCGAGCGTTGGTGGCCACCTCGGCGTCGTCGACCACACCGCTTTCCTTGAAACCTAGGCGGTCGCGTAGATCAGACTCCTTCAACTCCGTGACGCCATGGAACTCGACCTGGTACTTCGGCCCGCGCTCCGCCTCCACTTTGATAGTCACCCGATTCAAGGCAGAATCCCAGACGGGCTGGGCGAGGCGAAGCCGAGCCTCGAAGTACCCGTCCTTCCGGAGTTCGTCCTCCAACTGCTGGACACGCTCGCGCGTGACCCGCTCGCTGTACTCGTCGTCCGCATCGAGCTTGAGCGACTTGCGCAGGGCTGTAGCTTCTGCCTCGGTGACGGCGCGAATCTCCACGTTGGCTATCCGCGCCCGTGGTCCCGCGTGCACCTCGATGGTCAGGTCTCGGCCGTTCGTCGCAGGGTTGTCGTGCGCCCGGATGTCCACGGCGGCGGAGAAGTAGCCCTCCCGCGCATATGCCGCGAGCACGTTTCGACGGGTCTGCTGGAGTTGCGCCGGGCCGGCGTCGCCGCCCAGAGCCAGGCCGGCCGCGTCGGCCAGATCCACCGTGGGAAGGCCCGGATCACCAGCCCATGTAATTCCGTGCACGAATGGGCGACGCACGAGATGAAACCGCAACCGCAGGCCGCCCGCCTCGGATACCTCCTCGACCCACAGGTCGCTGAACAGGTCGAGGGACCAGACGCGAGCCAGGCTGTCTCGGATCGCGGCGCGCGAGAGCGGTCGGCCCGTCAGGTCCCCGATGGCCGCTCGGACCAGATCTGCCGGAAATTGGTGGGGGGAGACCAGGTCTATCCCGAGGACAACGTCTGTCGCGGCAGCGGAGTTGATTGCGCCGAGCCACACCAGGACTCCCACCGCTCCTGCCAGCCACAGGCGGCCGTGCATCATCGGAATCTCAGCCGGACCAGAACGTCGCCCCCGAAGCCACCCTGGAAATCCTGCTCGCCCGAGAGGAGCAGCGGACCGATCACCTGGTATTCAATCCGCAGCACCCGTTTCGAAGATCCCGACAGCGCTTGCGAATAGAGGACGCGGACGTCCTCCGTGACCTGTTTCCCGACGTTGAACACCTGCTCGTTCTTCTCGCTCTTTTCCACCCCGAACGTTTCCGGTGCGTAGCCGCCCGTGGCCAAACCGAGGACGTCCTCGGCAAGAAGCTGTCCGACCTCCCCAAGTGCGGTGCCTGCCGTGGCGCTTGTCGTACCCACCGTGACGAGCGATAGGAGTTCGTGCTGTTTCAGCGGCGGGACCGAGGAGAAGCGAAAAACGAGCTCATTCAAACGCCCAGATATGTGTAACGTCACATCGTACTGCTGGATCACGGCGCGACCGGTCACGTCCAGGATCGGTTCGATGCGGCGCGGGTCCGCGAACCGAACGGCCGCGGAGGTGACCGTCCAGCGGTGCTTCCGGAACGTGATGCGCCCCTCTTGCGACTCCAGCGATCCCAGCACGATGGGCCTGGCGGTCGTACCTTCGAGGCTGAGCCTTCCGCCGACCTGGAGACGCGCCCAATTGGTATCCACGCGAAGGTTGTTGTTCAACAGCAAAATGACGTGGATCGGGATGGCGGTCGACTGATCTGCCACCGGCTCGGCCTGTCGGGTCAACAGCATGGTGACGAGGTTCAACTGTCCGGTGTACCGTCCCTGCACGAGGCGGCCTTCCCCCCGGAGGAGTCTCCGGTCGCCTTGCCCCACCAACTCCAAGTCGAGGTCCCATGCCGTCTGCAAGCCTTCGAAGGGGGCGATGGAAACGTTCTTCCCGGTGGCGACGATGCGGTAGGCCCCCGGCTGCCAGCCGTCCAGGGTGAGATCGCCGCTGGCGTGGACGCGGCCGCGTCCCAGCGATCCCGTTGCCTCCGCGAGCCGGAGCCCCTTCGGCGAAAACAGGATTCGCGCTTCGACGTCGCGGAGGGTTTCCGGTCGATCGCGGAGCTGGAACGTCCCGCCCTGGACCATGATCTCACCGGCGGGTCGCGGTGCCGTGGCGGTGCCTTCAATCCGCCCCGCGATCACCAGGAGGCCGGCGGCCTCTCGGATCTCGGGACGCAATGCGGGGAGAATGGTGAGGGGGACGCGGCCGTCAACCTGCAAGTTGATGGCGCCCCGGGGATCCACGCGACCAAAGGCCTTGAGGTCCCCAAGGCGACTGGCCATGTGCAATTGATCTACCGTGAGAACATTGGAATCCCACCGCAGTGTGACCGGCGTCCGGTTTGTCCAGTCGTCGCCGGCTACGAGGAGTCGCACCGGGTCCAAGGTTACCGTGCCGCGCGCCGCCGAGGGCCGGGCCGGGGGAACCTGGAATTCAGCTACCGCGGTCAGCGTTCCGTCCACATTCAGGTCGCGTAGTTGTTCGATTTCCCGGAACACTGGTGCCAGCGCCAGTTCCCGCACGTCGAGCCGAAGCGCAAGGGGGCGGTCTCCATCCAGCGGTCCCCGGGCGGTCACAGACAGACGCGAGTCCAGGAAGGCCAGTTGCCCCTGAAGCTGGCCTCCTCGCATCGCGAATTGCCCCGACCCGTTGCCCAACACCACGTCCTTGATGACCACGCGCTCGAAGAGCGCCGTCCCGGAAGCCTCCACGGTCCCGTATCTCATGGCCGCCTGCAGGCGCGCCTGGCCTGTCCCGCGGAGCCCCAGTTCCGGCGGCAGGCCCGGGATTCCGGCCAGGTCCCCAGGCCCCGCCTCGGCGGCGCCGTGACCGCTTCCATCCCACCCCCAGACCCCGTCGCCGCGAACGGGGAAGCCGTGGGCCCGGGCGCGCAGTCGGGACACCTCGATCCGGTCCTGGTTGAGGCTGAAGGCCGCCTGCAGATCCTGGATAGGCACCTCGTGCGCGGTGAGGGAGGGTGCCTCGATCGTGCCGTCCGCGCGCCACACGTCGGGCGTGCCCTCCACGCGTCCGGCGAGCACGAGGCGACCCGTGCCCTGCGCGGCCGGCGGAAGCCACTGGCGGAAGTCCTCCCATCGAACGGTCGGCGCGAGCACGTCGGCTCGAAACCGGACGCGCTGAGCCGCTTTCGGATGGCCGGAGTCGGCGGTCTCGTTCCACGTGAGCGTCCCTGAGACATTCGCCAGGCTTTGCCCGAGACTGGCCGAAGCCGATTCGACCGAAAGAGTCGTGCCGCGAATCCGGAAGGGGACATGCAACGTGTCGAGTGCGACGCCGGCCGCGGTGACGGGGGCTGCGCGCGCCTCGCCGGTCAGCTCCGGATCGGTCCAGCGGCCGTTGGCCTCGCCTCTCACGGTGGTGCGTCCGGCCACGCCCTGTGCGCCCCAGAGCGGTGCCACCGTCCCGAGATCGGCATCGAGGGTGAAACGCAGTCCCGTCGGCCCCCCGGCTCCCAGGCGGCCCGACGCTCGGACCTGTAATCCGTCCCAGCGCCCCGCGGCCTCGGTCAGGACGGCGACCGCATCCTGGAAGGTGCCGGCAGCCGTCAGCGTGCCCGCGCCGAAGCGCGTGAGCTCATTCGGGAGGACGACCTGCGCGCCGGTGAGGCGAAATCGCCCGCGGGCGCTCTCGGGTCGCCGCGGATCGCCTTCGACCTCGGCGTCCAGATCGAGCGTGCCGCGCAGGCCAAGGGAGGTCGGCGCCATGGCCTCGATCGCGGCGATGGAGGCCCGCTGCAGGACGAGGGTCGCGCGGGTTTCTTCAAGTCGGTCGGGTTTGGTCTGTACCGACCCGCGAAGGTTTCCCTCGAAGACCCGAGCCGTGACCTGCGGGACGTCGAGCAGGCCGTGACTCCACTGCCCACGCACAACGACGTCCCGTGCTTCGATTGAACCCGCGGTCAGCCGAGGAGCGGAGAGTCGTCCGGAAACCTGCGGGGCATTCAAGGAACCCCGAAGTTGCGCCTCGGCGGTGACCACGCCCGCGAGAGGCCAGGGGGTCTTCAGGCCGGCGCCGAGCAGCGCGAGATCCACGTCAGTCCGAACTCGCAGGTCAATTTCGGCTTGGCTCCACTGCCCGCGGATGGCGACATCTTGCGCCTGAATGGGCCCCGCGGTGAGGCGGGGGACGGAGAGTTGCCCGGAAATCTGGAGGGACTTGATCGAGCCACGGACATTCACCTCGGTGGTCGCGACACCTGCGAGCGGCCAAGCAGGCTTGATGCGCTGAGAGACCTGAGCCAGGTCCACCTCTCCCCGCACTCGAAGGGTGAAATCGGCGGCGGTGAAGGGATGTCGGATCTCCCCCGCCAGCCGGAGCGGCCGATCCTGCCACCGCCCAACCAACGTGGTGATGGAGAGGAGATCCTGATGGATCCAGCCGGATCCCTCCACCTCCGTGAACGTCTCTCGGAAATCCGGTGTCCGCAGCGAGAGGGCTGCCAGGCTGAGGCGGGCATCGATCCCTCGCCGTGCGGGGCGTGCGGTGGCGCGGAGATCCCGCACCTCCGCCGTGAGCCCCCGCGCCTCATCCCGGTAGAGGAGGTGGCCCCGCTCGACGCGAAGCGTACCGATGTGGACAGTGACCGGGCCAAACTCCAGGGTTTCGGGGATGTCGAGGACCGGTGACGGCGCGTCCTGGCTCGATCCACTGAGGCGAAGGCTGACATCCTCCAGCAGGATGGTGGACAGGACGAGCTGTCGCCTCCAGAGGCTGCTGATGCCGACGCGGAGTTCTCCCCGGCCGAGGCGGAGAATCGGCTCCGACCCTTCTCCGGGGCCAGGTTCCACGCGGAGATTCCGGATCTCCGCACGGCCCAGCCACACGGAGAGCGCCACATTCTCAATCCTGACGGGTCGCCCCAGGCCTTCCGTCAGAGCCGCCTCGAGACGGTCCCGGGAGAGGGCGGGCGCGTACGCGCGCAGGGCGAGCGTCGCGGCGAGCGCCAACCCGGCGAGGATCGCGCCGGCGACGCACAGGCGCACAATCCACCTGCGCAGGCGCGACCGGGCGACCTCACCACCGACTCGATCCGTCATGAAGTGGCCTTTCCGTTTTCGAAGTCCCGCAAACATTTGTGCATTATATCCAGACATCGGGGACGCGTCACGGATTCACGTCGAGCCCCTCTCGTTTTTCTTGTTGCGGATGGAGCGACCCGGTATGGTACGCTTCCGGGTGCCGCGGGCGCCGCGCGGCACGCGACGCAGACGATTCTCACGGCGCGACTGGAGGCTTCTGATGTCCCAAGCGACGGAACACCTGGATCAGCAATGCATCAACACCATCCGGATGCTGGCGGCCGATGCCGTCCAGAAGGCGAAGTCGGGCCACCCTGGCATGCCCATGGGCGCGGCGGCCATGGCCTATGTCCTTTGGGCGCGGTTCCTGAAGCATAATCCCGCCAATCCCACCTGGCCGGACCGGGATCGCTTCGTGTTGTCGGCGGGGCACGGGTCCATGCTGCTGTATGCGCTGCTCCACCTGACCGGGTACGACCTGGCCCTGGAGGATCTCCGGCAGTTCCGGCAATGGGAGAGCCGCACTCCCGGTCATCCGGAGTACGGCCACACGGCGGGCGTCGAGACCACGACGGGCCCGCTGGGCCAGGGGTTCGCGACCGGCGTCGGCATGGCCATCGCCGAGCGCTGGCTGGCGGCGCAGTTCAACCGGCCGGGGCACACGCTGGTCGATCATTACACCTATGCGATCGTGAGCGACGGTGACCTGATGGAGGGCGTGGCCTCCGAGGCGGCCTCGCTGGCCGGCCATCTGAAGCTCGGCAAGCTGGTCTACCTGTACGACGACAACAAGATCTCCATCGATGGCAGCACAGAGCTGGCCTTCACGGAGGATGTCGGCCGGCGCTTTGAGGCCTATCACTGGCACGTGCAGCGAGTAGCCGACGGGAACGACCTGGACGCGGTGGACGCGGCCATCCGCGCCGCGCAGGCGGAGACTTCGCGGCCGTCCCTCATCATGTGCCGGACGCACATCGGGTTCGGCAGCCCCAACAAGCAGGACACGAACAAGGCCCACGGCGAGCCGCTGGGCGACGACGAAGTGAAGCTCACCAAGCAGAAGCTAGGCTGGCCCGACTCGCCGACCTTCCTCGTGCCCGAGGAAGTACGACAGGCGTTTCGCAAAGCTGTAGAGCGGGGCAAGGCCTGGGAAGCGGAGTGGCGGCGGCGGGCGGCGGCCTACGCTGCGGCGTTTCCCGCCGACCTGTCTCGCTGGGAGCTCTTCATGAGTGGCCAACTCCCCGATGGCTGGGACGCCGGGGTGCCGACGTACGCGCCCAGCGATGCGGCCGTCGCCACCCGAGCGGTCTCGGGGAAGGTCATCCAGGCGGTCTACTCGAGGCTTGGCAACCTGGCGGGCGGATCGGCGGATCTGGCGCCGTCCAACAACACCTACATCGCGGAGGGCGGCGAGTTTCAAGCCGGGACCCCCGGCGGACGGAACTTTCGCTTCGGCGTGCGTGAACACGCGATGGGCGCTATCGCGAACGGGATGGCGCTCCACGGCGGGCTTCGGCCCTACGTGGCTACCTTCCTGGTGTTCTCCGACTACGTGCGGCCGGCGATTCGCCTGGCGGCCCTCATGGGGGCGCCGGTCATCTACATCTTCACGCACGACAGCATCGGGCTGGGCGAGGACGGGCCCACCCACCAGCCCGTCGAGCACGTCATGGCGCTGCGCGCCATCCCCGGTCTCCGCGTAATCCGGCCCGCGGACGCCGCGGAGACCGTCGAGGCCTGGCGGGCGGCGCTGACCCATCGCGGTCCCACGTGTCTCATCCTGACGCGGCAGAACCTACCTATCCTGGATCGGACCCGGGAGCAGCCTGGAGGCGGCGTCGAGCGGGGGGCCTATGTCCTCGCCGAGGCAGCAGGGGGACAGCCTCAGGTGATCCTGATCGCCACTGGCTCCGAGGTCCCGTTGGCCGTGGGCGCGCAGAAGATCCTGCAGGAGAAAGGCGTCGGGGCTCGGGTCGTGAGCATGCCCTCGTGGGAGTTGTTCGAAACCCAGTCGCAGGCGTATCGGGACGCGGTCCTGCCGCCCGCCGTGACGGCCCGCCTGGCTGTCGAGGCGGGGAGCCCCCTCGGCTGGTTCAAGTACGTGGGGCTGCACGGCGACGTAGTCGGGATGACGCGGTTCGGGGCGTCCGCGCCGGCCAAGATCCTCTTCGAGCAACTCGGCTTCACGCCGGAGAACGTGGCCGCGCGGGCGATGAAGCTGATCGGAAAATAGCCATCGGCAATTTGGCGACTGGGCAATCGGGCAATTTGGGAACGTCGCGGCTTCGTCGGTCCGAGCGCCCAAGTGCCTCGGAGTCGGATCGGTGCGCCAGGGTGCTCAGCATCGTAGCGGCAGCGCGGGAGATCGAGTGACCGGCGCGCAGGGATCACTCGTGACCGTCTGCGAGACGCTCGCGGCTTTCGCGGAAACGGCGGCGGCGCGTTTTGCGCGTGCGGTCGCGGCCGCCGTGACTGCCCGTGGGACGGCGCGCGTGGCCCTGGCCGGAGGACGGACGCCGGAAGCGCTGTACCGGCTGCTGGCGGAGATGCCGTACCGCGAGGCTATCGATTGGAGCAGCGTGAGCCTCTTCTGGGGAGACGAGCGCTGCGTTCCGCCCGATCATCCGGACAGCAACTACCGGATGGTTCGCGAGGCCTTGCTCTCGCACGTCGCCATTCCTGAGGCCAACATCCACCGGATGCGCGGGGAGATCGGCGATCCAGTCGCGGCAGCCCGCGAATACCAGGAGGTCCTCCGCGAGGCATGTTGCGTCGAGGTGGACACGCTCCCTCGTCTGGATCTGTGCTTGCTCGGCCTTGGCCCAGACGGCCACACGGCGTCGCTTTTTCCCGGGTTGCCGGCCATCCGGGAGAAACAGCGATGGGTCGTCGCGGCGCGGGTCGAGAAACTGGACGCGTGGCGACTGACGTTGACCCCTGCCGTGATCAATAATGCGCGCCATGTCCTCTTCCTAGTGACCGGCGCGGAGAAGGCGGAAACCGTGCGCGCCGTACTGGAAGGTCCTGTGGATCCGGACCGGCTGCCCGCCCAGATCGTCAGGCCGGTCCACGGGCGCTTGGAATGGCTGCTGGATCGCGACGCAGCCGGCCGGTTGAGCGCGGACGGGCTGTACCACCAAGGCACCAAGACACCAAGAATTCATTAGACTGGTGGCAGAGGCCCGATGGCGAAGCCATCAACGTTTGGCCTCGGCCTCTCTCTTGCGTCTCGTAATACCGTTGAGTCAGCTTCTCTTGGTGCCTCGGTGGTTAGCATGACTCTCGGGTTCTTCTCATGGAAAGGAATGCGACCGTGAATCCGAAACAGGCAGCCGCAGAGCATGGTGCCGGTCTGGTGAAGTCCGGGATGGTCCTGGGCCTGGGCAGCGGGACGACGTCCACGCTGATGGTCCAGGCGATCGGGCGAAAGCTCCGCGAGGGGATGCTCCGCGACGTCAGCGGGGTGCCATCCTCCAGCGGGATCGCGGCGGTGGCGCGGGAGTCGGGCGTGCCTCTGACGACACTGGACGATCACCCACGTCTGGACCTGAACCTCGACGGGGCGGACGAGGTGGACCCGAATCTCGGTCTCATCAAGGGGCTGGGCGGAGCGTTGTTGTGGGAGAAGATCGTGGCGGCGGCTTCACGACAGGTGGTCATCATGGTGGACGAGTCGAAGCTCGTGAGCCGACTCGGTACGAAAGCTCCCCTGCCTGTGGAGGTCGTGCCGTTCGGCTGGAAGACCCACCTGGCATACATCGAGTCCCTGGGGGGCAAGCCGACACTTCGCACGGAGCCCGACGGCCGGCCCTTCGTGACGGACGAGGGGAATTACATCCTGCACTGCCGCTTTGATGGGATCGCGGATCCGCGCAGCCTCGAAACCGTACTGCTCACACGGGCGGGTGTGGTGGGGACCGGCCTTTTCCTCGGAGTTGCCCATCAGGTGATCGTCGGAAAGGCCGATGGGGTGGAAGTCCTGACCGGAAGAGCGTGATCCCTCCGGGGTTCTCCCGGAACGGGCTCACGTGTGACGGGGGTCCGGATCTCGTCAAGCCGTCTGGATGTATCAGTGCGGCCGGGCTGCACGAATCGCCCGCCACGCGAGGAGGACGAAGGTGACACAGAGGGCAAAGATCAGAACGATGTGCTCCAACTGACCGACGGCTCTTTCTGCCCGCGTGAGATAGTTCCCCAACCCCAATCCGACGGCGTACCCGATTCCCACAGAAACCGGAACGTAGAGTGAGGCGCCGAGCACATTGGCAAGAATAAAGTCCGCCGGGCGGAGGCCTGTGATCCCGGCGACGGGTCCGGCGAGAAAGCGAAGCCCTGGGACGAACCGAGCGGCAAACACGGCCATGGGACCGTATCGGGCGACAACGCGCTGCGTGAAGTCGACGCGCTCTGGGGTCACAAAGACCCAGTGGCCATACCGCTCGATGGCCCTCCGGCCAAACTCGCGGCCGAGCCAGTACCCGAGATTGTCGCCGAGAATTGCGCTGACAACCCCGACCCCGAGGACGATGGGAAGTTGGAGCTTTCCCTCCCACACCAGGTAGCCCGCCAAGATGAGGATCGTCTCCTCGGGAATGGGAAGGCCCATGTTTCCCAGGATGACGACGGCGAAGATGGCGACGTAACCCCAGGTCTCGATGAGCCAACCCGGATCGTGCATTCCGATCATCCTCCCGGCGCCGTCGCAATTGGTTCCGCACGGTCCTGGCAAGTCTACCAAACGCAAGGGGAGAGCACAAAGCAGAGAAAAATCTCCACGGCTGCTTTCCTTGACACTCCTCGGCAATCTCATGATAATACGCCGCGACCATGAACATCACTGTTTGGGGTGCGGGAGCCATCGGGGGCATCACGGGAGGGGCGCTGACCCGCGCCGGCCATGACGTGCTGCTGGTGGACGTCCACGAAGGACACGTTGCGGCATTGAAGTGTGACGGCCTCACCGTGGAGGATGCCCGAGGCAACTGGCACGTGCGGGTCAGGGCGGCGACGCCGCTCGAGGTCCAGGGGCCGCTCGGGCTCGTTCTGCTCGCCGTGAAGTCGCAGGCCACGTCGGCCGCACTCGATCAGATCGTCCCGCACTTGACCGATGCCTCGGTGGTGGTCTCCGTCCAGAACGGGTTGAACGAGGAGCTGATCGCGGAACGGTTCAGCGCGGCCCGCACGGTCGGCTGCCTGGTGAACTGGGCGGCCGACTGGATCGCTCCGGGGCGGGTTCAGTTCGGTGGCACGGGAAGCTTCTGCGTCGGCGAGCTGGACGGCGCCGCGACGCCGCGCGTGCGGGAGTTGGCCGACCTCCTGTCGGCTGTCGTGCCCTGCGGGATCACCGACAACATCTGGGGCTGCCTCTGGGCCAAGACGTGCTTCGCGGCGCTCCTCTTTGCCACGGCCCTCACCGACGAGACGGTCTACGACGTGGTGGAACGGCCGTTTCCCACGCAGCGCATGCTGGTCCTCCTGGTGGCCGAGGCCATGGCTGTCGCCGAGGCCTCGGGCGTGCGACTGGTCGCGTTTGACGAGTACGACCCGGCCCTCTATCGGAAGGGTGCGGCGGGAGACCGGGCCGCGATCGAGGAGGCCATGGCGGCGGTGGCACGGTTCTATCGGATGCACACCAAGGTCAAGACGGGCGTCTGGCGCGACCTCGTCGTCCGCAAGCGAAAGACCGAGGTGGACTCGCAACTCGGCATCGTGGCAGCCAAGGGGCGGCGTCTTGGCATCGCCACGCCCCTCCTGGGTCGGGTCGTCGCGATGATCCACGATCTCGAGGACGGCCGGCGCACCATGGGGTGGGAGAACCTGGATGATTTGGTGGCCCTGACCTGACGAGGTGGGCCGTTGCCGTCGGGGGCATCCCCGGCTTTGCGGAAGGAGAGACACATGAAGATGTCGAAGCTGGCCATGCGAGTGCTGGTCGTTCTTGCGCTCGTGCTGGCGGCCACCGGTTGGGTGTCGGTGGCGGCGGCGGGCGAGAAGCGCGGCGGGACGCTGACCATCGTCCGGCCCACCGACCCGGTGTCCCTGGATTCCAACCTCGAGACGACCGGGCCCGGCGCCTGGGTCTACTACAACATCACGGAGCCGCTCCTCGTCCTGAACGAGCAGGGGAAGCTCACGCCGCGGCTGGCGACGAACTGGCAGCAGCTCTCTCCGACCAAGGTCCGGTTCAAGCTCCGGCCCAACGTGAAGTTCCACGACGGGACCCCGCTTAATGCGGCGGCGGTGAAGTTCACCATCGACCGCGCCTTCAACGAGAAGCCGGGCGCCCGCTGGGCCAGCCTGGCCGGGCCGTTCGCCGGGGCAGAGGTGGTGGACGACCTGACCGTGGATATCCTCACGAAGGAGCCGTACGGTCCGACCCTGCGATCCTTGGCGATGGCCTACGTGGGCATCGTGTCGCCCGCGGCGGTGAAGAAGTACGGCGAGAACTACGGCCGGAACCCGGTTGGCACGGGGCCATTCAAGTTCGTGGAGTGGCGCACCAATACCAGCATCACCATCGAAAGGAACAACGATTACTGGGGCGACAAAGCCCTGGTGGACCGCGTGGTCTACAAGGTCGTGCCGGAGGAAGGCGCCCGCATGATCGCGCTCAGGACGGGCGAGGCGGACATGGTCTTGATCCCGTCCCCGGCCGAACTGCCGAACATCAAGCGTGAGGGGAAGTTCAACGTCTACGAAGTCGTCGGCGGCCGCATCATCTTCGTGGGCTTCAACCTGGCCAAGCCCATCGTGAACGATCCACTGGTCCGTCAGGCCATGTTCCATGCCGTGAACATCAGCGGCATCCTCGACAATATCTACGAGGGATCGGCGGTCCAGCCGAGGAGCTACCTAGCCCCCACCGTGTTCGGCTTCAAGGACATGCAGTTCGACAAGCTGTACCCCTACGACAAGGCCAAGGCCAAAGCGCTCTTCGCCAAGGCCGGTTGGACGCCCGGCCCGGACGGCATCCTGCAAAAAGGCGGGCAGAAGATGACCCTGTCCTGGTTGGCCTCCCGTGGCCGCTACCTGAAGGATGCCGAGATGGCCGAGGCGGTGCAGGCGCAGCTGAAGGAAGTGGGCGTGGATGCGCGCCTCCAGTTCCTGGAGTGGGGCGCGGTGTTCAGCCAGATGCGGTCGGCGAACCTGGACCACCACATGTACACCTTCGGCTGGATCACCACCAACAACGACGCGGACTACACGATGTACTCGTCGTTCCTCTGCAAGAGCGAGCCGCCGGCCGGCTGGAACCGCGCCCGGTACTGCAACAAGAAGGTGGACGAGCTGGTCGAGAAGGCGCGGAGCAGCGTGGACCAGGCGGCGCGCGAGAAGATGTACGGAGAAGCCCAGACCATCATGGCCAAGGAGCCGATTTGGATCCCGGTGGCCAACACCAAGGAGGTCGCGGTCACGCAGCGGTACGTTCGCGGGTTCTCCATTCATCCGGTCGAATATAATTTGGAGCTGAGCAAGGTCTGGATGGACAAATAGTAGGATGCTGAAGAACTCGTTTTCACCCAGGCTGCTCAAAAAGGTCCAACCGCAAGGCGGAGCGCGAGGCGAGGCGCGAGGCGTACTTAACACGTACGTCGCAGCGCCGCGCGAGTGCGACAACGCCGCGGGTGGGCCTTTTTCAACAGCCTGATAGGCTCGTCGCCAACCTCGTCGTCTTCGGTGCCCTCGGGCCGGACGGCTCGGGGGCACCGGGCTTTCCGATGGCTTTCTACTTGCTGCGTCGCTTACTGCAGGCCGTCCCGGTGGTCCTCGGCGTGATCTTCGCCGTCATGCTGACGATCGAGCTCATCCCCGGAGACCCCGTCACCCTCATGCTGGGCGAGCACGCCACGCAAGAGTCCGTGGCGGCGGTCCGGCACGCCCTCGGCCTCGACAAGTCCTTGCTCGTCCGGTACGTGCAATACATCGGGAATCTCCTTCACGGGGATCTGGGACGGTCGCTGCGCGAGCGTCGGCAGGTGAGCGAGGAGCTTGCCGATGTCTGGCCGGCGACGCTGGAGCTCACGATGGCGGCGCTGGTCATCGCCGTGATCTGCGGTGTGCTGGCGGGCATCGTGTCCGCCGTCTGGCCGAACTCCCTCTTCGACGGCGTCATGCGGCTCACATCGCTGTTCGGGCTGTCCATGCCCGTCTTCTGGACGGGCCTCACGCTGATCGTCTTCTTCAGTCTGTGGCTGAATTGGCTTCCCGTGGGGGGAAGCGGGTCGCTGCGCCATCTCATCATGCCCGCGGTCACGCTGTCGTTGCCATCGCTGGCGATGGTGGCCCGGATGACGCGATCCAGCGTGCTGGAAGTGCTGCGGGAGGACTACATCCGGACGGCGCGGGCCAAGGGGGTGCGCGAGCCGGTGGTGGTCCTCAAGCACGGCCTGCGCAACGCCTGCATCCCCATCGTCACTCTGCTGGGGCTGCAGGTGGGGCAGCTTCTTGGCGGTGCGGTGCTGACGGAGACGGTGTTTGCCTGGCCGGGGATGGGCCGGCTGATCGTGCGGGCCATCTTCGCCCGCGACTACATCCTCCTTCAGGGCGCCATCCTGGTCTTCGCGCTGGCCTTCGTGTTGATCAACCTGCTCGTGGACATCTCGTACGCGATGTTCGATCCGCGGGTCAGCCGACGATGACCGGCCGGGACGGAATGGCTCCACAGATTTCGCAGATTCACGCAGATTCTCTCGGAGATGCTTCCCCTGTGAAATCGGC
>Ga0316622_100000728_pt1 | contig 19988 bp, 22 predicted proteins | sample OWC_Aug_OW2_C1_D_FD_207646 | JGI IMG/M metagenome (GOLD analysis project Ga0316622, IMG submission 207646) | Wetland soil microbial communities from Old Woman Creek delta, Ohio, United States - OWC_Aug_OW2_C1_D5_C | ecosystem: Environmental > Terrestrial > Soil > Wetlands | place: USA: Ohio... | reverse complement strand
TGACATGCGGATCGCTCGTCTACAGACGGAATTCCGACCCTCAGCCCTTACGCAATTCCTGGAGAAGGTCGAAAGCGAACCGCAGAATATCGAATGACGAATAAAGAACGCCGAAGGAGGCAATCCAAATTATTACACTTCGTCATTCGAAATTCCTTGTTCGACATTCGATATTCGTTTTGTTCCTCCGCTTTAGTGGTTTGGTAGGGGCTATAGGCTTGCATTCGGATCGATAGGAAAATCGTAAAATGATAAAGAACAGCAACAAGACCCTCGTTATCGGCGGCGGGGTGGGAGGGATTAAGGCTGCGCTGGATCTGGCGGAAGCAGGCAGGGATGTCGTCTTGATCGATAAGGCTCCGGCCATCGGCGGCCTGATGACCCAACTGGACCGGACATTCCCCACCAACAACTGCGACCTGTGTACCCTTTCTCCCCACCTGGCGGAGAGCGGCAGACAGCTCCGCGTCGAGCTTCTGCCGCTGACTCGGTTGGTCAAGGTGGAAGGGGAAGCCGGAGCGTTCAAGGTCACCTTAAGAACCGCTCCCCGGTTCATTGACCTTTTGAAATGCACGGCCTGCGGAGACTGTCTCAAAGAATGCCCCGAGTGCGTTCGCTTCACGCCGGGCCTGGACCACCGGGCGCCCACCTGCATGCGCTATCCCAGAGCCACCCCCTATGCCTACTCCATCGACATCGAGAAGTGCGCCGACTTGGAGCCTCTGGTCCGCGTTTGCCGGGCGGGCGCGATTGACCCGAAGGACTCCGAAAAAACCCGGGAGCTTGAAGTGGGATCGATCGTGCTGGCGGCTGGAGCCGATGTGTTTGATCCCGTGGCCCTGGAGGATTACGGCTACGGCGTTCGCCCCAATGTCCTCACAGGGCTGGAATACGAGCGGATCCTTTCAGCTTCAGGCCCCACCCTGGGGCAGTTGATCCGTCCCTCAGACGGGAAACAGCCCAAAAGGGTCGCATGGATCCAGTGCGTGGGGTCTCGAAGCGTGAAGGAAGGGTGTCTTCCCTATTGCTCAAGTGCCTGCTGCATGTACGCCTTGAAGGAAGCGATCGTGACCAAGGAGAGATTCCACGACGACATAGAGACCGTGATCTTCTACATGGACATGCGCACTTCGGGAAAGGACTATGAGCTCTATCTGAATCGTGCCAGGGAACAGTACAGAGTTCGCCTGGAACGAACCCGGCCTCACACGGTGGAGCCCATCCCCGGATCGGATGACCTCTCCATCAGCTATGTCCCCGCCGGCACCAGCATGCCCAGGAAAGAAATCTTTGACATGGTGGTCCTTTCCACGGGATTCGTCATTCCCCCGGAAGCGGTAGAACTGGCGCACCGCCTGGGCATTGAGCTCAATGAGCATGATTTTGCAAAAACCGGAAGTTTTAGCCCTGTAGCCACCTCAAGACCGGGCATCTATGTGGCCGGTCTCTCCGAAAGCCCCAAAGATATTCCTGAGACCATGGTGCAGGCCAGCGCAGCGGCGTGCATGGCCGCTCAGTGTCTCAGGAGTTCGGAGGTCCCCGCCGAGGAGGAAGAGGACTTGGCGCCCGAGCGGGATGTGAGCCTTGAGGAGCCAAGGATCGGCGTGTTCATCTGCGATTGCGGGACCAATATCGGCGGTTTCATCGACGTGTTCAACCTGGTGGATTATGCGGCTAGACTGCCTCAGGTGGTTGTCTCAGAGATGACCGGGCGTGGGTGTTCACGCGAGTCCCTGGAGTCGATTCAGCGCGTGATTCGTAAAAACAATTTGAACCGCGTCGTCATCGGAGGATGCTCCCCGAGGACTCACGAAACCCTTTTTCAAGATACCGTACGAAAGGCCGGACTCAATAAATACCTTGTCGAAATGGCCAACATTCGTGATCAGGACACCTGGGTGCATCTGAATCGGCCCGAGGAAAGCCTGAACAAGGGAAAAGACCTGATTCGCATGGCCGTGTCGGCCGTGGCCCTGGCCCACCCCCTCACGGAACACGTTCTTGCCATGAACAAGAACATTCTGGTGGTAGGCGGGGGAGTGGCGGGAATGACTGCGGCGCTTGCCTTGGCGGATCAGGGGTTAAAGGTTTACCTGGTCGAGAAATCCGCGGCTCTCGGAGGCGTGGCGGCCGAAATCCGCAGAACCCTGGAAGGAGAAGATGTTCAGGCCTATTTGACCGGACTCATCGAGCGAACCCTGCACCACGACAACATCCAGGTTCTGACGCGGTCCGTCATCGTGGATCACAGCGGCATGCCCGGCCTTTTCAAAACCGGCCTCCAGGCGGGCCCCCAGATGTTTTACAGGCAAATCACCCACGGCGTTACCATTCTTGCCACGGGCGCGATTCCGAACCGGCCGCAGGAATACCTGCTGGACGACCACGACGCCGTGGTGACGCAGCTCGACCTGGACCGGCTTATCGAGGAGCAGCCCGAGAGAGCGAAAGCCTGGGAGAAGGTCGTCATGATCCAGTGCGTCGGCTCCCGGTGCCCCGAGAACCCGAACTGCTCACGCGTTTGCTGCCAGTCGGCCGTCAAGAACGCCTTGAGACTGCTCGAGCTGAACCCGGAAATCCAAATCTCCGTGCTCTACAGGGACATGCGGACCTACGGGTTTCAGGAGGACGCCTACCGGAACGCCCGGGAGCGGGGTGTCCTTTTCTTCCGCTTCGAAGAAAAAGACAAGCCCGTTGTAGGGAGAAACGGGGAAAGGGTCAAGGTGTCCTTTACGGATCCGGTTCTGGGGAGAGAGATGACCGTGTCCGCAGATTGCCTGGCCCTCAGCACAGGGCTTGTTGCGGACGACGAAGGAACGGAAGACCTGGCCATGGTGTTCCGGCTGGCCCGGACTCCGGACGGTTTTTTCCTGGAGGATCACGTCAAGCTCCGGCCCGTGGATTTGCCGGTTCCCGGATTTTTCGTGGCCGGCACGGCCCATTCGCCCAAGACCATTCGGGAGAGCATTGCCCAGGCCCAGGCCGCGGCCGGCCGCGCACAGACGCTTCTGGCGAGAAACGTGATCAACCTGGGTGCGGCAGTCGCAAGGGTGGACGGCAAGAAATGCGCGGCCTGTCTCATTTGCGTCAGGGCCTGTCCGTTTCATGTTCCCTTTATCAACGCGGACGGCTACTCGGAAATCGATCCGGCCAAGTGCCACGGCTGCGGCGTTTGCGCAGCCGAATGCCCGGCCAAGGCCATCCAGCTCATGCAGTATGAAGACGATCATCTCATGGCCAAACTCGACGGCCTGCTGGAAGGGGTGCTTCGGTGAAATCCTTTGAACCGGTTATTGTGGCATTCTGTTGTCATTACTGCGCCTACACGGCAGCCGACATGGCTGGAAGCATGAGACGCAGCTATCCTCCTAATGTGCACATCCTCCGGGTCCCCTGCTCCGGAAAGGTGGATGCGATTCATATCATGAAGGCCTTTCAAAAAGGCGCGGATGGCGTCTATGTGGCCGGGTGCCTGGAAGGAGACTGCCATTTCAAGGACGGGAACTTCAAAGCGGCCCGCCGGGTGGCGTATGCGAAGAAGCTCCTCGATGAGATCGGCGTGGGCGGGGAGCGGCTTGAAATGATTACCATGTCTGCGGGCATGGGCGAGCGTTTTGCGGCCACGGCCTCAGAATTCACCGAGAAAATTCGGAGTCTGGGACCCAACCCGGTGAAGGGGAGGGCAAAAGCCGGGCAAAAGGCTGCGGCCGGTTGATCGATGAGGTGAAGGAGACGAGAAAACAATGATCACTGCAGAGCGAAAACCGATCGAAGAAATCATGGAATCCATCCGGCCCTTTAACCGGATTCTGCTGGTGGGCTGCAACGAGTGCGTGACCGTTTGTGCAGCCGGAGGCCGCAAGGAGGTGGGGCTTCTGTCCTCAGCCCTCCAGATGGCCTGCATGAAGGAAGGGAAAGTCCTGGATGTGAAGGAAATGACCCTGGAGCGGCAGTGCGACCCGGAATACGTCGAAGAGCTCGTGAGCGCCATCAACCAGGCGGATGCCGTGCTCTCCATGGCCTGCGGGTGCGGCGTTCAGGAAGTCGCCAGGCGGTTCAAGGAGAAGCCGGTCTTCCCGGCCGTGAACACGAAATTCATGGGGGCCTCTGAGCGACAGGGCGTCTGGGCCGAGCGATGCCAGGGGTGCGGGGACTGTGTGCTAGGACTGACCGGCGGGATTTGTCCTGTGGCGCGGTGTTCCAAGAGGCTGCTCAACGGCCCCTGCGGCGGTTCGACCCGCGGGAAATGCGAGATCAATGCCGAGGTGGATTGTGCCTGGCAGTTGATCTGGGATCGGTTGAAAGCGCTTGGACTGGAAAAGCGCTATGAGGACATCATGCCGGCAAAAGACTGGCGAACCAGCCGGGACGGCGGGCCCAGACGAATCATCAGAGAGGATCTCGCATCATGAAAACGGAAAGCGTACTGGAAAAAATTCTGGCCGCGGGGCATCTGGCGGTCACTTCGGAATGCGGACCCCCGAGAGGCGCCGTGCCTGAAAAAGTCAAGGAGAAGGCCGAAAAGCTCAGGGGCTATGTGGATGCCATCAACGTCACGGACAACCAGACCGCCATGGTCCGCATGTCCAGTTTTGCCGCCTGCCTCATCATCCGACAGATGGGCCTGCATCCCATCCTTCAAATGGTGACCAGGGATCGCAATCGTCTGGCTATGCAAAGCGACATTCTCGGCGCCTACTCGCACGGGATCAACACCATGCTCTGCCTTTCCGGGGATCATCCCTGCTTTGGAGACCATCCCATGGCGGCGAATGTGTATGACCTGGACTCGATCCAGTTCATCCAGATGGTCAAAAACATGCGCGACGAAGGAAAGTTCCAGGGGGGAGACGAGATTCTCAACCCTCCCAAGATGTTCATCGGCGCAGCCGCCAACCCCTTTGCCGACCCCTTTGAACTGCGCGTGGCCCGTTTGGCCAAGAAAGTCAAGGCCGGCGCGGATTTTATCCAGACCCAGTGCATCTATGACCTCCCGAGGTTCGAGAAATGGATGCAAGGGGTGCGGGATCGGGGTCTTCATGAGAAAATCCACATCCTGGCCGGGGTGACTCCCTTCAAGTCGGCCGGAATGGCCAAGTACATGAAGAACAAAGTGCCGGGCATGAGTGTGCCGGACGAGATGATCAAGCGCATGGCCGGGGTTCCCAAGGACAAGCAGGCCGAAGAAGGTCTTAGCCTTTGCGTGGAGACCATACAGCGCCTCAAAGAGGTGAAAGGCGTGGCCGGTTTCCACATCATGGCGATCGAATGGGAAGAGAAGGTGCCGGAGATCGTGAAAAGGGCAGGACTCCATCCTAGGCCGGGGGTGTGAGCGCGACCGCTGCGCGGTCGCTGAATTCCTTTTCGCCGGCAGGGGGAGCGGCGAAGTAAGAGGCAAAGGTCGAAATCAAACAAGGAGGCAAATCAATGGACGATAAGAAACTCATCCTCGTGGTGGACGATGACCCAGATCTCGTGGAAGCGATCTCCATGAAGCTCGCGAGCGAGAACTATCGCGTGGCCAAGGCCTACGACGGAATTCAGGCCTGGGACAGGATCAGGGAGGAAAGGCCACAGCTGATCATCCTGGATGTGATGATGCCGAACAAAAACGGATACCAGGTCTGCAAAGAGCTGAAAGGCGACCCTCAGTACAAGAACATCACCGTCGTCCTGCTGACGGCAGTGGGCGAGGCCGTGACCTCTACCAACTACACCCACATGGACGGAAAGACCGCCCTGGCTGATGAGTTTATTCCAAAGCCGATCGACTTGGACAGCCTGATGGAGATCGTGAAAGACTACACCCGTTAAGAGGCAGCTGTGGTAGAGCACAAGGACTGTTCCACAACGGAAAAGATCGCCATGGATGGGTTGAGGGTGAGCGGCAACCTGGCCCTCATGGAGGTCGCGGATCGGTCTTATGCAGGAAAGCACCTCTCTCGTATGCTCGGTGAACTGGCTAAAGCAGGGGTCAACATGAACCTGTTCATCGGCGGGGAGACGCAGGAAGAGATCCGGTTCGCCTGCTGTGTGGCCGCTTCTGACGGAGCACACATCAAAGCGCTGATGGACCCCAACCCTGAACTCAGGACAGGGGTGGAGCTCTCCGCGGCGGTGGATCTCCTGGCCCTTTTTCCGCACTGCTTTGATTTGAAGATATTGGGCCTGGGAATCACCGCTTTGGCCAGAGCGGGGATTCCTTTGCACGGCTTCTGCTCTTCCTTGTCCGCGATCACGTTCGTCACCGACCACACCGATTTGGATCAGGCCATTGCCGCGCTGAAGGGATGTTTCGAACTTGGAGTAGAGACATCCTGATCTCACTGCAAACAGATGCCCCTTCCCCTTTTTGGATGATGCTTTGGAGACAAAGGCTGCATACCGGGAATCCCGGATCAAGACCTATGGGTTTCAGAGGATAGCGGGGCTTTCCCTGCTGAGGATGACGGTCCATAGCGAGGATATGGAGTCCTTGGGGGAGGCCTTTTGCCGGTTGGGGGAGGCAGGCGCGGATTTCCTCCTGGTTTTCTCACAGCGTCGCGGTCAAGCTTCGGAGGTCTGCCTCGTTGTGACGGCACAGTGGGCCAGAGTTATCGAAGACCGTGTGGAGGAGTTCCTAGCAGGCACGGACAAGGCGGTCCGGCCCGGCGTGCCGGCGGAAATGGTGTTTTTCCAGGGCCCTCATTTCGGAGATCGTTACGGCATCCTGGAGGCTGCGGTGAGGGGATTGGCTGCAAGGAGGGTCAAGATGACGGCTGCCGCTTGCTCTGGATCCTGCATTTACATTGTGCTGCCCGAGGGGAAATCAGAGGAAGCGGTTGCTGCTCTTTCAGAGGTGTTTGAAATACCCCGGGCTTCCACTCTGAAACAATCAGCGACTCGCGGGTGAGAGCCGATGAACGAAAAGGCCGTTGAGGCGCAGGACTGGCGGTTGAGGGTCTTTGACTCCCTTTCCTTTCCAACCCTCATTCTGAGACCGGACAGGGTCATTGTCACGGCCAATGAGAAGCTTTTGGACAAATTCGGTGTCCCGATGAAGGACATCGTCGGCAAGACTTGTCACGAGGTCTTCTACAATTCCAAAGAACCCTGTTCCGCGTATCTTTGCCCCCTTCCTGGAGTCCTGGCCATAGGCGAGGGACATTCCATCCTCCGAGAGGTTACCCTCAGCACTGGCGAAAAGGCATGGGAGGACCGAGTCTTCTCTCCCATCAAGGACGACGCCGGCAAAATCATCTACGTCATGGAGAGCCTCCGGGACGTGACCAGGATCAAGACCCTCGAGAGGACGCTCGAAGAGACCAGGGAATTCCTGGAAAAGGTCATCCAGAGTTCGGCGAGCGCGATTGTTGCGGCGGATCTGGACGGAAATATCCTGATCATGAATCGAGCGGCTGAAGCTCTCTTCGGATTTTCCATCAGAGAAGCGAAAGGGAAAAAAAGTGTGATTGATCTGTACCCTCCTGGTAAGGCCAAAGAGCTTATGCGGGAGATGCGAAAGGGAAAGAGGGGTGGAAAAGGCAAACTCCCTCTCACGAAGGTCAACATTCTGAATGTCAAAGGGGAAGTGATCCCTGTGGAGGTTACGGCATCCATCATTTACGAACAAAAGAAGGAAGTGGCCACCATGGGGATTTACAATGACCTCAGGGACAAACTCGCCGTAGAAAAAGCGCTGAAAGAAACGCAGGCCCAACTCTCCCAGTCCGAGAAAATGGCTTCCCTGGGCCAGTTGGCGGCAGGGGTGGCCCACGAAGTCAACAATCCCCTCACGGGAATTCTTCTCTATGCGAGCATGGCTCTGGAGCAAATGGATAAGGATGATCCTATGCGGGAACACCTGGGATACATCGTGGAAGATGTGAATCGATGCAAAGGCATTGTGAAAAACCTGCTCGCCTACAGCAGACGATCGACAACCACTAGAGAAATCATCCCGCTCAATGATCTGGTCCATCAGAGCCTGAACCTCATCCGCGACCAGAAGCTCTTCGGGAACATCGTGGTCGTCAAGGAGCTGTCAGAAGAAATGATGATGGTTCACGCGGACAAAAACCAGCTTGCCCAGGTGCTGATTAATCTCATCTTGAATGCCTGTGCAGCCATGAGCGGAGAGGGCGTGTTGACGTTTCGGACTTACCGGGACAAGCCGAACAAGCTGGCCTACCTGGAGGTTAAGGACAACGGTTGCGGCATCGCCGAAGAAAACCTGCCGAAGATATTCGACCCTTTTTTCACCACCAAAGAACCGGGGAAGGGCACAGGATTAGGGTTGAGCACTTCTCTCGGCATCATCCAGGAGAGCGGAGGCCGCCTTTCCGTCAGGGAAACGGGTCCCCAGGGGACCACGTTTGTTGTGGAACTGCCTCTTTTCGTTCCGGAAGAAGATCCTGAACACTCATTGCCACCAGATGGTTTGAACGGCGAAAGGACCACTGACACATGAAAGACGATACAAAATCCAAAACAGCCTATCGCACCCGGGTTCTGGTTGTGGACGACGAGAAACGCATCCGAGACGGCTGCAACAGCATCCTTAACGCAGCAGGGTTCGAGGTTGGGCTGGCGGAGAACGGCTACGCAGGGCTGAAAAAGATCGGGGAAGAGCATTTTGACATCATCCTGCTGGACTTGATGATGCCGGGTTTACGGGGGATTGATTTGCTCGAACATGTGAAGGCTCGGCACCCCGATACGCTTATCATCGTGATCACGGGCTACGCCACGCTGGAGCACGCCGTGGAGGCCATGAAAAAGGGCGCTTTTGACTTTATTTCAAAGCCCTTTTCCCCGGAGGATTTGCGGACGGTGATCGGGCGGGCCATCGAGTACATCCGAAGCCTCGAGGATATCGCCCACGAGAAATCGCGCATGGGCACGCTGATCAACCACCTCTTAGACGGGGTCATGGCCACAGATGGCGAGAAACAGGTGGCCCTGGCGAACCCGGCGTTTCTCAAGCTGACGGGGTATCGAGGGGAGAGCCCCATCGGCTTGCCAGTCAATAAACTGATCCAAAACGAAACACTGCTCCAGTTGATTGATGAAGCGCTCTCCATGCCTGCTGATCAGTTCACTGAACTGACGGACGAGTTTGATCAGGGGGCTCTCGCTGAAAACAAGGAGACTGTTCTGGCGGTGCGATGTGTGCCTTTCAGGGACAGGCTTCACCGGAACCTGGGGACCGTGACGGTCGTCCATGATATAACCGCTCTGAAAAAGATGGACAAAATCAAATCGGATTTCGTTTCCATGGTGGCCCACGAGATCAAAAGCCCCATGAATTCGGTCCTGGCGCTTGTCAAAGTCGTTCAAGATCGTTTGGCAGGAGATGTCACAGAGAAGCAGCAGGAGATCCTGGGCAGGGTGTCGGAAAAGATCAAAGGTCTTTCAGATCTGGCGGCCGATCTCCTGGATCTTTCCAGAATAGAATCCGGGTTGATCACGCTCGAAAAGGAGAGACTCCAGATTGCCGCTTTGCTCAGCGAGCAGGTGGCTTTTCACCAGACCCGGGCCCAGGGCAAGAACATTCAACTGAACCTGGAGTCTCTTACGGAACTTCCTCCCATCCTGGCCAACAAAAGGGCTATCGAGGAGGTTTTCGCCAACCTCCTGACCAACGCCATCAAGTACACGCCCGAGGGCGGGACGGTGAGTGTATCCGCCTCCGCCGAAAAGGACTACGTCCACATTGCAGTGAAAGATACGGGATTCGGCATCTCCCAGGAAAACCTAACCAGAATCTTCGAACGCTTCTACCGGGTGAAGGATGACAAGACCCGAATGATTTCAGGAACAGGTCTCGGCCTGGCCATCGTGAAAAGCATTGTGGAGGCCCACAACGGGAGGATCGAGGCGGAAAGCGAACCGGACCGCGGTTCCACCTTTCACGTCCTTCTGCCCATCATGCAAAGTTGACGCTCGCGCCTTTCCGTTCGTGGTTCGATACCTCACCATGAACGGAAAATCAAACACTTGTGGCTTTCCCAATCTGTTCGTCCTGAGGTATCGAAGGGTGAACGGGACCTTTTATCAAGTTCAGTCAATTAGAGCTGCGCCTATTTCCCCTTCCACTGAGGCTTTCGTTTGTTCAGAAAGGCGTCCACCCCTTCCTTGGCATCCTCCGTCATGCACAGAGCGGCAAAGAGCTCATTGGTGTAGGAAAGAGCCTTGCCATATTCCAGGTCGGACATGCCGTAGAAAGCCTCCTTGCCCATTTGAAGCGCAAGAGGGCTTTTCTCTGCCAGCTTCTTCGCCAGCGCCAGGGTCTCCTCTTCCAGCTTTTCCAGAGGCACCACCTTGTTCACCAGACCCCATCGCTCCGCCTCTCGCGCGTCGATCAGGTCTCCGGTCATCACCATCTCCAGGCATCGCTTCCGGCTCAGAGAGCGGGACATGGGAACGGCAGGACCCATGCAGAAGAGCCCCACATTCACGGCGGTGGCGCCGATTTTGGTCCCCTCCGCCACAACAGCGAGATCGCAGGCTGCGATGAGCCCTGCGCCATTGGCAACAGCGTAGCCGTGCGCCGAGGCGATCACCGGCTTTTTCATGGAGACGATGACGTGAAGGGCCTGCTCCATCCGGCTGATCCAGTCCCGGTATTGTTGAAGGGTCTTGCCATGAAACTCGGAGATATCGATACCCGTACAGAAGGCCTTGCCGGCACCCTTGAGAACGATGACACGGACGGCCTTGTCCATCTCCAGTTCCAGAAGCCCCTTGCACAGTTCATCCGCAAGGGCGGTGTTGAAGGTGTTGAACTGCTGGGGGCGATTCAGGGTGATGATTCCCACACGTTCTTTTCGTTCTACGATGATGCTCTCATACGGCATGATGGACCTCCTCCGAAATGGCACTAGGAATAAAAGCGATTGCCCGCGTTAACTTGCTGTGATGACGAATTCAGGCGGGTGGATAATGTGCTTCTTGACGCTGCAAAGATCCATGACCCTTGTCACCGCCTTCTTGTATCGATCGGGAAAGCCGGGGGGCACCTTGAGATCGATATGCAGTTTCTTTATACCCTGTTGCTTCTCGTCCCATTCACAACTCATCGTCAATGCCATCCCCTCTGATGAGATTTCGCGGGCCTGGCAGAATTCCAGGGCATAGATCCCTGCGCAGGTTGCAATCGAGGCCAGAAAGAGCTGGAAAGGTTCAGGATCCGTCTCCCCACCCCCATTGGCTAAGGTTTGATCCGTGTGGATGTTGAAATCCCCAATTTTGGCGTCTATTCTTTTACCACCAGGAAAAGAAACTTCGATTTTCTTAAACATCGTTATCCTCCCTTGGCTTGTTTCCTTCGGACAGAAGGGCGATTTCCGACAAAACTCAATCGGAAGGGCCTCCCCCTACTTGTTTGTGCCCCTTTTTCATGAAGTGGCCCTGGGGAGGCAAGGTCCGTTTTCTGCTTGAAAACCGAATGGATTCTGTGGGGCAGATATCCCGACAGGTGTAACAGGCGAAACAGTCTGGAATCGTTTTTTTGTTTCTGCCCAAGATGGCTCCCATGACCGTAGACGGACAGGCGTCAGCGCACTTCCCGCAGGCGATGCAAGTTTCGTAGTCGACGCTGATTTTTACCAGGCTGATCTTCTCCACAACCCACCCGACCAATCCGAAGGGGCAAAAGAAGTGACACCATGGTCTGTAGGTGAACAAACTCGCGATCAGCATGACGGCGATGAAGGCTCCGGCGCCAAGCCCTATATAGGCCGGCTTGTAGATTCTGAAAGGATCGATGGGTTCGATAATGTCCGTACCCTGTGCAAAGGCAACATAAGCAAAGGTGAGGAGAAAAAGAACACGCACCGTGTTGGTCAGAACAAAGGGCGGCTTGAATCGCTTGCCAAGGATGGCGGCTCCTTTCTCTGTCCGGTTGAGCCTGAAAATCAGATCCTGAAGAGCGCCCGCCTGACAGCCCCATGCGCAGATGTACTTGTTGACGAGAAAGACGCTTAATAAGAAAATGCTGAGAGCGATCATGCGGGGAGGGAAGACCGCGCGGGCGGACCCATAGAGGTGGATCGCGTCTTTTACCGTGCCCATAGGGCTGGGGTCCGAACCCATGATAACGCCGAAGATCAAGACCGAGACGAAGAGGAGCCCTTTCCTCAACGTTTCAGGGATGCTGCGCTTTTTCAGACGGATGAAAAGCACGATGAGGAATGTTAACCACAGGACGAACTTTACCGGTATCTTGACCCAGTTTTTGGATGCATGCTCAGCGGCGAGGGCCAGCCTTTTCGTGGCCATAGACTTGATCTGGTCAGCGGTCCCATAGTCGGACAGCTTTCGTTGGAGATCCGATTTCGCTTGAAGCCCGAATATTTCCTTCAGCACAGGGTTTGGGAGATCATTAGCCTGACCGAACTCTCCAACGGTCATGTCCTTTTGGAGGACCCATGGCCTAGGCTCCGGCAGCTTCTCCGGGCTGCCTCCCCACAGGTGGTTGGAAGCCAGGGAGAGGCTAACGACTCCAACGATAAGCGCCAAGAAAAGAACTATCGTTTTGGTGGACGAATTCCGGTTCATTGGGCGAATCTTTTTGGAATGTTCTTATCACAATTTGGTCGGAAAAAAATCATGTAAATTCGCCTTGGTGAAGAGAGAGGACGGGTTAGCCGTAGACGGCTTTCTCTCAAGTTGCTATAAGAAACAGATCTTTCATTACAAGCAAACCACTGAGAAGCGGGTGCCGAAGCCCAAGACAAAACAACCTAGTATAAGGAGTAGAAGATGGAGTGTGATCGCTGCCAGGCGACCATCGAACCGGGAGATGAAAAACACCATCTCGGCCGGACGCTTTGCGAGGATTGTTACATGGACGCCCTGTCACCAGTGAAAGCGTGTGATCCCTGGGCTGTGCACAGCGCCAAGTCCTTTGAAAAGCACGCGGAGAGCGCCCCGACGCTGACGTCGGTTCAGTCCGAGATCCTTTCGATTTTGAAAGAGACCGGGGGCATAGAACCACAGGCCTTACTCAGAGAGCTCAAGGCCAATCTGACGCAAAAGGACTTGGAGCGGGAGTTTGCGGTCCTACGGCACATGGAAAAGGCCAGGGGCGAGAAACGGGGAGACCGCATCGTGTGGCGTTTGTGGTAGGGCCAACCGGGATAACGGCGACCACCAGGGGACAAAGACTTAGCGCAAACAGATCCGAAGGAGGTTCAATTCGCGATGCAGAAGCTCGAAAAGCTCATTGAGCGCATCATACGGCGTGTCAACATCAACCTGAGAGGCCAGGAATTCGATGCGGGTCCTTTTCTGAAACCATGCATACCGCTGAAAAAACTGTCCGAGTTTTACGCCTTTTACGGGATTACCGGCCAGCATCCCCTGCATTTCCATTTCAGCGGCTCCAACCTCGCCGGCAGCTATTTTCTGGGCAAGTGCCAGGTGGACGGATCGATCCTTTATAAATCCGACATCCGGGGGGACGAACTCAAATCCAAAGGGGAGAGCTTTCAGTACCGCGGAATCAAAATGACCATGGACCAGGATGAGAGCTTTCTTATATCAGACAGCCTGCTCATCAAAACCCTGGTCCACAATAAATCCAACGATCCTGAAAACCCGGAGATTTTCCTGATCAAGAACTCTGCATCCTGTCCTTTCGCCAACATCCACGGATCTCCCCTGGAAGGCAGCTTTTTGGGGGCCTTTGCCACGGCCGACCTGACCACCCTTCACGGCTGCATCCTTGGCCCCTTCAGTTATGTGCAGGTGGGCGAGCTCTGGCATGAGCAGATCGAGCCTGGGGAGATCTGGATCAACCAGGAAAACTCCTTTGATTTCCACTATGAGTTCCCCCAAGACATCCTCGAAGAATACATCCATGTCCAACCGGGCAAGCGGCCTCAGGGCCGGTTCATGGACTTCCTCAATGACCGAAAGGAGGAGTTCCGCCGAGTGTTCGACGTGGTTCACCTGGCTCCGCTGCCGGCCGTGCCGAAGAGCGCCTCAGTCAACCGCTACGCATTGATCAAGCCCAAAACTCGCATCGGCGAAAATGTCTTGGTCGCCCAGCGGGCCTACGTCGAAAACTCCATCCTGTGAAAGGGCGCCAATGCGCAGGAGAACTGCTTCATCATCAATTCGCACCTGGAGGGGAACGACATTACGGCCCACGGGGCCAAGCTGATCAACGCCCGTCTGGAAGAAAAGGTCTTTGTGGGGTTCAACTCTTTCGTGCACGGGCTACCGGACTCCCCGCTCATGGTTGGGAAGGGGAGCATCATCATGCCGCACACCATCATTGATCTCCATGAGCCGGTTTCCATCCCGCCCGCTCATCTCGTGTGGGGGTATATCTCCAAGACCAAAGACCTTGAGGACAACAGCATCTCTCTCACAAAGCTTGGTGAAATAAAACGCATGGTCAGCATCGGGTCGATGGACTTTGCCGGCTCAGGCTCCAACTTTGTCGAAGGCTTCCGCCACCGGATCGATCACATTCTGGAAGCCAACGGCGCCTATTTCGACTGCAAGAAAAACAAAGGTCACGCCCAGAAAGGCCAGAACATCGCTTTCAACATCATCCAACCCTACTCCATAGGCACGCAAAAGGGTCTATACCCCACGATCCACATCGAACCCTGATAACCTAGCAGGCTGCTGAAAAACGCCCATCTGCGGCGTTACCCTCATCCCTCTGAAAGGAGTGACAAGTGACGAGTGACAAGTGACAAGACAAGATAGGGCAACAGGAATTCCTCGTCACTCGTTACTATTTACTCGTCACTAAGATCGGTGCCTTGCATCTGGCCGTTTTTGAGCAGCCTGCGTAGCCGGTGTTTTTCAGCAACCTGCCAGTGTAGTGTCTTGGCTATCTCTTCGTAGACGTATCCCTGTGGTCGAAATGAAAGATTAACTCCCAGGCGCTTGTGAACCTTGCACCGTGTACCGTGTACCATCTTTATGGTCATATGCTCAAAATATTTCTTGACAGTAGTCCCTGCTGCTTTATATTATGAGCGTAAGCTCATAATAGGAGGTTGGCCATGCCCAGGCCGCGAAAGATGAGATGGGTTCAAGGGCGTCCGGTGGTTGCCGCTTTTGTCCCGGACCAGATGCCTCCATGGGGAAGAGAAGAAGCGGTTCTTCCTGTGGAAGGGCTGGAGGCGATCCGGCTCGTGGATTACCAGGGTTTGGACCAGGAAGCGGCTGCTGCCATGATGAACGTGTCCCGCCAGACCTTGGGCCGGATTCTGGCCGATGCGAGGGCCGTCGTGGCCGACGCTCTCATTATGGGCAAGATCCTTCGAATCGAGGGAGGTCACTTCGAAATGCCCCCTCGAGGAAGAGGGCGACGTGGCCGAGGTTGGCGCGGCGGATTTTAGAGAAAGGGAGGTGTTTCTTATGCCAGGATTTGATGGAACAGGACCCATGGGTGCCGGTCCTATGACAGGAGGAGCGCGAGGATTCTGCAACCCCGCCGGTGCGGGTTACGGCCCGGTCGACGGCAGAGGGTTTGGTTACGGTCGCGGCTGTGGTCGGGGTATGGGCCGTGGCCGCGGTGCGAGAAGAGGACTTGGTCCAGCCTTGGGTACGGGCCGTGGGTATGGAAGAGGCTTTCGGGGCCGGGCTTTTTTCCCTGCATGGGGCGGAGGATATGCCCCGGCTTACGGGTTTTACCCCATGAACCCGCAGGACGAGGCGGGCATGCTGAGAGATGAGGCGGAATACATGAAGCAAGAACTCGCCGCCATTCAGAAGCGGATGGAGGAATTGGAAGCCAAGTCCCAACAGGCTTGATCAAACCCTTCCTCCTGTCCCGGGATCACAGCCGGGGCAGGCTTTTGCTCTCTCCCGCATCAGGGGAGAACCATATCGAAAAGACCACCACGGCCAGTTCATGGCTTTGTCATGGTGAGTTTCTTCGTCCCTTTGATTTGCCGGAAGTTGGCCCCCTGGCTCACGCATCGCAAGGCCAAATCCGCGTCTATGACTCTTGTTCCTGAAAGAGCGTGCACGCCGTAATCGAAGAGCACAGGGGAAAGAGGGACCGTATCGCCCAGCATGATGATAAAGGCTTTGGGGTTACAAAGCTCAAGCAAATGGGGCAGGGTGTGGTTGGTCAATGAAGTCCCTGTAAGGGCCACAACGTCCGCTTGGGGGATGAAGCGATCGGCCTCGGTTTCATTGAAGTCGCCTTCCCTCGGATTATTCTCAATCACCCAGAGAGCCTTGGCCTTTTCCCGGACTCTGGGAAGGAAGGGAAAATGCCCCACAATGGCTACTTTCTTCCCTTCTGCCTTCTCCAGAATAACCTCTGCAGCGTTGATCTCCGTGCAGGCTTCAATGTCCACTTCAAGAAGCGAATTAATCGTGGCCATGCCGATGGCTGCCTCGAGGAGGCTATCCGAGTAAACCATCAGAGCAAGATCCCTGGAGGGTTTATCCAGCAGAAACCCGGGCTCCTTCACCAGAGGGCCTTCCTGCTTGAGCGCATCGCGAGGCAGGGTTGCGGCAAGGCCGCAATACCTTGTGAGAACCCCGGTGTGAAAAACGCCCTGGCGGATGTCTATGACAGGGGCGTCGAAATTGAGAGTCGAAATAAGGTCGTCAATGATTTTCATGGCATCTGTCCTTCATCTCTTTTGATAAGTCCCTTGCCTTTCCGCACCGAGTACCCTATAAAAATCTCCGGAACAAAAGTTTTCTTTCACATCCTTGGCGCTGCGTGTACGATGAGAATTGAAGAGATCATCAAAAAATCCCATAAGGGAGAGCCCTTTTCAAAAGACGAACTGGTGCAGATGCTCAGTTATCCTCCGGGTTCAGCGGATTCCTATCTGCTGATGGCTGAAGCAAACCGGATTTCCAAAGAACTCACCGCTAACCAGGCGGAAATCCACGCGCAGTTCGCATTGAACCTAGCCCCTTGTTCGCGCAACTGTGCCTTCTGTTCGTTTGCACAAAAGAACAAAATCTTTAAGAAAGAAACGCGGATCTCAGTGGAACAGGCCGTCCATCTCGCAAAGCGGTTCGAAAAGGATGGAGCCAATGCAGTCTATGTGATGACCACGGCCACCTATCCCTTTGAGCTCTTCTTGGAGATGTCCCGCGAAATTCGCCGCAGCCTTCGGCCGGAGACCACTCTTGTCGCCAATATCGGTGATCAATCCCACGTAAAGGCCCAAAAGGTTAAAGACGCAGGATATGAGGGTGTCTACCATGCCTTGCGCCTGCGGGAGGGGACAGACACCTCGATTTCGCCGAAAACCCGAGAACGAAGCATCCGCAACTTCCTGGATGCCGGTTTGGGTGTGGGAACCTGCGTTGAACCCATAGGCCCAGAACACAGCGACAAGGAGATTGCTGAAATGGTGCTGTTTACAGGCTCCTTCAATCCCTCTTACAGCGGCGCGGCAAGGCGAATTCCCATTCCGGGGACGGAACTGGCCAGGCTCGGGATGATCAGCGAACTTCGAATGGCTCAAATCGTCGCAGCCACCCGGCTGGGTGTCCCCAGAACGGTCATCGGGAACTGTACTCACGAACCTTGCACTCTCGGAGCCATGGCCGGAGCGAACCTCTTCTGGGCCGAAATGGGAGCGAACCCGAGAGACACCGCGGAAAAAACCGAAGAAGGCCGGGGCGGAAGCGTGAAGAGTTGCAAGGAGCTGTTCTGGGAGGCCGGCTGGTCTGCGTGGGACGGGCCTTCCCGATATTATCCCCCGCCGTTGGCATCTTAATCGTAACTCGCCCGGGTCGCTTCATCCGCCATGGTCGGTGCGATCAGTGGCTTCCACGTTGAGTTTTCCCACGTCCCAAGACGGGTGTGCAGATCCAGATATTTCTTGGGTATGGGATGTGTGCCCACAACGACCCTGATCCCATAGCGTTTTTCAAGAAAGGCTTTGAAGATATCGATATGGGGACAGGGGGGATAGCCAACGACCATGCCGGTGGCCAGGTGAATCACTTGCGCGCCGTTCTTCACCATTTCTTCGCCCGCATATTCTATGTTGCCGCCGGGACAGCCATCACAAGTCGTAAAACCGACCAACTCCACTTCGGTGTCCAAGTATAGGCTGAAAGCCCCTTCCTTGTTCTTCATCGCTCGGAGACACTTCCCACCCGCACAGCGACGGTATCGGTCGCAGATGATGATTCCAATCTTGGTCTTCGAATTCATTTCGACTCCTTTCAATTCTTGGTGGATCCATGGTCACGGCATTGCGAAAAACCCATGAGTCTGGCTTTTCGCTTGTTTGTCCCGTTTGCCACCGCTAGGCCAAGCGCAGACAGCCCCTTGTGCCCGGTCTAATGAGTTGACAAAGGACGCTACTGCAGACGGCTATCTTCGCTGTCGGCCACATAATAGAGCAGAGAGTTCGCCACCTGTGCCCGGATTCGTTTATCCCTCAGGAGCTTTCCGAGATATTTGGAGACCTCGTTCGGATGCATGCTGAAGGTCTCGGCAATCTCATGGTCGGTACACGGTCGCCGCTGCAACATGGAATAAATCTCTTCCTGCGCGGCGTACATCTCCACTCTCTGTTTCGCTTTAAAGTCTGCAATCACCTCCGCTTGAGGGGCAAAAAGAGAGCACAGGGACTCGAGGCGTTCTTTGGAAACGGGCACTGCAAAGTCCTTGGAGGGAGGCCGTACCGAGGTATTGAGATGAATGCGGTGCGGCCCGATCTCTTTGGCCAAAGCCGCGATCTTCGCGACATCCGGAGGGAGTGAGTTCATGCCCGCAACCAGAAAAACCTCCAACCACAACTGTCCTTTGTGGCGAGCGCGAAAGGCTTTCTGGCCTTCAACCACCTGATGGAAGGAAAGCTCCGGGTGGGGCCGGTTCATCCACCCAAAAGAGGCCTGGTCCCAAGCGCTCAGGGAAGTCTTGATGATATGGGCGTGAGAGGCGGCCTCTTGAACCTCCGGCAGATGAAGCAGGGTGCCATTGGTCAAAAGCACTGCCGGAATAGAGCTGTGCGATCGGACGAACCGGAGCACTTCCCCGAAACCCGAATGAAGGGTCGGTTCTCCTGAACCTGAAAGAGTGATGTAATCGGCCTTGCCGTTCTCTTTGATCCACGCCTCAAGCTCGGCGATCACTGCCTCCACAGGCACGTATTCCTCGCGAGCCAGGGTTTTATGGGTGGTCTGTCCAAGCTGGCAGAACACGCAGTCCAGGGTGCATGTCTTGCGAGGTGTAAGATCGACTCCCAGGGATCGTCCGAAACGACGAGACGGCACAGGTCCGAAGAGATAACGGAACGTTTGCATGATAGACGTAAGCCTCTTCTATTTCTTTCCGCGCTGTTTCCTCATGTAATCATCAAGGGCTGCCTGAAGGGTATCCGCAGCGAGGAAGGCGCAGTGCCGATCTTCCTCGGGAAGGCCGCCCAGGGTTTCGAGAACGGTTTCGTCCGAAATCTCAGCCACTTCATCGGGGGTTTTTCCAAGGGCAAGCTCTGCAGCAAAAGAACCGCAAACCAGACTGGACCCGCAGCCGTCTGTGCGAAAGGTGGCTTCTTTGACTTTGTCCTCTTCAAACCTCAAAAAGATCTCTATCCTGTCCCCGCACGAACCGGCGACATGGCCGTATCCGTCCGGATGGTCCATGACTCCCGTGTACTGGGGCCTTAGCCACCTCTCATAGGCCACCTGCCCGTAGGCTTGCCTCGTCTCCTCATTGATCTGGTGCTGTATTTCCTGGATGAAATCATCGAGTGAGTCTGTCATGCTTTCTCCCCTCAGTTCCCGTCTTCACACCGCTGATATCCGTCCCTAGGAGGATGGTGAAGCAAGGGGTGTGCCATGGTGACGATTTAGTCACATCGGAGATCCCAAAGGCTTGAGTTATCGGGTAGTTGGTACGGAAAGCCCATCCGAGAAAATGTTCCCACGCCGCTTTGGAGTTATGCACGTTTGCAATGATTGGTGGATGTCATGCAAAACTGAAAAACGGCGGAAATCATCGAGCATCCATTTCCTGGGGTCAATCCGAGGACTCCACTCTCTCATGA
>Ga0316622_100000726_pt1 | contig 20035 bp, 17 predicted proteins | sample OWC_Aug_OW2_C1_D_FD_207646 | JGI IMG/M metagenome (GOLD analysis project Ga0316622, IMG submission 207646) | Wetland soil microbial communities from Old Woman Creek delta, Ohio, United States - OWC_Aug_OW2_C1_D5_C | ecosystem: Environmental > Terrestrial > Soil > Wetlands | place: USA: Ohio... | reverse complement strand
TTCGCCCTGCTCCGCCAAGAGCTTCCCTATGCCGTGGCCGTCGAGGTGGAGGCGGTGAACGCCCGCCAGGGCACGGATCTCACTGACGTCGAAGCCACGATCTATGTGGAGAAGGCGTCCCAGAAGGGCATCGTCATCGGAGCGGGCGGGGCGATGCTGAAGCGCATCGGCGCCGCGGCCCGGCCGGCCATCGAGGAACTGTTGGACACCCGCGTCTTCCTGAAGCTGCACGTGAAGGTGGACGAGGCCTGGCGGAAGGACCCGAACGCGCTGCGCCGATTCGGCTACTCGGAACCCTAAAACCGGGTCTGGGGACCGGGGGTTGGGGACTCGTTCTCCATCCATAAAGCCGACGAGTCCCTGGCCCCTAGCCCCCAGCCACTATGCCCTTACACACGACTGAGGCCATCATCATTGGCGGCCACGACCTGGCCGAGGCAGACCGAATCGTCGTCTTCTACACCATGGCGGCGGGAAAGGTCCGCGCCGTGGCGGAGGGCGTCCGGCGCATCCGCAGTCGTTTCGGGGGGAACGTCCAGCTTTTCAGCCAGGGGCGGCTCGTCTACTTCGAGCGCCCGAACAAGACGCTGCACAAGGTGAACGAGTTCGCCGCCGTCCGACCGCATCAGCGCCTGCGCGAGGACCTCGATCGCATCGCCCTGGCGTCGACCGCGGTGGAAGCCGTCGCCCTGGGCGTCGAGGACAACGAGCCAACGCCCGGCCTGTACGAACTGCTGGCCGAGGCGCTGGATCAACTCGAGACGGCCGGCCGGCCGGCCCTCGTCCTGGAGGGATTCCTGCTTCAACTTCTGCGGCTGCTCGGGTACCGCCCGGAGTTCCTGGAATGCGTCCGCTGCCGCGGCCAGGTCGCCTCTCGCGACACCGCGCACCTGAGCCCGGCCCACGGTGGGTTGGTCTGCGCGGCCTGCCGCGCAGGAACGGCAGACGCCTTTCCGGTCACGCGGGAGGCTCTCGGTTTTCTTCGGGGGGCCGGGGGGACGCCGCTTCGCTTGATGGACCGGATCGCCCTGCAGCCGAACACGATCCGGGAGGTCACGGAGGCCCTCCACGCCTTTCTTTGTCAGGTGTTAGGCCGCCCCCTCCGTTCGGTGGACTTTCTGGGTCGCCTCTAAGTCCGAATTTTCTTGGGCCTTCAGCCTTCACAACAGGGCGAAAACTGGCCTTTTCCCTTGACACTCTCAGTCGGAATTTGTTAGCTTTCCGGTTTGCATTTTCCCCGAGGGTCCCATTGGGAGGTTGCTGATGACCTTTCAGGAACTGGTCCTCGCCCTGGAGAGTTACTGGGCGAAGTACGGTTGCGCCATCCTGCAGCCGTACGATGTCGAGCTGGGCGCCGGGACCATGAATCCGGCCACCTTCCTGCGGGTGCTGGGGCCCGAGCCCTGGAACGTCGCCTACGTGGAGCCGTCGCGCCGGCCGGCCGACGGTCGCTACGGCGAGAACCCGAACCGCCTTCAGCACTACTATCAATATCAAGTGATCTTGAAACCCTCGCCCGCCGACATTCAAGAGGTGTACCTCAAGAGCCTGCAAAGCTTCGGCGTGGACCCGATGCGCCATGACATCCGCTTCGTCGAGGACGATTGGGAGGCGCCGACCCTGGGCGCCTGGGGGCTCGGCTGGGAAGTCTGGCTGGACGGTCTGGAGATCACACAGTTCACCTACTTCCAGCAGGCCGGTGGGATCGAGGTGCGCCCGGTGGCCGGCGAGATCACGTACGGCATCGAGCGCATCGCCATGTTCCTGCAGGGTGTGGACAACGTCTACGACCTCAAGTGGAACGACACGCTCACGTACGGCGATGTGCACCACCGGGGCGAGGTGGAGTGGTCGGTCCACAACTTTGAGGCTGCGGACGTGCCGCTGCAGCTTCGACTCTTCGACGAGTACGAGCGGGAGTCGCGCTCGCTGATCGAGCGCGGGCTGGTGCTCCCGGCGTACGACTACTGCCTCAAGTGCTCCCACACCTTCAACATTTTGGACGCGCGGGGTGCGATCGGCGTGACCGAACGGACCCATTACATCGCGAGGGTCCGCGCGCTGGCCCGGCGAGTGGCCGAGGCGCACCTCAAGCAGCGCGAGGAGATGGGATACCCGCTCCTGAAGGGACAGCAGTAGGAGGAACGGCGACCGCGGCCGCAAAGGACACTATGGCAAAGGAATTACTCTTCGAGATCGGTATGGAGGAGATTCCCTCCGCCTACCTCCCGCCTGCGCTGGAGGACTTGAAAGCGGCGGCGAGCCGCCTGCTCGCAGAGCAGCGCCTGGCGTTCGCGGCCATCCGAACGTTGGGCACGCCGCGGCGGCTGGTCCTCGTCGTGGGCGGCCTGGCGGAACGCCAGGCGGACGCGCGGCGCGAGGTGGTCGGGCCCCCCAAGGCGGTGGCCTTCGACGCAGAGGGAAAGCCCACCCGAGCCGCTGAGGGGTTCGCCCGGGCGCAGGGTGTGGCTGTGGAGGCCCTCCAGGTGCGCGCACTGGAGCGCGGCGAGTACCTGCTGGCGGTACAGGAAGAGCGTGGCGCCCGGACGACTGAGGTGCTGGCGGGGTTGCTTCCGAAGCTGCTTTCCGCCCTCAGCTTCCCGAAGTTCATGCGCTGGGGCGAGGGGACCTTCCGCTTCGTCCGTCCGATCCGCTGGCTGCTGGCCCTCTACGACGGTCGCGTGGTGCCGTTCGAGGTCGACGGGCTGAAGCCCGGCGGAAAGACCTACGGCCACCGCTTCCTGGCGCCCCGCGGCGTGCGAGTGCGGAGCTTCCAGGAGTACCTCGAGAGCCTGGAAGAGCGATTCGTCGTCGTGGATCCGGACCGGCGACGCGAGCTGGTGCGGACCCAGGCCGCCGAGGCCGCGGCCGCGGTCAAGGGTCGCCCGGTGCTCGACGCTGCGCTCGTGGAGACGGTGGCGGACCTGGTGGAGTTCCCGACGGCCGTGTGCGGCGCGTTCAAGCCGGAATATCTGGAGTTGCCGCGCGAAGTCATCGTCACCCCGATGCAGAAGCATCAGCGCTACTTCCCGGTGGTGGACGCCGCGGGCAACCTCCTCCCCCACTTCGTGGCCGTCTCCAACATGCGCGCCAAGGACATGGGGCTGATCCTTCAGGGCAACGAGCGGGTCCTGCGCGCCCGGCTCAACGACGCGGAGTTCTTCTTCCGCGAGGACCGGAAGCGCCCGCTGGCCGAGCGCCTTCCCGAGCTCCGGCAGATCATCTTCCAGGAAAAGCTCGGCTCCGTTGCCGACAAGGTGCAGCGGCTGCAGCGGCTGGCCGGATGGCTTGCTGCGCAGGTGGACCCCGCGGCCCGGCCGTCGGCCGAGCGCGCCGCCCTGCTCTGCAAGGCCGATCTGCCGACGGCCATGGTGAAGGAGTTTCCCAATCTGCAAGGAATCATGGGGCGGGAATACGCGCGCCTGTCCGGCGAGGCGCCGGACGTGTGCCAGGCCATCGAGGAGCACTACCTGCCCCGCTCCGCCGGCGACCGCCTCCCTGCCACCGGCGCGGGGGCGACGGTGGCCCTGGCGGACCGGCTGGATTCCATCGTTGGCTGTTTCGGCATCGGTCTCGTCCCCACCGGGTCGGAGGATCCCTACGCCCTGCGGCGCGCCGCGCTGGGGGTGGTGCAGGTCGTGCTCCAGCGCGGGTGGCATCTGCCCCTGGACGAGGCCGTGGCGTGCGCTCAGGCGGGTTTCGGCGACTCCGGCGGCTCGAAGGCGGACGCGACCAGGCAGGCGGTGCTGGAGTTCCTGCGCGGCCGGACCCAAGCCGTGCTCGCCGAGCGTGGGATGCCGGCCGACGTCATCGAGTCGGTCCTGTCTGCCGGCTCCAACGACATCGCCGATGTCGCCCGTCGCGCCGACGCGCTGGGGGCGCTGCGGCGCGAGGCGGACTTCGCCGAGCTGGCCACGGCCTTTCGGCGCGTGGTGGGGATCATCCCGCGCGGATTCGACCGGCCGGTGGAGACCAACCGGCTGGTGGAAGCGGCCGAGCGGGCGTTGTATGCCCAGGCCGTGGAATTGAAGGGAGAGGTGGAACGGCTGGTGGCGGCCCGGGATTACCTGGGGGCGCTGCGGCGCATTGCAGGGCTCAGGCCGGTGGTAGACATGTTCTTCGAGGAGGTGTTGGTGATCGGGCCGGATGAGGGACTGACACAGAATCGGTTTGCGCTCCTCAAGACGGTGGGGAGCCTGTTCGCGCGAATCGCGGACTTCACGAAAATAACCGGGTAGGGGGACATCGGAGGATTCTATGGCAACGGCAAGGAAATGGGTGTACTTCTTCGGCAACAAGAAGGCGGAGGGGCGAGCGGAGCAGAAGAACCTCCTGGGCGGGAAGGGCGCCAACCTGCATGAGATGACCCGCTTGGGCATCCCCGTGCCGGGCGGCTTCACCATCACCACGGAGGCCTGCATCTATTACACGAACAACAAGAAGCAGTATCCCCAGGGGATGTGGAAGCAGGTCGAGGATGCCCTGGGCAAGCTGGAAAAGGCCATGGGGGCACGTTTTGGCGACCCCGCCAACCCGCTGCTCGTCTCCGTGCGCTCGGGCGCGCGCGTGTCCATGCCCGGCATGATGGACACCGTCCTGAACCTGGGCCTCAACGACACCAGCCTGAAGGCCCTCATCGCCAAGACCAAGAACGAGCGGTTTGCCTACGACTCGTATCGCCGCTTCATCCAGATGTTCAGCGATGTGGTGATGGGAATCGAGAAGCCGGTCTTCGAGCGGCTGATCGAGGCCAAGAAGCACGAGAAGAAGGTGAAGCTGGACACCGAGCTGACCGCCGACGATCTGAAAGACCTGGTGGGCATCTTCAAGCGCGTCTTCAAGGACAAGACGGGCAAGGAGTTCCCGCAGGAGCCCAAGGAGCAGCTCAAGTACGCCATCAACGCGGTGTTCGGCTCCTGGGATAACCCCCGGGCCGTCACCTACCGGCGGCTGAACAAGATCCCCGGCGACTGGGGCACCGCTGTCAACGTCCAGGCCATGGCCTATGGGAACATGGGCGAGAACTCCGGCACCGGCGTGGCCTTCACGCGCGACCCCGGTACGGGCGAGAAGCGCTTCTTCGGCGAGTACCTGATCAACGCCCAGGGCGAGGACGTGGTGGCCGGCGTGCGCACCCCGATGCCGATCGCCGAGCTGAAGAAGCAGATGCCCAAGATCTACGCCGAGCTGGAGGGGATCTACAAGCGGCTGGAAAAGCACTACCGCGACATGCAGGACATCGAGTTCACCATCCAGGAAGGCAAGCTGTACATGCTGCAGTGCCGCGTCGGGAAGCGCACCGCGGCCGCGGCCGTCAAGATCGCCGTGGACCTGGTGAAGGAAAAGCTGATCTCCAAGGAGGAGGCCATCCTGCGCGTCGCCCCGAGCCAGCTCGACCAGTTGCTCCACCCGCGCGTTGACCCCTCGGCGAAGCCGCAGAAGATCGCCAAGGGTCTTCCGGCGTCACCCGGCGCCGCCGTCGGCAAGGTCGTGTTCACCGCGGCCGAGGCCGAGGAGATGGCGGCCAAGAGCGAGCGCGTCGTGCTCGTTCGCCTCGAGACCTCCCCCGAGGACATCGGCGGCATGCACGCGGCCCAGGGCATCCTGACCGCGCGCGGCGGCATGACCTCCCACGCGGCCGTCGTGGCCCGCGGCATGGGCAAGCCCTGCGTGGCCGGCTCAAACGACATCACGGTGTACGAGGAGCACGGCTATTTCTTCGCCAAGGATCTCAAGGTCCAGCGGGGTGACTTCATCACCCTCGATGGCAGTACCGGCGAGGTCCTGCTTGGCGAGGCCAAGCTGATCCAGCCGGAGTTGTCGGGCGACTTCGCCCTGCTGATGACCTGGGCCGACAAGTGCCGGAAGATCGGCGTGCGCGCCAATGCCGACACCCCCCAGGACGCCAAGGTGACCATGCAGTTCGGCGGCGAGGGCATCGGCTTGACCCGAACCGAGCACATGTTCTTCGAGGGCGACCGGATCGATGCGGTCCGGGAGATGATCCTGGCCAGCGATCTGGAGGGCCGCAAGAAGGCCCTGGCTAAGCTTCTCCCCATGCAGAAGCAGGACTTCAAGGGCATCCTGGGCATCATGGGGAACCTGCCCGTGACCATTCGGACGCTCGATCCGCCCCTGCACGAGTTCCTGCCCAAGACCGAGGAGGACATGCGGGACCTCTCGCAGAAGATCGGTATTCCGGTCGAGCGGATCAAGGCCAAGACCGACAGTTTGCACGAGTTTAACCCGATGCTGGGCTTCCGCGGCTGCCGCCTTGGGCTCGAGTATCCGGAGATCACCGAGATGCAGGCCCAGGCCATCTTCGAGGCCGCCTGCGAGCTGCGCAAGGAGGGGAAGAACCCGTTCCCCGAAGTCATGATCCCGCTGGTGGGCACGCTCGCCGAGTTCCAGATGCAGAAGGATGTCGTGGAGCGCGTCGCCAAGGAGACGCAGAAGAAGTACGGCGTGAAGGTGAAGTACATGATCGGCACCATGATCGAAATCCCGCGGGCCTGCATCGCGGCGGGCGAGATCGCGTCCCAGGCGGAGTTCTTCTCCTTCGGGACCAACGACCTGACCCAGACCGTCCTGGCACTCTCCCGCGACGACGCCGGGAAATTCCTCCCCGGCTACGTGGATCGGAAGATCTTCAAAGAGGACCCGTTCGTCAGCATCGACCAGGAAGGCGTCGGCGAGATGATGAAGATGGGCGTGGAGCGCGGCCGCAAGGTGAGGAAGGACCTGGAGCTCGGCATCTGCGGCGAGCACGGCGGCGACCCGGCGTCGGTCATCTTCTGCCACGAGATCGGCCTGGACTACGTCAGCTGCTCGCCCTACCGGATTCCCGTGGCCAAGCTGGCGGCGGCCCATGCCAATCTGAAGGGCAAGGTGAAGGTGGTGGACAAGGGCGAGAAGTAGTCGCCCGCTCAATCGAGCGGTGAGTCAATGGGGGTCCCGATGGCTCGGGACCCCCATTAGATTTTCGGCGTCTTCGATAAGTCATGCCGGAAGTCCCCACGGAATGGGGATACCGAACGGTTATGCCACGACGGATGCAGAACGGATTTGTCGGTGCGGAGAATCTCTCACTCGAGACGCGAGAGTATGGTATCCTTGGCCATAGATGGGCGCCACGCTGCTTCGCCAAACCAAGTACATTGACGCCGACGGGGATCTCGTCGAGTTGGTGTTATGGCAGGTTGTCCGATCGGCCAAGTATCCGGACGGCCTCCGGTACCGGGGTACCAGTGGTGCTGTACGACAACCATCATCCCAAGGGCCACCATCGTCATCGGGGTCGAGTCGAGCAACCGTATCCCTTCACCACGGTAGCACGGCTTCTGCGAGACTTCCTCAGAGACGTGCGGCGCGTCAAGGCGGCGACCAAGAACAGGAGAACCCACGATGAAGGGACGGATTGAAATCGAAAGCCTGGAAGAGGGGGTCAAGGACTTCAAGGCTGCTTGGAAGGCCGGTGCGGCCGGGCAACCTGTGACGCCCCGACAGGGCACCTACTTCACGAGCCTGGAAGCGGCCCGGAAGGTTCTCACCCCCAAGCGTCTGGAGCTCCTCCAGGCCATTCGTCGAAACCGCCCCGCCTCCGTGTCCCAACTCGCGCAACTTGTTGGACGCGACTTCAAAAACGTCTATGGCGACGTTCAGACCCTGGCCCAGTGCGGCCTCGTCTCCCTCACGGCCCGCCGGACCGGCCGTCGCACCACAGTGCCCCGCGTGCCCTTTTCCGTCCTGGAGTTCCGCATCGCCGTCTGAGGGTGAGGTGATGGTGGGTAGGTGATGGTGATGGTGATAGGAGTTTGCTTTTGGGGGCCAGCGTGACGATCGCGCCCCCAGTTCGTCCCACGAGCTCGGCGGCGGCACCGAGCGGCGTCTCGCGCGAGCGTCCCCAGCCACTGGGCGGGAGTATCGGGCGCACGCGACACGGATGTCAAGGGCAACCTGGGGTCACCCGGGGTGCCGGCGATCGACCGCCCGCGCCGGGGACGGCGCCGAGCCAATGCGACAACCGTGCAGGCACGACCTCGTTACGCGGCGAGCGCGACCCGTTGCAGGGACTCCGGCACCGGGTACCCCGCCGGATTTTTCCGCTGGAGCGGGTGTGAAAGGCACTGGACTCCATGGAAGCGCCTGCTCACCGATTTACCCCAGGGTGGCCGGTGAATTCCCGGATCGCCTTCGCCACGGTCTCCGGCTCTTCCTCGGGTGCGGAGTGGGCGCTGTCCTCCAGCGTCAGGAGCCGCGCGTCCGGGAGCGCCGCGACTAGTCGCTGCGCGCTCTCCGGAAGGACGATCCGGTCATGCCTACCCGCCATCACCAGGGTGGGAACCTTCACGCCCGCCAGATCCAAAGCAGGGCTCTCTCTATTCGCCATGGCTGTTGAGAAAGCGCGGTAGGTTTCCTTCAAGCCCTCGATCAATAGCCGCTCCCGATAAGCCTCCGCCACCTCCGCGGTGAGCACACCTTCGCGATGATACGCCCTCCGCAGGATCGCGCGGAAACGCTTTGGCGACGAGAGCAGAAGCCGGGTAGCGGGGTAACCCGCCCAACGCAGCACGGGCGAACGAACCCAGGCTGGTGGATCGCCAAATTCCATGACGGCGCTGATAAGCACGAGGCGCTCGACCGCCCCGGGATCGGACTCCGCCAGCAGTAGTGCCAGGGTCCCACCGTAGGATTGGCCGAGCACCGTTGCCGGCCCCATCTGCTTCGCTTTCATAACATGCCGGATCAGTTCCAACTGCGAGTCGATCCCGAATTCGTCCGTCGTCTTTGGACGTTCCGTGTACCCGAATCCGTAGTAGTCCACGGCCACGACCCGGAAGTGCCCCGCAAGCTGCGGCACCAGCTTGTGAAAGGAGTAACTCGATGCTGCAAACCCGTGCAGCAGGAGCAGCGGTGGCCCGGAACCGTGCTCCTCCACGTAGATCTTGCGGCCCCGAAAGGTCAGAAAATTTTCCTTCGGAAGTTTCGCGATTGCGTCTTCATAGGGTATGAGTTGGGCGCAGCCCGTCAGTAGAGCGAAGAAAGACCCGATCGTCATGAGCAGCAGCGGAAAGTGGCACCCCCTCCGGTTCACTGGACTCTAATTCCGTTGCCGCGAGCCATGAGGGTCGCCAGGAGTGGCATGGTTAAGAGCAAGAGTAACTGGCCAAAGATCGCCCTCGTCAGCGCGAGGATGAAAACAAAGTGCAGCCAACGGGTCGGGATGTCGGAGTGCAGGTGATAGGAGTTTGCTTTTGGGGGCCGCGCGACACTTCCCCCGCCGGCGCCCCCACGGGCCCGCCGCGCTTGGGCCGGCCGCTCCCGTGGGCCGAGGCGCCCGGAATCCCCGCGTCGGGGCCGAGTATCCACCGCACGGGCGGGCGCGGTCAAGCGGAAAGAGGGGACAGGCCACCGGACGACGGCCCCGGTGCCGGGCGGACGCCTTCGATCCCCCGGGTGGAAGTCACGGAACCGTCGTGCATGGGTTAGGCTGCGACGGAGGCAGTCGGCGGGCTGTGGGCGAGGATGGGCCACAAGCCGAGATGGATCAGGATTTTCTCGATGACGGCGGGTTGCTCGATGAACGCGATGACCCGCATCGCGCTGCCACAATGCGGACAGATGAGAGGATCGACTTCATACACCTGCTTGCCGAGCCGGGCCCACGCGCGCTTGGCCGCACCGTTGGAGACTTCACGGCAGTCCTCACTGGAAACGGATAAGGGATTTTCCGCTTGTGTCTTCCGCCGTTTCCCCCGCTTCACATTGCTGTACCAACGGTAGTATCGCACGAGGTGCTCCCCCGCATTCGGGATATGCGCGGTAAGCGCCGCCGGCCAGTCGGTGGCCGAGAACACCTCGAAGTTCCGCTTCAGAACGGGGTGCATCTTCGATTGGTAGATGATCGTCCCGGTGCGGGCTTGGTATCGCAGCTTCTCCAGCGAGAACGGCGAGCGGAGGATGGACTCGGCCACCGCGTGCCGGCCCTCGGCGTCGTGACCGCCGACGCGCACGGCGTTGTGTAGGCTGAAACCCGAATGGCGCCAGCTCAGGAGCTTGCGGATCACGGCGTCGTCAATTCGCCGCTCTCGCAGGAGCAGGCGAAGGACGCGGTGGCGAAAGAGGTGCTCCAGCGCGTAGAGGTCAATCTTTGGAAACGCCACGAACCAGCCAGTCGGCGTGAACACGCCATCGGTTACCAACGCATGCAGGTGCGGGTGGAAGTTGACGAGATCGCCGTAGCAAGCAGCCGCCGATCTTTTCGAAAGTATACCCGGAGCATCTTCGGTACGGTGAACACATACTGGCGATGGGGGACCGGGGCCAAGACCTCATCGGCGACCCAGCTCCCGAATTGGAGGACCCGCTTCTGGTGGCAGGAGGGATAGAAGTATCGCCCCTTGCACGAGAAGGCCAGGAGGTATTCGTGCCGGCACGTATCGCACCGAACTCGAGCGAATCCCCGTGTGAGGTCCCCGCAGAGGAGGAATTTCTCGACCACCCGGCCGATGACTGGGCGGTAGAATCCGTACTGCTCCTGATAGCGGGTTGTGTGGCTCCCCTCGAACTCGGCAAAATGTTCCTTCACACATTGGTAGAGGGCTGATGCCTTGGGGTTGCGCGGCTTGTAGGCCCTCGTGACCATCGCTGCCCTCGCGGTGGCAGCAGCATGTTCACGGAGAGTGCCAAGCGAGGGCTATGGACTGAAACTGCTCCGAACTACCAGGGCTAGTCAGAGCCAGCGGAACGACATCCCCTTTTCGGATACCTACGTACGAAGTGAGATAGGGCGGTCAATACTGGCCCTGCGGTGAAATGTTCGAGCCCATTAAGGCGGCAACGAATCCGGCCTTGAAAAGGTGCCAGGCACCTTCCCACGATCGAACTGTTCCTGCTCTTGTAGTGAGCACAGAAGAGCTTCCATCGAGTCGGCACGTGGTGGGCTGCGCTGGGACGGTTCGAGTCCAGGTCGATCGCGGACCGCTTGCCAATGGGAAGGTTTTCGGCGACAATCCGCCGTGGCGATAGCGACGAGGTCGTTCGTCGCAATCTTCCTCGCTCTTCAGGTACCCGAAATCGGACCATGACCCACTGCCGCACCATTCCCCTCCGGATCGCCAACCTGGGCAAGGGCCTTCGCTACCTCGGCCAGGTCTACGGCGATCCCCGCGACGCCCTGAACGAGTTCGTCTCAAACGCTGCGGATGAGTATGCGCAAGCCGGGCCGCCGGGCCGGACAATTCGCATCGTGCTGCGCCGGAGCGGTCGCATGCCGCAGATCGTCGTCTCGGACGAAGGGCGCGGTCTGACGCGGGACCGATTGGAGGCCGTCGCCGGGCACCTGTGCGAATCCGACAAGGCCGCTCTACTCGAAGCCGATCGGATCGTCGGTGAGAAGGGCATCGGCATCTTGGCTTTCGCCGCCTTCGCCGAACAATGCGACATCGTCTCTCGAGCCGAGGGGGAGTCGGACACATCCCGGATGCGCCTCCGCCGCGGGGCGGAGATGTGCGAGATCGCCGAGGAGCCCGAGCGGCGTCGCGGCCGTCCGGGCACGGACGTCTATCTGACCGGAATCGGCAAGGAGATCTGGCGGGTCTTCACTCTTCCCAAGCTGACCGAGTATTTTCGGGTACGGCGGCGCCAGGCTTTGCTGGGCGGAGAGTACGCCATCGAGCTGGTCGAGGGGCGGAAGGTCCTTCGCGTTCGCCCCGAGATCTACAAGGGGAATCCGCTCGAGGTTCCGCCCGCCCGAACCCCCTTCGGGTTCATCCGCATCCACCTCTACCTCTGGCCCACCCCCGCGGCCGGCCGCTCCGTCGCCGTGGTGGGCAAAGGCGGTACGACCATCGTGGACGACTTGGCTGTCCTGGACGAGTTCGCGCACGGGCCATGGAACACCGGCCAGGTCCAAGGCGAGGTGATCTTTCCGGGACTGGAGCAGACCACCGGACGAAAGGGAGTCGTCAGGGATGCCGATCGGTTCCCGTGGCTCGCTCGGGCGCTCCAGAATTTGGAAGCGGCCATCACCGCGGAACTCACGCGACTGACCCAGGAGCACCGGGAGCGAACCGATCGCGATCTGTTCCTGCGGCTGCGGGAGATCTTCACCCTGGTCCTGAGGGAGCTGAACGATCTAGAGAACCCACTGCGTACCTCCGTGGCGGACCCGGGTGGCGAGATTGGCCCTGGAGGCGCGGACCAGACTCGCGCCCACAAGGGGAGCTTCTCTCGAGGAGGCGACGGGGCGGGAGCGACCACCGCCTCCGAGATTGATCCGGAGGCACCGTCGGCAGCGCGGCAGCGCCAGCGCGCGTCTCCCGCGTGGCGGCTTTTGCCCTTCCCGGAGGATAGGCGGCACCTCCGGAGCGACTTCGATGCCGAGGCGCGCGTCATCCGGGTAAACGAGCTCCATCCGGATTATCGAGCCGCGCGTGAGGACGGATCCGCTCAGCTCCACTATCTGACATGGCTGACAGCCAAAGAGCTCGCGCTCTGGCAGAACCCGCACAGCGATGCCCTGGCGACAGCCGAAGACATGATCCGCATCCTGGTGCGAGCGCGGCGCCACTTGCCGGAGAAAGGATGACGGCGTGGCGCACGTGATCAGCTTCATCAACTTCAAGGGGGGCGTGGGTAAAACGACCTGTACTGTCGAGATCGCCGTCTGTCTGGCGCGCTACCACGGAAAGCGCGTGCTCCTGATCGACCTCGACCCTCAGACCAACGCCACCTTCTACCTCCTGGAGCAGCCCTTCTGGATGGAGTGGGTCGAACGGCAAGGGTCACTCAAGGACCTGTTCGAGGACTTCATCGCCCATCGCTACACCTTTCGGATCGACCGGGCGATCGTCCAGAACGTCGCGGCGGGCGGGCTGGCCGTGGAGGGACTGGATCTTCTCCCCTCCCATCTCTCCCTGGTCACGATCGACGAGCGGCTGGCGGGAATCAGCGGCTCCGATCGCGGCCTGTTCGGGCCGCAAGCGATCCTCAAGGCCCACCTTGCCGAGATCGAGAATCGCTACGATTTCATTCTGTGCGATTGTCCGCCCAATTTCAACCTGGTGACGCAGAACGGCCTCTTCGCCAGCCAGGCCTACCTGGTTCCCACGCTGCCCGACTACCTGTCAACCCTGGGAATCACGCTGATCCAGCGCCAGGTGGACCGTTTCGTGGCCACGATGCACAGGACGTTCACGATGATCGGTGCCCCGTACGAGGCCCCGGAACTCCTGGGTATCGTCCTGAACCGGGTCAAGGTTCTGGAATTCGGCTCCGAGCCTCGACTTCCAAACATCCAGCAGCGGGCCATCCAGAGCCTCAAAAATACCCCGGGCTGTGATGGACTGCTCTTCCGGAACTTCATCCTGGAGAGCGTGGCCGTTTCCGAGGCGCCACAGGAAAAGCTGCCGATCTCGGTCTCCCCCGATCCGCGATTGCGACGCAGCCAGGATCAGTTCCGGCGAGTCGCCGAGGAGTTCCTGGCTCGCCTTGCCGCCGCCGAAGGAGCCATCTATGGCCGGTCGAATCACGACGCATGAACTTGCCGATCTCCTTGGAAAACTGCACGACGCGCTCCGCGAGGCGCCGGATCTGCCCGTAGCGGAGGTCCTGAAAGGCATCGGCATCGTACCGCCGAGACGACCTCGCCGCTCATCCATCCCCGTGGAACCCTTGGTACCTCTCGATCCGACAGGTCTCGGCCGCGACGAATTGGCCGCGGCCCTCCAGGACAAAAGCCGGTTTCGGACCAAGAGTATGCTGGTGGATTTCGCCCGGCAGCAGGGCATCTCCGTTTCCACGCGGGATCGGACCTCCACCGTCATCACTCAGATCCTCCGGGTCCTCTACGACATCCCCCAGGAGCGCCGCACCCTCCGCACTATCGATCCGATGTAGAGCTTGGCGGCGAGGTCGCCGAGAGATTGGCCCCAGACGTGCTGCGTACTCGTCAACACTCCGAAACACCTCGATCAGGAACCGTAGACCATTTCCGTTCAACGTCTGGCTTCTCAACGGTGGATCTGCTTCTACCTTGACATGCTCCCCATGAGAGCGATAGCGTCTGCGTGTCGTTCAACCCTGGTAGACACACCTGGCAGCATACGGAGGCTTCTCATGGACATCAGCAAGACGTACGCCCTTCACCTTCCCACGCGCATTCTCTTCGGCATCGGGACGGCCCAGCAGGTCGGGACCGAGGCGCTGCGCCTCGGCATCTCGAATGCCCTGGTGGTCACCGATAGCGGGCTGGTGCAGACCGAGATTCCGGGGCTCGTGACCAAGGCCCTCGACGGCTCCGGCGTGAAATGGACGCTCTTCGGCGAGGTGGAGCCGAACCCCAGCATCGAGACGGTCATGAAAGGCGTCGGCGTGTACGCGCAGCAGGGCTGCGACGGCATCATTGCGGTCGGCGGGGGAAGCCCCATGGACGCCGCAAAGGCCATTGGGTTCGTCGCGACCAACGGCGGGGACATCCGCGAGTATTTCGGCACCGACAAGATCAAGAAACCCCTCCCGCCGCTGTTGGCTATCCCCACCACCTGCGGGACCGGCTCGGAGGTGACCCAGTTCGCCGTCGTGACCGACACCGAGAAGCACTTCAAGATGGGCATCGGCAGCCCCCACAACATACCGAAGGTCGCCATCGTAGACGCCTCTCTTCTCGCCAAGCTGCCGAGCAAGATGGTGGCCGCGACAGGGATGGACGCCCTGTGCCACTCCATCGAGTCCTACACGAGCCAGGCGAGTCAGTTCTTAACGGAGGCCTTCAGCCTTCGCGCCATCGAGCTGATCAGTCGCCACTTGCGGCCGGCGGTGGCCAACGGAAACCTCGCCGATCTGTCCGGAATGGCCATGGCGAGCACGCTCGCAGGCCTCGGTTTCAATAACACCCGGACGACTTTGGTGCACGCGATGTCTCACGCCGTAACCGCGCATGCACAGGTTCCACACGGGATCGCCAACGCTATCCTGGTGCGTTACGTCATGGAGTTCAACCTCATCGGCGATCCGGACAAGCACGGCGATATCGCGGCCGCGCTGGGCGAGGATACCGATGGACTCTCGTCGATGGAGGCGGGTCGCCTGGCAGTAGATGCGGTGCGAGACCTGGCCGACGACGTCGGTATTCCACGGACCCTGCGCGAGGTCGGCGTCACCGAAGCCCTGGTGGAGCCCATGACCGACGGGGCCTTGAAATCCACCCTCGGCATCGCCCTGAACCCCCGCCGCCCGACCAGGCAGGACGTCGTCGCGCTGTATCGAAAGGCTCTCGCGGGGTAGGCCGCTTCCAGCCAGACCCGGCTCCTGCCATCCTGCAGCCAGGGCGCCCAAGAAGACAAGGTGGTCACGCGCATGCGACTGAACCGTCAGGCCATCGCCGCCCTCTGCGATCGCCCCGGCGTCTCGATCGGAAGCCTTGCGGCGGCGCCCGAGCGGGTCGTGCAGTTCGGCGAGGGCAACTTCCTCCGCTCCTTTGTGGATTGGATGATCGACGCCATGAACGGGCGCGGCCTGTTCGGCGGACGCGTGGTGGTTGTCCAGCCCATCGAGCGCGGCACGGTGGACGTGCTCAACGCGCAGGACGGCTTGTACACTTTGATTCTGCGTGGCCTACAGGGCGGACAGGTCGTCGAGCAGCGCCAGGTCATCACGGCCATCAGCCGGGGGATTGACCCCTACCGGGACTGGAACGGGTTCCTGGCTGTCGCCGAGCAGCCGGAGCTGCGTTTTGCCGTCTCGAACACCACCGAGGCCGGCATCGCGTACGTGGAGGAGCCGCGTCCGACACAGGGCTGCCCGGCGTCTTTTCCTGCGAAGGTCACCGCGTTTCTCCACCGGCGTTTTGACCGCTTCCGCGGCGATCCGGCCAAGGGGATCGTCTTCCTGCCGTGCGAGCTGATCGAAAGGAACGGGGCACAGCTGCGCTCTTGCGTCCTTCGCCACGCCGAGGCCTGGGGCCTCGGGCCGGAGTTCACGGGCTGGGTGTCCGAGCACAACCGCTTCCTCAACACGCTGGTGGACCGCATCGTGCCGGGCTACCCGCACGAAGAGGCCTCTGCGCTCGCCGAGCAGCTCGGCTACGAAGATCGGCTCCTCACCACCGGGGAGATCTTCCACATCTGGGTGATCGAGGGCGACGCCGAGGTCGCGAAGGAGTTGCCGCTGACGCAGGCGGGTCTCAACGTCGTCTGGACACCCGACCTGCAGCCTTTCCGCACGCGCAAGGTGCGCATTCTGAACGGTGCGCACACCATGATGGCGCTCGCAGCCTTCCTGGCCGGCGCGGACACGGTCCGCGAGTGCGTCGAGGATCCGGTCCTGGGCGCCTATGTTCGCCGGGGCGTCTTCGACGAGATCCTGCCGCTCCTCCCGTTGCCCGCGCAGGAGACCCGTGCGTTCGCCGAGGACGTCATGGAGCGTCTCGCCAACCCGTTCATCAAGCACAACCTGATCAGCATCGCGCTCAACTCCGTGTCGAAGTATCGCGTGCGCGTCCTGCCCTCGCTCCTCGAATACCGGACCGCCTATCGCCGCATCCCGCACGCCCTCACCTTCTCGCTGGCCGCACTCCTCGCCTTCTACCGAGGCACGGAGGTCCGGGACGGCGCCCTGCTGGGCGCACGAGGCAACGGCCCCTACCCGGTGAAAGATGACGCGCCGGTCCTGGACGCCTTTGCAGAGCAGTGGCGAGCCTTTGCACAGCACGAGGATGTGGCCGTCTTTTGCCGGACCATCCTCGCCCACGCCGATTTCTGGGGCGAGGACCTGGCCGCGCTGCCGGACCTGCGGGAGGACGTCAGCGCGCATCTTGGCCGCATCCTTAAGGGGGGCGTGCGGCAAGCATTAGGAATGTTACCCTCGCAGAGATGACGATGCGCCATCTGTTCTGCGAGTCGCTTGCCAAATCGGGAAAGTTCGGCCAGAATGGGGCCGTCGTGAAAATCATGTGAGGTGAACGATGGGCGAGTTGATCTTTGTCGTCGAGGAAGCGCCCGAGGGAGGATATACAGCCCGTGGCCTTAACGCGCCGATCTTCACGGAAGCCGATACTCTCGGCGATCTCCCGAATCAGGTTCGCGATGCCGTCCGCTGCCACTTCGATGAGGGGCAAGCGCCGAGAGTAATAAGACTTCACTTCGTCCGCGAGGAAGTCATTGTAGTATGAGGCTGCCCCGCGATCTCTCTGGCCAGGATCTTGTCCGCGCGCTGAGGGCGCTCGGCTACCAGGTAACTAGACAGACCGGAGGTCATCTTCGCCTCACTACGTTGGAGCACGGGGAACACCACATCACCATCCCGCAGCACGGTTCTCTTCGCGTTGGCACGCTGGCCGCCATTCTGGCCGACATCGCACAGCACCTCGACATGTCACGCGAGGATCTTGTCTCGAAACTGTTCCACCAGGAATAGCGGAAAGCCGTTCGTGTCTCTGCTGCGTAACCGCTGAGCAAGGCTTGTCCGGAGGAGCTGATGCAAGTAGCGTTCGAGCAAGTGGATGTCTTCACCGAGCGGCCGTTCGCCGGTAACCCGCTGTGCGTGGTGTCGGATGGCACCGGCCTCTCCACGGACCAGATGCAGGCCATCGCCCGGGAGATGAATCTGTCCGAGACCACCTTCGTCCTCCCGCCGACGGACCCGCAGGCCGCGTACTGGATGCGGATATTCACGCCGGCCAAAGAGATCCCCTTCGCCGGGCACCCCAGCGTCGGGACCGCGTACGTGATGGCTTCGGCCGGCCGCTTTCCTCTCCGGGAGCCGGTGACGCGCATCTATCAACAGGTCGGCATCGGCACCCTCCCGCTGGACATCGAGGTCGCGGACGGGAGGCCGGGCCGGGTGATCATGACCCAGGGCAAGCCGACCTTTGGCGCCGTGTTGCGGGACTGGAGCCCGATCGCCGAGGCGCTGGGGGTTGACGCGAGCACCTTGGCAACGTCGGCGCTTCCCGCCCAAGTGGTCTCCACGGGTCTGGCGCACCTCATGGTCCCTCTCCCCAGCCTGGACACTGCCGGCCGTTTGCGGCCGAACTTTGCCCTGCTCGATTCGCTCCTTCAGACCACCGGCGCGCTCGGCTGTTTCGCGTTCTGCCTTCAGGCGACCGCGCCGGACACCCTTGCCCACGCGCGCATGTTTGCGCCCGGCGCGGGGGTCCCGGAGGACCCGGCCACCGGCTCCGCTGCGGGTCCGCTGGGCGCTTACCTCGCCGTGCACGGCGTCCTGCCGAAGACCCAGACGGCGTTCGTGCTTGAGCAAGGCATCGAAATGGGGAGGCCGAGCCGGCTCTGGGTCGAGGTGACTCGCGACGCCACCGGAATGCCGACGACGATCCGGGTGGGCGGAACGACCGTGCCGGTCATCCGGGGCACGATTGATGTGCGGTAGGTAATACAGCAGGGGAGCAGAGGGGCTGGGGCGCAGGGGGGCGGCGAACGTGGCAATTGGTCAACTTGCCAATTGGTCAAATCGTCGATTGGTCAAGTAGGAAAAGACCGGGGCGAGGGGAGTCGAGTACCGATGCCTGCGATTGAGCGGTGTTCGTGGGCCAAGACGGATCTGTCCATTGCGTATCACGATACCGAGTGGGGTGTGCCGGTCCACGACGATCGTCTTCTGTTCGAGTTTCTGGTGCTGGAGGGTGCGCAGGCGGGGCTCAGCTGGGAAACCATCTTGCGAAAACGGCCGGCCTACCGGATTGCCTTCGATAACTTTGAAATCCGGACCGTAGCCAAGTACGGCGAGCGCAACGCGGCGAAGCTCCTCGCGAATGCTGGCATTGTCCGCAACCGGGTCAAGATCGCGGCCGCCGTCACCAATGCCCGCGCGGCGCTGGCCACGCAGAAAGAGTTCGGCAGCCTCGATGCGTACCTGTGGTCCTTCGTGAACGGGCGGCCGCGGACCAATCGCTGGCGCTCGCCGGCTCACGTCCCGGCGCGGACGGCCGAGTCCGAGGCCATGAGCCGCGACCTCCTCAAGCGCGGCTTCCGCTTCGTCGGCCCGACCATCTGCTACGCCTTCATGCAGGCGGTCGGAATGGTGAACGATCACCTCGTCTCCTGCTTCCGCCATTCTGAGGTCAGCGACCTTTCACAACCACCAGGAAAACCGTAACCACAGATTACGCAGATTGCACAGATCTCTTCCGAAGTCCCTCACCGATTGAATCTGTGAAATCTGTGAAATCTGTGGTTGCCCGTTGCGTCCTCCGGTGCCTTGCGACTTGCGGGGCCACGGAAAACCGCGTATGATCCCGCGCATTCACGGGGAGACGCATGAGCCACGACCGTTACCATATCGGGATTGACGTCGGCGGAACGTTTACCGATCTGGTGATTTGCGATCGGACCGACGGCGCCCTCACGCTCCACAAGGTGCCTACCACCCCTCATGACATTGCCTCCGGCATCTCTGCCGCGCTGCAAAAGAGCGGCGCCCCAGCCGCCGAGATCGCCGAGATCGCCCATGGGACGACCGTGGCGACGAACGCCTTGCTGGAACGGAAGGGCGCCCGCACGGGCCTCCTGACCACGGCGGGCTTCCGGGACCTTCTGGAGCTCCGCGATGGCGGGCGGCGGCCCCTGCGCGGCTGGCAGCCGGTCTTCGAGCCGATCGTCCCGCGCCATCAGCGCTGGGAGGTCGCGGAGAGGGTGGACTCCTCCGGCGCCGTCCTCCAGGCCTTGGGCGAGGACGAGGTCGCCGCCCTCGTCTCCCGTCTCGCCGAGCAAGGTATCGAGGCGCTGGCGATCTCTTTCCTGCACGCGGACCGGAACGCCGCCCACGAGCGGCGAGCCCGCGAGATTCTCCGCCGCCTGTGGCCCGCCGGTGCTCTGGTGCTGGGAAGCGAGGTGTCCCCGTTCCCCGGCGAACGGTTGCGCACGGCCACCGCCGCCCTCGCGGCTTATCTCACGCCGCTCATGACCCGGTACGTGGACGGACTGGAGCGCGTCCTGGCCGACGCGGGCATGTCGCCGGTCTTTCGCTTCATCGAGTCGGCCGGGGCTTCCCTCACGCCGGAGGAGGTTCGCCGGTCGCC
>Ga0316622_100000725_pt1 | contig 20046 bp, 17 predicted proteins | sample OWC_Aug_OW2_C1_D_FD_207646 | JGI IMG/M metagenome (GOLD analysis project Ga0316622, IMG submission 207646) | Wetland soil microbial communities from Old Woman Creek delta, Ohio, United States - OWC_Aug_OW2_C1_D5_C | ecosystem: Environmental > Terrestrial > Soil > Wetlands | place: USA: Ohio... | reverse complement strand
CAGGAATCGCCTCCAAACGCGTCTTGCACCATCTACGGGCCAAGTTCGCATAGGGACGCGGGAAAGCCGCGTCCGTCAGACCGGAATCCCTTCACCTTCGATGCGCCGAAGAATCTGCCGTCCCGCGGTCGGCTGGCCGGCGGCCAAGGCGACTGGCTACATGAACCCCCCCGTTTCGACGATCGAGTCGTAGGCCGCCTCGCGACGGGTTTCTGTGTCTCTGGCTGGGGACCGAGGATTACTCGGCCCATCCTGGGCCTCGCCCCTCCGGGGCCGCCGCCGCTACGCGACGGCGTTCTCGGCCGTTCCCGACGACCGCGTCGAACCTCGGTCGAGGTTCTCATCCTCGCCAAGACGCAAAAAGCCCGCCTCGAGGGCGGGCTTTGCGTCTTGGCTGGGGACCGAGGATTCGAACCTCGACATACGGAGTCAGAGTCCGCTGTCCTACCATTAGACGAGTCCCCAGTGATCGGAGCCCTCAGCGCTTGGAGTACTGCGGGCGCTTGCGGGCCTTGTGCAGGCCGACCTTCTTGCGCTCGACCTCGCGGGCGTCGCGGGTCAGGAAGCCGGCGCGGCGCAGCGAAGAGCGCAGGCCCTCGTCGAACTCGACCAGCGCCCGGGCGATGCCGTGGCGGATGGCACCGGCCTGGCCGGTCGTGCCGCCGCCCTCAACCGTGATCGCCAGGTCGAGCCGCTCGGCCATCTGCGTCACCTGCAGCGGCTGGCGGACGACCATGCGGGCGGTCTCGCGGCCGAAGAACTCGTCGAGCGAGCGGTCGTTGATCGTGATGAGCCCGCGGCCGAGCTTGAGGAACACCCGCGCGGTGGCGGTCTTGCGGCGGCCGGTGCCGTAGTTGGTGCTGGTCGTTGCCATCGGTGCTTCCGTCTCTGATTCGGTGACGCGCTCAGATCTCGAGCGGCTGCGGCTGCTGGGCCTCGTGCGGGTGGTCGGCGCCGCCGAACACGCGCAGCTTCTTCATCATGGCGCGGCCCAGCGGGTTGCGGGGCAGCATCCCGCGCACGGCGGTCTCGATCACGCGCTCGGGGTGCGTCGCGAGCTGCTTCTCGAGCGATATCGTCTTCAGGTTGCCGATATACCCGGTGACCCGGTGGTACATCTTGTCCTGCAGCTTGTTGCCGGTGACCCGCACCTTGCCGGCGTTGACCACGATGATGTAGTCGCCGGTGTCGACGTGGGGCGTGAAGATCGGCTTGTGCTTGCCCTTCAGGCGGCGCGCGATCTCGCTCGCCAGTCTGCCCAGGGTCTTGCCGGCTGCGTCCACCACGTACCACTCGCGGCGAACCTCGGCCGGCTTTGCGCTCACGGTCGTGGTCATTGGCTGCGTTCCTGCGGAATTCGGAGTGCTCGAAAGGGCGCGAATGGTAGCGGCTCCGGAAGTGGGACACAAGCCCCTGGAGTTTGGCCGCTAGATGGCCTCCAGGCCGCGATCCGAGGTGATCCTGGCGGCGGGCGCCGGATCGCGCCGTGGGCGGCGTACCTACCGGGAAGGAATCAGGTCGACCTCGAACCCCACGACCTGGCGCTCCGGGATCTCGACCAGCACCCGCGCCTCGGCCGACGCGTCCGCGGCGAGCTGGGGCCTTCCGCCGCGCATATAGTCGGCCGGCGCGAGGATGCGGCTGGCGACGGGACCCGGGGTGCCGTCCAGCAGGGTCAGGCGCAGGCCCGGCAGGGGTTGCGCGAAGGCCGCGCCGTTGCGCAGCCGCACGCGCAGCTCCGACACCCCCGGCGCGCCCTCGACCGGCACGAGCCGGCTCGACTGGATCTCCAGCGCACGCGGATCGCGTGGCACCGGGAGCGTGCAGCCGAGCTCGGCGCAGCCGCGCTCGGCGAGGAATCGGACGAAGGGGTGCAGGTCGAGGAGCTGCGGACGCTGCCAGACCGCCTGGGCCACGGCGAGCCCCGCCAGGCCGAGCGCCCCGACGAGCCAGAACAGGCCGGCCAGGAACGAGCCGCGCCGGCGCCGGCGGCGCGGCCGGGGAGTGACCGCGTTGACCGGGAACGGGGCGGCGGCGGGCCGGGCGATCGGCGCAGGGGTCGGCAGCTCGCGCGGCGGGCGGGGCGGGGGCAGCTCGCAGGCGATCGCCTCCGGCGGCCAGGGCATCCCCGGCTTGCGCAGCGGCAGTTTTGACAGGGGCGAGTCGCCGAGCAGTCGCTCGCGCGCGACGCTCGCGGTCGGGGCCCGCGAGGGCTCGGCGAGCGGCCGGCCGCAACGTCGGCAGAGCTGCGGCTCGGCGGCCTCCACGGTCGTGAGGCGGTTGATCTCGCCACAGTGGCCGCAGCGCGCCTCCATCAGCCCCTCCCCAGGGTTCCGTGCAGCAGGGCCCAGCCGTCGCGCAGGACGGGCGGGGAAAGCCGGATCGCGCCCTGGAGGGCGCTCAAACCGGTCGCCGGCAAGTCACTGCCGGAGTAGGCCGCGGCGACGTCGTCGACCCGCTCGGCGAGGATCCCCGACAGCGCCAGCCGGCCGCCGGGTCTGAGCATCGCGACGATTTCCGGCGCGAGCTCGATCAGCGTCCCCGCGAGGATGTTCGCGACCACGACGTCAGCCGGCGCCGGCGCCCCTGAGCCCAGCACCGCCAGGCGGTCCGCCACGCCGTTGCGCACGGCGTTCTCCCGCGTCGCGAGCAGGGCCTGGGGATCGTGGTCGATCGCCACCGCGCCGGCGGCGCCGAGCTTCAGCGCCGCGATCGCCAGTATCCCCGAGCCGCAGCCCAGGTCGATCACCTTCCGGCCGGCGAGATCGAGGCCGTCCAGCCAGTCGAGGCAGAGCGCGGTGGTCGCATGGGTGCCGGTGCCGAAGGCAAGACCGGGGTCGAGCTCGACGGCGACATCGCCGTCCGCGAGGGACGCTGTCTGTCCGCCGGGGATCACCCACAGCCGGCGGCCGAAGCGCATCGGCGGGAAGTGCTCGAGCCAGGCGCGCTCCCAGACCTGGTCCTGCAGGGGCTCGATGCGCAGCGCGCTGTCATCGTCGAGCACCGTGCTCAGCATCGCGCGCAGCCCGTCCGCATCCGCGGTGCCGTCGAACAGGCCGGTGACGCGGACGTGCGCCCACAACGGCGTCTCGCCCGGCGGGGGCTCGAGCACCGGGTCGTCCGCAGCATTGAGCAGCGTCACCGACACCGCGCCGGCCGCCTCGAGCGCGGTCTCCACCCGGGCAGCGCGGGCAGGGTCGGTGTGAACGTGGGCCTGCAGCCAGGACATCGTCGGGCGTCCCGGCGCGGTCAGAGGCCGAGCTTCTTCTCCAGGTAGTGGATGTTCATGCCGCCGGCGATGAAGCCCGCGTCGCGCATGATCTCCTGGTGCAGCGGGACGTTGGTCTTGATGCCGTCGATCACGATCTCGTGCAGCGCCGTGCTCATGCGCGCGATCGCGGTCTCGCGGTCGCAGCCGTGCGCGATCAGCTTGCCGATCATCGAGTCGTAGTACTGCGGCACGCGGTAGCCCTGGTAGATGTGGGTGTCGACGCGGACGCCGGGGCCGCCGGGCAGGTGCAGGGCGGTGATCAGCCCGGGGCTCGGACGGAAGTTGGTCGGGTCCTCGGCGTTGATTCGACATTCGATCGCGTGGCCGCGGATCTCGATCTGCTCCTGCGTGTATTTCAGCGCCTCGCCGTCGGCGATGCGCAGCTGCTCCTTGACGATGTCGACGCCTGTGATCAGCTCGGTGACCGGGTGCTCGACCTGCACGCGCGTGTTCATCTCGATGAAGTAGAACTCGCCGTTCTCGTACAGGAACTCGAAGGTCCCCGCGCCGCGGTAGCCGATGCGCCGGCAGGCCTCGGCGCAGCGCTCGCCCATGCGGCTGCGCAGCTCGGCGCTCAGGCCGGGGGCGGGGGCCTCCTCGACGACCTTCTGGTGACGGCGCTGCATCGAGCAGTCGCGCTCGCCGAGGTGGATGGCGTTGCCGAGCGTGTCGGCGAGAACCTGGAACTCGATGTGGCGCGGGTTCTCGAGGTACTTCTCCATGTAGACCTCGGCGTTGCCGAACGCCGCCAGCGCCTCGGCGCGTGTCAGCGACACCGCGTTGAGCAGCGTCGCCTCGGAGTAGACCACGCGCATGCCGCGCCCGCCGCCGCCGCCCGCCGCCTTGATGATCACCGGGAAGCCGATGTCGCGCGCAAGCGCGAGGGTGCGGTCGGCATCGTCGTCGAGCGGGCCGTCGGAGCCGGGCACACAGGGCACGCCGGCGGCCTTCATCGCGGCGATCGCCTGGATCTTGTCGCCCATCAGCCGGATGGTGTCGGCGCGCGGCCCGACGAAGATGAAGCCGCTCTGCTCGACGCGCTCGGCGAAGTCGGCGTTCTCCGAAAGGAAGCCGTAACCGGGGTGGATCGCCACCGCGTCGGTGACCTCGGCGGCGCTGATGATCGCGGGGATGTTGAGGTAGCTCTGCGCCGAGGCCGGCGGGCCGATGCACACCGACTCGTCGGCGAGCGCGACGTGCTTGAGATCGCGGTCCGCCTCGGAGTGCACGGCGACGGTCTTGATGCCGAGCTCCCGGCACGCGCGCAGGATGCGCAGGGCGATCTCGCCGCGGTTGGCAATGACGAGTTTTTCGATCATAGGATGTTTGGCATGTGGCGTTGTCGGCGATCTACCATTCGCCCCGAGCAGCCCGCCGCAGGCGGGCGTATCGAGGGGCCTGTGTGGTTGGATACGGCGCTGCGCGCCTACTCACCACCAACGGGCCGGCAGGCCCCGTCTTCGTGGATGCTGGCTAGTCAATGAGGAACAGCGGCTGGTTGTACTCCACCGGCTCGCCGTTCTCGACCAGTATCCGTTTCACCGTTCCGGCGCGGTCGGACTCGATCTGGTTGAGGATTTTCATCGCCTCGATGATGCACATGACGTCGCCGACGGCGACCGACTGCCCGATCTCGACGAACGGCTTCGAGCCGGGGGAGGGCGCGCGGTAGAAGGTGCCCACCATCGGCGAGTTGACGGTGTGGCCCTTGAGCTCCTCGGCCGGCGGCGCGCCACCACCTCCGGCGGGGGCGGGCAGCGCCGCGGGTGCGGCCATCATCGCCGGGGCCGCGTAGATGGCGGTCGCGGCCGGGCCGGTGCGGCTGATGCGGACCGATTCCTCGCCTTCGTGGATCTCGATCTCGGCGACGTCCGATTCCTGGAGGAGCTCGATCAGTTTCTTGACTTTGCGGATGTCCATGGGTCGGCTCGGTGTCAGGTGGGGGTGGCGTCCAGGCGGCGCAGCGCCGCGGCCAGCGCGAGCTCGTAGCCCTGGCTGCCAAGCCCCGCAATCACCCCGACCGCGACGTCGGAGAAATAGGAGCGGTGCCGGAACGGCTCGCGCGCATGGACGTTCGACAGATGCACTTCGATGAACGGTATTCCCGTGGCGAGCAGGGCGTCGCGCAGGGCGACGCTGGTGTGCGTGAAGGCCGCGGGGTTGAAGACGATGAAGGCGACGCCGTCCGCGCGGGCGCGGTGGATCTGCTCGATCAGCACGTGCTCGGCGTTGCTCTGGACGAACAGCAGGCGGTGGCCGTTGGCCTCGGCCTGGGCGCGCAGCCGCGCCTCGATGTCGGCCAGGGTGTCGCTGCCATAGATCCCCGGCTCGCGGGTGCCGAGCAGGTTCAGGTTCGGGCCGTTGAGTACCAGAAGGGTCGCCATCACGCCGCTCGGCAGCCGGGTTGGCGCGCGATCTCGGCGAGATCGGAGCCAACTGCGGGTAAATTGCGCGGATTCTGGTAGCGGGATCCGGGTTTGTCCAGAGCGCCGCGCGGCCGGCCTCGGCTGGTGGTGCGCGCAAAAAAAGAGCGCAGCGGGGGACGCTGCGCTGCAAGTAACCACCAAAGGAGGATGGAGGAGCGCTGAGCCCGAAGGGGATCGAAGCATCAGCGTGTGAGAAATATCTAATATTCAAATGCCGATGTCAAGCGCGAGCAGCGACATCCGAAGTAGCGGCGCCCCGCCGCGATCATCGGCCCGAGGGCGGGCCTCCAACCGGTGAAGAACAGCGGTGGGACCGGCGGCTGGTGGGAGCGGCGCCCCTGCCGCGATCCATGGGCCCGAGGGCGGGCCTCCCACCGGTGCGCACCGTGCCTCATCAGATCTTCAGCCGCTCCACCACCTCCCCCTTCCTGAGGTGCCGGTCGATGATCTCGTCGAGGTCCTCCTGGTCGACGAACGTGTACCAGGTCCCTTCGGGGTAGATCACGATCACCGGCCCCTTGTCGCAGCGGTCCATGCAACCTGCGGTATTGACCCGGACCTGGCCGTGGCCGTGGATGCCGAGCGCCTTGCAACGCTTCTTCATGTAGTCCCGCGACGCCTCGGACCCGAACTGGCTGCAGCACTGCTCACCGTCCTCGCGGCGGTTGGTGCAGAAGAAGACGTGGTGGCGATAGACGGACATGCAGGGCTCCCGATGATTGAGGGGGTCGCCGATGGATGGGGCAGGGCGGCCGGCCCGATGGCCGGAATTACCGCGGCGCATCAATATATAGGCTTCGCTCCCTCCGAGTCCCACCCCGCCATCCCGTGGAACCCGCCGCCCGCCTGCTCGAAGAGGCCGATCACTGCGTCAAGTGCGGCCTGTGCCTGCCGGTGTGCCCGACCTACCGGCTGGCGGTGCTCGAGGCGGAGTCGCCGCGTGGGCGCATCGCGCTGATCCAGGGTCTGCTGCAGGGGGGGCTGGCGCGCGCGCCGTCCCTCGAGCGCCACCTCGACAGCTGCCTCGGCTGCCGGGCCTGCGAGGCGGCCTGTCCCTCCGGCGTCCACTACGGCGCGCTCATCGACGGCGCCCGCACCCGGCTGCGCCGCCCGCGCGGCATCGGCCGCCGGGCACTGCTCGCCCTGGCCTCGCGCCCGCGCTGGTTCGCCGGCGCCTCAGCCCTGGCCCGCGCGCTCGGGTTGCGCCGGCTGGCGGGATGGCTGCCGGACCCGCTGGGGCGGTGGCTGGGATTCGTGGCGCCGGCGCCCGCTCCGGCGCCGCGGACCCTGTCCGCTGCGCCGCGCGGAGCGTCGCGAGGGCGGGTCGGGATCTTCCTCGGCTGCGTCGCCCGCGAGGCGGATGCGGCGGTCCACCGGTCGGCCGCCCGGCTGCTGGCGGCGCTCGGCTACGGCGTGGTCTGCCCGGCCGACCAGGGCTGCTGCGGGGCCATGCATCTTCACGCCGGGCTGCCGGAGCAGGCCGCCCGCCTGGCCGAAACGAACGGCCGCGCCTTCACCGGCCTCGGCCTCGAGGCGATCCTCGTCACCGCCACCGGCTGCGGAGCGGTGCTGCGTGAGCATGGGCCAGGGGTCGCGGCGGTGGACCTCTTGGGCTTCCTGGCGCGCGCGGACTGGTCCGGGCTCGAGGCGCACGCCGACCCGGTCCGCGTCGCGGTGCACCTGCCGTGCTCGGCGCGCGACGCCGGGCTCGCAGTCGCGGACGTCCTCGGCCTGCTGGCGCGGATCCCCGGTGTCGAAGCAATGCCGATCGACCCCGGTCTCGGCTGTTGTGGGGCCGCGGGAACCTACATGCTGCACCATGCCGCGACCGCGGACGCGCTGCGGCAGGGTGTGCTGGACGCCGTCGCCGCGACCGGGGCGAAGGTGCTGGTCACGGCGAACACCGGCTGCGCCATGCACCTGCGGGCGGGCCTCGCCGCACGCGGACTGCGGGTCCGGGTCGCGCACCCGGTGGAGCTGCTCGCGGAGGCCTACGTCGGAACCGGAGACGGCTTGGTCTAAGGTCCGATCGCGACCAAGCATCGCGGGCCGGCGCCGTGGTGCACCGAGCAGCGCACAGGGGTGAATGGCGACCGCAGGTCCGGTGGACCTTCGCAGCGCGGTGAACGCCCATGCCAGGGATGGCATGGGCCGGACCCAGCCGCGGAGCAGGATTGCGGAGCGGGTGGGTGCGCGGTAGCGAATGGATCCTGCATGAGCCATCGAGCGGCGAGGCGCACCCGGCGCGCGGCCCGCACGTTAGACTGTACCAGCCGATGCCACTGGATCGCCCCATGCCCCGCGACTACACGCCCGCCGACAGTCTCCTGATCCAGCTCGACCACGCCCTGCGCACGGTATTCGGGCGACCGCACGTCACGGAGCGCCAGGACCCGGCGGACGGGCTCCCCGAGGCTGAGCTGTCGGACGCCGAGCGCGATCACGTCGCACGGCTCATGCGCATCAACCACAGCGGCGAGGTCTGCGCCCAGGCGCTGTACCAGGGGCAGGCACTCACCGCGCGGCTGCCTGGGGTGCGGGACAGCATGGCGCGCGCGGCGGCGGAGGAGAACGACCACCTCGACTGGTGCGAGCGCCGGGTGCACGAGCTCGGCGGCCGGCTCAGCCTTCTGAACCCGCTTTTCTACGCCGGCTCGTTCGTGATCGGCGCGGTGGCGGGGCTGGCCGGCGACAAGTGGAGCCTGGGCTTCGTGGCGGAAACCGAGCGGCAGGTCGAGCGGCACCTCGACGAGCACCTTGCAGAGGTGCCGGCGGCGGATGCGCGGACGCACGCGGTGCTCGAGCAGATGAAGGTCGACGAGATCGGCCACGCAACCAAGGCGGTCGAGGCCGGCGCGGCAGCGCTGCCCGCACCGATCCGCGACGCGATGCGGCTCACCGCGAAGGTGATGACCACCACCGTCTACCGGGTCTGATCGAGGCAACAAGCGCGGCGGGGCGCTGCTCCCGCCTCGCCAGCCGACCTACCGGTCTCCGGGTCGTGGGCGGAATCGTCGCGCATCGATGTCGAGCTTGCGCATGCGGCCCCGCAGGGTGTTCGGGTTCAGGCCGAGGATCCGCGCAGCCCCGAAACGGCCCTCCACCCGGCCCCCGGTCTGCGCAAGCGTCTCTTCGATGTGCCTCCGCTCCAGGTCGGCCAGCGTCGCCAGCCCCTGGTCCGCTCCCGCCGGCGCCGCCTCCGCTGCGCCCCCGGCGGTCACGGGCACGCCGTGTCCGACGCCGACGCCCAGCGCGGCGGCGACCTCGAGCCGCTTCCCGTCCCCCAGGATGGCGGCGCGCTCCAGCACCGCGGCGAGCTCGCGGACGTTGCCGGGCCAGTCATAGGCCGTCAGCAGGGCGAGGTCGGCCGGGCTCGGCGACTGCGGCGCCAGGCCGAGCCGCTCGGAGGCGCGCAGCGCGAAGTGGCGCGCCAGGGTCGGGATGTCCTCCGGCCGCTCCCGCAGCGCAGGGAGGTTGATCGGGAACACCGCGATCCGGTACCAGACGTCCTCCCGGAAGTGCCCGTCCCTCACCATCCGATGCAGGTCGCGGTTGGTCGCGGCGATCACCCGGACGTTCACCGTCAGGGTCTGCTGGCCGCCGACCCGCTGGAAGCTGCCGTCCTGCAGGATCCGCAGGAGGCGCACCTGCGCCGCGGCGGACAGCTCGCCGACCTCGTCCAGGAAGAGGGTCCCGCCGTCGGCCCGCTCGAACCAGCCCTTGCGGGTCGCGACCGCTCCGGTGAAGCTGCCGCGCTCGTGGCCGAACAGCTCGGAATCGATGAGCTCGTGCGGGATCGCGCCGCAGTTGACGCGCAGGAAGGGCCCGCTCGCTCGCCGTGACCGCTGGTGGATCGCGCGCGCGACCACTTCCTTGCCGGTCCCCGTTTCGCCGAGGATCAGCACCGGCGTCTCGGCGCGCGCGACCAGCTGCACGCGCTGCATCACGCCGCGCAGGCCACCCTCGGCGCCCACGATCAGGTCGCTGATGTCCTGACGCTTCAGGCGCAGCAGCAGCGACTGCCGGTCGGCCTCCGCCGCCTCCTTGAGCGCCATCAGCTCGCGCAGCCGGCGGTCGTTCGCAAGCGCCACCGCGAACGGTCCCTGCAGCACCGGCGCCAGCGCGGCCTTCCCCGGCGCGAACGCCGCAGGCGTGTGGAGGACCAGCGCCCCGGCGGCGACGCCGTCGGCCGCGAGCGGCACCGCGAGCAGGTCGCCCCGGACCGATGTCGGCAGGAGGCCGGGCAGGGCGTCGAAGAAGGCCTCGGCGGCCCGGTGAACCGGTGCGCCCGCGCCGAGCCAGTCCGTCACCGGGTCCCACCCGGGCGATGCCGCGGTGAGATCCTCGGTCCCGGGGGTCTGCAGCGTGCCGGCCAATGCGCAGGTTTCCAGGCGCTGGCCGACCGGGTCGAGCCGCCGGACGACGAGGCCCTCGGCACCCAGCATCTCCCGCAGTACCGGCAGCAGGTTTACCGCCGACTCCTCGATGCGGAGGTGGCGGGAGACCTCCCGCCAGAGAGCGATCTCCAGCGCGGCGCGTTCCATGGCGACCCATGGCGGCAGAATTTCTACGAAATTTAGTGGAAAGAGCCCTGCTGCGGACGGTATTTTGAGGCTCCCAGAATATCCTCTTTACATACAACAACTTATGGATGGCACGGGCTGTGCTCAATCAATCGCACCTGCAACCCCCTCGGAGAAGACCATGCTCCAGCCCGTCCTCGCTGCCGCCGCCAGCCTGCCCCGTCTGCACGGCCGCCGCACCCGCCTCTGGCTCATCCTGGTGACGACGATCATCGCCATGCTCGGCGTCCAGGCCCTCTTCCCGAGCCTCCCCCTTCTCCCCGACAGCGTGCCCCACCTGTCGCCGGCCGCCATGCTCGCCGTCTTCCTCGCCGCGCTCGCCTGCGAGTACATGGACTCCAGCCTCGGCATGGGCTACGGGACCACACTCACCCCGCTGCTGATGCTCGCGGGCTTCGCGCCGCTGCAGATCGTGCCTGCGGTGCTGGTGAGCGAGCTGATCACCGGCGTCGCGGCGGGCTGGATGCACCACCGCGATGGCAACGTCGACTTCCTGCGCGACGCGCGGGCGCGCCGCACGGTGCTGCACCTGACGGCGCTGAGCGCGGTCGGCGCGATCACGGCCGTGTTCGTCGCGGTCAACATCTCGAAGTTCCTGCTCGGTGTGTTCATCACGGTCATCGTGCTGGCGATGGGGCTGATCATCCTGCTGACCCGCAACCGCCAGCTGGTCTACCGGTCGGGCAGCATTCTCGCGATCGGCGCGGTCGCCGCCTTCAACAAGGGCCTGTCCGGCGGTGGCTATGGCCCGCTGGTGACCGCCGGCCAGGTCGTGTCCGGCCTGCCGGCCAAGCACGCCGTGGCCATCACCTCGGTCGCCGAGTCGCTGACCTGCGCCATCGGCGTCGCCGCCTACCTGCTGGCCGGCAAGACGATCGACTGGACCCTCGCGGTCCCGCTGGTCCTCGGCGCGGCGCTGTCCGTCCCGATGGCGACCGCGACCATCCTGCGCATGCCCGAGAAATCCGTGCGCGGGCTGGTCGGCCTGACCACCTGCCTGCTCGGCGGCGTGGCGCTCTGGAAGCTGATCGGCTGACCACGAAAGACGAGACGGCGTGGCACGGCCTGGCACCGCTCCTGCCGAGCGGAGCCAGGCGTCTTGCCGCGAGGGCCGCCGCTGACCGCGGCCGGGAGGCCGGCTGCCTGCCCCGTCAGGCTGGCTGCAGGTTGGCGTAGGCGACCACGAGCCACTTCGCGCCGGCACGCTCGAAGTTGACCTGCACGCGGGCACTTGGACCCTGCCCCTCCGCGTTCAGGATCACGCCGTCGCCGAAGGTCGCGTGGCGCACGCGCTGGCCGAGGCGGAAACCGGTCGCCTCGCGCGCGACGTCGAGCGAGCCGCCGGGCGCGGCATACGGCCGCGACACCTGCGGCCGCGCGCGTACCTCCTCGACGAGCTCGCCGGGAATCTCGCGCAGGAAGCGCGACGGCACCGGATAGGTTTCCTGGCCATGCAGGCGCCGGCTCTCGGCGTGGCAGAGGTAGAGCTCGCGCATCGCCCGCGTCATGCCGACGTAGCAGAGCCGTCGCTCCTCCTCGAGCCGGTCCGGGTCCTCGGCCGAGAGGCTGTGCGGGAACAGCCCTTCCTCCAGGCCGGCGAGGAACACCAGCGGGAACTCCAGGCCCTTCGCCGAGTGCAGCGTCATGAGCTGCACGGCGGCGTCGTGGGCATCCGCCTGCTGCTCGCCGGCCTCCAGCGCGGCGTGGGCGAGGAAGGCATCGAGCTCGGACAGACCCTCGTCCTCGGGCGAGGGCTCGAAGCGCCGCGTCGCGTTGACCAGCTCCTCGAGGTTCTCGACGCGGTCCTGGCCCTTGCCATCGCGGCTGTTGGTGAAGTGCTCGACCAGACCGCTGCGCGCGATGACCTCCTCGACGCGGTCGCCGAGCGCCATGCCCTCGGTGCCCGCCGCGACCTCGTCGACCAGGTCGAGGAAGACCTTCAGCGCCGTTGCCGCCCGCGCCGGCATAGCCCGGCCGCGCAGCAGGTCCTGGCTCGCCTGCCACAGCGAGCAGGCGAAGTCGCGGGCGTGCGCGCGCACCGCATCGATGGTCTTCGCGCCGATGCCGCGCGGCGGCTGGCTCACGGCGCGCTCGAAGGACGCATCCTCGTGCCGGCTGGCGACCAGCCGCAGGTAGGCCAGCGCGTCCCTGATCTCGGCACGCTCGAAGAAGCGCTGGCCACCGTAGACGCGGTAGGGGATCTGCGCCTGGATCAGCGCCTCTTCGAACAGCCGCGACTGGGCGGTGGTCCGGTACAGGATCGCCACCTCGCTGCGCCGGTAGGCAGCGAGCGCCTGGCGGATGCGCTCGACGACGAAGCGCGCCTCGTCGACCTCGTTGTAGGCGGCGTAGACGCGGATCGGCTCGCCCCTGCCGCCGGCGGTCCAGAGGTTCTTGCCGAGCCGCGCGGCGTTGTTCGCAATCACCGCGTTCGCGGCGTCGAGGATGGTGCCGGTGGAGCGGTAGTTCTGCTCCAGCCGGACCAGCGGCGTGCCCGGATAGTCCTTCTGGAAGTCGCGGATGTTCTGCACGCGCGCGCCGCGCCAGCCGTAGATCGACTGGTCGTCGTCGCCGACCACGAACAGGTTGCCGCGCTCGCCCGCCAGCAGGCGCAACCAGGCGTACTGCGTCGCGTTGGTGTCCTGGAACTCGTCGACCAGGACGTGCGCGAAGCGCTCGCGGTAGTGGTGCAGGATGTCGGGGCGGTCCCGCCACAGCTCATGGGCTCGCAGCAGCAGCTCGGCGAAGTCGACGCTCCCGGAGCGCCGGCAGGCCTCCTCGTAGGCCGAGTAGATGCGCAGCATCTGGCGCGCGTAAGGGTCGTTGCCGGCGTCGACGTGCTGGGCGCGGCGGCCCTCGTCCTTCTGCGCGTTGATCCACCACTGCGCCTGGCGCGGCGGCCACTTGGCCTCGTCGAGGTCCAGCTCGCGGACGACGCGCTTCACGACGCGGAGCTGGTCGTCGGCATCGAGGATCTGGAAGCCCTGCGGCAGGCCCGCCTCCTGGAAGTGGGCGCGCAGCAGGCGGTGGCACAGGCCGTGGAAGGTGCCGACCCACATGCCGCCGACCGGTGTGTGGAGCAGTGCCTCGATGCGGGAGCGCATCTCCGCCGCGGCCTTGTTGGTGAAGGTGACGGCGAGGACGTTCCAGGGGTGCGTGCCCTCGACCTGGATCAGCCAGGCGATGCGGTGCACCAGCACGCGGGTCTTGCCCGACCCTGCGCCGGCGAGCACCAGCAACCCCCGGCTCGCGGCCGTCACCGCCTCGCGCTGCGCGTCGTTCAGGCCCTCGAGGAGGTGGGAGACGTCCATCCGCGGATTCTACGCGGAGGGCGGTCGGGTTGGTGCGGACGAGGCCCACGCCAGCGATCGCGGGGCCTCGACAGGTGTCCGGCGCGGTGCGCCAGCAGGCGGGCCTTGCGCCGGGTGCTGCGCTGCGACTGGACGGCGGGCGCGTCTCGACCCGCGCGGACCGTAAGCGACAGGGATGTCGCTTCCGAGCCTACAGGGACGTATTCACGGCGTGTCCGCGCGGGTCGTGCGGGCCCGCCGCCGCTTTGCGAGCCTTGCGCTTCCCCGACCCCGGACCTACTCCACCGTCACCGACTTCGCGAGGTTGCGCGGCTGGTCGACGTCGGTGCCGCGCAGCACGGCAACGTGGTAGGCGAGCAGCTGCAGCGGGACGCTGTAGACGATCGGCGCGGTGCTCGGGTAGATGTCCGCGAGCGTGAGATTCTGGTAGCGGTCGAGCCCGATCGTCACCGCCTGGTCGCTGAACAGGAACAGCTCGCCGCCGCGCGCCCGCACCTCCTGGAGATTGGACAGCACCTTCTCGAGCAGCGGGTCGTTGGGCAGCGCGCAGATCACCGGCATCTCGGCGTCGACCAGCGCGAGCGGGCCGTGCTTCAGCTCACCCGCGGGGTAGGCCTCGGCGTGGATGTAGGAGATCTCCTTCATCTTCAGCGCGCCCTCCATGGCGATCGGGTAGAAGCAGCCGCGGCCGAGGAACAGGGCGTGCTGGCGATCGGCGAACGCATGCGCCATCTGCTCGATCTGGTCGGAAAGCGCGAGCACGACCTCGACCTGGCGGGGCAGGGCGTGAAGCTCGTCGACCAGATCGCGCTCGCGCTCGCGGTCCATCCCGCGCCGTCGCGCCAGCGCGAGCGTGAGCAGGCGCAGCGCGACGAGCTGCGTGGTGAACGCCTTGGTCGAGGCGACGCCGATCTCCGGCCCGGCGCGCGTCATCAGCGCGACGTCCGACTCGCGCACCAGCGAGCTCTCCGGGACGTTGCAGATCGTGAGCGACCCGATGTAGCCGGCCTTGCGGGAGCCGCGCAGCGCAGCGAGGGTGTCGGCGGTCTCGCCCGACTGCGAGACCGTCAGGAACAGGGTGTCGGGCGGCACGACGACCTTTCGGTAGCGGTATTCGCTCGCCACCTCGATGCTGCAGGGGACGCCGACCTCCTCGAGCCAGTACCGCGCGACCAGGCCGGCATGGTAGCTCGTGCCGCAGGCGATGATGTGCACGCCCCGCGCTCGGTCGAGCAGCGTCTTGGTTTCGTGGCCGAAGCTCTCCTCGAGCAGACGGCCCTTGTGGATGCGCCCCTCCAGGGTCTCCGCGATGACCGCGGGCTGCTCGAAGATCTCCTTGAGCATGTAGTGCCGGTACGGGCCCTTGTCGATCGTCGAGGCCGACAGGCGCGATTCGCGGACCGGCCGTTCGACCGCGTTGCCGTCGGCGTCGTAGACGGTGATGCCGTCGCGGCGGATCTCGGCCGTGTCGCCCTCGTCGAGGAACACGAAGCGGTGCGTCACCGGCAGCAGGGCGAAGACGTCTGAGGCGACGAAGTTCTCGCCCTCCGCCAGGCCGATCACCAGGGGGCTGCCGGAGCGCGCGACCACGAGACGGTCGGGGTCCTCGGGGCTCGCCACGGCGAGCGCGTAGGCGCCGACCAGCTCGCGGGTGGCGGACTGGACGGCGCGCAGCAGGTCGGGCTCGCGCTCGAGCTCGCTCGCCAGCAGGTGGGCGATGACCTCGGTGTCGGTCTCCGAGGTGAACCGGTACCCGCGCGCGCTCAGTGCGGCGCGCAGCTCGCCGTGGTTCTCGATGATGCCGTTGTGGACGACGGCGACGCGCTCGCCGCTCATGTGCGGGTGGGCGTTGCGCTCGGCCGGCATGCCGTGGGTCGCCCAGCGGGTGTGGGCGATGCCGAGGTCACCGGGGACCGGCTGCTCGTCCATCAGGTTCTGCAGCATCGCGACCTTGCCGACCGAGCGGATGCGCCGCAGGTGCCCGGTGTCGTCGCGCACGGCGATGCCGGCCGAGTCATAGCCCCGATATTCCAGGCGCCGCAGGCCCTCCATGAGGATGGGGGCCACGTTACGCCTTGCCACGCCACCGACGATTCCGCACATGTTGGTATCCTGATCCTATTTCGTGAGCTGCGTCGACGCGGGCCTTGCGCCGGAGGCTGCACCACCGTCGAACGGCGGCGGACGCGCCTTGACCCACACGGACCGTAAGCGGCAGGGATGCCGCTTCCGAGCCTACAGCGACGTATTCACGGCGTGTCCGCGTGGGTCATGCGCGCCCGCCGCCTTCACTGTCTCCGAGTCCTTGCTATCGGCTCTGGCCATCGCGCGGCGGAGGAAAACGCCTGCATCGTGACCCGCCGGCCGATCCCGCCTACGTTTTCTTCACCGGCCGCTTCCAGCCTGGCAGGGTGGCCTGGCGGGCGCGCGCGATGGTCAGCGCCTCGGGCGGCGCGTCCCGGGTGATCGTCGAGCCGGCGCCGATGGTCGCGCCCTCGCCGACCGTCACCGGCGCGACCAGGGCTGCATTGGAGCCGATGAACGCGCGGTCGCCGATCACGGTCCGGTGCTTGTTGACGCCATCGTAGTTGCAGGTGATGGTGCCCGCGCCGACGTTCACGTCGCGGCCGATGGTCGCGTCGCCGACATAGGTCAGGTGGTTCACCTTCGACCCCAGCCCGACCTCGGCCTTCTTGATCTCGACGAAGTTGCCGATGTGCGCGCGCCCGACGAGGTGCGTGCCCGGCCGGATCCGCGAGAACGGCCCGACCCGGCTGTCCGGCCCAAGGTAGGCCGACTCGATCACGCAGTTCTCGAGGATCTGGACGCCGTTCGCAACCTCGACGTCGCGCAGCACCGTGTTGGCGCCGATGCTGACGTCGTCGCCCAGCCGCACCGCTCCCTCCAGGATCACGTTGACGTCGATGCTGACGTCGCGCCCGTGCTCCAGGGTGCCGCGCAGGTCGAAGCGCGCGGGGTCGACCAGGGTGACGCCCGCCCGCATCAGCCGCTCGGCGGCGCGCCGCTGCCAGGCGCGCTCGAGCTGCGCCAGCTGGGCGCGGTCGTTGATGCCGGCGACCTCCAGCCGATCGGCGGTGATCACCGCCTCCACCGGCAGACCTTCGCCCACAGCCAGCCCGACCACGTCGGTGAGGTAGTACTCGCCCTGGGCGTTGGCGTTCTCGAGCCGGCCGAGCCACCGCGCCAGACGGGCGCCGTCGAGCGCCATGATGCCGGTGTTGACCTCGTCGATCGCGCGCTGGGCCTCGCTCGCGTCCTTCTGCTCGACGATGCGGCGCACTGTCCCGGCCGAGTCCCGGACGATGCGCCCGTAGCCCGTCGGGTCGGGCAGCCGCACGGTGAGCAGCGCCACCGGCTCGGGGCGTGCGAGCAGGGCGCGCAGGGTGTCGGGCTCGACCAGGGGGACGTCACCGTACAGCACCAGCACGCGGTCGCAGTCATCGAGGTGCGGCTGCGCCTGCTGCAGCGCGTGGCCGGTGCCCAGCTGGGGGGTCTGCTCGGCCCAGACGACGTCGTCGCGCTGCGCGAACTGCGCCGGAACCCGCTCGCCGCCGTGGCCGTAGACCACCACGACCCGGACCGGGTCGAGCACGGCGGCTGTGTCGAGGACGTGCGCGAGCAGAGGCCGCCCGGCGAGCCGGTGCAGCACCTTGGGGATCGCAGACTTCATGCGGGTGCCCTGACCCGCGGCGAGGATCACGATGCCGAGGCGCATGCCGTGTAGGTCCTTGGCTGGAGGCGTGAGATTGTAGCGTTCGAGCGGCCGCGGTTCTTGAGCTCATCGCCGCCGGGACGGATCGCGATCAGGAAGCCGCTCCCACCGGGCCGTGCCGGCGCGAGGGTTGGTGGGAGCGCCGTCTGCGACGCGATTCGGCCCGTCAGTTCATCATCCGGCTGACGGCGTGGATGCCCGTGTTGAGGGCATCCTCGGGGGTGGCGTCCCGGACCTCGTGGATCTTCAGTCGCACGTTGAGCGCCCTGCCGGCCAGGGGGTGGTTGCCGTCGACGGTCAGCCGGCCGTTCTCGATGCGGGTCACGTAGAACGTCTTCTGCTCGCCGGCGTCGTTCTGCATCGGCACCTCGGCGCCGAGGTGACGGAACTGCGGCGGCACGTTCTCGATGTCGTCGGTGAAGGTCAGGTCGGGGTCGTGGGCCCCGAAGGCCTGGTCGGGGCCGAGCTCGACCGAGACCTCGTCGCCGGCCCGCCTGCCACGAATGGCCTCGTCGATGCCGCCGATCAGCTCGGTGTCGCTGCCATAGACGAAGGACAGCGGCAGGTCGTTCTGCTCGAGCACGTTGCCCTGCTTGTCGGCGATCGCATAGGTGAGCGTGACGAGCTTGCCGCGCTGGATGACGTCGGGCATGGGAGGCCTCCAGAAAGTCAGCCCCGCCGGAGGGCAGGGCTGCGGAGTCTATCAGGATCAGCCGAGATCGCGCCGCGGACGGCGCTCCCACTACCCATGGCCAAGGCACTGCCCGGGGTGGGAGCGGCCTCCTGGCCGCGATCCTGTGACGAGCCGTCAGGTCTTCATGCCCTCGCCCTTGACCACCGCCTCCTCGATGCCGCCCACCATGTAGAACGCCTGCTCGGGGAGGTGGTCGTACTCGCCGCCGATGATCGCCTTGAAGCTCGCGATCGTGTCCTTGAGCGGGACGTACTTGCCGGCGGCGCCGGTGAAGGCCTCCGCGACGAAGAACGGCTGCGACAGGAAGCGCTGGATCTTGCGCGCGCGGTACACGGTGAGCTTGTCCTCTTCCGACAGCTCGTCCATGCCCAGGATGGCGATGATGTCCTTGAGCTCCTTGTAGCGCTGCAGGGTGCCCTGCACCCCGCGCGCGGTGGTGTAGTGCTCCAGGCCGACGATGTTGGGGTCGAGGATGCGGCTGGTGGAGTCCAGCGGGTCCACGGCCGGGTAGACGCCGAGCTCCGCGATCTGCCGCGACAGCACGAGGGTGGCGTCGAGGTGCGCGAATGTGGTGGCCGGCGACGGGTCGGTGAGGTCGTCCGCGGGCACGTACACCGCCTGGAAGGAGGTGATCGAGCCGGTTCGCGTCGAGGTGATGCGCTCCTGCAGCACGCCCATCTCCTCGGCCAGCGTCGGCTGGTAACCCACCGCCGAAGGCATGCGCCCCAGCAGCGCGGATACTTCGGTACCGGCGAGGGTATAGCGATAGATGTTGTCGATGAACATCAGCACGTCGCGGCCTTCGTCGCGGAAGAACTCCGCCATGGTCAGGCCGGTGAGTGCGACGCGCAGACGATTGCCCGGCGGCTCGTTCATCTGGCCGTAGACCAGCGCCACCTTGTCGAGCACGCCGCCCTCGGTCATCTCGTGGTAGAAGTCGTTGCCCTCGCGGGTACGCTCGCCGACGCCGGCGAACACCGAGTAGCCCGAGTGCTCGACTGCGATGTTGCGGATCAGCTCCATGAGGGTGACGGTCTTGCCCACCCCGGCGCCGCCGAACAGGCCGACCTTGCCGCCCTTGACGATCGGCATGATGAGGTCGATGACCTTGATGCCGGTCTCGAGGATCTCGGTGGTCGCCGCCTGGTCCTCGTAGCGCGGCGGCGCGCGGTGGATGGACCAGTGCTCCTCGGACTCGACCGGGCCCTTCTCGTCCACGGGCTTGCCCAGCACGTCCATGATCCGCCCCAGGGTCGGCTTGCCGACCGGGACGCGGATCGGCGCGCCGGTGTCGAGGACCTCCAGGCCGCGGCGCAGGCCGTCGGTGGAGCCCATCGCGATGGTGCGCACCACGCCGTCGCCGAGCTGCTGCTGCACCTCGAGCGTCAGGTCGTTGAAGGACGGGATCCTCAGTGCGTCGTAGACCTTGGGCATTGCGCCGCGGTCGAACTGGACGTCGACGACCGCACCGATGATTTCGACCACGTTACCAGCGCTCATCTCGTGTCCTCTCGTTTCGATCGTCGGGCTTCGCTGCGCCGTGCCCGACCTACGATGCTCTCGTTGCGGGTCGGGCTGTAGCCCGACCTACGGAATCACGGGGGTACGCATTTCGCACCCCGACTGCCATCACCACGTATGGCCGGCCTTGAACTCCTTCACCGCTGCGTGCAGCGCCTGCTCGATCTGCTCGTTGTAGTCCCCGCTCTCGTTGATGCGGTCGAGCAGGGCCTGGTGCTTGGTCGCCATGAACGTGTGCAGTGCGGCCTCGAAATCGACCACCTTCTTGGTGTCGACGTCGTCCAGATAGCCCATGTTCGCGGTGAACAGCGACACCGCCATGTCGGCGACCGTCAGCGGCCGGAACTGCGGCTGCTTCATGAGCTCGGTGACGCGGGCGCCGCGCTCGAGCTGCTTGCGGGTGGCCTCGTCGAGGTCGGAGGCGAATTGCGAGAAGGCCGCCAGCTCGCGGTACTGCGCCAGGGCGAGGCGCACGCCGCCGCCTAGCTTCTTGATGATCTTGGTCTG
>Ga0316622_100000724_pt1 | contig 20050 bp, 20 predicted proteins | sample OWC_Aug_OW2_C1_D_FD_207646 | JGI IMG/M metagenome (GOLD analysis project Ga0316622, IMG submission 207646) | Wetland soil microbial communities from Old Woman Creek delta, Ohio, United States - OWC_Aug_OW2_C1_D5_C | ecosystem: Environmental > Terrestrial > Soil > Wetlands | place: USA: Ohio... | reverse complement strand
GGGCGCCTGGTTCTTTGAGCGGTGCGAGTGTTAGCGAGAACGCTTCCGGCGGTGCGAGTGCTGACAGGCGCTGCTGTTGGTTGCGAGGGTGAACGGGCATCAGGGCGGTGATACTGGTGCCGGAACTATACCCTGAAGGCTGCCGCTCCGTTCCATATCCGCATCGTTAATACACCCTCCTGCAGAATCAGTATGGAACTTCAATGAAGGCGGTCCTGGGTTTGGAGGATGGAACCTGCGCCGAGGGGGAGGGCTTCGGCGTGGAAGGGGAGTGTGCGGGGGAACTCGTCTTCTGCACCTCCATGACCGGGTACATGGAGGCGCTCACGGATCCGAGCTACCACGGCCAGATCCTGATGTTCACCTATCCCCTGGTCGGGAACTACGGGGTGGACCACCACGTCTTTCAGAGCACCGGCATGAGGGCCCTGGGATGCGTGGTGCGGGAGGTCTGCCGGGAGCCGTCCTGCGGCCTCCCCATCACCAGGTATTTCGAGGACGAGGGGCTCATCGGGATCTCGGGGGTGGACACCCGCAGCCTCACCATCCGGATCCGGGAACACGGGACCATGCGGGCGGTGGTCATGTGCGGGGACGTGTCCGCGGAAGAGGCGGTGGAGAAGGCCCGGAAGGTGCCGGACATCTGCTCCCTGGATCTCATCCCGGACGTCTCCTGCAGGGAGCCCTTCCGGATCCCGGGAAAGGGAAAGCGGATCGCCGTCCTGGACCTGGGGATCAAGAACGCGATGCTCAAAAGCCTCCATGCCCGGGGCACGGACCTGTACCTCTTCCCCTATGACGCCACCCCTGACCAGGTGGCGGCGGTGAAACCCCAGGCCATCTTCGTCTCCAACGGGCCGGGCGACCCGGTCCGGGCCACCGCGACCATCAGGACTGTCCGGGAGTTCCTTGGCGAGATCCCGGTCTTTGGTATCTGCTTCGGCAACCAGATCATCGGCCTCGCCGTAGGCGGGAAGACCCACAAGATGAAGTTCGGGCACCGCGGGTCCAACCAGCCCGTCCGGGACGCGGCAGGGAACATCTACATCACCACCCAGAACCACGGCTTTGTCGTCGACGCCGACAGCCTCCCCGAGGGGTGCCGGGTCTCCTACACCAACGTGAACGACGGAACCCTGGAGGGGTTCGAGGACCCGTACCTTAACGCCGCCTGCGTCCAGTTCCACCCGGAGGCCTATGCAGGCCCGCGGGACACGGAGATCACCTTCTTTGACGAGATCGTGCGGAGGATCCCGTAATGCCCCGGAAGGAGCACATCCGGAAGGTGATCCTGATCGGATCAGGGCCCATCCAGATCGGGCAGGCGGCCGAGTTCGACTTCTCCGGTTCCCAGGCCTGCAAGGCGCTGCGGGAGGAGGGGGTGAAGGTGGTTCTCGTCAACTCCAACCCTGCCACCATCCAGACAGACCCCGAGATGGCGGACGTCATTTATGTGGAGCCCCTCCGGGCCGAGATCATTGCAAAGATCATCCAGAAGGAGAAGCCTGACGGGATCCTCTCCGGGATGGGTGGCCAGACCGGCCTCAACATGACGGCGGAACTGGCCGAGATGGGGGCCCTGGAAGAGGTCGAGATCCTCGGCACTCCCCTGGAGGCCATCTACCGGGGCGAGGACCGGGAGCAGTTCAAGAACCTGATGGAGTTCATCAACGAGCCTGTGCCCCGGTCCATGATCCTGCGGGACATCGGGCAGCTGGACGAGGCGTTCCGGGTCGTCGGGCTCCCTGCCATCATCCGGCCGGCCTACACCCTGGGCGGCTCGGGCGGCGGAATCGCCCACTCCCGTGAGGAGCTGAAGCGGATCGTGGAGGTGGGCCTGACCCGGTCCCGGATCCACCAGGTGCTCATCGAGGAATCGGTCATCGGCTGGAAAGAGATCGAGTTCGAGGTGATGCGGGACGCCGCCGACACCTGCATCACGGTCTGCGGGATGGAGAACGTGGATGCCATGGGGATCCACACCGGGGAGAGCGTGGTCGTGGCCCCCATCCTGACCCTCCGGGACGAGGAGTTCCAGCTGCTCCGCACGGCGGCCCTGAAGATCATCCGGGCCCTGGGGGTCCAGGGCGGGTGCAATATCCAGTTCGCCTACCAGGACGGCGAGTATCGGGTCATTGAGGTGAACCCCCGGGTCTCCCGGTCCTCGGCGCTGGCCTCCAAGGCCACCGGCTACCCCATCGCCCGGGTGGCGGCCAAGATCGCCATCGGCCTCCGGCTGGACGAGATCATGAACACGGTCACCGGCTGCACCCCGGCCTCCTTCGAGCCCTCGGTGGACTACGTGGTGGTCAAGGTGCCCCGCTGGCCCTTCGACAAGTTCCGGACCGCGGACCGGACCCTCACCACCGCCATGAAATCCACGGGCGAGGTGATGGCGATCGGGAGAACGGTGGAGGAGGCCTTTAAAAAGGCCCTCCGGTCCCTGGACACCGACATCCACCACCACACGGATAAAAACGAGATCCGAATGATTCTCTCGGCCCCGACGGACGAGCGGTTCGGGTGCCTCTTCGATGCGCTGAAGGCCGGGTTCACGGTCCCCGAGGTGGCGTCCCTCACCTACATCGATCCGTTCTTCCTTACCAAGGTGCAGCACATCGTGGACATGGAGCAGAAACTCGCCACCGCTTTCTCGCCGGAGCTGGTCCCGCTGGCCAAGCAGTACGGGTTCTCCAACGCGGAGCTTGTCAAGCTCACGGGCAGATCCTGGGAGGAGATCGAAACTGCGGTCGGGGAGCCCACCTACAAGATGGTGGACACCTGCGCCGCCGAGTTCCCGGCCACCACCCCCTACTTCTACTCCACCTGGGAAACGGAGGACGAGGTGGTCCGGAAGGAGAAGCCAAAAGTGCTGATCCTGGGATCCGGCCCCATCCGGATCGGGCAGGGGATCGAGTTCGACTACTGCACCGTCCACGCGGTGAAGGCGCTGCGGGAACTGGGGGTGGAGGTCCACATCGTCAACAACAACCCCGAGACCGTCTCCACGGACTTCGACACCTCGGACCGGCTCTTCTTTGAGCCCATGCAGCTGGAGGACGTGGTGAACATCTTAAAGAAGGACCGGTACGACGGCGTCATGGTCCAGTTCGGGGGCCAGAACTCCATCAACCTTGCCATGCCCCTGGAGAAAGAGCTCCAGCGGCTGAAGATGCCCACGAAGATCCTGGGCACGTCCCCCGACGCCATGGACATCGCCGAGGACCGGGACCGGTTCAGCGTGTTCCTGGACAGGCTGCAGATCCCGAGCCCCCCCAACTCCTCGGCCTACAGCGAGGGGGAGGCGAAGGTCATCGCCGCACGGATCGGGTACCCGGTGCTGGTGCGCCCCTCCTACGTGCTGGGCGGGAGGGCCATGGAGATCGTCCATGACGAGGCAGAGCTCCAGACCTACATCACGGAGGCCGTCCGGGTCTCCCGGAAACACCCGGTCCTCATCGACCAGTTCCTCCAGAACGCCATCGAGATCGACGTGGACGCCGCCTGCGACGGCGAGGAGGTGCTCATCGGCGGGATCATGGAGCACATCGAGGAGGCAGGGGTCCACTCCGGCGACTCGGCCTGCGTCATCCCGCCCCAGTCCCTCTCGAAGGAGATCGTGGCACGCCTCGAGGATTATACCCGGCGGATCGCGCTCCAGCTAGGTGTCGTGGGCCTCGTGAACATCCAGTATGCCATCAAGGATAACGTGGTCTTCGTGCTGGAGGCCAACCCCCGGGCCAGCCGGACGGTGCCCTTCGTCTCCAAGGCGACGGGCATCCCGCTCGCCAAGGTGGCCGCCAAGGTGATGATGGGGCTCCGGATCCGTGACCTGGGGGTCCGGGTTCGCCCCATCCACCACGTGGCAGTGAAGGAGGTGCTCCTCCCCTTTAACAAGCTCCCGGGCGTGGACACGGTCCTTGGTCCCGAGATGAAGTCAACGGGCGAGGTGATGGGGATCGACTACGACTTCGGCCGGGCCTACTATAAGGCCTGCATTGCCGCCGACAACGAGATCCCCACGGAGGGGAAGGTCTTCATCTCCCTCTCCGGGGACCAGCGGGCAGAGATCGCACCGGTGGCAAAGAAACTCGTCTCCCTGGGCCTGGAGCTGATGGGGACCAGCGGCACTGTGGAGTTCCTGAACCAGGAGGGCCTCGAGGCGCAGATGGTCCGGAAGGTGCAGGAAGGGTCCCCCAACGTGATCGACATGATCCGCCGGGGCGAGGTGAGTCTTATCATCAACACCCCCAAGGACAAGCAGTCCAGGCAGGACCACTACCAGATCATGCGGACCGCCGTGGACTACGGGATCCCGTACATCACCACGATCCAGGCGGCCCGGGCGGCCGCCCAGGCCATTGATGCCATCCGGAAGGAGAAGGTCACCCTCGAGCCGCTGGGACACTACATCGGTGGCTGAGGGGGCCCGTGGCCCCCCCGTCTGACCCACCATTTATATCGCCGGACACGAAACCTGATACAATCACCCGACGGGAAAGGGGACCCGGCACCAGGATCCCTGCACCCGGGGTCGCTCCGGAGGCGTTTCACGGATGGGAAAGGGAACCATAGTACTCGCATACAGCGGCGGGCTGGATACCTCGATCTGCATCCCGCTCCTGCGGGAACGGTATGGCTATGACCGCGTCGTCACGGTGGTCGTGGACGTGGGACAGCCCGAGGACGATCTCCGCACCGCGGCTGAGAAGGGACAGAAGCTGGCCGACCACCATGTCACCATTGACGCCAGGGAGCAGTTCGTGGACGGTTACGTCTTTCCCTCCCTCAAAGCCAACGGGTCCTACGAGGGATACCCGCTGGGGACCGCCCTCGCCCGGCCGCTGATCGCTGAGGAGACCGTGAAGGTGGCCAGGCAGGAAGGGGCCGCGGCTGTGGGGCATGGCTGCACGGGCCGGGGGAATGACCAGCTCCGGTTCGATTTCACCATCCGGAGCGCCGGCCTGGAGGTGGTGGCCCCCATCCGGGAGCTGAACCTGACCCGGGAGTGGGAGATCGAGTACGCCCGGAAGCACGGGATCCCGGTGCCGTCGGTGAACAGGGAGAATCCCTACAGCGTGGACGAGAACTGCTGGAACCGTTCCATTGAGGGCGGCCGGCTGGAGGACCCGGCGTTCCACCCCCCGGAGGGGATCTACCGCTGGACCGTCTCCCCGGAGAAGGCAGCGGACCGGCCCGAGATGGTGACCATCGCCTTCGAACGGGGGATCCCCGTGGCCCTGAACGGGAACCGGATGCAGGGATACGACCTTGTGCAGGAGATGAACCTGCGGGCGGGCCGGAACGGTGTCGGGCGGAACGACATGATCGAGGACCGGATCCTGGGCCTGAAGGCCCGGGAGGTGTACGAGCACCCGGCGGCGACAGCCCTTCTCGCAGCCCACCGGGACATCGAGCAGCTGGTGCTGACCCGGCAGGAGCTGGCCTTCAAGGCCATGGTGGATGCGAAGTGGTCCGAGCTGGCCTACATGGGCCTCGTGCGGGAACCCCTGTTCCAGGCCCTGAACGCCTTCATCGGGACAACCCAGGAGCGGGTGAACGGCACGGTGGACCTCCAGCTCTACAAGGGGTCCGCCCGGGTGGCAGGCCGCTCCTCCCCTTACGCCATCTACTCCACGGATCTCGTCTCCTTCGACTCCACCTGCATCGACCAGTGCCACGCGGAGGGGGTCTCCCGGTACCACGGGATCCAGGCCCAGTTCCTGGAACGCCTCCGCAAGCCGAAGTAGCCGCGCCCGGGGATGGGGCCGGTGGGGGCGAGAGGCGAATCTCACCTTTTATGTTTGTGGTCGTTCCGTGGGTAAGACATCCGCAGGGGCTCGCCGCCCCCGCCACCCTGCATGAAGTATCTTGTGACTATCGCTGATCGGTGAATTTCATACGCGGAGTACTACCGGGACGCTCTTGGGGGCTCCGCCCCCGCCTCGTGGGCATCCCCCGGGGAGGTTGAGATGATCTTCGGTTGAACCAATTTAGTCATCCATCCTCATCGGGGGAGGGTCCGGGAGGGGGTTGATCCCCTCCCGCACCATGTCACGGTTCCCTGATATGCATGCAAGGGATAACCGTGTGTCACCTGTCCGGATAGGGTGGCGCGCCCATGGGTAGGGGGACGCAGTCCTCACGAGGACCAAACCACCGCTAAGTTTCTATCTGGTATAAGGGATGATTCACTCGAAAAAAAGTGAGAAGGTTATGCGACCTTCTTCCCGGCCCCGACTGCCGGGGTGCAGTCGAAGACATCGGCGACCTTCATGATGAGAAGGCCCTTCGCCGGGTACTTCTCGTTCTTGCCCTTGATCACCGCTTTTACCTTCTCATAGTCCGGGCCGCTCGTCTTCACCTCCACCGTGCCCTTCACCTGGAAACACTTCTTGGTGTCGGGATCCCAGAAGGAGATCGCCATCTTCGGGTTCTCCTTCACGTTCGCCAGGGTCTTCAACATGTAGTTGTCCCCCACCCAGATCGTATCAGGGCCGGCGACCTGGACGAACGCAATGGGGGCCACGTTGGGCACCCCTGCCTTGGAGGCCGTTGCCACGTGGAAGATCTTGTTCTTGGCAAATATTGCCTTCATCTCGTCAGTGAGCTTCGCCATCAGTACACCTCGGTTTCTCTCCCGCGCATGCAGGGAACGGGCAGGTGAGCCCTCCCTGGGGCATATGGGACTCTCCCGTTTCCCCTATATATCGGTATTGACCCGCAGGGAGAGAGAGAGAGTTCTCCGGTCTGACTTCAGCCCCTCTTGACCGCAGAGACCTTGAGGGACTGGACCACGGTCGCGATAGCACGCAGTTCCGCCGGCCCAATCGCCATATCCCCCATCACTGCCTGCAGTGTCCCGTCATTGGCCAGGCAGTCCAGTGGGAAGGCCTCCTCTCCCTGGATCTCCACCTGCGAAAAGCCTGCCGCCCGGATGGCAGCCAGGTACCCCTCCTTCTGCATCGCGCCGGAAAGGCAGCCAATATAGGCTCCCACGGACTGCTGCACCTGCTCCGGGAGTTCCCCTACAAGGACAATATCCGAGACCATCAGCCTGCCGCCGGGCCGGAGCACCCGGAACGCCTCGGAAAATGCCTTTTTCTTGTCCGGTACCAGGTTGATGACGCAGTTGGAGATGATCACATCCACGCTGTCCCGTTCCACGGGCAGGTGTTCGATCTCCCCCAGACGGAACTCCACGGTGCGGTACCCGCCCTTCTCCGCGTTCTCACGGGCCCGGGACACCATTTCCGGCGTCATGTCAACACCGATCACCCGTCCATTCGCACCGACGCGCTTCGCGGCCAGGAAACAGTCGAACCCTGCACCGGATCCCAGGTCCAGCACCGTCTCGCCCGGCCGGAGGGATGCGAGGGCCACGGGGTTCCCGCACCCCAGGCCCAGGTTGGCCCCGTTCGGCACCGATGCCATCTCCTCATCGCCGTACCCGATCTTCCGGCTGATCTCCCCTGCCAGGTCCGTGCCCCCGCAGCAGGGGGACGGGCCGCAGCACGAGCACGGTTCATCCTGCCGTGCGATCTTTCCGTATCCCTGCCGGACAGCCTTCTTCAGGTCCTCATCCCGCGTCATGATCTCACCCCTTCCGCCGACTCTCCAAGGAGCGGTCCCACGAGGCCCTTCACCATGCCGGTGAACTCCGATGCCCGGAGGAGCATCAGGCAGCAGACGGCCCCGTCCCGTTCCCAGGAGACCAGCGCCAGCTTCTCCCCGGGCGCGATCCCGGCCCGCTCCCTGAGCTCCTTGGGGAGCACCATCTGGCCCCGCTCGTCCAGGGATACCATCGCCTCGATACAGCACCGGGAACCCGTGGGGATCTCGCATGCACAGGAAGTGGTGGGTTTACCGCTCCGTGACTTCATGGTGAGAGCATGGGTGGCATTCCTATATCAAGATTTCTGAATTAACTGATTATTCTGATTGATCAGAGGATTGGCCGCTGAACTTTCTGGCAGGATGTGGTGGATCCCTATGCCCTGCTCTCCTCTCGACTCTGGGCTTTCCTGCGGAAACGGGAGGCGACCATCCTCACGGGAGGGGGGACGCCGACGGGGCGAGGGGAACTGCAGGGTTCCCTCATGGTGCGTCCCACGAAAGAGTCCTCGTTTGCTGACCGGGCTCACCTCGTATTCAGAAAGGACAAGCCCGTGATGTCTCAGCGGGAGGGGCTCCTCGCCCCCTCCCGGTCCTCCCCCAATGAGGATAGACGTGTCAATCGGGGATCCGGATCTCGTTTTGAGAACAGGATTCACTAGGTTATGCCGGAAGCTTTCGCTCTTAGAACCACCGGTCCAGCGTCTTCTGTCCGGAGCTGGCCCGGAACTTTTCGAGCGCGGCGTTCACCCGGTCCGGGGAGAAATTGTAGGTGTCGCAGAGCATGGACCGGATCTTTTCCGGGTCGGGGTTCTTCCACTGGAGTGTGTACTCGTCGGTGACCGGCGGGTCCAGGAAGAACTGCATCACCGGCCCGGGATCAAAGCCGGGGAGCTTCTCCTCCAGGGCGGCGGCGAACTTCCCTTCCTGGACCAGCTTGATGGCGGTCTTTGCCCCGATGCCCCGGACCCCCTCGTTGAAGTCGGTGCCCACCAGGATGCCTATCTCCACCAGCTGCTGCCGGGAGAGAGAGAGGCCCTGGAGTGCCTCATCCAGCAGGAGTTGCTCGGGGTTCACCGAGATGGTCCTGCCCCGGACCCGCCGCTTTCCCGATACCGTCAGGTTCCGGACGAGCAGCGGGCAGCCGAAGAGGAGGAGGTCGTAGTCCTGGGAAACGGCGTAGCGGGCGTCTCCCTTGACCACCATGCGGGCGGCCTGGGCCTCCCCCTCGCTGGGGGCCTGGACCGTGGGAAGGCCCAGCAGGTCCAGGAGCTCCCGGGAGGTTCGGATCACAAAATCGTCCACCCGGCTGGAGGCCTGGGCATGCTTCCGGGCTTCTTCCACCTCTCCCCTGGCCAGGGCCTCCTTCCAGCGTTCGCCCGCCGCCGCCCTGACCTCCCGCCGTTCCCGGATCGTCCCTGCCTTCAGGTCCGGGGGGGTGCCGTCAAAGATGAAGACGGGCCGGATCCCCAGCTCCAGGAAGTTCAGCGTCCGGAAGAAGATGCCCGAGAGGTGGGAGGTGACACGCCCCTCTCCGTCCATCAGGGGGGTGCCGTCAGGCTGCCGGATGATCGATAAAAACTGGTAGAGGGCGTTGTGGGCGTCCACGGCCGCGACGCCGGCCAGGGACTCCCACCCCACGGTTTTCTTGTAGGGGACAAGGATGTCCCGGAGCGCGACACCCACGGATCTCCCTCCGGGGAACCGTCAGGGAGTGACCGGTATCACCGGTACATCCGGCGCGAGAGTTCCTGGACCACGCCGTTGATGTGCTCCATCGTGGTGTCGTACTTCTTGGACATCCCGGTGTGGATCTCCTCCAGGTTCATCCGGATGGCCCGTTCCCGCTGGGCAAAGGAGTTGTCCAGCCGGTCGATCTTGCGGCCCATCGAGAGGAAGAGGCCGGCGAGCGAGACCATCATCAGCGTTGCGGCAACGGCGATGGTGAGATCCTGCCAGAGCCGGAGCACGAGCACGAGGGTCGCGCCCACCATGACGACGGCCAGGATCACGTCCCCGATGATGCTGCGAATCTCCATGCTTTTAGATAATGAAGTCCCATTAATTAAAGTACCTGTATTAAAGTACCTGTACGAAGCGGAGACTTCCATGGAGCTCAGGAACCTGGTACCCCTCGCGGCCATGCCGGCCATGATGATCGCGGTCCAGCTCCTGGCCATCTTCCTCTCCCACCCCCTCCAGGCGGCGGGTGTCGCGGCCTTCGAGGATCCCACGTCGGTGGCGAATCCCTTCATATTCCTCGCTATCCTCCTTGTCTTCACCCTCTTCCTCCTGGCACTGCTGCGGTTCGGGGTGAGGAAGCTCCTGGGAGTCATCATCGCCATTTCCCTCTTCTTCACCTTCCTCTACGTCTTCGGGGCCCTGATCGCCTACTTTGCCCCGTCGCTCGGGCTCGCGGGAATCACGGTGCTGGCCCTCGCCCTCGTGGCCACGGCGATCCTCTACCGGTTCCCGGAGTGGTACATCATCGACAGCATGGGGATCCTCCTCGCCGCCGGCGTGGCCTCCATCTTCGGCATCTCCCTCGCCATCATCCCGGTCCTCATCCTGCTCGTGCTGCTCGCCGTCTACGACGCCATCGCCGTGTACCGGACCAAGCACATGATCACCCTGGCCGAGGGAGTGCTCACGGAGCGGGCCCCCATCCTCTTCGTGGTGCCCCGCCGCCGGGACTACTCCTTCATCAAGGAGGGGGTGGCCATCGGGGAGGAGAGGCAGGAGCGCGGGGCCTTCATCATCGGCATGGGGGACCTGATCATGCCCTCAATCCTGGTGGTGTCGGCAATGGTGTTCCTGGACAGCGGCGGGGCCATCTTCACGGCCCCGGTGGTGGGGGCCATGCTCGGTTCCCTTGCCGGCCTCGTCTTCCTCCTCCGGGCGGTGGGGAAAGGAAAACCCCAGGCAGGGCTCCCGCTCCTGAACGGCGGGGCAATACTGGGATTTTTGCTGGGGTGCCTGGTCAGCGGGCAGTGGGTCTGGCTGCCCGTGTTCTGAACACCGCTTCCAGCACCGCGTCCACTCCTTCACCGGTGACGGTGGACATGTTCAGGTAGCCCTCCTCCCGCTTCCGGTCCGCCTTGTTTACGGCCGGGACCACCGGCACCTCCACCATCCCCTGGACCGCGGAGAGTAGCCGCTTCTGGCTCTCCAGCGGGTATCCGCACGCCTCGCTCGCATCCAGGATAAAGAGCACCACGTGGGCCGCGTGCATGAGGGCCGAGAGGGCCTGCCGCTCGATGGAGTTCCTCTCCGCCGGGTCCCGGTCCAGGAGGCCGGGGGTATCCACGAACTGGACCCGGTCCCTGCCGACGGCCCGGTGCCCGATCATGACCCCTTGGGTGGTGAAGGGGTAGGATGCCACCCGCGGATCCGCGGTGGAGACCTGGCGGATGAAGGAGGATTTCCCCACGTTGGGGTAGCCGGCCACCACCACCGTGAACTCACCGGAGAGCTCGGGGAGCTCCCGGAGCTGGTTCCTCACGGTATTCAGAAACCGGAGGTCCCCGTCCACCTGGTGGACGACAGACGAGAGCCGGGCAACGGCCCGTTTCCGGACCGTGGGGGAATCCCCGGACGCCCGGGCCTCCCTCCCCAGCAGGGATCCCAGCCGCCGGGACTGCTTCGCTGCCCACCCCAGGGCACCCAGGCTCATCCGGATCTTCTCGATCCCGCAGAGGGCGTCCGCCAGGTCCCGGTAGAAGGGCGGAAGGGCATCGAACTCGGGGAAGGAGGAGATGATCCGGACCAGCCGGTCATGGAGCGATGCCCCGACCGCCCGGATGAACTCCTCGTTGGCATGGGAAGCCCCCTTCCGGGAACCCCGTTTCACCGGGCTCCCCCGTTTTTCCCGCATCCGTGCCGCGGCCCGCCGGAGGGAGCGGTCCAGGAGCTCGTCCGCCGTGGGCACGGTGGGGATCTTCTCAAGTTCCACGTCAGATAACCGAATGTATATATGGAATTGATATGATTAATCATTATGGATCTCTCCCTGATCCAGAAGGAGATTCTGATCACCCTCATTACCCTCTACCACCAGCACTCGCATGCCATCAAGGGGGAGGAGATCGCCGACGTGCTGAAGCGTAACCCCGGCACCGTCCGGAACCAGATGCAGGCATTGAAAGCCATCGGTCTCGTGGATGGCGTGCCGGGGCCGAAAGGGGGGTACAATCCGACTGCCCTTGCCTACCGTGAGCTGAACCTCTCCAACCTGGACCAGGAGGCCTCGGTTCCGGTGATGCGGAAGGGGGAACCGGTCCCCGGGATTCGGGTCACGGAGGTGGACTTTGTCACCCTCTGCCACCCGGACCTCTGCCACGCGGTGATCAAGCTCGTGGGCAGCGTGAAGGCCTTTGAGATCGGGGAGGAGATCACCGTGGGCCCGACGCCGGTGAACAAGCTGATCCTCCGGGGCGAGGTGATCGGCAAGGACGAGGTACAGCAGTCCCTGGTACTCTCCATCACCGAGATGCTTTCCCTTCCCAAGCAGCCGGTGAGGAACTACATGTCCTCGCCCCTCCTCGTCCTGGGCATCCGGTCCACGTTCGGGGATGCCCTCCGGCTCTTCACGGAACACCACATCCACGGTGCACCGATCGTGGAAGACGGGACGCTCCGCGGGATCGTCTCCCTGACCGACATCGCGAAGGGCCTGACCCACGGCAGGGATCTGGACGCCCCCGTGGCCTCTGTCATGACCACTGACGTGGTGTATGCTGATGCCTCCACCCGGCTCTACGAGGTGGTGCGGCAGTTCAAGGAACGGCAGATAGGACGGCTCATTGTCGTGGAGGCGGGCGTCCCCGTCGGGATCCTGACCCAGTCAGACGTGATCGGGCTCTTCCCGTCCCTGTAACTTCGGCGATGGACCGGAACGCAAGTATTTACGCCGGCGCCCCCCATGCTGTTCGCAGCTCCCGGCGCGGGCCGGGCCGGGGGCAGGAGAACCCATGACTGAGATACCCCTTTCACTGATGGGCAGGCTGATGAAGAAGGCGGGAGCCGAGCGGGTCAGTGCCGATGCACGGGAGACCCTCGCCAGGCTCCTGGAAGAATACGCTCTCGTCCTCTCCCGGGAGGCGGTGAAGCTCTCCACCCACGCGGGGCGAAAGACCGTGACGGAAGAGGATCTCCGGATGGCCTGGGATCTGCTCCACTAGGAGTCCACCGGAAACGTTCCCCGCGCAGGCGGAATCCCCGAATTCTCCGTCAGCACGGGTTTCAAATATTTTAAATATGAATAAGCAACCATTGTGTGTATATGAGTCTCATACTGTCCCGGAACCTCTCGAGGAAGAAGGTGATGAGCAATGATGGGATGCTCATCGGCACGCTCCGAAACGTGATGGTGGATTTCGAGACGGGCCAAGTGATAGACCTCATTGTTGTACCGGATCCCAGTTTCAACGCCGAGGGGTACCGCATGGACGGGGACCGGATGTTCATCCCATTCGAGGCAGTGAAGGACATCAAGGACTATATCGTCGTGGACCGCTACCTCTCCAAGAAGTAGGGAAGATACCGCCGTACCGCCTCAAGAAACCCATCGCCGTACTTCTTTTCCGCAACCATATCCGCAGCCGCCCTCACCGAGGGATGGCCGTTCGCAACCGTTGCCCCGATCCCGGCAACCTGGATCATCTCCAGGTCGTTCACCGAATCCCCCACCGCCATCACCTGCTCCAGGGGGAGTCCCAGTTCGCCGGCCAGGGCCCGGAGCGCCTTTCCCTTGCTGATCCCGGTGGACTGCAGGTGGATGGCAAACCCCGTGTCAATCACCTGGACGGCGATCCCTTCCAGCGCTGACCGCACCTCTTCCACAGGAACGGTACGGGCGAAGGCCACGTCCGAGAACCGGTAGTTCGGGCTGTAGAGCTCCAGGGCCTTCCCCTTCCCTGCGAAATGGCGTTCCACCGTGTGGAAGGCATCCCAGGCAAGGCTCCGTTCGCCAAAGACCCGGACCGGCCCGGTGAACCCGATCCGGTATGCCCCGCCGTTCTCGGCAATGAGGGTCCCGTCGGACCCGAGCATCCGGGCGAACGCGTCCATGAAGCAGACCGTGTTCCCGCTGGCCGGAATCACGAGGACCCCCGTCCGGATCAGGCCCCGGAGGCAGTCCATGGCCGGGAGGCTGATCCGCCGGTCGGGGCCGGTGAGGGTGCCGTCCAGGTCGCACGCGAGCGCCCTGAGGGAGATGTGCGTGTCATCAGCCGTGTTTTTCAGATTGGATCTCTCCTGACACGTTAGTTCGTTTCACCTGACATAAGACCATGCCGTTCCCTTTCAATGATTGCGATGTATGCCGGCCTGCCGGTCTCATCCCATCTCCGAGTACTGGTGAGACGCTCCTGGGGACTCTGCCCCCGCCGCGTGGGCGTCCCCCTCGGTTTCCCGGATTCCGGGTCCATCGGTTCCCGCTCACCAAACGAGCAATTATCCTCACGGGGGAGGGCCCGGGAGGGGGTGTGCCCCCTCCCGCTGCAAGGACCGGCATCTGAATCTCCGGAATCGTGTACAGCAGTATCCGGAAACGGGATGAAACCGGACAGGTGCAATCCAGAAAAAAAGAGGGAGTATTCGCCGCCCTACGCAACGGGCCGGAGGCCGGCCTGTTCCACCATGAAGGTGGCCTCGCCCTCGGGCAGGTTGGGGCTGTCCACCAGGCGGGCGATCCGCTTCCCGCCCTTGCTCTTCCGGAGGTAGAGCCGGAAGGTGGCACAGTGGCCCACGATGTTCCCCCCGATGGGCTTCGTCGGGTCGCCGAAGAAGACGGCAGGGTTGGACATCACCTGGTTCGTGACGAGACCGACGGCGTTGTGCTCGTCGCAGAGCCGGAAGAGGTCATGCATGTGCCGGTTCAGCTTCTGCTGCCGGGTGGCCAGCGTGCCCCGGCCGGCGTACTCGGCACGGAAGTGGGCGGTGAGGGAGTCGACGATAAAGATCTTGACCGGCTTGTCCGTGGACCGAAGCTCGTTGGCCAGTTCCCGGGCAGTGTCGATCATCAGCATCTGGTGATCAGAGGTGTGGGCCCGGGCCACGTGGATGTGGTCCAGGAACTCCTGGAGGGGGGGAACGTCGCCGGGGAGCCCGTTCACCATCTGCTCGATACGCTCCGGCCGGAAGGTGTTCTCGGTGTCGATGAAGAGGGCCGATCCCGCGAGGCCCCCCTGGTCCTCCGGCAGCTGGACGTTCACCGCCATCTGGTGGACGATCTGGCTCTTCCCGGACCCGAACTCCCCGTACAGCTCGGTGATGGCCTGGGTCTCCATCCCGCCACCCAGCAGCTCGTCCAGCTCCGGTACCAGGGTCTTCAACTTCTTCACGAGCTTCCTCTGCTCGAAGATGTCCTGCCCGGTCTTGAAGCCGCCGACATCCGCCACCTCCCTCGCGGCCTTGATCACCTTCTTTGCCGTGGACTCGCCGATCTCGGCCACCTCCGCCAGCTCAACAGGCGATATGGTGGCAATGCTCTCTACCGTGGTGTACCCTGCCTCTCGCAGCTTCTCGGCCGTGGTCGGCCCCACTCCGGGCAGGTCTTCAATCTCTGGCTGGTTTGCGGTCATGCATCCTCACTCGATTCGCTGGGATGATTCCATACCACCCTCCCTCCTCCCGGCTTATAGAGGGGCGGGCACGCGCTGTGAAAGTGAACGCCGGCAGGGATCAGGCCTCCAGGGAGGCGAGGAACCTTGCCACCCGTTCCTGCACCGCGCCGCGGTCCGGCTCCTTCACGTCGAAGGATCCGGGGATGATGCGGCGGCGTTTCCGGCTTCCCCGGAGCAGGACCTCTGCCCCCACCGGGAGATCACCATCCACCGGGTGGCATCCGGTGCCATCGTCAAGGCAGAGGCCGTCCCCCACGGGGACCACCGTCCCCCCCATCTCCACTTCCGTCACTTCACCCGCCGGGAGGATGAGGGCACTCCCCCGTCCGGCGTGCACCTCCAGGGAACCGTTCCTTCCCTTCCGGGCGGTGACGTGGTGGAGGATGAGCCGGTCCCCCTGCTCCAGGCTTACCCGGGCATGATCGCCCCACAGCACCACTGCCACGGAGCCTGTGGGATCCCGGATGAGGAGGTTCCTGACCCACGAGGTCTCACCCTGCCGGGTGGTGAAGGGGCGGGCAGGCCGTGCCTGGACAACGGCACCCTCCACCGAGAGGGTTGTTCCCTCAGCGATCCCGCTCACCGGCGTGACCGGCGCGTGGATCTCGGCGTCGGAGGGGGTCACGCTCCCGTTCCGGTCGAGGTGGTACTCCTCCCCCCGGTCCCGCATCACCCGGGTGGCGCCCCGGATCCGGATCGCCTGGCCTGGGACAATCCCTTCCATGACTGCCGGGGCCCAGCAGACCAGCCTCCGGGTACCCTCGGACGTGGCCACCACCGCCTCCACCCGCTCGCCCTGCTCGCCGTTCCGGCGGGTGAAGGCAGCGGGGGGGGAGAGGGAGAGGATCCGGACCTCCATCTCGGCGATCTCCTCGGGGGGCCGGAACCGGCTGTCCGGGGACATGGTGCAGGAGATCTCGCAGTCGGCCTTCCGGAGGGCCAGTCCATGGACCTCCGGGGCCCCTTCCTTCCCCTTCCTGCCGATGATCTCCAGCACCTCTCCCACGGCCACCTCCTGAACGACCAGGGCCCGGTCGTCCCAGAGGACCACCCGTGCCTGGCCGGTCTCGTCCCCCACGAGGAGGTGGGAGACAAGGCTGCTGGTGCCGTCGGAACGGCTGAACTCCTTGGGCGAGGAGACCGAGACCACCTTCCCGAAGAAGCAGGAGAGGGTGGAACCCGAGCCAACCTGCGCTACCTTCACGTGGTTCCGGCCCAGGTCCCGGACCACCAGCATCGCTGCCGTGGGCTCGTCCAGCAGGTCCCCCGAGGCCGTGATCGTCTCCTCCACGCGCCGGTCGAACTCCTCTCGGGAGATCAGGTCATCCACCAGCGCGTAGTGGAAGGACATGGACGCTCACCCCCGGTGCTGCCAGGGCGGATCCTCAGCGGTGGCCAGCAGGTCATCCAGGGTCTCGCTCCGCCGCATCAGGGCCGCCTCCTTCCCGCGGACCAGGACCTCGGGGCACCGGCACCGCTGGTTGTACTGGGAGGCCATGGCAAACCCGTACGCCCCCGCGTCCAGCACGGCGATGAGGTCGCCCGCCTGGACCCGGGGGAGGGACCGGTCCTTCGCCAGCAGGTCCCCGGTCTCGCAGATGGGCCCTGCAATGGAGCATGTTTGGGCCGGGGGACTGTCCGCCCGGTTGGCCACCACCACCTCGTGGTACGCATCGTACATCATGGGCCGGACCAGCAGGTTGAAGCCCGCGTCCACGTTCACGAACCGGGTGTGGGCTTCCTTCACCGAGTTGACCCGGGCGAGGAGGACCGTGGAATCCCCTACCAGGTACCGGCCCGGCTCCACCCAGAGCTCCGGGGAGATCCCCGCGTCCCGCATCCCCTGCAAAAAGACCGGGATCACCTCGGCGGCATAGTCTGCCGGAGTGGGAGCCGGGTCCGTGGTCCGGTGGTAGGGGATCCCCAGGCCGCCCCCCAGGTCGATGAAGGAGAGGGTAACCCCTTTTTCGGTGAGGTCACCGGCCAGGCGGGTCATCACCGCCGCGGCTTCTCCGAAGGGCTTCACCTCCAGGATCTGGGACCCGATGTGGCAGTGGATGCCGCAGGGTACCACGGAACGGCAGGAGAGGGCCGCCTGGTAGGCATCCGGGACCTGCCCGTGGGGGATGCCGAACTTGGAGGTGGCAAGGCCCGTGGCGATCTTGGGGTGGGTAGGCACCTCCAGGGCAGGGTTCACCCGGAAGGCGATCTCCACCTCGCGCCCTGCCTCCGTTGCTGCCCGGTCCAGCTGCCTCAGCTCGTCGAGGGAGTCCACCGAGACCCGGACACCCTTCTCCACGGCCAAGGAGAGATCGGATGGGCTCTTGGACGAACCGTTGAAGAGGAGATCACCGCTATTCATCCCGGCCCGGAGGGCCAGCAGGAGCTCTCCCGACGAGAAGACATCTGCCCCGGCGCCCTCCGATGCCAGGGCACGGAGGATTGCCGGGTTCCCGTTGGCCTTCGCGGCAAAGAGGACCCGGGAGCGGCGGTACAATCCCTGGAGGGCATCCCGGTATTCCCGGTAGCACGTGAGTACCCGTTCCTCGTCCGTCACGTAGAGGGGAGTGCCGTGGCGGCGGGCCAGATCCACGGTGTCATGCTCGCCAACGAAAAGGTGCCCCTTCCGGACCGAGAGCTGGGGGGGGAGCCTCATGGCCGGAGCCTCCCGATCCGGTCCACTGCCTCCCGGATCCTGTCAACAGAGCGGGTGATGGCAAACCGGAGATAGCCCTTCCCGCAGTTCCCGAATCCGATGCCGGGGGTGGCCACGATCCCGGCACCGGTGAGGAGCCGCTGGGAGAAGGCCATCCCGTCCTCCACCGGCATCCAGACGTAGAAGGTGGCCTTCGGGGATTCCACCCGGTAGCCCAGGGACCGAAGGCCGGCGACGAGCACGTCCCGCCGCTCCTGGTAGATCCGGGAGGATTTTCGGACGCTGTCCTGGGGACCGAGGAGGGCGGCGATGGCCGCGTGCTGCACCGCGTTGAAGACCCCGCTGTCCACGTTGGTCTTCACCCGTTTTAAGCCTGCGAGCACCTCCGCGTTCCCGCAGGCCATCCCGATCCGCCAGCCGGTCATGTTGTAGGTCTTGGAGAGGGAGTGCATCTCGATCCCCACCTCCTCGGCCCCGTCCGTCTCCAGGAACGAGGGCGCCCGGTACCCGTCGAATGAAACCTCGGAGTAGGCATTGTCAAATACTATGGTGGTATCGTGTTCCCTGGCGAACTCCACCGCCTCCCGGTAGAAGGAGGCGGGCGCCACCGCCGCGGTGGGATTGTTGGGGTAGTTCAGGAAGAGGATCTTCGCCTTCCGGGCCACCTTCTCCGGGATGTCCTCCAGCACCGGCAGGAACCCGTGCTCCACGGTGAGGGGCATGGGGTGCACCTTCCCCTCGGCAAAGAGGGTGGAGGTCCGGTACACGGGGTAGCCAGGGTCCGGCACCAGCACGTAGTCCTTCCGGTTCACGAAGGCCTCCGGGATGTGGGCAATCCCGTCCTTGGATCCCATCAGGGCCACCACCTGGGTCTCGGGGTCAAGGGTGACGGAGAACCGGCGCCGGTACCATTCCGCCACCGCGGACCGGAACTCCGGCATCCCCACGTAGGAGGGGTAATGGTGGTTGGCCGGGTCCCGGGCAGCGGCGCAGAGGGCATCCACGATGTGGGGCGGCGTGGGCAGGTCCGGATCGCCGACGCCCAGGTCGATGACGTCCACTCCCCGGCGCAGCTGCTCGGCCTTCAGCTCGTCGATCCGTGCAAAGAGGTACGGGGGCAGGTCATCCAGGCGATCCGCATACATCAGTACGTATTCGGCCGGCAGGAGTATTAATCTCCCCTTCCCCCGGTCGCACGCGGTGAAAGGGAGGGATTATCTGCCGGGGGGGCGATCCCCTGCAGAGGGATCCGGCATGCCGGAAGAGATCGTACTCGTCATCTCGACCGTTCCCAGGGATGAGGCGGAACGGATCGCATCCGCCATGGTGGAGGAGCGCCTGGTGGCCTGCGTGAACGCTGCGGCGGTCACGTCCCGCTTCTTCTGGGAGGGTGAGTGCTGCACCGAAGAGGAGGAACTGCTGATCATGAAGACCCGGAGGGATCTTGCAGGGAGGGTGATGGCCCGCCTGCAGGCCATCCACCCGTACGATGTCCCGGAGATCCTGGTCCTCCCGGTGCTCGCCGGCCATGAGCCCTATCTGGAATGGGTCAGGGAAGAGACGGTCCCGTGAACCGGGCGGGCCGGGTACCCGCGGTATGGGCATAGGATAAAGAGGCGGTGGGACCGACTGTACAGGGAGCGTCCGTATGGAGGAGAGAGGAAGCCCTGAAGGGAAAAAGGCGCTCCTCCTGCTGGGCTGCCCGGAGGTGCCGGTCCAGATGGGGATCGCCCTCTATGCCAGCCACCGGCTCCGGAAGGACGGCTGGGACGTGACGGTGGCCGGGAATCCCTCGGTCCTCCACCTGATCCGGGTCTCGGACCCTGAGCGGCACTACGTGGACCGGATCACTGCCCTGGACCGGTGCATGGAGAAGCTGATCGAGGGGAAGGCGAAGCCGGACCTGTGCCTGGTCTTTGCCCACAACGATGCGGGCCTTTCCTACGCCGCCACGGTGGGATCGGTGGCACCCTCCCGGGTCGTGGTCATCATCTTTGGCAGGAATGCCGAGGAGCTGGCAAAATCCATCGAGTTCCCCTGCGAGATGATCGTGGAGAAGGCGGTGCACAACCCCCTGGCCCTGCGCCAGAAACTCGATAAGGTGTTCGGATGGGCTGCATTGAAGAGATGAAGTACGAGACCCTCCTCTCCCGCG
>Ga0316622_100000723_pt1 | contig 20053 bp, 20 predicted proteins | sample OWC_Aug_OW2_C1_D_FD_207646 | JGI IMG/M metagenome (GOLD analysis project Ga0316622, IMG submission 207646) | Wetland soil microbial communities from Old Woman Creek delta, Ohio, United States - OWC_Aug_OW2_C1_D5_C | ecosystem: Environmental > Terrestrial > Soil > Wetlands | place: USA: Ohio... | reverse complement strand
GTCGCCGACGACCGTCGACACCTTGATGCCGAGGTCCTGCACATTGAACGGATTCCCGCCGTAGAGCGGGTTGAGCGAGTCGACGAGCGTGACCTTGGCGCCATAGTTGACCAGGCGCCGCGCGATACTGCTCCCGAGAAAGCCGAGCCCGCCGGTGATCAACACTCGCTTGTTGTGGTAACTGCGCTCCAGACTCGGCCAGGGGCCCGCCGGCGCAGACGGCGCATTGCTCTGGAAACCGTTCGACTTCATCACGATCCTCCCTGAGTCGATTGTGGATTTGCGGTGATGCACCGCACCGGCGCGGTGGCCGCTCACGATGCGAGCGACGAGACGCGCGGGCGGGGTGACGCGTCCGGCGGAGCGCTCAGGACTCCGCGAGCGGCGCGGCGTTGATGACAACGTCTTCGGCGCGTGTCGCCGGGCGGTGGTACACGTGCTCGTAGGTGATGCCCGCCGCCACCGAGAGCAACGCCAGCGCCAGCACGGCGCCCCACAGTCCGAATGACTGGGCCGAGAAGTAGAAGAGAAACAGGGCGGTGAAGAGCCTGACCACGCCGAGACCCGTCACCGCCGCGACGCGTCCGGCCGCCCGCAAGGCCTGGCCGTAGAGATAGCTCTTGTAGCGCCACGCCAGACATCCCGACAGCAACGTCATGAGCAGGGCGACCATCGGGGTGTGGAAGAAGAGGAAAGCGAGGGTCACCGATCCGAACAGGCAGACCGCGCTCGCCACCAGGCCCATCCGCCGCAGCTGACGGTCCACTTGGTCGACGAACCGTGGCCCGCCTTCCACCATTTGCGGATACTTCGATTGCACGAACGTCCACGCCGGGGAGTCGGCGGCCATGAGCAGCTGCTGGCAGAGGCGGAACATGCCCAGCTCGCTCCGGGACACGAACTTGGCCAGCACCAGCGGAAGCGAGTGCTCCGACAGGATGGTCAGTACGTCTGGTGCCAGGTAGCGAACGCCATTGCCGGCGATCTCGACGACACGACCGAGCGGCAAACGTTCGAGCCGAAAGCCGACCCAGATCACGCCGACGGACACGACGCGGGACAGGAGCAGCGACAGCGCCAGATCCTCGGGCGAGCGGGAGAGGAGGCTTCCCGCCAGCACCCCGGCGGTCTCGCACAGCGGCGCCAGGAGGCCGGGATAGAACCGGCTCACCATGATCGAGAGCATCATCCCGAGGTTTGCCAGCCCAATGCAGTAGCCGCTGAGCGCAATGAAGAAGATGAGGCGCTGCTCGGCTGGGCTTTCTCCCTGGAGCTGGGCATACAGCAGCAGAGCGGGAACGACTGCGGGTAGCTGCGCGAGAAACAGCAGCAGACCGGCGAAGCACGACTGCGCGTGCGACTGCTTGAGGCGAGGCAGATAGGCTCCGAGCCCCAGTGGACAGACGCTGGCGAGAACGTTGACGGCCGCGATGCCGATCGCAAAGGAGCCGACGGCCTCGAGGCCGAAACGCCGGACCAGGATCGTCGACAGCAAGAGCCCGTTGACGAGCTGGATCGCTCGACCGCTGAGGAGCATGGCCGGGCCGGGGTGGCGGACGCGAACGTGGTGCAGCCAGGCCACGCGCCGCGAAGCCCACCGGCGATGGGGTCGTTCCGGGGTCCCTGCGGAAGTGTTCTCCGCCATCGTCACGATCCGCTCCGACAGGGGCTAACCCTCCCCCCCGAGGGGGAGTGGAGACTTGGCGGGTTTCAGTCGGCGCGCCAACCGCTCGGTTGCCGGTTGCCAGTAGCCGTAGCCCAGCAGGCCGGGAGCGGTGCACGCGGTCACCAGCCGCCTGTCGCCCGGTTCCATGCGCGTTCGCCACTCTTCGTCCGGACTGATCTCGACGGTGCCCGTCCGAAACCGCATGGGGTTTCCCGACGCGGTGTGGTCGACCCCGAGGGTCAGCGCGTGGCCGTGGATGAAGCCGAGCGAGTGGGCTGGTTCGTCCAGGAAATCGAGAACCTGTCGCAGGATAGCCGCCGGATCGTGAGCGAAATCCTCATAATAGACCCGCAGGTAGCGGCACCCGAAGCGCTTCAGTCCGTGGGTGAGCGCGTTGAAGGCCAGCCAGTGAATCGAGCTGCCGAACGGGGAGTGCTGCGCCATGAACGCCCGCTTCCAATGGATCTCCGGCCGCTCTTTCTTCTTGAGCCACGAGAACGCCACGGCGCGGCTGTCGCGGACCAGATGGATGACGGAGAGATCGATATCGGCCAGCCCGCGGAGGATGAAACCGTAAGACGGCTCCTTTGACGAGTCGATGACCAGGCGGCAGCCGGAGACCTTCCGAATCCCGCCGTACAAACGGCGCAGAACTTCCGCGTACTCGGCGAAACGATGGTGGTAACCGCCGGAGCGGCCGGCGATCATGGCGGGGATGTATCGCGTCCGGTCGACGGCGTGCTTGAGCCGCACCATGTTCGCGGTGTCGACCTGGTCGAACCCGCCGAACGCTTCCCTCACGACCGCTTGCCAGAACTCGCACTCCCGGAACGGACGTCCGCAGCCACAGAGCTGGTTCTCGGCGAAGCTGCGGTCCCAGATGTGGCGAACCTCGCCGACCGAGCAGAAGCCATCGACCCGGCTGAGCGCGCGCTCGAACAACGTGCTTCCGCTGCGTCCGAAGCCGCCAATGTAGACGATCCTGGTGGTATCCGTCATCGTATTACCTCGTATTTGCTTGCCAGGAGCCGCGGTCAGCTGCCGGCTTTCAGCTTGAAGAGTGGCAGCGCCGAAGCGAGCGCGTTCGTGCGCTCGTTGCTGAACGCCGGTGGCTCGGCGCTGGTTGCGGTGTATGCCTCCCGCTGCGGTGCCTGCCACAACAACCCGAAGGCGTGCCTCATCACCTCGCGCGCGGCGCGGTACGCGAAACGCTGCGCCGTCACCGGCAGGGGGAGGGCGAACAGATGCAGGAGCAGGAGACCGGCCGCCCGCAGATCGCTGAAGGGCAGGCCGGGCGAGTGGCGCAACGCGCGCAGAAACAGGGTGCGCGACAAGGTGACCTGGCCGTTGGCAAACGCCTTGCGGCTGGCGATGCGCAAGCCCTCGGCGTAGCTGCGAGCGGCGTCGCGCCGGGAGAAGTGGGGAACGTAGGTGCGAAAACGCTGGAGGGCGAGCCGGTGGCCGTGGAGAAAGCTCTCGTAGCTGGTCGTCATGCTGCCGGGACGGACCCGGTATCCGGTGAGCACCTCGGGCAGCAGGCGCAGCTTCAGGGGCGTGCATGCCGCGCTCCGCACCCACATCTCGAAGTCCTCGCAGCTGCCGAGGCTCTCATCGAAGACGCCGGCGAGTCGGAAGACCTCCCGGTTCACCACCGGCGTGCTGCCATTGCCGACGTGGTTGCGGCGGATCAGGTCCAGAGGCGTCGGCTCGTGGCAGCGGGAGATGAGCAGCTGGCCGGTGGGTTCGCCGTTCTCGGCGAGGTACTCGGAGAACGAGAAGGTGATTCCCGTCTGCGGATCGCTCTCCATCACCGCGAGGTGTTTCTCGGCCTTGCGGGCGTACCAGACGTCGTCGGCGTCGCAGAAGCCGATGAGGTCGGCGCGGGCCAGCAGGATGCCGGTGTTGCGCGCGCCGGCGAGGCCGCGGTTGTCCTGTCGCACGCACGTCAGCCGCGAGTCGGTGATCGAGCCGATCGCCGCGAGGCTGTCGTCCGCCGAGCCGTCGTCCACGACGATGATCTCCAGGTCCGCGACCGTCTGCTCGAGGATCGAGCGGATCGATTGTCGCACAAACGGAGCGGTGTTGTAGCTCGGAATCACCACCGACAGGCGCAGGCTTGACGCCGGAACGGTGGCTGCCTTCAGTACCGTGAACGCGCGCGGCGGGATCATCTCAGGGAGCGATCGCATGATCATCCGCACCGGGGTCAGCTTGCCCAGCCCATCCGCGGCGGGCCGAGGCTCGGCTGGCGCGCGTCCCCGGCAGCCGCGGTTTCGCGGGGCCCCTCGCACTGGCGGAGGGCAATCCCGATCCAGATGAAGGCGAAGAGCGTTGGCACGACCACGCTGAAGAGGCTTTCGCCGATTCCGATCAGGGCGATGCCGCAGAGCAGTGTCAGCGTGTTTCGCGTCAGCGCCACGGGCCCGGGGGCGCTGGCGACCAGCAAGATGGTTCGGGTGAGCGCAAAGACGAATGCGCCGAGGGTCACGACGCCGCCGAGGTAGAGCAAGCCGAGAAAGGTGGAGTGACTTCCCGGCCGCATGGTCCCGCCACCCTGCATCACCTGCGGCCAGTCTTCCGGATAGACGGCTTCGCCAGGCCACCCATGGCCGAACAGCGGCGCCTCGTGGACGCCCCTCCAGCTCTCCTCGTAGACCAGCTCGCGCGATCGGGTGGCGCTCGGGCGGATCTCATCGAACGAGCGGCCGAGGTCGTCCATCAACGCACTGGGCGAGCCGAGCCAGACGATGGAAGCGATCACCACCCCGAAGCCCGTGGCCATCCCGATCGAGACCAGCGTCGACTGGGTGCGCCGGGATCGCTCCAGGAACCAGCGGACGACGAGACACGCCAGCAACGTCAGGATTACCAGACGGCCCTGACTGGCGAACAACATGAACGCGCCGCTCGCCACCGCCCAGCGGCGCCGCCAATGGTCAGCGTCGTTGGCGGCGACGAACATGAGGCAGAGCCCTCCGAACCCGAGGGCCGTGGTCCACGGAAAGAACAGGGCAAGGCGCGGCAGGGAGGTTCCGAAGAGCTCCTCCCAGTTGAACAGCAGCATGCCGAAGAAGAACGAGGTGGAGGGCAGACTCAACGGCAAGAGCCGTCCAATCGGCGTCAGCACGTGGAGGTAGGGCTCGCCGGTCAGGACGGCGAGCGCATAAAGGGGGACCGCCAGCACGACGCAGTACAATCCGAAGCGTGCCACCTGTCGCAGAAACGGGGCCGGACGAATCAGTCCGCTGGCACCGATCGCGATCGCTGCGCCGAGGACGAACCAGCCCATGACGTAGCTGGCGAGCAGGTGGCGGACGACGACCAACAGCGGCTGGCCTTCCGCCACGAGATTGATCACCACCGAAGTCAGCTGGCAGCAGCCGACCAAGAACCACGGCCACGCGTAGGCGAGGGCTCGACGTGAACGCACGAAGACCGCGAAGACACCGAATACGGTGAGCAACGCCGCCGGTAGCGTCAGGCCGATGATCCACAGCAAGGGAATGGCGGCGAGGTACCCGCACACGATGCGCTCGGCGCGCGAGCCGCGGTCGCGAAGATCGGTCGCTGCGTCTCTGGGTCGCCGCGTCCCCGTGCCGGCTGCCATGTTGATTGGCCCCACCTTGAACGCTCTCTGGTTCCCCGGCTTGCGGACCACCGCTCAGTAGGCCCCCTGTCGCGACAGAACGGCCGGCACCGTCTTCGCCAGGATCTTGAAGTCGAGCGCGAGCGACCAGTTGTCGATGTACTCCATGTCCGCGCGGATCCACTCGTCGAACCGTGGCTCGCGGCTCATGATCTGCCAGAGACAGGTGATGCCCGGCCTGACGCTGAAGCGCCGCTTGTGCCACCGGACGTCCATGCGATCGACGTCGCGCACCGGCAGTGGGCGCGGTCCGACCAGGCTCATCTCGCCCTTGAGCACGTTCAGAAGTTGTGGCAGTTCGTCGAGGCTCGTCGTTCGCAGCCAGTGGCCAAGGCGCGTGATGCGGGGATCCTTCTGGATCTTGAATACCGGCCCTTGCGCCTCGTTGAGGGCCTCCAGCTGCGCCTGCATGCGCTCGGCGCCGACGACCATGGTGCGGAGCTTGTAGGCGCGGAAGCGGCGGCGATTGAGACCGACGCGCTCCTGTCCGAAGAGCACGGGTCGGCCGGAGTCGCATATGATGGCGACGGCGACGAGCAGCAACACCGGTGACAGCAGAATCAGGCCGACCACCGCTGCGATCACGTCGATCAGGCGCTTGACGGCGAGCGAGAGGGTATCGGCGGGTCCGGTTGCGATGGTGACCACGGGCCGATCCGCGAGCGTGTCGACGGCCGTCCAAGCGCGCTCGGGGACGGCGAGGTTGGCGAGAAGCCGCACCATGATTCCCTGTTCTTGGCAGAGCGAGATCAACCGCGCGCTCAGCGGTTGTGAGCGATCGAGCGGCAGGGTCAGGAGCACCTCGTCGAGCGGCTGCCGGTCCAGCACCGCCTCGAGCCGTTGCAGGGTGGCGTCGGCGGGACGAGCCGCGTCACGGTTGGCGGCGACATCGATGATCTCGACGACGCGATAGCCCAGCCCCGATTGACTGGCGAGCGTTTCGCCGGTCTCGATCGCGGCGCGGCCTTCGCCGACTATGACCACATAGCGGAGGTTGCGACCGAGACGGCGGGTGATCGAGCCGACTGCGCGCAGGCCGCGGCGCTCGAGAATCAGCCCGAGCACGGCGAGTGCCCAGAAGGTCGGCACGAAGCCGGCTTCCAAGGGCGCGGGTTCGATCACCGAGCTGAGCAGCAGCATCGGCGCCACCGCGACGGAGGCGGCGAGGCCGAGGTCGCGAGCCTCCCGGGCGGCCGGGGAGAGGCGATACGATCCGTACAGCCCGCACAGGGTCAGGACGATGTGCCAGAGCATGAGGTACGCGCCGAAAAACAAGAGGCGGTGCAGTGTGATTGGCACCTCGAGAATCGACCACAACCCGTTGGCGTCCAACGGTCCGATCGCCAGGCCGACGGTGATCACGAAGCTCGCGGCGATGACGGCCAGGTCGGTGAGCTTGAGCAGAGTGAGCAGCATCTGACGCCGAATCGACATGGTTCCTCCTCTTCCGAAGAGAGGGTTCGAGGGCCCAAGGGGGCAGGGCCCCGGGGGGGCGAATAAGATCGCTTGAATCCGCGAGTGCTATCGACGCATCAGCGGGCGCAGCCACGCCGGAACGCGTTCGGCACTGCCGCTGAGCACGATACCGAGAATCTGGCAGCCGGCGAGGCGAGCCCGTTCGGCGGCCGTCTGTAGGGCCGCCCGCTCGGTCACGCCCGTTTCGGCCACCAGAACGAGTCCGTCGCAGCCACGAGCGAGCAACGCGGCATCGATGGACGACGCCAGCGGCGGACCTTCGATCAAGACGAGGTCGGCGGCTGTGCCACACTGCGCGAGCCAATGTTTCGCCGCCGTCGCCAGCGTTGCGCGGTCGACCTCGAGCATGATGCCTGCGTGGTCGCACCCCTCGGCAGTGGTTGCCGGAAGGCTGCGGCGTGGCGCGAGCAGGGCCCGGCGCCCGTTTTCGGTGATGTCCGCGACGACGACCGCCAGACCGAGCTGGTCGGCCGTCGCCGCCAGCCCGCCAATGACGCGGCTCGATGCGGCCGATGCGGAAACTGCGGCAAACACCACCGCTCGGGTCGACGCGTCAGACGCCGTGACGGCGCGGAGCCCGTCGAGGAGCGCGGTGAAACCAGAGGCTGCGGGCGTGGGGTTGCGCGGCGGTCGGGTGTGGTCTAGCGGGGTCATCGCGGCGCGGGGCGCAAGGGCGGGTCCGTGCTCGCCGCGACGGGTTCCGGGCGGGCCGGCGGTTGGTATGACGCGTGAGCGGTCCGCCTCGAATCGTTTCACCGCTTCGATTGACTGGCTCGTCCTTCGCATCCTGGTTGACCTGTCCCCTTTCCGTCGCCAGAGGTGGCGCCACTCACACCGCAATCTCCGCCAGCACGGGTAGCCCCGTGACACCCTGCGCGTCGGTGGCGTCGCGCACCGACGGGTCGAGCTGGTCGAAGACGAACGCGACGGCGATGCCGGCCATCAGACTCGTCACTCCGCCGAGCGCCAGCAGTAGAGACCGATACGACTTCGCGGGGCCCACCGGCACCTGCGCCGGCTGGGCGATGGCGACGTTGACGATGCGTGAGGCGTCGAGCGCGCTCGACAACCGGGCCTGCTCCTGCTTGCGGTAATACGTGGCGAACGCTTCCTTGGCGGTGGCCACGTCCTGCTCCAGCCGCTCCTGCTCCGCCGCGATGCTATCGAGGTGGCCGAGCGTCTGCCGGGCCTCCGTGATCTGCGCATGGATGGTATCGAGACGTGCCTGGGCCGAAGCCAGCCCCACCCTCGCCTGTGCCAGGTCGATCTCGAGCGTCTGATGCGTGGGGTTCAGCGTCCGGGTGGTTTCGGCGATCATCCGCTCTTCTGCTTGCAGCAGGCGGCGGGCCTCCGCGAGCTCGCGCTCGACGTCGCGAACCTTCACGCTGGTCGGCGCGTAGGTCGACAGCAGCTTGCTGCGCTCGATCTCCTTCTCGAGGATGCGCGGCTTGATGAACTGCACTGCCTGGTTCTGGGTCTGGCGCGATTCCTGCGCGATCACCTTTGGATACTTGCGAATCTCGGCCCGCAGGGAGTCCACCTGCCCCAACGCCCCGGCGACATCGGCCTCCGCGCCTTGCTGGGCCACGGTCAACTCGGCGAGCCGTGACCGCCAGATGGCACGCTGCTGGGGCATCGAGTCGAGGCCTTCCCGGGCGTAGAACTCGCGCTGACCCTCCTCCGCGCGCCGCACCCGGTCATTCAGGAGCTGCCGCTGCGACTCGAAGAACTGCGCGGCCTCGGACTGCTGGCTCAAACGCTCGTGCTGGGCGAGGCTGCGGTCGACGAGTGCGTTGACGAACTCGGCCGCCCACGCGGGGTTGATCCCACGCTGTTTGTACGAGACCTGAATGAGGTCGGTTTTGTTGACCGCCTTGACCTTGAGGTGACGCGCGACGTCCCCAACCCACCGCTCAAACGGGTTCGGCGCCGGAAGCCCATGGAGCGTCCGGTAGATCCACACGGGGGCCTCCAGTGGCAGGCCGAGCATCCGCCCGAGCCATCCGTGCGTGGGCTGCCGGTCGGTGTCACGGTATGACTGGAGGACCTCGCGAATCAGGTCGCGGCTGTCGATCAATGCGGCTTGTGAGTTAAGGTCCTCGTCGGTGACGCGGTCCACGGTCGGTGCGGCGCTGGCGTCGGGCGAGATGCTGCGCGTGCGGGCCGGCGTCACCAGCAACGTCGCGGTCGCCTCGTAGCTGGGACCGATGGCGAAGGTGGCCAGCAGCACCAGCGCGATGCCGGCCACGAACACCCGGAGGATGGTGTGACGCCGGCGATAGAGGATTGCGACCAACGCGCGCCAGTCGATGTCTGGGTCTCGCATGAGTGTGTTCAGCCTTTCGAGGACGCGATTCCTTATGGGAATAGGTTGCCCCGCTAGAAGGGTGACAGTCCGATGCTGGTGATCGGCAGGTTGTTGCGCACGTACTGCTCGACGAACAGGTTGACGTTGGCGATCGTCGAACGCGGAACGAACACCATGTCGTACGGACGCAGGGTGATGTCTGTCTCGGGGTGTTCGCCTTCCTCGACCGCCTGCACGTCGACGCCGCGGCCCGTGGTCCGTCCGTCAGAGCTGCGACGGATCACGATCACCTGGCGGCGGTTGGCGCTCTTCAGGAAGCCGCCCGCTTGTTGGATCGCCTGGTAGAGGGTCAGGCCGGCGCCGAGCGGTTGTGCCCCCTGATTGCCGACCTCGCCGGCAATGAAGATGCGCTGGCCGGCGAATCCCTTGACGATGACGCTCACTTCGGGATCGGTCAACTCCTGCGCGTAGCGTTGCTTGAGTGCCGCGGCGAGGCCCGCGGGGGTCAAGCCGGCGGCCGGAACATCGCCGATGAGTTGCAGCGAGATCATGCCGTCGGGGCGGACCGTGACCTCTTCGTTGAGCTCGGGGTTGCGATAGAACTTGACGTCGAGCGCGTCTCCCACGTGGAGCACGTACGGTTCGCTCGACGGCGGAGAGGGCGGTGCGAGCGGCGGCGTCAACCGCGCCGACTGTCCACATCCGAGGACCAGCAGCAGGAGCAGTAACGGGACGCCCTGAGGCCAGGCGTCAACTGGACGGTGTTCGCGTCTCATGTTTGTCTCAGCCATTTTGCCGGAAGCTCCACCGCGGTCTCGCGCTGCAAGACGCACATGAGTACGCGGACCCGTTCGCTGGCGGGGAGCGGTTGTTCCAACACCGCCGTCAAACCACGGAAGGGGCCCTCCACGATGCGCACCTCGCTTCCTCCCCCCCAGGGGTTGCCGCACCGGATGAGGCCATCGGAGCTCTCGCGGCTGCGGAGCACGTTGATGACGTGCTCACTCACCGGCACCGGCGCGCCGCCGAAGCTGACGAACGTTTTCACCCCGACCATCCGCGTCACGCGATGAAAATCGCTGGCGAGCGACACACGCACGAAGAGATAGCCTGGAAAGAGCGGCCCGATCTCGCGACCGACCGGGGGCGGCGGCGACTGGACCATGCGGGGCAAGTAGCTGGTGATGCCCTGATGGGCGAGAAACACTGCGGCGACCTGCTCACGGTGGCGCTTCGTTTCCACGACGTACCAAGCGATTGCGTTCATGCCGAGTTGACTGCGAACGGCTCCCCTGACTCGCCGGCGAGACCGAAGCTCCGCCCAGCGAGCCGCCTTTCTTGTCCTCTGTTTCCGAACACGCGGAGACGCGGCCGGATTCGACGACCGGCCGCACTCATTCCGAGTTGTGAAGTCCGCCGCGCGAGCGAGAGCAAGGACGGTGCCGGCTGCGGGCGCGCGAAACGCACAACGTCGCGTGCGTCGACGAGGCTGCAAGCGCGAGTTACTTTTCTGACGATGCGCAGGTAAAGTGACACGCGGTAGGGGCAATGACGTGATTAACCGATTGAGCGATCAAGCAAATTGCATCACTGTATTTGGTTCGTTCTTCCTTGGAGAGCGTTGGGGTGCGGGCGTGTGAATCGATCTGCCATCGGCTTTGCTTTGCTGTTGTACTTGTCTGGCTGTGCTGGCGTCTCGCCACGCCGGGTGCTGGCGCCGGTACCGGCGCCGAACGCGGCGGAGCAACGTATCACCGCGAAGGTGCTGGCGGGGCCGATCCGCTTCCTGGCCGATGATGCGCTCGAGGGCCGCGGGCCGGGGACGCGCGGCGATCAGCTGGCGCGCCTCTACATCGCGAGCATGATGGAATCGCTCGGGCTGCGTCCGGGCGGCCCGGATGGTGGTTGGGAGCAGCCGTTCGAGCTGCTGGGGATCACGGGCACGGCGCCGGCGCGCTGGACCTTCGCCAGCGGTCGGGAGCGCCTGGACCTGGTGAATCAGCACGATTTCGTGGCGGTGAGCGGCGTGCAAACTGCACGCGCCGTGGTGGAGTCAGCCGAGGTCGTCTTCGTCGGATACGGCATCCAGGCCCCCGAGTACGGCTGGGACGACTTCAAGGAAGCGGACCTGCGCGGCAAGGTCCTCCTCATGCTCAACAATGATCCGGACTGGGACCCGGATCTCTTCGCCGGCAAGCGACGGCTCTATTACGGGCGCTGGACCTACAAGTACGAGAGCGCCGCCCGCCAGGGAGCGGCCGGCGCGATCATCGTCCATACGACCGAGTCGGCGGGATATCCCTGGCAGACGGTGCAGACCTCGTGGAGCGGGGAGAACTCCCGCCTGCCGAGCGATCACGGCCCGGAGCTGCAGGTGCAGGGATGGGTCACGGAGGAGGCGGCGCGACGACTCGTAGCTCTGAGCGGGCACGATCTGCCGGCCCTCGTTGCCTCAGCGCGACAACGCGCGTTCGTGCCGGTGCCGCTCGGCGTGACGACGTCGATTCGCCTGGAGAATCGGCTCCGCCGCTACCAGACGGCCAACGTGCTGGGCGTGCTTCCCGGCAGGGATCCGCTGTTGCGTGAGCAGTGTGTGGTCTACACCGCACACCACGATCATCTCGGCGCCAAGAAGGGGAAGGACGGGGCCGTCGCGATCTACAACGGCGCCGTCGACAACGCCTCGGGCGTGGCGCAGCTCTTGGCCGTGGCGCGGGCGTTTCAAGCGCTGCCGGAACCGCCGCGCCGCTCGGTGCTCTTCCTCGCGGTGGCCGCCGAGGAGCAGGGCCTGCTCGGTTCCGCGTACTATGCCGCGCACCCGACCGTTGCGCCGGGGCGCATGGTTGCGAATCTGAACTTCGACGGCGCCAACATCTGGGGACGCACCCGCGACGTCCCGGCCGTCGGCTTCGGCAAGTCAACCCTCGACCAGGTTGCCGCGGCGGCGGCGGCGCGACAGGGCCGCACCTTGGTGGACGAGCAGTTCCCGGAGCGCGGCTCGTTCTACCGCTCCGACCAGTTCAACTTCGCCAAGCTCGGTATTCCCGCGCTCTATCTTGCCGTCGGGTCGGATTTCATCGGGCGCCCCAAGGGCTGGGGACGCGAGCAAGTCGAAGCCTGGATCGAGCGCCACTATCACCAACCGAGCGACGACCTCGATGCTGGCTGGAACTTCGACGCGATGGTGGAAGACGCGCGGCTCGGCTTTGCCATCGGCTGGACCGTCGCGGAGTCGGCCACGATGCCCGCGTGGCGGCCAGGAGACGAGTTCGAGCCCGCACGCCAGCGCGCGCTGGAAGGATTGACTCGTTGACGGCGAAACCGAGGCGGAGGAAACCCCCGCGTCGGCTCAGCCCGTCCGCACCTCGTGCCAGTTGCTCATGAGCACATTCCCCGAAGGGATCGTGCCCAGGGATTCGTCGTAATGAATGTGGGTTCCACCATTCACCGTGATTCTCCCGCCGACGATGGCCCCGTAGTAGTTCGTCCCACCGGTGAGCGTGATGGTCGCGTTCGGTGCGTAGATGGACATGAAGGCTTGGGCCCCGCCGGCGAACTTGATGTTTCCGTGGCTGTCGTGGGTGTGCGCAAAGATCTGCAGGTTTGCTGGCAGCGTCGTCGTGTTCACGATGCTCCCGGCGGAGGTGTCCCACGATCCGTTCAGATAAATCTTCACCGGGCCGCTCACGGTCAGGCTGCTCTGCGCCAGGAAGGAAACACTGCTGAAGCAGTAGGTCCCCTCGGCGAGGGTGATATCGCCTCCGCTGACCTGCAGCGAACCCCCGTAGATGTCGTATGACCAGTTGCCCGTGCCGCTGATCCCGGCACCGGAAGAGGGCGGAGAACAGTGGCTGACCGGGGGGAAGCTGAGCGGCGGGGCATTCTCGGTCACCGCTCCGGTGATCGTCCCGGTTCCCTCACTGACGGTGGTCCCCGCGGTGGCGTCGCCGCGGATGCTTGTTCCGGTGCCGCTCAAGCTGATTGCCCCGTTGCTGCGAACGTGGCCGTTGGCGTTCGGGGTCACGCTGCCATAGGGCCCGACGCGCGAATCGAAGCTGTCGATGTAGGAATCGCCGGTGAAGGTGACGCCATCCTTGCCGAACAACGTGTGCTTGAGCAGGGGATCGTTGGCGAGTGTCGCATTGATCACCCGCTCCGCCCCGCCGATCCGGCCGCGGGAGATGACCGTGATGGCTCCGTCCTTGTCAATCGTCGGATCGTTGGCGCCGGTCTGCTCGTCGTAGTTGTCCACGACGCGGACGTAGTACCCGTCGTTCGCTCCGCCGCCAAAGGCGCGGAATCGGTAGTTGTTCCCGTCCAATGCCACCAGGCTGCCCAGGTTGGCCAGGGATCCGCCGGCGCCACCGTTGCCCAGTTCGTCGTCATAGACGGGGCCGCCCGTCCTGATGACGTCGAAGGCGTGGTTGAGCCCCGCTTCGGCGATGTCCAGAGCCTGCTTGCTGAGCAGTTGATTCGTGGCAATTTGCACCTCGGTCCGAGCGGTGCGACTGCCGAAGGTGACGAGTCCATAGAGGACGGTGGTCAGCAACAACACCTGAACCAAGGCGTTGCCGTCCTGCTGCTGCATCAGGCGCCAGCCGATCGACCGCTCGAATCCGGCCCCTTGCCCGACTCTGGCAGCAGCCGGCCGATCAACCGCGACAGCCGAGTTTTCGAGTGGCTTCATGCTCGTGGTGCAGTTCCTTTGTCTCGCTGATCCCTCCCCCGTTGCCAATTCCGGCAACGGGGGAGGGGGGAGGGGGAAGGCGAGGGCATGCTAGTTCTTCAGAGTGACGATGGACCGTAGGGTGCGCGTGACGTAGTTGCCGGTCGTCGGCAGGGTCTTCTCCGTGCGCGCGGCGACCGCAACCTGATAGCGCTTGGTGCCCGGGATCGGGTCGATCTGGAGATCACTGATCCCTTCGGCCAGCGCTCTGGCGCCGCTGCCGTCGTTCTCGTCCAGCGTTAGCGTAGACAGCCCGGTGGTCGTGTCGGTGGTGATCTGGAACCTGCGGACATCGACGCGGCAGATGGGAGTTCCCGCGGGGTAGGGCCTGGGGAGGCCTTGGTTTCCCGTGAGGGTCGGGTTGATGTCGATGGTGATCGATGAAGCGCCGGCATCAACCACGTGCGCGGCCTCGGATTCCCCGATCAGGATCAGGCGCTTGGTCCCGGTGTCGAGGAGGGTGTTCACGCTGCTGCCAGAGACATCGCTCGCGACCGAGAGCACCGTGCTGCCGACTGCGGCGCGAGCAGAGAGGTGGGCCACGGGTTCGCGAAAGCAGCCTGCCACCGTGAGGGTGTCGGTGGTTCCTTGGATGATCAGCGGGTTGGCGGTGAAGCTCGCGACCCACGGGATCCAAGTCGAGACGTTCGTCGAAGGAACCCCGTATCCGGAAGTTCGCATCGTGTCGGTCACGATGTCAGACGCCATGCGCAGATTTTGCTGCATAGAAACCCCGAGATCCTGCTCGACGTACACGCGGTTGTGTAGCGCCATGACCTGGACGACCCCCGCCATGGTGACGGCGGCAAGCGCGATGGACACAACGAGCTCCACCAGGACCGATCCGGTGGTGCTGGACGGTACATGGGCGGTCTTCATGGGGTGAAAATTGTCGTGAGCACGACGCGGCGACTGGTCTGGGCGGCCCAGTTGACGTTGATCGTGACCTTCTTGGTGGTGGCCGTCGGGCCGGCTGCCACGGTCCAGGTTCGTGTGTAGGTGACCCCTTGGCCCGGCGTGGCACTATCCGTTCCACTCGCCAGGGTGTCGTATGACGTGTTGCGGAGCTCTTCGCACTTGTCCTGCGCCAAGGTGGTGGCGGTGGTGATCGACCGGGCGAGGCTGTTGGTCCGGAGAGTGGTCACGAGAACCGCGGGAAACGCCATGAAGATGATTCCCAGGACACCCATGGCGGTGAGTGTCTCGATGAGGGTGAATCCTTTGCAGGAGCGAACCATGCTCTCGTCTCTCTGTCACTGGATCCGAACGCGGCCAGCCGGGCTGACGATCACCCGCTTGACGTCACCGCTCCGACCGGTGACGACGACGGTACCGGGGGTGGGGGCGCTGCCATTGGCGGCAAAGACGATGGTGGTTCCGGCGGTCAGACTGGTCCTCGGGCTGTCCTTCGCGATGTCCCTGATGCTCACCAGCTCCCCCGCATCTTCGATCCCGTTGTTGTTGCGGTCCTTGTGAATCTTGTACTGGTGGGCGTCGACAACGGTGAACTGGTAACGGTGGTTCGCCATCACTGCCGACGTTCGTGCTTTTTGCAGCTCCGCATACATCTCGCGCGATGCGCCCAAGAGGCTGTAGCCCTGAAGCAGGCTGGGAAACAGCGGGCTCGCGGCGGCCATCACGGCGGCCATGACCGCGATGCCGGCCAGCATCTCGGCCAGGCTCGTGCCCTCTTGGGCCCGTAGCCGCGCGGTGGTGTTGTGTCCCCGCTTACCCGCCATCGTGTGTCCTTCGCTGCGAACATACTGTCCGAGCCGGGCGCGGTTGGAAATACGGAGAGAGGCGCATTTTGACGCCCCGTGGCCTGGTCCGTACGACCTTGGTCGTAGTTGGGACGTGTTCCCGCCGCAGGCGCTGTGCAGCCCGCCCGAGAACCTGCAGTTGCAGCTGCCTGACCCGGTGCCGAGACCGGGCACTCTTTCTGGCTGGCGTCTCTACTTGCGGTGCACAGGCCTCAGAGGCTGTGAAACAAGTCGCCGCTCATGCTTCGACAAGCTCAGCATGAGCGGCACGGCCCTTTGATTTCATTGCGTTTTCTCCGCTCGCCCTGAGGCTCTCGAAGGGCGAGGGTCGATCTTTTCACCGCCTCTCAGCCTTGCGCCTCCAGCGCTTGCTTCACGTTCGTCAGGTATTGCTTCACGGCGTCGGCTGCTTCCTTGTCGACGAAGGAGCGGATCAAGCTCTGCAGCAGCCGCGGTACCGGGGTATCGGGGGCAAGCATCTGTTTCAATGAAATCTTGGTGGCGCTGTCCCCGCTCGGCTGCAGGCGGATGACCCCGGTCACGTCCGTGTTGTCGCCCTCGGCACTGGTTCCTTCGAAGGTGATCCGGTCTTTCCCGTTGCCTTCGTAGCGGGCGGTGTATCGTGGCACCAGGCTGACCGGCCCGGTGGAGCGCTCTTCGTAGACGAAGCGGTAGGTGTCCTTCCCCACGCGTTTGCAGTTCGCCAGGCCGGGAATACAAGCGGATGATCCGACCACGTTCCAGAGATATTCATAGGCCTGGGCGATCGGGACCTTCACCGTGACCGACCGTTCCACTTCGGTTGGAAACTTGGCCATCAAAGTCCTCCTTGCCGTATCGGGAGTATGTGCTCCCCACCGTGGCCATACTTGTCAACTCCGGTCAAGGACCGGCGCGGGTTGAGCGATTGGGTGATTGGTGATTGAGTGATTGTCGGGTGATCGAGTGATTAGTGACTGAGCGACCGGTGGTTAGGAAATCGCTCAATCACCAATCGCCCAATCGCTCAATGGAAGGAGTCAGGTGTGAAGCTGCAGGGTCGGGTGGCGTTGATTACCGGTGCCGGTTCGGGTCTCGGGCGCGAGATCGCGCTGACGTTCGCGCGCGAGGGCGCTCGGATCGCCGTCAACGACGTCCGTCGGGAGACGGCACAGGCCGTGTGCGATGAGATTCGGCGGGCCGGTGGCGAGGCGCTGGCGCTGCGTGCAGATGTGTCGGACAGCGTCGAGGTCGCGGCCATGTTCGAGCAGTTGGTCGATCAGTGCGGGCGGCTCGACATCCTCGTGAACAACGCCGGTATCGCGGTCATGACCGACGCGGTGAAGGCCAAGAGTGGCGAGCTGATCCAGCAGACACTCAGTGGCCAGCGGCCCACGGAGAGCGTCGGGGCCACGCGTCACATGACCGACGCCCAGTGGCGGCGGACCCTGGCGATCCACCTCGACGGAACCTTCTGCTGCACGCGCGAAGCGTTGAAGATCATGGAACCGCAGCGATCGGGGAAGATCATCAACATGGCCTCGATTGCCGGCCTGCTGGGTCTGGCCATCGCGCCCGATTACTGCGCCGCCAAGGCCGGGATCATCGGCTTCACCAAGGCCGTGGCCCGCGAGGTCGCTGCCTGCGGGATTTACGTCAACGCGATCGCCCCGGGATTCATCGACACGCCGCTGCTCGACCCGCTCGATGAGACGATGAAGATGATGATCGTGGTACAGACCCCGCTCGGCCGCCTCGGGACGCCGCAGGAAGTTGCCGCCGTCGCGTTGTACCTCGCCTCCGATGAGTCGAGCTTCACCATCGGGCAGGTCATTTCGCCGAACGGCGGGCTCTACATCTGAGGTACTGCCGTTCCGATGCAACGTGTCATCGAGCTCGACGGCTGCCTCAACTTCCGCGACCTCGGGGGCTACCCGACCGCCGACGGCCGCAGGCTTTGCTGGCGGCGGCTGTACCGCAGCGACGCGCTGCACCTGCTGACCCCGGCCGACGTGGCTCGGTTGCGCGATGAGCTGCACGTTGGCGATGTCATCGACCTCCGTTCCGGAGCCGAGGTGCGGGCGGAAGGACAGGGACCGCTGGCGGCGGAGTCGATTCGCTTCCACCACCTGCCGCTCTACGACAGCGATCACGTCCGCCGCGACAGTGTTGGCGCATTCCACAATCTCGCGGATCGCTATGTCCTCCTGGCAGAATTTGCTCGCGAGGTCATTGGCCGCATCATCCGCTTGCTGGCGGAGGCGCCCGGCCCGGTGGTGTATCACTGCGCCGCCGGTAAGGATCGCACCGGTGTCGTTTCGGCCGTGATCCTTGGCCTGCTCGGGGTGCGCGACGAGGTGATCGTGGCGGACTACGCCGCCACGCGCCAGAACCTGGACGCGATCATCGATCGCCTCATGGCGATGGAGGGCTATCGGACGATGCTTGCGGCCCTGCCGCCCGACACCATGCACGCCGAGCCGGCGACGATGATCAGCTTGCTCGAACGTGTCCGCGAACGCTACGGCTCGATGCGCGGCTACGCACACGCGGCCGGGGTGACGGAAGAGACGCTCACTCGACTCGAAGCACGGTTGCTGGAGGAGAGTTAGCCGGGCAGGGGCAAGAGGCAAAAGGCAAAAGGCAAAAGGCAAAAGGCAAAAGGCAGGAGACCATCGATGACCAAGATCCCCGAAGTCGACAGCTGGCGTTTTCTTCCGCCGCGCCTCGCGCGGCTGCTGCAGGCCCGCCTGGAAGCGTCGCCGCCTGCGACGGTGATCCCCTTCACGCCGTTGCCTGTACCGCTCTCTCGCGCCCGCATCGCACTGCTCTCGACGGCGGGCATCTCCTGCCCGCCCGATCCGCCGTTCGATATGGAGAGCGAACGCGCCAACCCGATGTGGGGCGACCCGTCGTGGCGCCGCATTCCCGCGACGGCAACGGGCGCGGACGTCGAGGTGAACCACCTCCACATCGACACGAGCTACGCCAAGCGCGATCTCAACGTGGTCTTGCCAACGCAGCGGCTGGCGGAGCTGGTTGCGGCTGGCGAGATCGGCAGCGTGGCGCCGAGCCACTACTCGGTCATGGGATTCCAGCTCGACCAGAGTCAGCAACTCGCCGAGTCGGCGCCGGCGATCGCGGCGTCGATGAAGGCTGAAGGGGTGCAGGGTGCGGTCCTCGCGCCTGTCTGACCCGACTGCTGCCGGTCCGTTGGACTGGTCGCGCGGGTGATCGAGGAGGCGGGGATTGCGACGGTGATCCTCAACATGATGCCCGCCTGTCAGCCATCCGTCGGCGCGCCGCGCGTCGCCGCCATCTCCCATCCGTTTGGCCGGCCGTACGGTGAGGTCGGCGATGCGGAGACTCAGCGCGCCGTGCTCCGCGCCGCGTTGTCCATGTTGGAGTCAGCAAAGACGCCGGGTGAAGTCGTTCACCTCCCGTTTCGCTGGCCCGAAGAGCCCAAGGCCACCAAATGGGAGCCCCAGGAGCCATCGCCCATCGTCGCGATGATGCTGCAGGCGCAGCGGCGGGAGTAGTCAGCCCAGAAGCCCATCAATCGATTACCCAATCACCCAATGAATCAATCACTCAATCCTCAATGACCGAGAGAAGGGGGGCGAACGTGACGAGCAGAAGAGGCATGCGGGCATGGGGGGTGCTCGCTGTGGGCGTGCTGTTGGCATTCGGCGTGCCTTCCGCGACGGCCGAGGACGGCGAGGCGCGCGGGATGGTGAAACGGGTGATGGATGCGCTGCCAAAGGTCCCGTTCGTCGCCAAGTTGAAGCTGACGACGGACCAGGGCGGGCGGGAGATCCGGCTGAGCCATAAGCTCGTTCAAGGAGCCCGCGCGAGCTATCTCGAGGTGGTCGCGCCCGAGAGCCTGCAGGGCATGCGCTTCCTGTTCCTCGAACGGGTTGGTGGACTGGCCGAGCAGTACATCAAGATTGCCGGCGCACGGAACGCCGTACGCGTGGCGGATCAGATCCGCAAGCAGCCCTTTCTCGAGTCCGCGTTCTACGTCTCCGATCTCGTCGAGCCGCCCCTGGATGTTTTCACCTACCGCTTTACCGGTGAAGAGCAACTGCTCGGACGCAACTGCAAGCTCATCGAGGCGGTGCCGAAGAACCCCGAAGAGGGGGTGTACGGCAGGACGGTTGTTGCCGTCGATCCGAGCGACCTGCTCGTGCTCAGGCGCCAGTTCTTCGACGGCAAGGGCAATTTGCTCAAGGTCTGGACCATCGAGAAGGTCGAGAAGATCGACGGCATCTGGACCCTGACGCAGCAGCGGATGGAAAACGTGCAGGACCACGCAACCTCGAGGCTCGAAGTCGCCGAGATCAAGTACAACGTCGAGCTGCCGGACACGATGTTCGCCCCGACCTATCTGTTGCGCTGAGCACGCCCACGCCCGCGGCTGCCGCAACGGTTCGGGGACGCGCCGTGGCGCGGCAGGAGCCTCGCTCCCCCCTTGGGCGCCCCGTTGACGCAC